>Ga0114970_10002198_pt1 | contig 14627 bp, 6 predicted proteins | sample M_140205_XF_Meta_FD_87030 | JGI IMG/M metagenome (GOLD analysis project Ga0114970, IMG submission 87030) | Freshwater microbial communities from Lake Montjoie, Canada to study carbon cycling - M_140205_XF_MetaG | ecosystem: Environmental > Aquatic > Freshwater > Lake | place: Lake Montjoie... | reverse complement strand
CATGCCTGATAAAGAGGCAGGAAGAGGGATGAAGCCTACGCCTTCTGCAGTAAAAATGGCAGCAATTGAATATGGTATTCCTGTTTTACAACCTGAAAAAATGAAGTCTCCTGAATTTATTGAGCAACTAAAACAGGTAAATCCAGACTTGCAGATTGTTATCGCTTTTAGAATGATGCCCGAATTAGTTTGGAATTTTCCAAAGCTAGGCACTTTTAATTTGCATGCATCTATGCTGCCTCAGTATCGTGGTGCTGCTCCCATTAACCGAGCTATTATGAATGGGGAGACAAAGTCTGGTCTTACTACCTTTTTTTTGAAGCACGAGATAGACACAGGCAATATTATATTGCAGAGAGAAATCACCATTGCAAAAACTGAAACTTATGGTCAGTTGCATGATAGAATGATGTTTGAAGGAGCTGATCTAGTGGTACAAAGTTTAAAGCTAATTGAAACTAAGAATTTTCAATTAAAACCTCAAGTCGAATCCCCCACCTTAAAACATGCTCCTAAAATATTTAAGACGGATTGCGAAATAAAATGGTCTTCGAAATGCGAAGAGATATATAATAAGATTCGTGGGTTAAGTCCTTACCCCTCCGCCTATACAACTATTAATGGCGAGCAGCTAAAGATTTATGCTGCAGATTTTGAAGAAACCACAAGGCACGGGTTTCCTGGGGAAATAATAATAGAAAAACATTCAATGAAAATAACTTGTAAAAATGGTTTTATTTGCCCCTCAGAAGTTCAACAGGCCGGCAAAAAAAGAATGGGTATTGTAGATTATTTAAATGGCTTAAAGGATCAAAGCTCTATTTTGGCTGGTTCTTGAGAAGATTCGCTTCTCAATATTTTCCACTTAGCCATTGATTTTCGATGATAATAAATCGCAAGTAATAATAATAAAATTGAAGCAATAAATGCTCCTACAAAACTAAACATGGAAAACAACAATGTGCCAATAATAGGAGCCAATAAACCTCTGATACCCGTAAGTGAACAATGGATAGCTTGATAAGTTGCTACCTGATCATTTGGTGCAAAATAACTACTGCCTATACCCCACAATATGGTCATACTGCTTTGGAAAAAACCATACGCAATATATGCCAATGCTAAAAATATAAATATCCGAACGCTATTGATATGAATGGGTTGATGAAAATAAAATGCGACTACCATTAATGCAAAAAACAAAGCACATAAAATAAAACTCATATTGCCAAATCTTCTAGGATCTTTCCTATCTAATATCAACCCAAACAATGGGAACGTTAATATCGCTAACACCAAGGCTATGCCTTTATAACCAGCAACCTCGCTATAGTTCAAATCATATCGGTCATTTAAGAATTTTGCGACTACCCCAAGGTTCATCAAAAAAGCAACTCCATATATCATCATTCCAAATTGGAAATCACGAAATGGTTTATTTTCAGTAAGTATCTTAATAGATTTATCTAAAGTATTTCCCCATGATTCGAACAAACTAATATCATCATAATACTTTTGCTCAGTTTCATTTTTCATTTTTGATATCAGATAAATTGAAAATAACCCTAATAACCCTAATACAGGATATACATAAGCAAACGATGTAGGAAATTCATCTAACAGCCACCCAAACAACAAGCTCGAAATTAACTGCGTTAACAAATTAATTGACCAAGAATAACTATATAGCTTACCTAATTTATCAGGGCTATAGTTTAATTTGAGCAAGTGATTTATGAGTGGAATAGTAAATGGAGATGCAAAATAAAACAGCAAGAAAACTATTAAAAAAACGTTTTGCACCCAATCACTTTGGAGTTGGTCTGCCGGGAGAATAGGGAAGAATATAAATAGCAATAACGGTATTCTAGTAAATAAACCTATTCGAGCAAGCAACCTCTTTTTATTTGCTACTTTTTCATAAAACTGGGTAAAGAAAATACTAAAGGGCAATACCAGCACCCCTAATTGAAACAATAAACTTATCTTGAACAAATCAGGATGAAAGTTCTTTTGAAATACAAATTCATTTAAAGTGAAACCGCCCAATATTAAACCATCCAAAAGGCTATAAATAGTATGCAATAAAAAAGTACGCCTCTCATTTTCACTTAAGTCGGTGTATACATTTAGTATACTGTTCATATAGTTGGGCTTCAAATGAAAATACTATAAATATATGAGCCCAAAAAAAAGCGGACTAGAGCCCGCTTTTTAAATATTTTAATAGGTTTATGCTTTGTATATTTTTATTCTAACCTCGTATCCAGCTCCTCCGCCATTAACCTTACGCAATTCTAGTTCGATTGTTTTGCCACTTGGCACTGCATCCCAATTAGAGTATGCCCTCCTTTTTTCATCTAAGTTAGTTTCACCCCCATTAGCATTCTGAGCCTGCATACTTTCACTATAGAAATGTGTCATCATGTGCTCTCCTGAATTATCAAAAGTCCAATCCTGCATGCCTGATGTACATCCTTTAAGTTTAGAGGCTAGTTCTTTAAACTTCGCTATAGCAGCACCCTCACTAACTCCAGTAACCATAGTAGCTATGTACCAACCGCTATTTTCCTCTATAACACACGACTTAGCACCAACTAGATTTTGAGTTGCAGCCCAGTGTCCATCGTATTCAGCACCTGCATATTTACCTTTCATGGCCTCAAATCCTGTGGTAGATGCAGCGACTACTGTTGTAACGTTTCCGCAAAGGTCTTGTGCCGCAGTAACGCCATAGGCGAATAATAATGCGGCAAATAATGATAATTTTTTCATGGCAGATTTTATTATATACTTTTTTGCAAAATAAAGACACTTTTCCCGTTTATTCAAACATTTCAACATCTAAATGTGTAGAAACATTGTAGGTGATTGGTTTTAAGAACGTTGTAGTTATCGAATCAATTGCACTACTCCATTCTTACTATATTCATATCCATCCATCCCTCTACCTCTCAATACCCACATATATACACCATCGGGCATTGGTGTGCTATGGAACGTACCATCCCAGCCAACTGTATGGTCAGTAGTGTAAAATACTTCTTGCCCCCAACGATTGTATACAATAAACTCAAACTTCCTAATCTCGTCATCAAGGTTTTTGTTAAATACTGAAATCAATGTTGGTTTAAATATTTCGTTTTTCGCGGGGCCTCTTCCGTTAGGTGTAAAGGCATTAGGAATCCATACACGTGATGGCACAACTGCACAAGCCACATTAGATATGCTTGTATCGCCAAAGGTATCATTTTCGAGGGCCATGATGCGATAACAATAATTGGTTGTTATTTCTTCATGCACATCATTGTCAACAAAGGGCGTATCAAAAGTACTAAGGGTGGCCAAATTTCTCCACTGTCCATTAAAGTTTAACTGCACTTGATACTCTTTAATTCCATTGGCCCAATATTCATAAGGAGTCCAATCCAAATTAACATACTCGTTTACAACTTTCGCTGTTAGCAAAATAGTTTTTCCTATATCCGAACTAGTAGGGCTATAGCTTCCACAATAATCTTCTACACTAACCCTGTAAGTATAGGATGTGCCTTTCACATCTACATTTACATCAGTAAAATCAGTTTGGTTGTTTGCAACAATTCCATATTTATATTTCCAAGTGTTTCCACCATCCTCACTACGATCAACTATATAGTTTTTAATTGCACTGTGTGTGCTTGCATTCCAACTTGTATTGGTGTATTGGTCATTTACTACTGTTGATCTTAATACACCCACAGCAGTATCGGGGCTGCTATATGGTGGATGGTTCATACTCTTATTGCTTAGTGATTGATATGAACCGTTGCGACTATATGCCATTACCACATATTGATAATCGAAATCGCAAAGCAGGGAATCAATAATTGAGGTATCGGTGGGTTGAACAGTTTTAAATAAATTCAAGGTGCCGAAATTTCCAGATAGTCCTGTGTTTTTATATATTTCATACTTCGCAATACCATTTACGCCCCAACCTATATAAGGTGTCCACGTTACAATATTTGTCATAGGTGCATAGGTGGCTGCCTTTAACAACATGGTAGTATGCATCACACTAGGTAAGGAAGTGTATTTACAAGTATCAGTAGTTGTGATATAATAGCTATAGGTTTGGCTGTTCACCAAATTTGCTCCGCCATCGTTGAATGTAACATCTGCAGTATTTGAACTAGTATATACATTTAAGGGGTTCGGGTCCAAACGATATAATTTGTTATCGTCAAAACTAGAATCCTTGTTTACCTCCCAAAATGCTATTACTTGCTCAAAACCTGCTGTTGTATCAACTGTTACATATTGTAATTCTGTAACAACTGGTGGAATAGAATCATCGACAAATATGAAATTAGTATTTGTTATCGTGTCTTTGCATCCATTAGAATTAGTGATGTAGAATGATACCGTTTTAAAGCCTGCTACAGGATATATATGAGCAGCGGGGAATTGGTTCGTGTCTGTTGATGCGTCACCAAAATCCCAAAGCCATTTTGTTAAAGCAACATCGGAAGTGCTTACATCGGCAAACGAAACCGTTTCGCCAAAACAAGTACTTGGTTTATTGCTCACAAAATCAGCCGTAGGTTTTATATATACAGTGAACAGGTTAAGTATAGTGAGCGAATCCACACAACCTAAGTTGCTTGTCGCAATCAATTTAACCGAATGTTTTCCGGGAGGTAATGATAAAGTAGGGTTTTGAGCGGTGCCATCTATGGTGCCATCTATATCGATATCCCAACTGTAATTATTTGCGTAAAGTGTCGAATCGCCATACAATACAGAAGTGAAAGGCTCACATCCAGTGGGGATTTGTGTGTACATTTTAGGCTTTGGCCTGCTGTTAACGGTTACGCGGGGACTTATTGTAATACTATCGGAGCAGCTATTTACATTGGTTGCCCAAAGCTTTATATTATATTGACCTATGCCAAAACCAATTTTCGGATTTGCCACGATGGAGGTTACCCCATTCCCAAAATCCCAGTTATAATTACTGGCGTATAAACTTGTGTTGGTGAAAGTAACCACTAAGGTGTCGCAACCTATCGAGTCATTTACGGAATAAGATTGTACCGCTCTGCGATATACTGTTATTAGGCTAGTCTTTATCAAAGAGTCAACACACCCAAATACATTAAAACAATATTGCTTAACAGTATACGTGCCCGGTGCATAGCTATGAGATGGGTTACGCAAATTTGAAAAAGAGCCATCCCCAAAATCCCACAACACACTATCTGTAAATGCAGATGAGTCAGTAAACTGTGCTGAAAAAGGTTCGCACCCTTGTGTTTTATCAACTACGAATTTTGGTTTGGGTATATCATACACTTCTACCAATGTATCATAAGTAAGCGAATCAGCGCAACTATTTACGTTTGTTGCCCAAAGTTTTACCTTATAATATCCTGGAGAATATGTGTGTGTTGGGTTTTTGGCTGTGGAAGTTGCTCCGTCTCCAAAATCCCAAGAAAAAGTAGTTGCACTGGTAGATGAATTTGTGAATATGGCATTTAAACTATTACATTCAGCAGTGTCATTAACCGAGAAAGCTAGCTTGGCCCGCGTATAACTATAAATATAGTTTGTTTTGATAACAGAGTCTGCACAACCAGAACCATTCGTAACCCATAATTTAATCGTATACGTTCCGGGATTAAAATGCACGGATGGAAATTGACTTGTAGAATCCGTCCCATACATATAGTTAAACGTAGAAGGGGTAATGGTCCAACGCCAAACTGTTGCAAACTTAGAAGTATCTGTCAATGTTACTTCCATTGGCTCACATTGCTTTGTGGTATCAGAAGTAAAATATGCTTTTGCTCTTTTATATACAACAACGCTGTCTGGGTTTTTGGCTGTTGACAAAGGGTATTGGGCGTAGCAGCCAGCCCCGTCAGTTCCTGAAAGCGATGGATAATACACACTAAACAAAGATGCTCCCGGAGCATAATAAGTATGGTTTGCAGGAACACTTCCATTTGTTTGTGTATAGCCATCTCCAAAGTCAAATGTGGGCTGTTTCATTTTATAGCTTTTGTCAGCTATTGAAACAGTAAGCGGTTCACAACCAATGTAGTTGCTTAAGTTAAATTTAGGAACAGGCCCATTAAATTTAAGATAACAGGGCAAAAACAAGGTGTCTGCACATCCGTTTTGGTCGGTAGTAATTAGCGTAATGTCTTTACACGAGTCATTTGTTTGGTAATAGTTAACTGCACTATCTGCAGTGGTGGTAAGAGTATTACCATCACCAAAGTCCCACTGAAATAGTACTGCGTTAATTGAGCTGCCTGCATAAAAATGTGCCAATTGCGGTGCACAATAAAAGAATGTATCTGATGCATAGAATTTAGGAACAGTTCTTTGAATGCAAATAGTATGTGAAATTGTATCTGAACATGCTGATTTATATACTGTCTGCAGAATCTGATAGCATCCTGAATCAAGAAACTTAACCTTAGGATTTGCAGGAGATCCATTAATGGTTGAATCAAAAACTACTTTTGAGGCCATAGACGCTGGTAAAACAGTCCACTTTACTGATGTAGGACTATTTTGAGAGCCATCTGTTATTGATATATCCTCTTTCACACAACCCCCTTGCGGTATATTGAATCCTGCAACTACGCCAATGGTAATATAACTTATTTTAACAATACTTGGGGCTGAGCAACTATCCGAGTTTTTAATTGATAAGGTGATATCATATGATCCATTGTCTCCAAATGTAATGTTGGTACTTGCTGCATTTCGATTTGCAATAGTTACATTTGTGCTAGGGTTTACTGACCATGTGTATTTGAGTGCTTTTGACGCTTTGATATTATGGTTTACGATATTCATCGTGTCAAATTTAATAGCTGTATTTTTACACCCAGACGTAATAGCGGCCTTAAAATCTCCACTAACAGAACTCACTTTTATATATTGCATTCGGGTTATGCTATCTTTACAAAACCCTTGTTTATAAGCTACATAGCCTACATCATATATTCCTGGATCATTCAATACTAATGACGGGGCCCCGATTTGCCAACTGGAGCTGTCTTTATTTTTGTAATACCATTGCTCTGTTAAGAGCAATATTGGGGTAGTGTAGCTCTTGGGGGAAATATAAGATGTAAATGAAACTTGACTTCCCGCACATATAAAATTTGTATCTGCATGTATGGAATCTATTTTAGGTGAGGCTACTGTAATAGTGTCCCAAATCGTGTCTCTGCAACCAAAATCTGTATAAACCATAAGCCTCACTAAGTATCGCCCTGTGTCAGTGAACTTGTAACGCATCGTATCTTTTGGTGCAAGAAAAGAGGTTAATTTATACCTTAAAATTTTAGTGGTGTCAAGTTTATTAAACAATGTAAATTCTTTCCTAATTGTATCATTAGAAAAGCCCGCGGTATTGTTTTTTATCAAAACAGAATCGAAGGGGCATAGAATTTTAGGACTAATGTTCACATTGGCCGATGGTTCTTTAATACTCAAAAAATTAGTTAGTGTAACTACATCAGAACATCCATTTGCTGTATTTTTTACCATCAATTTCACACTGTAATCCCCATATTTTTTGAGTGTTACATAGGGTGTGTCCAAAACACCATATGACGAGTCAGACAACCTACCCGGATTGAAACTGCCTGTTGTGTCTGAAATTTTCCAATAAAAACTATCTACACCCCCACCAGGAAGATTTGATAGTGATTTAAGTTTAAATGTATATGGAGGAGAGCAGTACTTAACAATGCCATCTAAAGATGCTGCCGATGCTTTGGGGTATAAAGTTCTTATCTGGAAATCGTAATAGGTTTTGCAACCATTTACCGTAAACCTAAGGCTTAGTGTGCCTGTTCCAAAATTACTAAAACCGCCTATAAAAGTGTCTGCTTTAGCACTTGGTTTATATATAGAAAAATTGTTAGAAGAAGAGTACCAATAAGCAATACCTCCGGGGAAAGATGAAAAGTTTTTTATAATAAATGTATCGTTTTGGTACTTACAAACCGCTGTGTCCTTAACACTCACTTGCAGTGCGGCAGAATCTCCCGTTCTAAGAAAATCTTTTTTATATTCGGTGAAGGTGCATCCTACTGAATTTGTTACTTGTAAGGAAACATCGTACTGCCCCACAGTAGAATATGTAATTTTGGGAGGCGTTAAGTTTGTATCAGACGACGGGCTCCCGCTAGGGAAATTCCATAAATAGCTCGTCAAAGTAGTGCCATTACTACTTACCGACGGCGTAAACGTAGCTTTGTGTATTAAACACCCTGCTGTATCAGGAGATGAAAAATCAACACTCACTTTATTATAAACACAGATAGCTGAATCGTAAGTTTTATTAATAGTACACCCGTCTGTGTTTTTTAAACTCACAATTACTTTTTTACACCCTATTGTGGTGATTTTATGCTTTATGTTTCTTTGGTTTTGATAAACTGTTCCGTCAATAATAATAATACTGCTCACAATATTTGGAGTACTATCTATAACGGTTAAAGTGTCCGGCCCAGCACATAATATTGCTGGCGAAATAGTAGTATTTGGTGCAGTCGCTACCCCTAGTTTATACATGCTATCCCGCAGGATCGTGCAAAGAAGATTGCCGTTTCCATCAAGCACTTCAACTTTTATGTTCACATATCCATTATATCCAACATATTGCTTGCTTACTGTATCTGCGTATTGGTTTATTGAACTTGCTCCAAAATAGTATTTAAATTGGGAGCCGGCAGCATAGCCAGATACTTTTAGCCTCACCGTGTAGTAATCGCATGAACTATCCTTGTCAAGATAGATGGTGGAATCGGCAGTATTATTATAGTTACGAATGGTCTTTACTGCTTTCAAAACTAGACTAGAGCACTGAGCATTTGCTATATTACTATAGCTTGATAGAAGCAGGCAAAAGCTTGTCAATATTGAAAGTAAAACAATACGCTTGTAGAGTTTTATCATAGGATTAATTGGGTAAATATTTAACATGCGAATTTATAGGTTTTAAGTTGAATATTAAAAATTATTTTACTGTGCTTATAATCAAGTTGTTTGCTGTGTTTTCTGTAGCTAGAAATTTTTCTGACACTTTTAAAAAATCTACACTAACTAATTCTCCACTACCATTTTGTATAACAAATATTTGTTCCTTTTCAAATAAATTAAATTTAAAGTCAGTAAGTAGGTCGCTTACTTTCTTCGCCCCCGTCATTCCTTTTAATAAAATTTTATCCGCTGGTTTCCAGTGTCTTAGCGTTATAGGATATGATAGTTTTTGTTTTGCAATTGAAATTCCTTCGTCCCTTATTAATATTGATTTTGAACCCTTTTGAATTTGTATTTCCCGGTCGCCAACTATCTGTCTGAATGAACCTATTTGTTTTTCTGTAATTTTATATGTCAATAATTTTCTCTCCATTTTTTCTCTCAATATTAAACAGTCGCGGTCTTTTAAAATTTGGTGAGATCCTGTTTCCCATATTTTACCTGGCTGTGATTTTAAAGACAAAAAAATGTTCTTAGAGGTTGTGTAATTGAAACCATATTTTTTTAAAATCTCCCACAATAGAACTTCATCTACACTGTTTTTCAACAACTTATCAATATGTATATATAAGTACTCTTTCTTTTTTACTATGCATTTTTTTTCAATCTTACTCAAACTAGCATCAATAAACCCAATATACCGCTGGGTAGCTCTGCTATTATCATAAACCGTTTCTTCGATATTCGGATTGATTTTTTTTAATAACGGGATAACCTCATTTCTTAAAAAATTGCGGCTATAGTCATTACTTATATTACTTGTATCTTCACGCCAGCTAAGCGATAACTTCTTGCATAATAAATCAATATCTTCTCTAGTATAGCATAACATTGGACGAACCAATTTCTCATTCGCCGTCTTTATGCCGCCATACCCTCTAAGTTTAGATCCTTTAACCAAATTGTGCAGAATTGTTTCTAAATTATCGTCTTTGTGGTGGGCTGTAAGAATATATTTAAATTTATGGTCTTTATGTAACTGCTCAAACCAATCGTATCTTAATTTACGTGCAGCTTCTTGCGTAGAAAATTTGTTTAGTTTTGAATACGCTTTAGTATTAAACCGTTTTAAAAAAAATGGAACATTATATTTTTCACAATACTTTTTCACAAATTCTTCATCGCCTTCACTTTCATCTCCCCGAAGTTGAAAGTTGCAGTGGGCTACAGAAATATTATATCCACCCGATGCTAGAAGATAAAGCATCAGCATTGAGTCCCTGCCACCGCTTATTGTTACTAATAGCTTGTCAGTATTTAAAAAAAGAGAATTTGATTTGATATGTTTTTCAAATTTTTGGAGCATGTGCGGCTTTGCTTTTAACCCACGAAATAAAGCAGATAGGTTTACAAATCCTATTTGACATGGTATTTGTACTTAGTTTTGCGACTTTATTTTTTCGATATTGAAAATATTTCATCGCCAAATACTTATTTTAATTCTTGTATATTTATACAATTGTTCAACTGTTCATGCCCAGTCCACAATTCACAGCCAACAGGGCACCCCTGTTGAAATAAGAAACAGTGATGAGATGAGCTTTGACCAAAATAAATATGGAAACGTGAAGAGACTCATTGGAAACGTAATTCTTAAAAATGAAAATACCTTCATGATGTGCGATAGTGCCTATTTGTATGATGAAGATCAAAGTTTTGAAGCTTTCTCGAATGTAAGAATTAATCAAGCTGATAGTGTGACAGTAACAGCAAAACACTTATTATATACTAGCAAGGATAAAGTTGCACATCTCGATGGCAATGTGTCACTTGTGCAAGGTAAAATGACTTTAAATACTGAAAAACTAGACTATTCACTAAAAGATAAAAGAGCATATTATAATACACCCGGTAGGCTTACCAATAAAGAAAGTGTGCTCACCAGCATGAGTGGTGAATATTGGACACAAACAAAGGAAGCTCATTTTAGACAACAGGTAAAGCTCAAAAACCCAGATTATGAATTACTAACAGATACGCTTATATATAATACTGGTAATGAGGAGTCAAAATTCTTTGGGCCAACAAACGTTGTAACCAAAACCGATAGTATACACGCACTTAAAGGATGGTACGATACTAAAAATGAGGTTGGTAAATTTGCCAATCAAGTAGTTATAAAAACGGGCAGTCAAATATTATTTACAGATAGTTTATATTTCAATCAAAAACTTGGGAAGGGTTACGCCCACGGAAATGTAGACCTTTTTGATAGCTATGAAAAAATGCATATTCTAGGTGACGAAGGCTATTATACGAAAAAACCTCAAAAAGTGCTGATAAACAACAAAGCTTTTGTTAGCAAAATTATGGGACTGGATACTGTTTACATTTGGGCCGACACCCTGTTTTATCAGGGGGACTCAATAAAACACGACCGCCGTTTGAATGCTTGGGGCAAGGTGCGGCTGTTTAAAAACGATGTTCAAGCCGTTTGTGATACGCTGTGCTATATGATAGATGATAGCAATGTTTCAATGTTTAAAAACCCGATCCTATGGAGTTCATATAATCAACTATCTGCTGATAGTATTTATCTGTTATTAAGCAAAAATCATATTCGCCATATTATCCTTCAAAATCATGGTTTTATAGCATCGCACGAAAGAGGGACACACTATAATCAAATAAAAGGGGATAGTTTGGTTGGGTTTTTTAATTTGGGAGAATTAGAACGAGTGAAGGTTTTCGGTAAAGGACAAAGCATATACTATGCTCGGGAAGATAGCTGCAAGTACATTGGTGTAAACGAAATTGACTGTCCTAATATGGAGGTTTTTTTTTCATTAGAAAAGGTTAAAGGAATTAAATTTTTAGGATCGAGTAAAGCCACGCTTCATCCAATAGAAAAAATCAGATCCACAAAATTTTGGCTGAAAGGTTTTAATTGGAAAGAAGATCTTCGTCCTTCTAAGCCAAACCTTAATTTTTAACTTTTTAATTCACAAATCGTTAAAAAATTATTTGGCAAACAGTGATGACAGCTATTGTTTTTTGCATTGCAGCTCAGTTAACATGCTCTCAGCTAAGGCTTACTTGGTTTATTTTGGCAGTATCTCCATTGTTTGTTCTTGCTTTAAACTTGGCCAAGCGATATATGACAGACGAGCATTTGATTGAAGATGATAAGATTTAGGGAGCCAAATCGTAAGATAAAAAACGGTCAGTCTAACTGACGTTTTTTTTATCTTATCATAATTCCCTTTTATGTTCTAATCTATTAATAGGTATGTATTTGCGTTTGTTCGACTCTATAAATTGAATAAGAATACTTGCTATTGTAACATTTTGTTTGGCTAATCGGTATTCCTAAGGCAATTTTGCCGAAATGAACAAAACACAGAACGAAAACCCACAAGCACAAGGATTTTTTCAAACTTATTGGTTCAAACTTAGCCGCAATCAGCGTTTTTGGCTAGTTACCTTATCAAGTTTAAACGTACTTTTTTTTCTTATCATGCTCATTGCAGCTGGTGCTGATATTGTTCCTATTACCACATTGCTACTTATAGGGCAGGGGCTTTTGTTTCTTTATTATCATTACTTCAATGCATCCAAACCAAAAAACAAATTACGCGAATGGGTTGATGCCATTGCTTTTGCCGTTGTTGCAGCTACAGTTATCCGAAGTGCATTTATGGAAGCCTATACAATTCCTACACCTAGTATGGAGCGGTCACTATTAATTGGAGATTTTTTGTTTGTAAGTAAGATTCATTATGGCCCCCGTATGCCAATGACTCCGATTTCATTCCCTTTTGCCCACCACACTTTACCTTTTACCGAAAAAACGAAAAGCTATATAGAGTCCCTTCAATTGCCTTATTACCGTTTACCAGGATTTAGTTCTGTACAACGTGGCGATGATGTGGTGTTCAACTGGCCCGCTGACAAAGTAAATAATAGACCAGTAGATAAAAAGGAAAATTATATAAAACGCTGTATAGCTATTGCAGGCGATACTTTGCAACTAATAAGTAGCGAAGTTTATATTAATGGAAAAATGCAGCCTAAGCCTGAAAAATATTTGGCCGAATACACACTCTCTGCTACTTCTCCGCTTGACCCTGCTGCCATTCGGGATATGGGCTTTCGCTATAATCCGGAAAAATACGGCGAAAAATTTCATCCTGGTTCAGGCGAGTTTTATGACAATGTTATTCCTGAAGATATGAGCGGGAATATATATCGCGTTCATGCCACCAACGAGCAAGCTGCTATGCTTAAGAAACTACCTAACGTTACCAAAGTTGAGCGAAATATATACACCCAAGACCGGCCCATTGGTGACCCCATGCACAGTGACTTTGGTTTTCGTGCACCCGATGCTTTTCATTGGTCTCTTGATTTTTATGGACCACTCGTTATTCCTAAAAAGGGCATGACCGTTCCATTGGACAGTGCCCACTATTTTATATATGAAAAAGCTATTCATGACTATGAAGGAATGAAAGATTTACAGTGGACATCCGGAAAAGCATATAATGGGAGCACCCAGATAAATAGCTACACATTTAAGATGGACTATTACTGGATGATGGGAGACAATCGTTATAACTCTGAGGATAGCCGTTTTTGGGGATTTGTACCCGAAGACCATGTAGTAGGTAAAGCAGTTTTTATTTGGTTAAGCTGGGACAGTTATGCCAAAGGGTTAAATAAAATACGTTGGGACAGATTGTTCCATTTACCTAATTAAATAAACATATTATGTCCTAGTTTAGACGATAAGGACTAAGTAGCCATTCCAACAATGAAGTCTGCGATATTAGCACAGTTAAATGAACCTCTTCGTATAATACAAAGCCCTAAACCTGAACTATCTTCAGGTCAAGTATTAGTGGCTATTAAAGCTGCAGCAATAAATCACCGAGATGTCTTTATACAAAAAGGGTTGTACGCAGGTATAAAAATCCCAATTATATTAGGTTCTGATGGATCTGGTATAATTACTGAAGTTGCCCACGACTTAGACTCAAACTTGTTGAATAAAGAAGTCATCATGAATCCCAGCCTTAATTGGGGCGACGACAAAAAACACCAAGCCAAGGATTATATTATTATGGGTACGCCCACAAATGGCACCTTTGCTGAATATGTATCTATTGCAGCAGAACTCATACACCCCAAACCTTCACATTTGGATTGGGAGCAAGCAGCTGCACTGCCTCTTGCAGGATTAACTGCTTACCGTGCATTAATGGTGCAAGGTAATTTGCAAGCAACCGATAAGGTGCTGATTACGGGAATAGGGGGAGGTGTGGCTCAAATGGCCTTACAGTTTGCTATAGCAAATGGGAATGAAGTATGGGTTACTACAAGCAATACTGATAAATTACAGAAAGCTATTCAAATGGGAGCTAGGGGAGGAGTACATTATAAAAAAGAACGTTGGAATAAGGATCTGATACAGCAATCAGGTGAATTTGATCTAATTATCGATTCTGCCTGTGGTGGTGGTTTCGGTTTTGTTATAGATTGTTGTATACCTGGCGGCAAAATTGTGATTTTTGGAGGTACTGCAGGTAATATAGAAAATATAATTCCTGCCAAAATTTTTTGGCGACAAATAT
>Ga0114970_10002195_pt1 | contig 14650 bp, 10 predicted proteins | sample M_140205_XF_Meta_FD_87030 | JGI IMG/M metagenome (GOLD analysis project Ga0114970, IMG submission 87030) | Freshwater microbial communities from Lake Montjoie, Canada to study carbon cycling - M_140205_XF_MetaG | ecosystem: Environmental > Aquatic > Freshwater > Lake | place: Lake Montjoie... | reverse complement strand
TCCGTGCATCTGCACGCGCTCGCGGTATTCGTTGAGCTTGGCCTCGTCTGGCTTCTCGTGCACGCGGTGGATGGCCGCGGCGGGGGTCATACGGAAAAACCGCGCGACCGCCTCGTTGGCGGCAAGCATGCACTCCTCGATGAGCTGGTGGGAAATGTCGTTCTCGATGCGCTCGAGCCGAGCCGGGCGACCTTGGTCGTCCAGCCAGACTTTGACCTCGGGGAAATCCAGATCGAGGGAACCCTCGTCAAATCGTTTTTTGCGCAGGACTGAGGCCATGGCCCAAGCCTCGTGCAGCATGTTGTCGAACCGGTCGGCAGGCTTGGCCTGCAGGCGAGCGAACGCCTCCTTGTAGGTGAAGCGCCGCGCGCTGCGGATGATGCACTTGGCAAAGCGCGACTTGCGGATCTTGCCGTCGCGTGAGATCTCGAGGAAAGCGGCGAAAGTCAGGCGGTCTTCGTCCGGACGCAGACTGCACAGCCCGTTACTCAGGGCCTCGGGCAGCATGGGAATGACCCGGTCGGGCAGATACACGCTGTTGCCGCGCTTGTAGGCCTCGTGATCGAGCGGCGTGGCCGGCAGGACATAGTGCGAGACGTCCGCCACGTGAACGGTCAGCTTCCATCCGTCCTTGGTTTTCTCCACATGGATCGCGTCGTCGAAGTCGCGGGCATCATCCGGATCGATTGTGACGACCAGGGTGCCGCGGCAGTCCTCACGTCCTTGCGCGGCGGAGGACGGCACGGTGTCGGCAAAGCTCTTCGCCGCGGCCAGCACATCCTCGGGAAATTTCGTCGGCAGATCGAATTTTCGGATGATCGACTCGATGTCGACTCCGGGCTTGTCGGACGGTCCGAGCACCTCGACGATCTCGCCCTCGGGGTTGATGTGGCGTGATTTCCATTCGCCAAGTTTGACCACAACCTTGTCGCCCTGGTTGGGTTGCAGCGGCGGCGCGGGATGGGGGACGTAGATATTGTGGACGAAGTATTTGTCATCCGGCACGACGTGCCAGAAGCGAGCTGACTTCTCGAGCGTTCCGACGGCGGTCGTCGTGCCGCGCTTGAGGATGCGGATGACGCGTCCGCACGGCTGGTAGCCGCGGAACGGCGGCTGGTCGCGGAGGTGTCGCACCACCACGCGGTCTCCCGGCAGCGCGGTCGCGGTATTTTCCGGCGTGAGATAAAATTCCAAGTCTCCCGGCTTGTCCCGCAGCACGTGAGCCGATCCATCCCGGTGGATCTGGACCGTGCCGACGGCGAGGTCGGCATCCTCCGGTAGCGTGTAGCGGTCCTGCCGCACGCGCACGACATCACCGGCCAATTCAAGATCATGCAGGGCCTTGGTCAAATCCGGTGCGGACAATCGCAGTTGCTGGTTGATCTCCTGCGCGGACGGCGGGGATTTGCGGCTTTTGCGCACGAGTGCGAGCACGCGGCCGGCCAGATCGGGGTTGGCAGCCCCGGCCGGGGTGCGGTCCGGTCCGGGCACAGGCGGCGCGGCTCCTTGGGGCTTGGGAGAAGGCGTGCGCTTCTGTCTTTGCGGGGAAACCGGGCGTTCGGGTGTTCGGCGGCGTCCGGAATTCGTCCGACGTTTGGGTTGGGGCATTACTGGAGGCTATTCTCGTCTACTGCCTGCCGCGCGGCAAGACCAATGACGGCGCAAGCCACGGCACCGACCGCGAAAGGCGGGGATTGTCCGCCGGCCGGAAGTCAGGGTCAGGCCGGTTGCGGTGCGAGATCGCCCGGGAAAGCTCCGTCGTCTTTCTGGCTCGACGGCGCGGCGGTCTGGGCGGGTTCCGCCGGGATGGGAGGAGGGGGCGGATCGCGGTGCGGCGGGTTTTTCATCTCGCCATGTTCGATGATGTCACGGATCTGCGAGCCGTCGAGCGTCTCGTATTCGAGCAGGGCTTTGGCGATGAGGTCGAGTTGATGGCGGCTATCGTTGAGCAGCTTGATGGCGCGTGCGTAGGCCTCATCGATCAGCATTTTGACCTCCTGATCGATGGCTTGGGCGGTTGACTCGCTGTAATCGCGCATGCGGCTGAAGTCTCTCGCGAGGAAGAGATGCTCGTCGCCCTCGCCGTATTCGACCATGCCCATCTTGTCGCTCATGCCCCATTGGCAGACCATTTTGCGGGCGATGCTGGTCGCTTGCTTGATGTCGCCCCGCGCGCCGCTGGTCACGTCGCCGAACACGATGTCCTCGGCCACGCGTCCGCCCATGATGACCACAAGGTGGTCGAGCAGTTCTTTGCGGCGGGTGTTGTATTTGTCCTCTTCAGGCAACCACATGGTTGAACCGAGCGATGGGCCGCGCGGGATGATGGTCACCTTGTGCAGCGGCGCGGTGTGCTCGAGCAGTTCGAGCAGCAGGGCATGGCCGGCCTCGTGGTAGGCGGTGACTCCTTTTTCTTTTTCGCTGATGGCCATGCTGCGGCGTTCTTTGCCCCAGCGAACTTTGTCGCGGGCCTCCTCCAATTCGCGCATGGTGATTGCCTTCAATCCGCGACGGGCGGCGAGGAGGGCGGCCTCGTTGATCACGTTGGCCAGCTCCGCGCCGGAATAGCCCGGGGTGCCGCGGGCGATCACGGCGAGATCGACCCCTTCGGAGATCTTCACCTTTTTGATGTGGACCCGCAGGATTTCCTCGCGGCCGCGCACATCGGGAAGATTGACCGTGACCTGGCGGTCGAAGCGGCCGGGTCGCAGCAAGGCGGGATCGAGCACGTCGGGGCGGTTGGTCGCGGCGATGATGATCACGCCATCCTGTGTGTCGAAGCCGTCCATCTCTACGAGGAGGGCATTGAGCGTCTGCTCGCGCTCGTCGTGTCCGCCGCCCATGCCGTGTCCGCGGTGGCGACCGACGGCATCGATCTCATCGATGAAGATAAGGCAGGGTGCGCTCTTCTTGCCCTGCTCGAACATATCGCGCACGCGCGAGGCGCCGACGCCGACGAACATCTCGACGAAGTCCGATCCGCTGATGCTGAAGAACGGCACCTCGGCCTCCCCGGCGATGGCGCGGGCGAGAAGGGTTTTGCCGGTGCCCGGAGAGCCGACCATGAGCACGCCCTTCGGGATGCGGCCGCCCAGTTTCTGGAATTTTTTAGGATCCTTGAGGAAGTCCACGAGTTCGGAGACCTCCTCCTTTGCCTCCTCCACGCCGGCCACGTCCTTGAAGGTGATACGGTTTTTTTCGCGGGCCATCATGCGCGCCTTGCTTTTGCCGAAGTTCATGGCGCCGCGTCCGGCCATTTTGATCTGCGAGCGGAAGATGAAGTAGAGCAAGACGAGGAAGAGTGCGACCGGCAGGAATCCGATGAGGGTCGTGGCGAGCAGATTCGATTCAGCGCGGACGGCCGGCGTGATGCCCGCTTCGCGGAGTTGGGCTTCCATCGACACTCCGTTGAAAGCCATGAAGACGGGAGTGGTGAAGGGGACGATGCGTTCCTCATCCTCGTTTTTCGGGGGCACCTTCACGGTCTTGCGGTAGTAGCCCGAGAGGTATTGCGTGTTGCGGCCTTCCTCGACGACCAACTCCAGAGGGCGCTCGCCGGTAGAAACAATTTTTCCCCCTTTGAGCAGTTCGTTGAATCTCGGGTAGGTCAACTCGTCGACTTGGGTCAACTCCCCGCTGCGGAAAATGAAGGCACCGCCGATCAAGGCGAAGGCCACAGCAAAAAGCAGGAGGCCGCGCCAGTTGAATTGCGGGTCGGGATCTCCGCCCCGGGGGCGGTTATTTTGTGATTTGGGATCGTTTTGCGGCACAGGTATGGAAGGATGAACCTTTAGCATGGGATGGGGAAAGATCAAATGAACGAGAAATCCACCCCGGCCTTGGCCCTCTCTGTCCATGATGTGAGCCCGTGGACCCGATCGTCGGTTGAGATCATGCTCCGCGACCTGGCCGAGCAAGGGGTTGGCATTACCTCCCTCCTTGTCGTGCCCGACCACCATCACCGCGGTGCGGTAGACCGCGACCCGGCCTTCCTCGACTGGTTGCGGCAAAAGGAGGATGCCGGGCATGAGGTCATTCTCCACGGATTCTTCCACCGGAGAGAAACCGGCGGGGGTAATCTGGCGAGCCAACTTGTTACCGAGCACTACACGGCGGGCGAAGGGGAATTTTACGACTTGGCCTATGGGGAGGCGCGGCGGCGTCTGGCGGCAGGTCGCGCGGTGCTCGAGGGTTTCGATCTCCCAGGATTCATCGCGCCGGCTTGGTTGCTGGGGCCGGAGGCAGAACGCGCGGTGCGCGATGAGAAATTCGCATACACCACGCGGCTAGGAAGTGTGCTTGATCTCCGTAACGGCGCGCGGACGGCATCGCAGTCCCTCGTCTACAGCGTGCGCAGCGGGTGGCGCCGAGCGGTGAGTCTGGGCTGGAATTCGCTCCTTGCCGTGCGCTTGCGCCGCAATCCCCTCGCGCGTCTCGGGCTTCATCCTCCCGATTGGCGGCACGAAAAAATCAAAGCCCACGCCCTAGCTCTCGCGCGTCAGGCCGCGGAGGATCGGCGGGTGATCCGCTACCGCGATTGGGTCGGGGCCTGAATTTTAGGCGCCGATCGATTCCCGCAGGGTGCCCGCGATGAGGTCCGCATGCTGGGAGAGCAGCGCGGCATCGCGTCCCTCAAGCAGCACGCGCACCTTGGGTTCCGTGCCGCTGTAACGCACGAGCACGCGTCCGCGCGGGGCGAGGGCCGACTCGGCAGCGTGGACGGCGGATTGCACGTCGGCAAGTTCCTCCAGCGGCGGCTTGGACCGGACCGCCAGATCACGTTGGGCCTGCGGATATTTGCGCAGAACCTTGCGCAATGCGGCGAGTGTGCGACCGCTCTCCCTCATGAGGCGCAAAATTTGCAGCGCGGACACCAGGCCGTCACCCGTGGTGCCGTGACGAAGAAAAATCATGTGGCCGCTCTGCTCGCCGCCGAGGATGTATCCGCCGGCCCGCATGGCCTCTAGCACGTAGCGGTCGCCCACCGCGCTGCGCACCACTTTGCCGCCGGCATCTTCCAAGACTTCGTCCAATCCGAGGTTGCTCATCACGGTGGCCACGATGGTCTTTTGCGGCAATTCTCCGCGCTGCAGCAAGTCGAGTCCGGCGATGGCCAGCATCTCGTCGCCGTCGAGAGGATCCCCAGTCTCGTCGCACAGCAGCAGGCGGTCGGCATCACCGTCGTGGGAGAATCCGACCTGCGCGCCGGTCTCTTTGGTCAGCCGGCTGATTTCCGCAGCCACCGTGCTGCCGCAATCCGCGTTGATGTTCCTGCCGTCGGGCGAGGCATGAAAGACATGCGCCTCCGCACCGAGTTTCTTGAGGGCGAGGGGGGTCGCGTCGCTCGCCGCTCCGTTCGCGCAATCAACGGCGATCTTGAGGCTATCCAGACGGAATCCCGAAGGCAAGGAGCGAATGGCATGCGCGACGTATTGCCCGATCGCATCTTGGTTCGACGAAACGCGCCCCGGTTCTGTCGCTGGGGTGCGCGTCTCCTCCAGCATGCCCTCGATGCGCAGCTCGTCCTCGTCGGGCAGTTTGAATCCGGCGCCGGAAAAAAATTTGATCCCGTTGTCGTCGGGCGGATTGTGCGAAGCCGAGATGACGGCACCGGCGTTCAGCCTGTTCGCCACGACGAAGGCGGCCACCCCCGGGGTGGGGATGACGCCGAGGAGGATGACGTCACCGCCCGCTGAGGTGATGCCTCGGGCCAGTGCTTCCTCCAGCACGGGGCCGGAGGCGCGGGTGTCCCTCCCGATGGCGATAACCGGCCGCCCGCCCAAGACCGCGACCAGCGCGCTTCCCAATCGCGTGGCGAAGCCGGGGCTGATGGGTTCCTCGCCGAAGCGCCCGCGAACGCCATCGGTGCCGAAATAGCGCCGCTTCATTTCTTTTGCTGCTCGGCGGCTGAGGCGCGTGACTGCAACTCGCCCGAGGGGTCGACGTTCTGCTGGATCACATACCAGACAACAAAAGCCAACACGATGCAGACCAGCTTAATTTTCCAGTTGTGCAGCAGAAGATGTTTCATATCTCTCGAGGAGCAGGAGCTGGCTGAGCCGCCGCCGGAATTTTTCCGCGTTGAGGTTGCGCTCGATGATGCCGCGGTGGCAAAGCGAAACATGGCCTGTCTCCTCGGAGACGAGGATGGCGATCGCGTCCGATTCCTCCGTGATGCCGATGCCCGCGCGGTGCCTCAGGCCGAGGCTGCGATCGAGGTCCTCCCTCGAAGTCAGGGGAAAAATGCATGCCGCCGCCGTCACGCGCTCGTTTTGCACGATGACCCCGCCGTCGTGCAGGACCGTCTTGGGCTGGAAGATGGTCATGATGAGTTCCTTCGAAAAGACCGCATCGAGGTCGACGCCGGTGGAGGCAAATTGCCGGATGCTGATATCCCTCTCGATGGCGATGAGCGCGCCGAATTGCCGCCGCGCGAGATCGAAGATAGTCTCGGCGAGTTGGTCGATGGTCTCCTTCTTCTGCATGGCCGAGCGGAAGAAGTGCTGGCTGCCCAGTTCGGTGAGCGCGCGGCGCAGTTCCGGCTGGAAAATCACCACCAGCGCCAAGGCGAGGAAGACGGAGAGACTGCGCAGCAACCAACCGATGACATGCAGGTCGAGCAGTTGCGAGGTCAGCGTGAGGCTGATGAAGACCAGGGCCAGACCGACGAGAATCTTGGCCCCCGGCGTACCCCGGAAATAGAGGTAAGCGTAATAAATCAGGATCGCCAGCAGGCCGACCTCCACGGCGTGCGTCCAGTTTTCTCTGACAAAATGGAGGACGGCTGGCATCGCCCTATCGTGCGCTATCGCGGTCGGCAGGGCGAGCGCTGAGATGGGTTTTGCCTCTGGATTTGGGGGCGTGCCATGCTTAGGTTCACTTCATGACGCAGCAGCAAGTCATTCCAGTGCAACTCAAGGCCGTCGTGCCTACCTCCAACGGGGCCGCACTTTTCCTCGGCACGGAGGGAAAAACATTTGTCATCTATGTCGATGCGACCGTGGGCCACGCGATCAACATGTTCCTCGCCGGCACGGAGAAGGAGCGTCCCCTGACACATGACCTCATGGCCCATGTGCTCTCTGCCTTCGGCGCCAAGGTGGATCGGGCGGTGATCAACGATGTGAAGAACAGCACATTTTACGCCCGGCTCATCGTCTCGGCCGAAAACGAGCTGCACCAAAAGAAAATCATCGAACTCGATGCCCGTCCCAGCGACTGCATCGCCATGGCCATCCAGCAGAAAGCGCCGATCCTCGTCAGCCGCACCGTTCTCGACGAGGTGGATGATGCCTCCGATGCCCTCAAGCAACTGGAGATCAACAAGGAGAGGGATGAAGGCGGGGAAGCCGCCGAAGCGGAGGAGCCCACGGGGTAGTTAGTTCCAGGCTGGCGCGTTGGCGCCGGGGGGAGACGTGACCAGTATGTTTGTCGATCAAATCCGCATTTCCGCCAAGGCGGGTGACGGGGGAAACGGTTGCTCCAGTTTCCGCCGCGAAAAGTTCGTGCCCAGGGGCGGCCCCGATGGTGGCGACGGAGGCGATGGCGGCAGCGTGATCCTTCGAGCCGACAGCCAAGTCGACACCCTTGTCACGCTTTATTACGAGCCGGTCGTGCGCGCAAAAAACGGCGGCAATGGTCTGGGCAAGCAGAAATACGGGAGATCCGCCCCCGACAAAATCGTTCCCGTTCCTGTCGGCACGCTGGTCTACCGTTTGCCTGACGTGGCGCCGCATAATCCGCTCGATGTCCGCTCCGAGGACGACCCCGCCCCCGTGCGTCGCAAGATCGAACCGAAGGAACTCGATCTGCTATGCGATCTCGATGCCGACGGCTCCGAATTTCTGCTGTGTCAAGGCGGCCGCGGCGGCAAGGGCAACATCCATTTCAAAAGCTCGCGCAACCGCGCCCCGCGGCAGTTCACCGAGGGCACGCCGGGCGAGGAAGGCTGGTTTTTCCTCGAGTTGCGCATGATCGCCGATGCGGGGCTCGTCGGCTATCCTAACGCCGGCAAATCCACCCTCCTCGGCGCGCTCTCTGCCGCGCACCCCAAAGTCGCCGCCTATCCTTTCACCACGCTCCACCCGATGGTGGGCGTGATGGATTTTCCCGGATTCCGCCGCGCGACGGTCGCGGATATCCCCGGTCTGATCGAGGGCGCTCATCGCGATGTCGGTTTGGGACACGATTTTTTGCGCCACATCGTGCGCTGCCGCACGCTGCTGCTGGTGGTTGACACGGCCGGCAGCGAGGGCCGTGATCCGGTCGAAGATGGCAAAAAAATTCGCGAGGAACTGCGCCTCTACGATCCCTTGCTCGCGCGGCGCCCTTGGGCGCTGGTCGCGAACAAAACCGACCTGCCGGGAGCGGAGGAAAATCTTCCGCGCTTGGCGCAGGAGTTTCCGGGCATCCCTCTCGTCGCCATTTCAGCGCAGAAGCAGGACGGATTGGAGGAACTGAGGAAGTTCCTCGATGCGGAGATCGGCCGCCCGGGTTAGGAGCGGCCGATCCGCTTCGATCAAGCTCTTAGTCTTCGTCCGTCGCGACGATTTTGTAGGCAACCACGCCGAGCAGCGCGCCGATGAAAGGGGCCACCCAGAACAGCCAGAGTTGGGAAATTGCCCAATCGCCGACAAACACCGCCACCGCCGTGCTCCGCGCGGGGTTTACCGAAGTATTGGTTACCGGAATGCTGATGAGGTGGATGAGAGTGAGGGCGAGACCGATCGCCAGCGGGGCGAAACCGACCGGCGCGCGCTTTGCGGTCGAGGCAAGGATCACGAGCAGGAAGAACATGGTCATGACCACTTCGGTGACGAGCGCGGCCGTCAGTGAATAGCCGCCCGGCGAATGCACGCCATAGCCGTTGGAGGCGAAGCCCTTGGCGACATCGAACCCAGCCGCGCCGTTGGCGATGACATAAAGGACTCCACCGGCTGCGATCCCGCCGAGGATCTGTGCAATGATGTAGGGCGCGAGTTTCCCGGCAGGGAAACGCCCCGCCGCCCAAAGCCCCAGCGAGACCGCCGGGTTGATGTGACAGCCCGAAACGGGCCCGATCGCATAAGCCATGGTCAGGAGAGTTAATCCGAAGGCGAGCGACACTCCGGCGAAGCCAATGCCGGCTTCCGGAAAGTTGCAGGCCAGCACGGCGCTGCCGCATCCGCCGAGGACGAGCCAGAAGGTTCCAAGGAATTCCGCAATACTTGATTTCATAGGGTTTTTGTTTTGTTGATTGTGTTGTTTTCTTTTTGGGCGCCGTTGTGGCACCTGCGTATGGTTTCTAGTTGATCGATTGTCTTATTGGCAAGTGCGCGCATTGGCAAAATTCGGCGCGGCTATACCGGATGTCCCACCTTGCCGGGACGGAGATGGGTCGCCGAGGCGACCGAACGCCCGTGCCCCCCTGGTTTCCCACTCGTCTAAAGCCCCTTTGGGGGGGGGCTGGTATCAGAACCCCGATGGAACAAACGAGAGCGCGTAAAGACCGTTATCGAAAACATTCTAGCCTCCGCAGGCCTGATGATATCAGTCCGTATCGGCTCTCCGGATTCTCCGACGGCCCGAGAGGGATTCGCTAATGATTACGGTGTGGTCGTCATGGTCAGCGACCACGAGTTGAGAGTTCCTGTGTCGAGACGCCCGAGATCCTGAACGAGAAGTTTCCATTGGCCGGCGGCTGTCGTGTTGCCAAAGGCTGTGACTGGTACGTCAACAAGGATCACATTGTCTGTGCTGGCGCCGGTCCTGTTGTGGAGAATCGTGCTTGTTCCCGCTGGCGAGATCAGAGTGACGACAAGATCCCCTTTATAAGTGTGGGCGATGTTGACCGACACGCTCAGCGTGGAGATTTTTCCAGTGGCGTTGACGTTGATGATGCTGGTGACACCTGTCTTATTGTTGTCCGGAATTGCTTTCGGAACATCGCTCGCCGCATAGGTCACCGCTGTGCTGGGTGGCGTAGGCGTAGGGGTCGGAGAAGGCGCCGGCGTTGGCGTAGGGGTCGGTGTCGGGGTCGGAGGAGGCACAGGCGTAGGCGTAGGGGTCGCCGCAGGTGTTGGCGCAGGGGTGGGAGAAGGAGAGGCGCTGTTCTGGCTGCCGGTTACCACCAGCGAGTAGGCTTGGCTCGTCCCGCTGAGCAAGTTGCTGCCATACATGCCGACCGTGACGGTGTAGGTCCCGGCTTGAGGCGGGGTGGGAATATCGATCCTCTCGACGTTATCGACTTTGTTGACGCCATTCACGGCATTGCTGGTCATGGAGGCGGCGGTCCATGCCCCGAAGAAGGGCATCACGTAGGGCAGGTAAGTTGTCGTGCGGTCGGGCGCGGTGATTTGAAGATCGAGGTCGTTGACGAGGTTTCGCGTGCGGCTGTCCGTGGCGGTCTGCGCAGTTCCTGCCGGATCGGTCCAGCAAAGCGTGGCACGAATAGGACTTGTCCCGTCCCACACAAAGGTGCTGGCGCGGACCATGTTGGCAGCGGTGATGGAGTCCTCTGAGAGTTTGGGCGCGGCAGGACTGGCCTTGTGAGCAAGGATCAAGTCGGCGGCAGCTTTGACGTTCATGTAGCCCCAGCCGTATTGGTAGTCCGGACCAGGGCGTCCCATGTCGTCCGCGGTGTGGATGATGAGCGCTTTGAGCATGCTGGCGCGCATGAACTGACCGGAAAAATTCGCCTTGTAGAGCTGTTGCAGTAGAAGGGCCGAACCTGCGGCATTGGGCGTGGCCATGCTTGTGCCGCTATAAGTGCCATCATAGGAGGTGGTGCTTGTGGCGACGCAAGAGTAGAGGCCTACGCCATTCGCCACGATATCCGGCTTGATGCGCCCGTCATCACACGGACCCATGCTCGAGAAAGAGGCCAAGGTTCCTTTGCTGATATTACGTTGTCCCGAAGAATCGACGGCATCGTTGGCCGCACCAATCGTCATGATGTTCTTGGCCAGTGCCACGAAGGTGATGGACTGGTAGCCGCCGAACGTGGTGAAGGTTCCTTGGTCGTTGCCTGCGGCCCAGAAGGGGAGGTAGTAAGGCAGCCTGTTGGCCAGCGCATCGAGAGAATTGCAATTACCCTCGTATCGTCCCATGTCGGCAGACCCGGCAAGGAAGCCGTAGGAGTGGTTCGATATCGGTATCCTGGTCGTGTCAGCGGCCGTGGCAGCTCCGGCCGCTGTCATCTCGGCGTAGTCGCTGCTCCAATCATAAGAATCGATGGCCGCCAGCGGCGCCATGCCCTTGGCGTTGGCTTGGATGCCCGCGGCGCCGAGGGTGCCGGCGACGTGGGTGGAGTGGTTTTGCACGGCCGCAGTGGCATTCTTTTTGACCACGCGGGTTGTGTTGAATTCTTGGTGTGTGTTGAGCACGGATCCTGCGTCCCAGATGCCGACTTTAAGCCCGGAACCATCCAAGCCGTAGGGAGCGGTTTGCCGTATGAGATTGGCCCCGGTGGAAATGGCCGCATTGAAATTCAGTGTTGTCTTGTAAAGAGGTTCATCATCTCGGAAGTCAGAGAGGATAGAGACCTTGTCCCCCGGTCCCTCAACGCGCACAGGAATGGAAAGTTCCTCAGCCTTCGCCAGCACAGCCCCGTACCGCACCTCTTCCGCCCCGGTCATTTCCGCTACGGCCAGCGCACGTTGCTCCGGATCGCGCAAATCCTTGTTGGCCAGAATTTCCGCCGGCGACTGATAAAGCTCGAAGTTCGGCGCGCCCCCGCCGCCGGGCGAAGTCGTTGAACTGCGCTGAGCCGTCGCAAGGCCATTCGGCGTGGCGGCAGAATTGTTCTTCATGGTCGGGCCCGAAGCATTCGCCGATGGGGCGCTCATCGGCCCTGGTTCGTGCGTGTCCCCTGCTGCGGTCATGGCGGAGGAGGGGGGCCGGGTGGCGGGCTGGGCGTAAAGATCGGACGTTTCGTAAGGTTGGCCTGCAGCGGGTACTTTTGAATCGGCGATTTTTTCCGTCGGTTCTGCCTCCCTGCGAGGTGCCGAGATGATGAGTGCCAACACAGCAATGAGTGCTGCGAGGACGAGGAGAGCCAGAGGGCCGCGGAGGAAAAGTTTTTTGTTCATAATCATAGCTTAGTTCCGAGATTTTGGAGGTGTTGTCTGGCACCCCCTGTACTGTCTTAGTAAGCACCAAATCCCCTGCATTGCAACCCCAAATAGCCCGCGCGGAGCCCCCGGCCCAAAGTGCCCCCGTGAAAGGCGGTGCGCCCGGCTGGCTGCCCCCTGCCTTGGCAAGCCGCCCGTCTCTTATCAAAGCATTGCGGTGCTTCTTCCCTGCAGGCATGATGTGCGGTCTGCATTATGCGCGAGTTAGGAATAGGTTTGGCCGGCTTTGGTACGGTCGGAGCCGGGGTTTTCCTCAATCTGGAAAAAAACCGGGCGCTCCTCCGTGAGCGGGTCGGATGCGACCTCATTGTCCGAGGGATCGCGGTCAAGGATCCTGCCAAAAAGCGCGCGATCGAGCTGCCGGAGAAGCTCCTTGCCGCGAATTGGCGAAATCTGCTCGACGATCCCTCCATCCAGGTCGTGGTGGAACTGATGGGCGGCATCGAGGAACCTCTTGAACTCATCCTCGGCGCGATCCAGCGCGGTAAACCAGTCATCACGGGCAACAAGGCGCTCCTCGCCGAGCATGGCGCGCAAATTTTCCAACTCGCTGCGGAAAAACGCGTGCCGGTTTTCTACGAGGCGGCCGTGGCCGGCGGCATCCCGATTATCAAGGCGGTGCGCGAGGCCTTTGTCGCCAACCACTTTCTTCGCATCCGCGGCATCATCAACGGCACGAGCAACTACATCCTCACACGCATGGCGGAGAGCGGGCTGGATTTTGCCGCCGCCCTCGCTGAGGCGCAGGCCGCCGGCTATGCCGAGGCCGATCCCGCGCTCGATGTGAACGGATGGGACGCCGGGCACAAAGCGATCATTCTCGCCTCGCTGGCCTACGGGTTCTGGGTGCCATCGAAGGATGTGCTCGTGGAGGGGATCGAGAAGATCACGCCAGCTGATATCCGCTTTGCCGCGCAACTCGGCTACACGATCAAGCTGCTCGCAGTCATCGATGCCGCGGCGGACGGAGCAGTGGAAGTGAGCGTGCAGCCCTCGCTCGTGCCCGAAGGCAATATCCTTGCGTCGGTCCGCGGCGTCTTCAACGCCATCGCGGTACGCGGCGACGTGGTCGGGGAATCGCTTTTCTACGGACGTGGCGCCGGGCAGGATCCGACGGCTAGCTCGGTGATCAGCGATCTGGCCGACGCGTCCGTTGCCCTCGAATCCCCGCGAGGTTCGTTCGGGTTCATTCCGCACGAGCTTTACGGGAAGTTGCGTTCATCCGACGAGGTGGTCAGCCCTTTTTATCTGCGCCTTGGGGTTGATGATAAACCCGGTGTCCTCGCGCGCATCGCTAGCGTGCTCGGTGAGGCGAACATCGGCATTTCGTCGGTCATCCAACCCGAGACTCAGGATGGGGATCAGGCGTCTTTGGTCCTTATGATCCACGATGCCCCGCGCGGGAGCATGCTGGATGCCCTGCAAAAAATCCGTGCCCTCGATTGCGTGCACGCCGAACCGGCACTTTACCGCGTGGAGGTAACACAATGAAAAACCTGCACGATCGCGGCGTGATCAGCCGCTACCGGCCATATCTTCCGGTTACGGCGCAGACGCCCGTGGTTTCGCTGAACGAAGGATCCACTCCGCTGATCTACTCGCCCAAGCTGAGCGCCGTGGTCGGGCGCGGGGCCGAGGTCTACGTCAAATACGAGGGGCTCAATCCGACCGGGTCATTCAAGGATCGCGGCATGACCATGGCCATCTCGAAGGCGGTCGAACGCGGGGCCAAGGCTGTTATCTGCGCGTCGACCGGCAACACCTCCGCCGCCGCGGCCGCCTACGCCGCGCGGGCCAACCTCGCCTGCGCTGTCTTGCTTCCGGCCGGAAAAATCGCCGCGGGCAAATTGCTCCAGGCCTTCATCTACGGCGCGAAAGTCGTGGCCATCCGCGGCAATTTCGACGATGCCCTGCGCCTCGTGCGCGAGCTCGGGGCTGACGGGCGCTTCGAGATCGTCAACTCGATCAATCCGTTCCGCATCGAAGGACAAAAGACCGCCTCGTTCGAAATCATCGAGGAACTCGGCGATGCTCCTGATATCCACATTCTTCCCGTGGGCAATGCGGGCAATATCACAGCTTATTGGAAGGGGTATCGCCAATACCACGAGCTCGGCAAGGCGACCAGGCTTCCGCGCATGACCGGATTCCAGGCCGCTGGTTCGGCTCCGATTTTCTTCGGCCATGTGGTCGACAATCCTGAGACCGTCGCCACGGCGATCCGCATCGGTAATCCGGCGAGCTGGGAAGGGGCGTCCAACGCGGTGAAAGATTCGGGCGGTTGCATCGACATCGTGACTGACGAGGAGATCATGCGGGCGCAGCGCTGGCTCGCCGCGGAGGAGGGGATCTTCGTCGAACCGGCCAGCGCCGCCTCGGTCGCGGGTCTGCTCAAATGTTTCTCCAACGATCGCTGCGCGACGTGTCCCTTCCATCGGTATCCCGAGGGTGCGAAGATCGTCCTCACCGTGACCGGCAACGGCCTCAAGGATCCCGAGGCGCCGATGATCCACGGGTTCAAGGCGCTGGAGGCGGAGGCC
>Ga0114970_10002191_pt1 | contig 14662 bp, 9 predicted proteins | sample M_140205_XF_Meta_FD_87030 | JGI IMG/M metagenome (GOLD analysis project Ga0114970, IMG submission 87030) | Freshwater microbial communities from Lake Montjoie, Canada to study carbon cycling - M_140205_XF_MetaG | ecosystem: Environmental > Aquatic > Freshwater > Lake | place: Lake Montjoie... | reverse complement strand
TGGATGCTGCTTGCCTCAGATGAACCAATCTTACGACCAGAACGATTGGACGAATCAATGGATTTGTCTACAGCAGAAGAAGAATAAACAGGTTCATTGACCCTGTTATATTTATCTTTCAACGTAGGATTCAATTTAGTCCAATTGACATCACCACCCTTAGCATACTTTGCACTACCACCATGCATTTTGGGATTTACCGTAACCGATTCTTTGGTCTTGGTTACAGCACCAGCAGCAGGTTTAGATGGGAAAAATTTATCAATAACGGGCTGAATAATTCGCATCGGATTGGTATATTCCCGCAGCGATTTATTGTCGGATGTTTCAAATTTCTTAGTTGCATCCACACCCTTTTGATTCATTTGGGCTTGTTTGTCGCTTCCACCATCTTCAAACCGTTTTACATTTCCACCTTTACGATAGCCGTGGCTTACTTGTCTCATGGCTGTGTCATGAGCATCTTCAGCGGTTTCAGTGTGATAGTCAGCATTGGGGTGATGCTGGCCTTCAGGGCTGAAAAACTTTACGCGATGCTCATCCCAATCACGGTCTTTGTAAACCTTGGCTACGTGTCCACTTGGGCCTTTGTGGGTCTTGATGAGGCGAAGGTTTGGCTTCTCCTCTTTGACGTTTCCACCCTTTGCAAAGGTTCCAGACTGCATGCTGTTCGCCACGGGCTTGCTGACGAAATGGTTAGGCATTTTTACTGCCTTACCATCATCGACAACATTACCGCCCGTGGCGTAGGCTTTTTTTGCGGCACCACCCATCTTGTATCCACCCGCACCAAGCTTTACATTGCCAGTGCTGGTATTTGACTTGCCGCGAGGAGTGGTATCAGCAGGACGATTTTCCCAACTGGAAACATTGCCACCCTTCTTGAAGCCACCAGCATTACCCATACGAACACCACCAGTACCACTGGCAGAATCATGGCGATCACCATCAACCACTTTGGTGTTGGCATACTTGCTGACATTACCGGCAATGGTTCCACCAAGCTTGTAACCCGCTGGCTTACCATTTTGTACACTACCCGTACCTTTGGCACTGTCATGCTTATCACCGTCATCAACCTTGGTATTTGCAAATTTATTTGCGTTACCTTTAATTGTTCCACCAGAGGCTTTGTTGTGCGCCTTTGAAGCAGGCATGGACTCATGATGCTTCAGTTCCCGCTCAAGAGCAGCACACTTAGCATCAGCACTTCCACCCTTCTTCATGCCGCTAATCGCCTTACGCAGTGCCATCATCCGCGCAGCACGGGCATCAGCAGGCATCCCCATAGCAGCCTGACGACCCATAGGGGCCATTGGTTGAGGCATACGGGCAGGCATAGCAGGAGGCATACCAGCAGGCATACCCATTCCACCTCCACCCATCTTATGAGCAACATTGCCACCCTTGGCATACATCTGCGGGTTCATCGCTTTACGACGAGCAGACATAGAAGGCTTTTTAGGAGCCATACCTTGTTCTGATGCCGAAAAGATATTTTTCCCAGCCATTGCCTTGTGACCGCTATTCATTGAAACCATGCGGTTTACTTTTCCACCTTTTTTAAGCTTCAAAATAACTGAAGGCTCGGTGGTTTCCATTTTCACCATCGGTTTAAACTGTCCCATGTCTGGCTCCTTTAAGCTTGCGTTACGCCAAGCGCACCAACGCGGGTTGCGTTCGGGCCAACAGCGATAGCTGGCAACAAAATACCCATGACCGTGCGAACAATTCCATCAGACGCTGTTGCGGGAATATAAGTACCGCGAACATCGCCAGTCGTGGTTGTTGCAACTGCTGTATCTGCCGCAACAAAAGTGCCAGCATCTTGAGCCAAAGTACTGTTGCTCTTGACGCTTGCAAGGTAAGCCACGTTGAATACGCGAACTGGCAGTCCAATAACATCGCTTGTGCCAATCAATACAACAGTTGCTGAACCAGCAATCGTTGCTCCAGAAATCTGGAAAAACGCTTTCTTGCCAGTAACAGCAGTACCAGCCACTGCAACGGTGATAACTTCACTCATGGCTTGACCGTAGTAGTCGTAACCGCTGACAGTAAAGGCTCGGGCGGTGGTGGAGCAGTTCACCTTGACTGCGCGAGGGCAATCCAACTGAACAACAGTTGTGCCGTCTTGGCGAACAACAGACTTGGCAGAAGTGCCAGCCGTCAATGTCACCGCACCAGCAGCAGCAGCGGTTTGCGACACTGCAATGTTGTTGGTAACAGCGGCTTGAGGAACAACATCAAATACATAGATACGACCAAGAGGGCCAATACCCAAGTCCATCGGAGCAGGGTTTTCAAAAGCAATGTTTCCGTGCGCAGTCATTGCGGTGCTAGAAGCAGTAACAGATTGGTTGATGGTGTAAGTACCCAGACCACCAGTGCCAGTTCCAAACGCAGTGATATATGTGCCATCGGTCACGCTTGAACCATCAACATACATACCGACAGTAATAGGCGCTCCTACACCAAGAACAGTTACCGTCAATGTCGTTGCAGCCATTGAACCAGTAAACGTCGTGCTGTACGGGCGAAGTCCAGTACCCATAAAAGTTTGGGCTGGGCCTAAAAACAGATCATCACTAAATTGAGGCATTTCGTCTTCTCCTTGAAAAGCTTGACGAATACATTAAAAAAGGGTGGGAGCCAAGATGCGTGGCAACGGGCTTATCGTTCCTGTCCACGCTCACCTTGATTGCCGGATTCTTGGCTCCCAGTTACTTACTAGACTCCCGGCGTACCGTAAGCAGCGCGAGGGTCAGTAAAGCCCACATCGTACCGCTCGGTTGCCTTATAGCGCATGCTATCGGTCTCAAAGTCACCTTCCATCGTCTTCTCAAGACGACGACGCATCAGAAGCTTGAAGCCTTCCGGTGCATCAGTCTGTACCCAAAAAGCGGTCGAGGAAGTCAGACGCGACAGAACAGCAGCACCCTCATCCAGCAAGCCAATCGACTTGACGGGGTTGATGTCGTTGTTTGCGTTGCCTGCGCGGAGAACACTCTTCAGCAGCACTTCGGCTTGGAAGATGTTGCCCGGAGCCACGATCAACTGACGCGGAACCAAACGAATCCTCTTGCCGTTGTTGTCCACCGCTTGACGCACTTGAATAAGCATCTGCTCAAGCGACGTTTGCGACAGGTTAGCCGCAGTGGTCAACTGGTTGCTGAACGTGCCATTCACGATGGGGTGTGCAGTGCTGATCAACGGCACTCCATCTCCACCGGGGTAGGCACTGTTAAAAGCCGTGTTCAGCACATTGGCACTCAGCAGTTCTTTGGTTTCCACCAAAGATTGAGCCAGATGTCGTGCATAAACTTGACCAATGCGGATATGGTCTCCGTCTTCCACCAGCACTTTGGTCAAGGCAAAAGCCAGACCATATACCCTGTACAGGTAACGCTTGAGGAAGAGAACACCACCTTGTTGGTACGTTACCGGAGTGCCGTCAGGCAGTTGCGGTGCAGCACCAAATCCGTACAGGACAGGCTCTTCGTGATAGTTGCGGGGAATGCCGTCTTCTTCGCGGAACACTCGGCTCCACTCATCGGCACGTTGGTCGTAAACTCCGTCAAAACATTCGTTAAGAATGGGTTCAACAATTGAACGGAAGTCTGTACTTCTCATCGGCGCAGCCATTTTCAGCCCCCTTTATTAAGCAATAGCGGTGACAGCACCGAAGAATTGCGAGTTAGCACATACGACGCGAACGATTGTGTACGCATCACCCCAAGCATTGTCCACATAGGGAGCAATATCAACTACACGCATCTGACCTTGACTACCGCTACCAACAGCAGTCGATGCACCAAGAGTGCAAGACGACAAGCCAGTAGTAGTGGAGCCACCAGTCACGGCGCTAAAGTTGTACTCATTACCAATAGTGGTTTGAGCCATCGTTGCATCTGCTTGAATTTCATAAACGATGTTTTGATCGTTGTAGAAGTAAGCAACGCACGTTCCTGCGGTGTACGCAGTGTTTGCAGGCCAGTAGTTAGATACACGCGCACGACCCGTGGTATCCGTCCACTCAACACCGGCAAAGCCACCAACCCAAGCACCAGAGGTGGTCGCCGGGAGAATCGTTCCCAGAGTGCCGCCAATAGCAGTGGTTTGATAACGAACCGGCTGGTTCTTGAAAATGCTAGTGTTGTAAGCCGAAGGTATGCCGCCAGCAAGCGCCTGAGCGCGATCCAGACCAGAGGGATGGAACGCAGGGCGCAAGCCAAACGGAGCATTTGTTGCAGACATATCAAATCTCCTTGGTTATCCCGCAAATACGGGGGTACGGTTTGGTTGCTTTTCAATACTGCCAATACCTTCGCCCTCAACATTTACAAGCGATTTGCCATTGCTGTCTCGCTGACCTTGTAGATTCTCGACCTGAACCCTGATCTTCTCAGCTTCTTCACGCGGCTTATCGTGATGCTGATAGGTCATGATTTCTTGGAAGATGTCCATAGGCAACTTGAACAACAACATCTCATTGCATGAAACATAGCCAACATGTTCTCCGGCCTTCACGCGATAATCTTCATATCCGGGTAACTCTTCAGACTTAACTGGAACGTACCCTAGGCGAATCCGTTTATCGATGCTGTCGTAGCTGTTGGTTGTTGAAAGCCAGCAAAGGTGCCACCCACTCATATCGGGCAGTTTCGGCAATGCTGATTGCGTCCATTCCTCGCTCCACATCCTGCGACGTTCCTGCGTAGAAATGAACTTTTCTTCCGGTGCTGAACGGCTTGCATCCTCGCTTGCGCGATCTTCGCGTCCACCAGCACTGAGAGATTTCTTGAGACGAGATTCCATAATGTTTTCCCCTTAGATTAATTGTGACGACCGTTTTCACGGTCATATTTTATGTACGCTTCAATCTGCTTTTGCTTACGAACGGGATTTTCCCAAGCCCCAGATTCCTTCATCATCCGAACTCTTTCGGGTGACAAAATCACCTGACGATTAGAACCGCCATAAGATGTAGAAGATTCGCGTCCAGCACTTCCCACAATATTCCTTGGTCGTCTTTCACTACGGACATCTCTATCACTACCATCATTGTAGCGATGTGGCAACTCTTTTTGCAAGCGGCTATCCAATTCCTCCCAATAATCAGAATCGGAGGGGTTCCAGCCCTGAGTCGTCATCAATTCATCAACCTTCTTGGCGATCCTGCTGTCCTTGTCAGTTCCAGAAGGGTCGTACCATTTATGGGTATTTACCCACTTGGAAGCCATCCGCTGGACTTCAGGATCAACCGTTGAGGCTTCTGCCTGCGGTTGCCTCAAGTCTTGATTGGCCTGATTGTGCTGATAGTTCAGGTTCCGCACATCCTCATGGGCGCTCTGCCACAGAGTCTGAGCCTCAACCATAGCCTGACCATCATTGTTGTCAGTGGCCTCCGCAAGCTTCATTTTTGCGTATTCAAGGCGTACTTGAGCATCTTCTATGTTCTTTTCGATGCGAGTAACGTGTTCTGCCTTGGTATTACGCTCAACTTGACCCAATCGCCGCCTAAAATCCTCGTTTTCACGCTGAAGAGCCGTCAAACGAGCATCTTTTTCCTGATTTGTGGTGCGAATCAGGTCTTTTTTAGCCCTGCGACGATTCCTCTTGGCTTGCCTCAGTTCGTCATTGTCATTGGGATGGTCGTTATCTTCTTCCGCAACCGTCCCACCCTCCGCTTGTTCTGTTACCTCGACATTTTCATCGCCTTCTTCAGAACCAAGCAGCATATCTTCCGGCAAAGTCACCGTGGCAGACCCATCTTGGGACTCCTTGACGGCAATCTCTGGTTTTTTATCTGTGTTTTCAGCCATTGTTATCCCCTAGACGTAAGCTTTAAAGGCAAGCGGATTGCCAGAAACCCTTGCGATCAGTTCGTGATCGTTCAGAGTCATAAACAACACGGATTCTTCGTCCCTGTCACTGCCGGGAACTTTTATCTCCCAGCGATCACCGCCCCACTTGGGAACGCGAACGTAATCACCAACCTGCGCCCATGAGCCTTCGGGCCATGATTGCATCGTGTCTCGGTTCTTGTAAGCCAGTGGCCCAACACACACAACCTTGCCGATCATGTTGTTCCACTTCTCGTTCTCCTTGGTCTCTTCAACCAGAACGATGAACCCAGTCTTCCGCTTAATACGTCGTAGCTGAACAATTACCCTTCCACCAAATGGCTCCATCCCCGGTTCAACATTGGGGAAGGCCCATTCCATATCCTTGGGATCAGGGATATCGTTTGATGCCTCAAATGTCACTATCTTAGGTATTGCACTCATTTACCTCTCCTTTAACACCATATTTCAGGTGCATCGTTATGCGCTTTGCAGCGCGGTCTCACCCCGGAGTGGGGCGTTATTCTTTATTTTTTTCCTCATCCAACATAGAGTCGATCATGTCCATCGTCTTTTGGAGGCCAATGTTCTCACCCACCATGCGCTGGTACACATCCCAACTCCCCGCAGAACCAAGAGCCAAAGCCATAGCAATTTCTGCTTGCCTCAACTTGATCCTGTGGATTAATTGTTCAATCATTTTTGTTTTTTGACATTCGACAATCCACCTTTGGGCTTGCTCGATTGTCCACCCTTGGGTTGGAGCGATGTTCCATTAAGCTTCTCGCCCATAGCCAACCGCTTGTGCATAGGGACGTTGATGCTCTTTTGTTCCTGTTCTGATACAGCCATGTCTATCTCCTTATTGTGGTGCAGGTTCTGCCTGCGTTTGTGCTACTTGTTGAATCGTTTCATGCGTTAGCTTTGCGTTCTCAATGGCAATCCTTGCCTGATTATCAACCACATGCTCCTGCATCTCATTCTGCATCTTTGCTTGTGCCAGTTGATTGTCAGCAGCATCCTTCTGAGTCTTGCGCTGGGTCTCAGCCATGCTAGTGTCTTTAACCACTTGGGCATCAGGAGGCAGTTGTTGCTGTTGCCCTTTGCGTTGTTGCGCCATCTGCATGATGGATTGTAAAGCTTGCTGAAACTGTCCAAATACTTGCTGGCTGTCCAACATTACATGAGCGCCAACAGTCGTGTACACCTTATCAATGATTGCCGTCAACTTGGGATCGTCATAGTCGTCTATAGGTTTACCCATAGAATTCTCAACGTACCCATTGGAACGATTCAAATACCAGAGTGTCATGTGCTGCTTTACATGCTCAATCAGGTTGTTGAGATAATTGGGATCGACAAACGGGGACTGCCCCAAGAAAGGATTCATGGCAAACTGCAAGTGATCCTGAATGTGCGCGATGTGATCTTGCTGTAGATAAGCATAAGCAGGCTGTCCAATCATCATTGCAGCATTCTCATCGGCTGATGTGCGCTGTTCAGGAGAAGGAGTGTCCTTCAACAACTCATTGATGTTGGGAACCTTCATCTGTTTCAATACACGACTCAGAACATTGCTGATGTTGAATTGCTGAGGGTGCTTGTCTGCCAGAGCCAGTACAGCTTGGTTCTGTGCCATCCGCTGTGTCTCAGAGAAGATGTGCGGATCGCTGACCGGCACCACATCCGTGTTCTTCTCAAAGTCCTCACGGGTGATCTCCAGATCAACCATCACATCGCTTTTGATCATCTCGTCAAAGTGCCAACGATTTAAGCGACACAGAACCTTCAACACCCGCGCTTGAGAATCATGCAACCGCGCATGAATAGCACTGAACACAGCAGCACCCTGCTCAATCAGAGCCTGAGTTGTGCCTACAGGAGTGTTGGAAGTTACATCAGCAATCTTCTCCTCGCTGGTAGTAATCACACCCTTAGCAGCATTGTCCAACCATCCCAGCAATTGGAACAGCACATCACTAGGAGGATTGAAAGGCATCGGCATAGCAATCTGCCGGATGTCCTGTACTCCCGGTGCGCCTTCAATCTCAATCACCTGAGTCACATCAACTTGGGCGCTTTGACCACTGATCTTTGCACCTTTCAACTTCAGCATGGTTGCCGAGTTGTTGATATGCGCTGTGTCCAGCAAAGCCCTCAATGCGCCAGTCAATGCAGCAGACAGACCACCAATCAGTTGTGGCAGTCCAATTGCATACGCACCTCTCCACGGGATGAACTTGAACTCGACCACCCAATCAAGCTTGGTGCGAGTGTCATCTTTCTCTTCCCAGTTCCTGTACAGACCAACAACCTCATTGCTGAGTTCGTCAATCATCAATATGTACGGAGCGTATTCACCTTTTGTTTTGTTGTCGTCTTCCAGTTCAAGAAAACAATAGATGTGGTAAACCTTGCGGATACCATCCTTGTTTGATTCAAACTGCTTGCCTTCAATCTTGTTGTTGGCCTGCTCAACCTTGTTTTGATCCAGAGTCCCACTGGCTTTAGCCGCATTGATATCACGGTACATACCAGTGCGGATACGCCGGTCAAACTCATACTGGGTCAGTTCATGGACTTCGGCAGCGCGAGGTGACGTATAGAAATTGGTTGCAGCAAACGGCAAGATCACCCTGTCAATGGGTAGAAACTCTACCGTAGGTCTCCTCTTTTGCTCATCAAACCACAGCTTGAAGTATTGCGATCCACCCAGAGGAAGCTGGGTAAGCAGTTGCTCTTCCTCATCCCTGAACTCTTCAATCTGTTCCTGAATCTGCCAGTTAAGGAAGTCACGCTTGCGCTCTGACTTAGCAGCCTTGACATCATCAATCTTGCCAATCACCTTGGTCTTGACAGGCCCATCCGGCGGGAACAATTCCTTGATAGCACGGGCAGCAAAGTCTACACAGCCTTCTGCCATAGCAGGATGGACTACCTTGCTGGCACCCATAAAGGTAGCACCACCGGGGGCATCATTGCCAAGCCCAGTACGCTTCAATCCTTCTTCGTATTGCTTATCCCTCTGCTCTCGCGCAGCTTTGTCAGTCTCCAGAAGATCAAGGTAACGTGACGATTGTTCCCTTATATCTGGGCCACTAATAGTGTCAACCAGATTGTCATAGAACTCCGGGTTAAACTCAGGGCCATCATCCATTGTGATAATTGCAGAGCCATCAGGTTGCTCCTCTGTCTGCATGTCAGGAAGATCAACAATGGCACTGCCGTCGTCCTGCTCTTCCATATCATAGTCAGCCATTATTTAGCCTTCTTCCGCATTGTGAGTTCCAGCAACATGGTGTTGGGATTCTTGTGAAATGATACGGGAGTTTTTGAACGAGGAACTTTACGTTCTTCATCATCCCCCCTACGCATAGCCAAGTGACGTTGTGCAGCCCAATTTCTTTCGGGGAATGCGTGGAAGTTATCATCGCTCAAACCAAAGTGACGACCATCACCAATGCTTCCACCTTCAGCATGGAACTTGATCTTCTGCGGTGCTGCGTACTCTTTACCCTTAGCCTCTATCTGATCTTCTGGCTTATCAATTTCATATTCGCCATTGTTCTTCTTGGCATGCTCAATACTTTCATCGCCAACATGATGCGTGAATGATGTTTGATGACCAATATTACTAGTCGATTCGGTTGGCGTAGTCATCAAGATGTGACCAGCATCTTTCCCGTTTTTAGATTTAAATCGTTTCTCAGGCAAGAAATCCGTATCTTTAAATCTGGAATCCGTAGGAATAATATGATCTACGTCTTCCATCTGTCCTGTCTTTTTGTTTCTCTTTCTTTCCGGCACATTGACTAGACGAGGATGCAAGATGTGCTGCCGTTGATAGTCATAACGCATTCCATTAACAGTACGATGACCGTAATGCACTTTTTCTTCTTCTGTCTTATTGCCACTGCCGTCAAAGTGGCCTTCCGGGCCTTCTGACTTTTCTTCTGGGGTCAGTTTATTTTCCAAACGACCTTTTGACCAATACTTGGCATGGGTAATTACTTCCTCCATGTTCTTCGCCATTGGTGAGCCACGCTTAACATCAGTCACCATGTAAGAGCCTTTGGCTGGCGTAAGGTTACCTTGCTCGTTCTTGAAGTCACCATCTTTGTCAGCAGCCATAATGGTGTTACGAATACGCGCATTATCTCTTTTAATGTTTTCTTTTATATCTTGGCCCTTCTTAACCTTTGGCCCTACATTGGAATGGGTAACGTAATACCCATTCTCAGGGTCATGCAACTCATTGGTCTTGCCATACGAGTTAGCAATGATTGGAGGCTTGTCTTCTTTTTTACGTTGATCATTCAAATGACGAATGACATGGCGTGAAGAAGTATCAGTCTCATCAACCACATTGGGACGAAACAAAAGACGTTTATTGTTTTTGTCAGCAAGTCTTGCTGCTTCACGCAATGATCCAGTGTGCGCCAGTATCCAGTCTCTGGTCATGGCGGGATCATGTTTAGCCTGTTCATGGCAAGCACGACGTACAGACGCATTAACATATTGCTGTTCAGCATTAGGAGCAAAACAAGAACCCTTGCTGGTATCAACAATTCCTTTGGAATCTGTGCCGCCACCACAACCTTCAGTTTGTCCGGGACATGTATTAACTACACGTTTCTTTTCGTTCTCTCCATGACCGGATACATACAAGGCATGACCCGCTACACCTTTTGCCGCAAAACCAATATGTGATCGACCCTGATCATCATACTCATGGCGTACCGTATCAAGTTTTTCACTTTCATCAAGCGTGTCAGCGTTCTGCTTGATGTGCATTGAATCACGAAGCCTTTTCAGAGCATCTTCTTCCCTCTTTTTTTGTTCCGCTTCAGGCAGTGCAAAATGATGTTCCAATTCTTGTTTATGGACGGTTCCAATTTGCCCAACAGTTAATGGGTCACGATTCTCAGCGCCATAAACTTTTGCCCTAGCTTCGTTGATGTGCTTCATGCCGGGGTTGAAGAACTTCTGTCCTTTGCGTTCCCCCTCTGCATACACGCCACGCGATCCATGCCACATGTGGAATGGGACAACAATACCCTTCACACCTCCAGCACCTTCTGCATCAATCTGCAAACGGGTTGGCCCCTTGTCAGCAATATCTTTCTTCATCTGACCAGTAGACTTTGCTACCCCACCCTTAGCCATTCCTTGCGGAGGTTGCTGCGGTGGTTTCATAGCACCCAGAGCCTGCCCCTGTGGGGTCATTTGGAGCATGTTGCCCATAGGTGCCGAAGATGTGGCTTGATTTCCCAATTCATTACCAGCCGGTGCTTGAGGCAGTCCACCCTGTGGCCCCTGTGGCATTTGTGGCTGTTGCCCCATAGGCATTATCTGTTGACCCTGCTGTTGCTGGTTCATATCAATGCCGCCAATAGGCATCCCACTCTTCATAGCCACTCCACCCGGAGGAGGTGAGTTTGCACCACCTTGATCAGGAGACATAAAAATTTTAGGATTCATGCTGGGCGCTTCATTAGCACCAACAGTCTTCATGTCGATGGGATTGCCCATCCTTCCCAAAGCCATACGCATCTGAGCCATCGTAGCCATGTCTATCCCTTTTTCTTTCGCATCAGTTCCCACTGCATTTGGGCTTTGCCCACTCGACCACCTTTGGCCTTAGTTATATCGTAGTCTTCAGTATCATAAGTGCCGCGATTACCAATGGCTGACTTTATATAACGTGGATCAAACACTCCAAGATTCTTGACGTTCTTCCCAAAGCCCTCATGGATTTCTTGCATGTACATCGCATCATGCCCCAGTTTCTTGGCAGTCTGAATAACTTGCGGGTCTTCTATCCACGACCAGTCACCAGTTGCCAGCTTCTCCCTTATCTGAGCAGGAGTCTTCTTGTGGTGTATTGACCAGATGCTATCGGCCTTTGGCAAGTGTTTCGCCAGCCTCTCAACATGCTCTGGGTTCTCATAGTCAAAAGGATTCTTTACCTGTACATGAACAGGGTACACAGCACCAGAGGATTCATCTCTCAGCTTGTTGCCGCCAGCATACTCATTGGCAAATCCCTTGCTGGGAGTCAAGAACGTCATGCCCCTGTTGCCAGTGCTGAACTCTTTGATTCCACCTTCTGAGCGAAGCTTCTCATTGACTCCGTTCTTTCCATAGTGCCTTGAGCCATGATACAACCGGCGCTTCTCCGTACTCTCTGCAAGATACTTCTTCTTGTTTACAGCGGCCTGCTCTTTGGTTGGATGGACATCACCACCACCATTAAATCCATAGTCCTTCAGCTTGATCGGCTTCTCTCGCGGTAGGTCAGATGCACCAGCCTTACTGTTGATCCGCTGCACCTCCTCATCAGGCAACACCTTCTTCACCTTCATCGCACCACCAATCAACCAGTTCCCAGTCATGTTGGGATTGGTCTTGTAGCGGTAATGTCCACCCTTGGGAACCTGATCAGTAATGTGCGCTTTGACTGCTACAAGCTTTCCCTTCGCATTTGTTCCACGCTTGTTGGCCTCTGACTGCCAGTCCACATCATTGGGCATGTCCACTTCAGCCCACACCTGATTGCTTGGACGACGATCAGGCTTATTCATACTCGGATTGGACTTCTCACCAATGTGAGTTGCAACAGGTAGATCACCAGCATGCCAGCCGGGACGATTAGCAAGCAAACCAATCTTTGACTTGACCTTGTTACCAATCATTTCACCAGCTTTCGCCTCAACCCACTTGTCCTTCTCAACAGGAGTTTTGGAGTCCACAAACAGTGGGAACAACTTGCCGGGATGGTTCTTGTCTACTCGGAATAGCTTATAGGCAGGCACCGTGCTTTTGGGTTCCTTGACGCTGCCACCCTTTGAAAACTCTGGTTCTTGCTTTAATAAATTTGCAGCATCTTTATGTCCAAATTTATTAAGCCATTTAATTTGATTGCCTAATTCCATAAATCCTAAATCATGGATGGATTTATCATCTTCATCAATATGATCTCCTGCATTTTCTATTCTGTGTATTGGAATTTTAATATTTGTATTTTTAGCCGCATGTATTCTATGTGAACCAGTCAGTGCCTCATCACCTCTTCCTACATCGTATGTAAGTATTGGCCTTCCTTTCCATCCTAATTTTTTCATTGAATTAATTAATAAAGATAATTTTTTCTTGTCTCTTATTCCATGTGGGGGTTCTATGCTACTAGCAGATACATAATGAGTTGCTTCCTTGACGCTGCCACCACCAGCTTTATTCACGCCATACTTAGCCTTGATGTATTTCACAGCTTTGCCAGTATCACCATCTAGCTTGTCGTGCTTGCCAGACAATGTATTTTCCAAAGCCTGCTTGTTGTCTTCATCTTCTAAATATCTGGCATGCCTGTGCCAAGGATAGTGAGCAGCAATGATGTCCTTCGGCATGACATCACTCAATACAAACGGTGATTGCCAATGCTCTTTAGGGACTTGAAACTCTAGCGTAGGTTTTTCTTCTGCCTTCCCATAAAACGGAGTCTCCCCAGCATAGATAGCCTTTGGCCCTTCAATGCCCTTGGCATGCTTGAACAGCAAGCCTTCCTTCTCGATCTTGCGGAGGTTGTCTCCATCAGTCTGGTGATACAGGCGAACGTGACCTTCCTTGATAGGAGTACTCCCCGGCTCATCAGGGATTGACTTGATGCTGCCGCCACTGGCTTTTTTTCCTTCAGGTTGATAGCCCCACTCATGAATTGAATCGCCAGCAGTCCATAACTCTTTTGCTTTGACCATTTTTTTTAATACTTTGTATTTCCCGCCTAACCGAGATTCTCCGTGAAGCTTGGCATAAGCTGGACTAAGCGTTACCCAATCACTTGGGTTAATTTCATTTACATTTTCTGGCACTGCCCTAAAAATTGACACTGAACTCTCTGGCTTATTGCGATACATCTGTGCTTTAAATAGAGATTCCATATCCATTTTTTTAAAATCTGGATGCCCCATGCCGTAGTAATTAAGCGCCTTGTTAGAGTAAATATCTTCAGGATATGCTTGCGTGAGGTCGTGTAATGGCGCTCCATACGATTTTGATGGGGACTGATGGCTACCTTGATATTTATTTACTTCATCATCAATTGAATTAACGCTACCACCCTTAGCCTTATGCTGGATCACATGCACTGAGTTGCCCTCATGCACCAGTCCACCCTTGGCTTCCCTGTGGACAATCTTCATCATGTGTTCGTTGCCGGGGAAGACTACAAAGTTGCGCGTTCCTTCTCCATCTTTTCTTGAGCCAGCGTCCAAGTACTTGATGCCGGGGATGCCTTCTTCATGCAAAGCCAGTGATGCTTTTTTCCTGTCATCAACCCATTCTCTGTTTTCGTTCATTTCCGGCCTACCTTGCAACGCTTTGTATAGCTCCCCTCCAGAAGCATCGCGTTGCGCTGCTTTATGTATTGGGCTTCCATCTTCAGCGCCATTGGCAATGTTAATTATGGATTGTTGAACGTGCGGATGCTGTTTACTCAGTGGCTTGTCCCAGTCCAGCATCTTCTCAACATGCTCATGCGGTATGCGGATGTGGTAGAGGTGACCTTTGTTTTCAGGCTTACCTTCTTTCTTGTTTTGAAGCGTCCTAAGCTTTTCAGTATTAAGTTTTAAAAAACTTTTGGCTTTTTTTAAATGATAAGCATCACCACCCTGTGCAATTAAATTGCGGTAGTGGTCAACTCTACCTTGCACATCATCTATAGCGGAATCTATATCATTGTAGTGCTTTGCCAAAACATGATGCGCTGAACCAGTAGCCGTCAACTTGGTCTGGTAGTCCTTGGCGGTCTTCTGCGCTTC
>Ga0114970_10002190_pt1 | contig 14663 bp, 18 predicted proteins | sample M_140205_XF_Meta_FD_87030 | JGI IMG/M metagenome (GOLD analysis project Ga0114970, IMG submission 87030) | Freshwater microbial communities from Lake Montjoie, Canada to study carbon cycling - M_140205_XF_MetaG | ecosystem: Environmental > Aquatic > Freshwater > Lake | place: Lake Montjoie... | reverse complement strand
GTGAAAACGAAAGTGAAAACAAAAGTGAAAACGAAAGTGAAAACGAAAGTGAAAACGAAAGTGAAAACGAAAGTGAAAACGAAAGTGAAAACGAAAGTGAAAACGAAAGTGAAAACGAAATAACTGATTATAACAAGTTTACAGTAGCTAATTTAAAAATTTTATGTAAGAAAAAAAACTTAAAACTGTATAGTAAACTTAAAAAATCAGAATTGATAAAATTATTAACTAAAAATTAAATTTAGTATAAACAAAATATTTACAATTAAATATTGTAAATATTCAAACTTAAAAAAAAACTTATTATAATAAAATGTCGATTCAAATTTTCGTAAACTTCTTGCGATGAAAAGTATCCTGCCATTAAGTAATTGATGGGAAAACAGTAAGTCCGGTGGCGGATTGATGCTAGTCCTTTATAAAGGGCAAAATCTCTTGATGCGGGAAACCCCTAAAGTTTTGATTACCACCTTCATTTCGAAAGGTTTGAAGGGAACACGGTTAATTGCCGTACCCAAATTGGTAATAAGATCAAAAATACTTGTGATTTAATATTCACTAACTATGGGAAATCCGCAGGCTTCCTATCTAAACTCATATTTGACAGAGCATGATAGGGTCTCAACGACTGAACGGGGATTGGTTTGAAAGGATGTCAACCTTTGTGATAACTTAAGATACAGTCTAGCCCCCTAAAGAAATTTAGGGGTATTTCGGAAAACTTTAACAGGAAAAACTATTACACTTGATGTAGATCATTCTGATACTATTGATAATATAAAACAAAAAATTCAAGATAAAGAAGGAATTCCTCCTGATCAACAACGTCTTATTTTTGCTGGCAAGCAACTTGAAGACGGAAGAACACTTGCTGATTATAATATTCAAAAAGAAAGTACAATACATCTTGTTCTTAGACTTAGAGGTTAAATTTAACCTAAATCACATAAATATTAGTATTTTAATCTTATGAGCCATATCGGTCGTAGTTGTCTAAGTTGGAGTTGGAGTCGTCTAAGTTGGAGTTGGAGTCGTCTAAGTTGTAGTCGAAGTTGTCTAAGACCCTGCTCTTAACTTTTAACTTAAATGTATAAATTGAAACAAGTCCTATAACACCAATTACAACTAAGCCGTATGCAATATTTCTATTTTTGTAGTAAGATTTTTCGTTTTTTATAGTATCTTTGTTACTATCAAGTGATAACAGCATTAGTATTCCTACTAATAACAAAACAGTAAATAAACCAAATCCAATATTTTTTATCGATTTATGCATTTTTTATTATTATTAATAATAAAAAATTTTTACAATTTTTTTAAATAAACACTAATTAAAAATTTTACAGTTTATTTTTTGTATTTAAAGTAAACACAATATATTCAATAAATGCCAAAGAAAAACCATATTAAAGTAATTAAAGTATATTTACCTAAATCTAAAAAAATTGATCATAATCAGTCGTTTCAACCATTACATAGGTTATATCTTGAGCTTTTAGAAAATAAATCTAAAATAAAACAAGATTTAGTTAATAAAGAACACATAATATCAAATACATATTATGAAAAAAATGATCAACGTGAAAATTTTTCTACAAAAGGACAAAAAATAGAAAATGTTGAAATAATTGATTCTGATAGTGAAGAACATTTAAACAAAAATATGAATAAAGAAGATAACCAAGATATAGATAAAGACAAGCATAAAAATATAAACGATGACAATATAGACAATGACAAAAATATGGATAATGACATAAATAAGGATAAAGATAGAAATAGAGATAAAGATAAAAATAGAGATAAAGACAGAAATAGGGATAAAGATAAAAACAGAAATAGGGATAAAGACAGAAATAGGGATAAAGATAAAGACAGAAATAGGGATAACATAAATAGGGACATAAATAAGGATAAGGACATAAATAAGAATAAGGACATAAATAAGGAAGAGATAGAAGAGATTGAAGATAATAAAATTGAAGAAAATAAAAACAATGAAAGTTCAAAACAAGAATTGTCAGACAGGTTAAACGAATTATTAAATGATACAGACGAAAGTGTAAATAAAAATCAAGAAAAATTAAAAAAAAATGATAAATATAGTAGAGACCGTGATAATAATTTTATTCATAAATCTGTTCATAGAATTACACCACATTATCAATCTATTCATAACGACGTTCCTCCTACTATAGCTGAATTACGTGAACAAGGATTGTATGATAATAAAGAACATTTACGTGATATAAATCAAGATAATGAACAAGATTTAGAAGATAAAAAAAGAGAATTATTATTTAAATTTGATCTTTTACGAAAATCTTATCCTAATGCAACAGTACAAGAGTTTTCTATTCATTCAGATTTAGATACAATGAAGAAAACATATGAAGACGCAGTTCGTCGTTTATCTTTAGATTCAACTGTAGAAAATTATAAAACATATTTAATTGGAGGTTTTATGTTAGTTGAATTTATATTTGGTAATTTTTTAAAATTAGATATGCAAGGATTTGCTCAACAACAAATCCTTTCTATGAATTCATATGAAAAACTATTAATTGAATTAGGAGAAAAATCTTATGTTCCAAAAGGATCAAAATGGCCTGTTGAACTTCGTTTACTATTTTTAATTATTATGAATGCAGCGTTCTTTATAGTTAGTAAAATGATTATGAAAAAAACAGGATCGAATTTAATGAATATGATAAATGGAATGAACTCAAGTAATACAACACCAATTACTCCTCAAAAAAAAAGAAAAATGAAAGGTCCTAACATTGATTTAAATGATATACCAGATAACACTCTATGAAAAAATGAAAAAATATAAATATATTTAAAAAATATTTACAATGACTAACTTTCAAATAGCATCTGATTTACATATTGAATACAAAAATAATAATTTTGTAGATCCTCTAACTATAATAACACCATCTGCTGATTATTTAATTTTAGCAGGAGACATTGGGTCATTTTATAAGTTTGAACAACTTTTTAATTTTATTTTTATATTATCTAAACATTTTAAAGGTATTATTTATGTTCCTGGTAATAATGAATATTATACTCAAATAGGATTTGAACCTAAAAATATGAATGAACTTTTACAAAATTTTAGAAGTGTTTCAAAATCTATTAGTAATTTGTATATACTTGATAGATCTTGTATTAAAATAGGAAATATTTGCATAGCTGGATGTACATTATGGAGTGATATAAAAGTATCTATACCAAAATTTATTTTTCGTATAAATTATATAAATACCGATTCCTACTTTAAAAAATATGAAAAAGATTTATTGTATATTAAACATATTATAAATTACTGTGAGAGTTTTAATTTAAAGTTATTATTAGTAACACATTATTGCCCTACATATTCATTAATAAATCCTTTAAAATTAGCAAGCAAATATGTATCTATGTACGCAAGTAATCTTGATTATTTACACACAAAAAATCAAATTCATACATGGGTATTTGGACATACCCATATAAATTTTAATATAATAACTGAAAAAGGAACAGTATTAGTTACCAATCAATTGGGAAAACCAAAAGATTGCATAAAAGATTATAATAAAAATATGGTAATCAAATTATAACAAAAAAACTAATAAATAAAATTTTTATTTATTAGAATTAAATAAATGGTAAATAAACTTAAATCCGATATTTTACGTACGATGAATTTTGATGATTTAAAAAAACACGCAAAAGAATTAAGAACAGAAGGATATAAAATATCTGGTATATCTAAACTTGAAGATACTAAAGAAGATAAAAAAACTCTTAGAAAATTAATTAAAAATTCTGAACAAAAAAAATTGGTAAAATGTACTTTTGATAACATAACTCAATGTCAAAAAAAAAGTACTGCTCAAGAAGTAAAAGAAATTTCTAAAAAATGTGGTGTAGATACTAATGTATATAAAACTAAAATACAACAATGCCAACAACTTCTTAAAGATAAAGTTAAATCTCCAACAAAAGATAAAGTTAAATCTCCAACAAAAGATAAAAAAAGTAATTTAATAGAAAAAACAGACGAATATATAAAATTAAATAACCTTGTTAAATCTGACCTTGTAACTAAAGCAAAAGAATTAGAAATTAATTTTGTACTTAAAGATGGTTCAGAAGTTTCTTTAAATAAAGCACAAAAACAAGATATTATACTATCTATTTTAACTAAATTAAAAACTAATAATAACAAAAAATGTTTTGGAAAAAAATATAAAAATTTGATGAATACTGAAAAATATTCAAAGGATGATATAAAAAAAATACTAAAAAAACAAGGTATAACAACAGGTATACCAAGAAAAAGACGGGATATGGTAGATATATTATGTTCAATAGAAACAAACGGTAGATGCAATCCAGAAAAAGGTGAATGGTGTAATGGTGATTTTGTATGTGATACTCGTAACTCTCCTGGAGTATGTATATCTCAATCTCTTTCTACAAATAAATCTAACAGTAAACTAAAAATGTGGACACATAAAGGTAAAAAAATTATAGGAACAGAACAAGCAATAGATGAGCTTAAAAAAGTATTAAAAAATAAACAAATGGAAAATATACGTGAGACATTAACATACCAAGAATTAAAAGAAATAGAAACACGACATTATGAAGATGAATTATTAATAACAAATCAAGAATTAAAAGAAATAGAAAGACGACATTATGATGATGAATTATTAATAAAAAAATTAAACAATATGAATTTACAGGAACTTAGAACATACGCAAAAGAACTAAAAACATCAAAAGAAGAATTATATTTTCTTGTTAGACTTAAAAATAATAAACAAGACAGAAAACTTTTCAGACAATTTCTTTTTGACAAAGAAAGAAACAAACATATGGAACATGAAGAAGATGAAGAAGATTATGATGAAGATAAAAAAGAAAAGGAAAATGAAGAAGAGGAAAATGAAAAAGAGAAAAAGGAAATGAAAGAGAAAAAGGAAATGAAAGAGAAAAAAGAAATGAAAAAGGAAATAAAAAATAAACAAGAAGAAGAGGAAGAGGAACATGAAGATAAAGATGAAGAGGAAGAGGAAGAAGAGGAAGATGAAGAAGAGGAAGATGAAGAAGAGGAAGAGGAAGAGGAAGATGAAGAGGAAGAGGAAGAGGAAAAGGAAGTGGAAGTGGAAGTTAAAAAAGTTGATATTGAAAAAGCTATTGCTAGTGTTATATCTAATGAAAAAAAAATAGGAGGTTTAGCAAAAGTAGAAAAAACGGCACTAAAGTGTTTTGGTTTAATTTCGTAAATATGTTATTTATTATTTATTATACAAATTATTTGTATAATAAATTATTGTAAAATGTCTGATATAAAATTTTCAATAGCATTTTGATCTAATAAAGAACCTAAAGGTAATCCATTATCATCTATATATTGAATCATAGCAAGTCTAATTTTACATATAATATTAAATTGTTTAAAATCTTCTTCGTCTTCTTTATCGTATTCATCTTCTTCATCTAAAACATATTCTTCATCACTGTTGTAATTTATATATTCTATTTGTTCAGTATGTTTTAAATGCTTTACGCAATCTTCTTTTGTCATTTATTATTATAATTTATTCCTTTTAATAGTAAATTCGTTATACAAATTTTCTAAATTAGTGTTTTCTATAGTTTCTAAATAAGGGCTTATTTCACCAGATGAACATTTTCTAATAAATTTAGAAAATTTATAAAAAGTATTTACTGTATTTATATTAATATTTGTATCTAATTGATTAATACCATTTAAAAATATTTCATAAAGATCTACAATATACTTGAAGTAAAAAAATTCCCATGTATCATAACTACAGTTTGAGGAATTTTTAAATTTGTTTTTAACTGATATTCGCGGAAGTAATTTTGATGTGGTATGAAATTTTGCAAGTTTTGTGAGTGATTTGTTGACATATTTATGTTCATTAAATGTTGAAACATTATCGTAAGAAAGTTGTTTATGTTGTGTGGTTGAAATTTTTTTCTTCTTGGAATTTCTACATCTATTATTTCTAATTTGTTTCCAATCTGTTTGCTCCATAATTCTTTCTTATCTAATTTTTTTTTTTTAAACCATCTTCTGTATTGTTTAAATCATTTAAATCATTTAACTCAGACGCCATTTCATTATCTAAATCACTTTCATGTTCAGATGAGGTGTTTTCTTCATAAATTGTTAGTTCTTTGTTAAATGATACCTTATTTTTTACATTTTTTTGATATTTTAAATTATTATTATCATTATCATTATTATTATCATTATCATTATTATTATCATTATCATTATTATTATCATTATCATTATCATTATCATTATCATTATCATTATTATTATCATCATCATTATCATCATTATTATTATTATTATTATTATTATTATTATTATTATTATTATTATTATTATTATTATTAACAAAAAAATCTTTCTTTATTATTTTTTGTTTAATTTTGTTTGAAATGTTATTGTCTTTACCTTTATTTATTTTTTTAGGTATAAACACTTCGTCATTACTGTTTTTTGTATAATCTTGATGATTAACTTTATATGATTGAACAGTCATAATTAACTGGTTTATTATTTGTTCATGTTTTTGAATGATTTCATTTTGAATTTCTAATTTTTTAGATAGTTCTTCTATATGCGTAATTAATTTTTTATGTCTATATGAAAAATAAAATATAATAGCAGAAATAATTATTAAATCTATTATTATATGTATAATAATTTGTTTAGTTAATATTGTCATTTATCTATTTTTTGTATTGTTTTAAATACATTATGAAATTGTATTATAAATAATACAATTAAGTAATATGTGATGTAATAAATTTAAGATCTAAGAGCTAAACGAATAGGCATTAATCTATCGTTATTTAATGTTTCTTGTAGAATTAAAAAGGGAGATAAATTTGTAAATTTTCCTGTTAAAATAGATTTCATTATAACAGAAGAAAATCCTGATATCATTACTGTATTATTTTGATCTGATGTTACTGGAAAATCTAAAGTTGATCCATTTACGTTCCAAAATATAATTTGAGGTCTTGTATAACCTGAATCTTTATACATTCTTTCTATTTCTTGAAAATTTGTTAAATTATGATTATCAGTTACGTGATCAAATTGCATATCTGATATAATCCAAAGACGTTTAGGCATATCATCTTGTTTTAAATTATATTGTTGTCCTCTTTCAAGTATCATTTTAAATGTTGCTTGTATATTTGTGTTACCACCCCAAGGTATTGCTTTAATTTGATTATATCTATTAATTAAAGATCCTTCATTTATTAAAATACTTGTTGGTACGGTATTAAACGTAAAAATTAAATTTTTAAATTTTCCTTTAGAACAACCTGAAATAAGAAGCCCCATTGATATAGAAACATCTAACGGTAAAAAATTAGGAGTATGCATACTAGAAGATGTATCAACTACAGCAACGTCATTATCAAGAGATCCATTTTTGATACATTCTTCTTCTAACACTTTCCACTGAGCCTCGCATACTTCATCTGCTTTATTTTTAGTTCTGATTTCTTTTACTAATTCATATGGAAAAAGTTGCTTTCCGCATACTTTGGCAATTGGATTACCTATGCTTAAGTTTTTTTTCCATTCTTGGAATCTAATATTATCGTGTTTTAAAAATCCATCTTTAAGACGTTTCATAGCACAAGATGGAACTTTATTATAATCAATTTCTTCCCATTTATTTTTACACATAAATGTTTCTACAATATTTAAATATTGTCTAAGCGGTGTTATATATTTTTTACGTAAAGTACGAGGTGTTATATTCATTTTATTTGCAAGTGTTTCAAAAACTTTATGTTTACGATCTAATGAATTTTTTTGAGTTGGAGCCCATTTTGCACAAAGCGAACATGGTTTTCCTTCTAACATAAGATTATAATCTTCTTTAATTTTATCTGCAAACAATTCTACCATTTTTATTTGAACATGATGCGAATCAGGAATTTGACATACATTTGGAAAAAATTGAAGAACATCATCCCATCTACCATATTCTGGTATAAATTTTAATACTTTTAAAAAATTACTAGGATGATTAATAAATAACCATATTAATGCTTCTCTTCCAATATCTCTTTCTCCTTTTCCTCCTCTGCAATCACGTATATAAAATGCAAGAAGAAATGTATCTATAATATCTTCTTTGCTTGATTTATTTAAGTAAATATGTAATTGTTCTTTTTCCAAACCCCGTATTGATTTAAAAAACAAAGAAATACGTCCATCATTTTCTCCTTTAGTGTCTGGAGTAGATAAAGATGCTGCATTATTTGCAGTCATAACTTGTGTAAAAGATTTCATTTTAAAAATATTAAAAATTATAATTTTTATTTCAATTTTAAATTTTAAAATATTTGATAAATAGACTTAAAAACAAGGGTTCCTTAATCAAAAATATAATGGCTCATATAAAAGGACAAAAATCTAATTTAACTAAGAAACAGTCATCTAAACAAGATATTGATCAAAACACAGAAAATGATAATGTAATAACTGAAAAAGAACCAACTAAGAAAGCAGTAACTAAGAAAGCAGTAACTAAGAAAGATTCAACTAAGAAAGATTCAACTAAGAAAGATTCAACTAAGAAAGAACCAACTAAGAAAGAACCAACTAAGAAAGAACCAACTAAGAAAGAACCAACTAAGAAAGAACCAACTAAGAAAGAACCAACTAAGAAAGAACCAACTGAAAGGGAGAAAGAACCAACTGAAAGTGATAAAGAACCAAGAAAAAGAACAGTTCCTACTAAAGAGTCTGTATCTAGTGAATTTGACGAACTAATTTCTTTTATTGAAGAAGAAATTTCTCGTATTAGAGAAAGTCAAGTAAAATCAAAAGGAGTTAAATTTCTTCGATGTATCGGTAAGCGTATTAAAATGATTCGAGGTCATGCTTTTCGTGTTTTGAAAGAAAAGAAAAAGACAAATCGTAAAAATAATACTAATTCAGGTTTTCTAAAACCTGTTAATATTTCTAAAGAAATGGCGTTATTTACTGGGTGGGATCAAAATGAACTTAAGTCAAGAGTTGATGTAACTAAATATATTTGTAATTATATTCGTGATAACAATCTTCAAAATCCTCAAGATCGGCGACAGATTATTGTAGATAACAAGCTTTCAAAGTTGTTAGATTTTGACCCAAATGTTGAAAAAGAACCCTTAACATATTATAGAATTCAAAGTTATATTAAGAAACATTTTTCTAATCCTGTTAAAAATGTTTGAGAAAAATAAAAAGATTACAAAATACTTGTCTTATATAAATGTATGATAATCAAAAGTACGATTTAGATTCAGGACCATTTGGGCTATGTTCAGGATATTGGGATAAAAACAATAATACTTTTCGAAAATTTGGATCTACTGACACTTATAAGTGTTGTTTAAAATCATGTATTCCAAATATTAAAGAATGTTATAAATTATGCAATAATGTAAACAAAGGATCTTTTAGTAGATGTAATGAAATATGCAAAGACATAGAACAATCTTGTAACGATTATTGCCAATTATCAACTCCTGGTTTTTGGGGTATGGATAGTCCTATTTATGAAGGTATAAAAAAATTTGGATGTGGAGACATATATTATAATACTATTGATAACAAATGTATGGAAATTAATAAAAATGCAATTATTAATATATGTAACAAAAATTGCATTCCTACTAGATCTTCAGGATGTGATAAACATTGTAAATATATGTACGATTCATTAATAAATTTTAATATAAGCAAATCAAAAAAAAATAAGTTAATATCAGACAAAGTATTTGTCAACCCATTAGACAAAGATAATTATATTTTATATGTGTTATATGCTATATTTATAGGTTTTATTTTAGTAGCATTATATATTTTTAAAACAAAAATGATTTATTAACTTAACCTTATATTATAGATAAAAATGATAGTAAATATTAAACATAAAATTTATATAGATGCAAAATACTTAGATTCAAACATAAAAGAACACTTGTTAAATAAAATAAAAAGAACTGAAGTTGGACAATGTTATATAGATTATGGATATATATTAGATGTAATTAAAATTATAAACATAGGTGATAATACAATATCTTCTGTTAATTCGTTTGTTGTATTTGATGTTACATTTGAAGCATATGTATTAAAACCTAAAATTGGTGATATATTTTCTGGTAGTGTATGTATGTTATTTCCACATGGTATATTTGTAGATTTAAAAAATAAATTAAAAGTTTTAATACCTGCTGAATCTATGAAAACATATGTATATGAAAATGATTGTTTTCTTAATATAAAAGAAAATAGTAAAATTGTTAGAAGTTCTGAAATATCAATTCGTATAAATATGATAAAGTATGAAAAAAAAGAATTTAGTTGTATAGGAGAACTAGTATAATAAAGTTTTGTTAAAATAATAACAAAACTTAAAGCGTAGTTAATATTTATAAAATGTCAGAAATAGAAATATTAAAACAATTTAAAAATTCTTTAATTTCCTTTTTAGACGAGCTAATAGTACAATTTCCTTTAGAAGGAGACATAGTGATATTTAGGATATTTGTAAAAGATCAAATTATAATAAGTAATATAATGAACTATTTTGTTCAAAAAATTTTACCATTAAAAAAAATGGTAGATGAAAGAGATGAAGATTTTTTCTTAAACCACTGTTCATTATTTGAAGATATTCAAAACGATACTCAAAAAAATAAAGTAAGTAAATTTAAAAAATTATGGAGATCTAATTGTTTAGATGAAGATGATAGAATTGTTATATGGAAATGGTTTGATTCATTTATGTTTTTAAGCGAAAAATATCAAAAATTTTTATTAAAACCAAAAGTATAAATATAATATATAAATATGAAAAGATATATCGAAATTATTTCTATGATGTTACCGATAACTATGTTTTTTATATTAAAATCTCACGATGAAATAAAAAACTATACAAAAAAAACATGTATAAATTTAGGTTGCTCTTTTGTTTGTTTTACAATTTTGTTTTTGTTGCTGTCAAAGTTAAATATTAATAGATACTTAACTATATTTATATCTATAGTTATTTATTTTTTATTAATATTTATACAAAAAAAAATAAATAAATAAATAAAAATGTCTAATACTGAAAGTTCTAATAAATCTATTATTGGCTATGACCATCCTGAAAAACAAATTACTAAACAAATTGGTAAATATGAAAATCAATATAAAATTTTTAACTCTCAATTAAAAAATGACTTTTTAACTAAATGCCCTTTGTGTAAGGAAGAAGCTTTATATGAATGCGACTGTAATTATAAAGATAAACAATGTAAATACGGACATATTTGGTTTATATCACAAAACAAAAAAATAAACGGAGATCCTCATAAATAATTTTAAAAATTTGATTAATATAATTAATCAAATCTTGAATGAATTTAAATTTTTACTCGTCTTTTCTAACTACTTTTTTTACTACTCTTTTTACTACTTTCTTTTGAGTTTTATCCTCTTCTACTACTTCTGTTTTAGATTTATTTTTAGGCTTAAATTTATTTTCATTTTCATCATCTGAATCATGAACACTACCAGTATCGTCATCATTTTTTGACTCAAAATCCATAGGCTTAATGCTATTAGTTTTTAAAACTTCAGGTTGAGAGGTTGGACGTTTTAATAATCGTTTTACTCCAGAATCCATTGGTTTTACTTCACATTCATATAATTTTACTTGTAAACAGATTTTGTTACCGATGAAAATAGATTCAATTTTAATTGCGCATTTAGCAAAACAATACTTACCAATTAAACTTAAGGCGTCAATACTACTTCCTTCTGAATCATAAAACATAGTTACTATTTTGTCTTGTTTTTTAGAAACAATTAACTTAGCATAAAGCGTTGGACCTGTTCCTTCTACTACTTTTCCTTTTTCTTTTTTATAATACAACGGATTAAATTTTTTAAGATCAGACATTGTTAGGTCATACTGTTCAATATCTTCTCTTTTTTCTACAAGATGCTCTTTGCATCTTTCTGCAATTGCATCAAACGTATTCGACCATTCTTTTTCTTCTTTTGAAGCTCCATCACGATTCCACAAACAAAGAGGCATTACATATCCGTTTACTTTTCCTGTATCAGGATTTGTATTTTCAGATACTCCAAATGAAAACAACTGATTAGTTGATAAAACTAACTCTCCAATTGTTCCATCTTTATTACGAGTTTGAATGCTAATTCGTTTGTAGTTAATTTGAGGTACACTATTTGGAATTGTACCTGCTTGAGATTCAGAAAAAATCATATTTTTAGTATCATAGCCACTGGCTGAAGTTAGTTGGGTATTATCGGTCATCTTTCTTATTTATTATAAATTTTTAAATTATAATTTCAATTTTTTATTTAATAAATACCTATACTAACTAATTTTATTTTTTCACTTTTTTTACTTTTTATATTAGCTTTCCAACCAGGACCAGCTCCAAAACCTGACGGTTCTATTGGATCTGTATGGGTACATGAATATAAATTATTTTTTCTTAACCACTCATCTCTTCCTCTACATACCATATTACTACAGCATTTATCAGCTTTTATTTTTCCTTCTTCGTTTCCACAATTTTTCCAATAGCTTAACCACCAATCATTGTGTTGAAAACAATCTGTTTGTTGTAGGGGAGCTGATATTCCAGTATTTTTTAATAAATTAGACATTTATTAATAATAATATAAGAATTTATTATTTATAATAAATGTTTAATTCAAAACTAACAAATTATGTAAATAAAGCAGATCAAATTGATTTACAAGAAAATGGAAAAAAACTATATAATCAAAATGAATACTATCAAAATATTGTTAACCTTATGGAACATCCAGAATTTAGAAAATTATTTAATGCTCATTTTTTTGACTGGAATAATATTAAAGCAATGGTAATGTTTATGAAATTGTATGAACACATTGAAAAATCATCTACTATTAAATTAAATGGATATCAAAAATTATATTTACTTGATAAAATTATGAAAACAAGACATATTAGGCAACAACTTGTTACAGAAATACAAAGATGGACTAATCAAAACTCTAATCAACTTTTAACTTAAGATTTATTTTTTTTTAAACGATATACTGTATACGTAAATTTTTTAGAATATTGGTTCCAAATATTTTCAGGTACTGTTTGTTTAGATATTTGAGTTCTTGTTACATACCTTTTATCAACTGTAAAATTTAAACCAATAATATTTTCTTTTTCTTTTTTTTTCATATATCGTTCAACTGCTTCTTTATATTTATCACACTCTTTTTCATAAAATGACTTATTTTTTTTTGCATCATTCCATTTTTGCAACATTTCATTAAGATCCATAATTTATTAAAATTAAACATAATTAAATATTAATATTTAATTATAAATATGACTACATTTACATAAAACACTTAGACTTTATAAAGTCTTCTTTTATATATATTTTAACACCACAACTAATTGCTTTTGTAACTTTAGTTGTATTTTCATTATAATTACTTACAATAAGACCTGATGTTTTTTTTGATATAGATGTAACAACTTGTCCTCCTCTATCTGTTATTTGTTGTTCAAGATCTTTTGATCTAAATCCAGAAAAACAAAACTTTTTCCCAACAAGCGCGTCTGATATACGAGTATCTGTTTGAAAACTAACATACTCACTTATTTGATCAATAAATTTAACAGCTTCATCTAAATTACTAATAACTTTTTTTGATGTAATATCAGAAAATCCTTCTACATCTAATATTCTTTTCATTAAATTTTTACGATTAGCTGTTAATATATCTGGAATATCTTTCATTAATGCAACTATTTTCTTCCTACCTATTCCAATCCCAAAAATACCACTTGATCCTAACAAATTTTGAACATTTACATTTTTCAACCCATTTTTTATATTATCATATATTCGGGTTGCTGATTTTTCTTTAAATTTACCAATGGTAATTAAATCTATATGTGTTGCTTTAATAATTTTTAATAAAGTGTTAAAACCAGCCAAGTATAGCTTTGTTACTGTACGATCACTTACATGCTTTATTCCCATTTTTTCAAAAAATCTTGAAAATAGTTTTACGTTCATTTCAGATATAGTTTTTAAAGTTGGATTAACAACATGTATATGTACATTATTATTATCCCATTCATATTCTATATTTGGATACTTTAACATTTCACATTTTTCTTCAACACTTACAATAAACGGAATAACATCTTTAGATCGAGTTACATTTACAATAGATCCAGGTCCTATCATCTTTTGTTTCATTAAACCTGCATTACTAACTGTTGCTCTTTCTAATGTAATTCCTTGTAATTTTACAGGATCAACAATAGCAACAGGAATAATTTGACCCCAAGCTGATACTGACCATTCAATATCTAATACTTTTGTTGAAACTATATTGTCTTCACTATTAATTTTTAATGCAAACATATAAGACGGATTACCTGAAATATTTCTATCATATTTCCTATTAGATTGAATTACAATACCATCTATATCATAATGTGACTTTTCTTTCATTTTATTATGTAATTTAACTAACTTATCCATATTTGTATTTGTATTTGTAT
>Ga0114970_10002189_pt1 | contig 14665 bp, 14 predicted proteins | sample M_140205_XF_Meta_FD_87030 | JGI IMG/M metagenome (GOLD analysis project Ga0114970, IMG submission 87030) | Freshwater microbial communities from Lake Montjoie, Canada to study carbon cycling - M_140205_XF_MetaG | ecosystem: Environmental > Aquatic > Freshwater > Lake | place: Lake Montjoie... | reverse complement strand
GTCCCCATGCGTCTTCAATCATCACCTTTCCACCTTCGCTTGTAATCAACTGCCTTAACTTGGCAATGGAATCTTTCACCTGCTCCTCACTGAGGACTGGTGTGATGATGATTACTGATTCGTATTGTGTCATTGTATTTTTTTAATTTCTGTTAAAAATTTCGGGCTGCAAAGGTAAGTGCCTAGCTCAAAACAAACAATCGTTTATGAAAATATTTTTACAGTTTGGGCTTTTGCACATTCGATGTATAAAAAAAAATCGAGCAAAAGCCATGATATTCGATATTTTTGCAAGCGATTTAAAATTCAAAAAATTGTCTTCATCAAAACGTACCCATTTTCTTACATCTGTAGTTAGCACCACCACAGTGTTATATATGTTTTCGTTATTTGGGCTGTTTATCTATGTAGGCAATAATCTTGAAAAGCATCTGAAAGAGAATATCGTATTGCACGTTTACCTAAAGTCAAACTATTCCGGCAACGAATTAAAACAATTTGAGACTGAGTACTTAAGCAAAGATTTTATTAAATCATTTACCTATAAATCGCCTGAAACATCATTAAGAGAAGCAAAAGAAAGTATTGGAGAGGACTTGGTTTCAGAGTTGGACTCAAACCCTTTTAACTCGAATTATGAGGTTTATTTAAATGCAGGTAATACTGCAGAAGACCGTGTTGCCAAGGCAGAATCCTCGATAAAGGCAAGCGAAATGGTAGAGGAAATTAGTTTCCCGAAAAATATTGCTGACCTTATTGAGGAACGCTTTGCAATGATTGCCCCTATGCTTTTGATATTGTGCATTGTACTAGCTATTGTAGCCATTACTTTAATAAACCACAATGTTAAATTGAATATTTTTTCCCAAAGGTTCTTAATAAAAAGCATGCAAATGGTGGGGGCAACCAAAGCTTTTATAATTAAACCCTTTATAAAAAGGGCCATTATTAATGGGGTACTTGCGGGTGTATTTTCTTCTTTACTCATCTTTAATACCGGATACTTTGCCCTTTATTTTATTCCTGACCTTCGAGCTGTTTTACCAGATTTCAGAACAGACATTAACATTACCTTATTGCTGATATTGTTTGTTGTCTTATCTTTGTGCGGTGTTTTGGTTTCAACCATTTGCACTTGGATTGCAACACGCAGATATTTAAAATCAAAAATAGACGAATTATATTAAAAAGTTATGCAAAAAACTACACAAAAAACACCTACAAAACATACTGATTTTCCAAACTACTTCGCCTTTGGTAAAGACAATTATCGTTGGTTGCTAGTTGGTCTAGCTGTAATAGTGCTTGGATTTATTCTGATGTATGGTAAAGAAGATATCTATGATACACGCAAAATAATCGTTGCACCTGTTGTAGTATTAGTTGGCTTTGCTATTCAAGCATATGCCATTATGAAAAAATCTGCTGAATAAAATCTTATGAGTATTATTGATAAAATTATTTTGGCCATCATTGAAGGCTTAACGGAGTTTTTACCTATTTCTTCTACTGCACACATGAAAATGGCTTCATTGCTTTTAAAAACAGAAAGCAATGTTGAACTGGAAACATTTTTAGTTGCTGTTCAGTTTGGGGCAATCCTTGCCGTATTGGTAGTTTATTGGAAAAAGTTTTTCGAGAGTTTTAATTTATATATCAAATTAGCGATTGGAGTTCTTCCATTCGGATTATTGGGGCTAGCTCTTGAAAAATATATTGATAAATTGCTTGGAAGTACCGGCACAATGCCTGGAGTAGTAATATCATTATCATTAATTATTGTAGGTTTTGTATTGTTGAATATTGATAGTTGGTATCATAAAAATAAAAAATTCATCCGTACTGAAATTTCCTATTTGCAATCCTTAAAAATAGGCTTATTTCAATGCTTTGCCTTAATACCTGGTGTGAGCAGAAGTGCTGCAACTATCTTTGGTGGACTGGCACAAAAACTAAGTTGGAAACAAGCAACAGAGTTCTCCTTCTTTTTAGCTGTGCCAACAATTTTTTCTGCATCTATATACAAACTTTATAAAAACTGGGATCAAGTTTCTGAGGTACCTGATTTTGTTAGAGACTTAGCGATTTGTAATGCCATATCATTTGTTATTGCTTTAATTACTATATCTACATTCATTAACTTTATCAATAAAATTGGTTTCAGAGTATTTGGTATATATAGAATTGCTATCGGCATATTGTTTTTGATATTTGCTCTTAAAAGTTGAACAGTACAGAAAACCTGGGTGAAATTATATTGGTTGATAAGCCTTTATTTTGGACCTCCTTTGCTGTGGTAGGTTACTATAAGCATTTATTAAAACCCATTAAAGTTGGTCATGCTGGCACACTTGATCCACTAGCAACAGGTTTACTTTTATTATGTACTGGTAAAAAAACAAAAGAGATTTCTACCATACAACAAATGCCAAAAGTATATACTGGCCGATTTATTTTAGGCTACACAACTGCGTCATACGATTTAGAAACTGCGCTTATTTCATCATCAAATCTTAAAATCGATGATACCAATATTTTAGAAGCTGTAAAAACTTTTGAAGGAGATATCATACAAACCCCTCCTGCACATTCTGCAGTAAAAGTTGACGGTGTAAGGAGTTATGAAATGATTAGAAAAGGCGTTGAAGTGGAAATAAAACCAAGGGCTGCAACGATATACAAATTTGAGGTGCAAAACTCGACTGATAATATATATACTTTTGAAGTTCGTTGTAGTAAGGGAACTTATATAAGAAGTTTAATTAACGACCTTGGTGCAAAGCTTGGCTGCGGTGCAGTGCTTATTGAATTGAGGCGAACTATGATTGGGGATTACCATGTAGAAAATACTGCACAAATTGACACCTCAAATATACACCGTGGCAATAAAATAAAAGACAAAGTTTATGATATTCAAGAGGCACTATTTTTGCAGAAAATAAATTTTAATTGTGAAGGTTTATTATAAAATAAAAGAGATTGAAACTATAAATAACCCTGTAGTTACTATTGGCACATTTGATGGCCTTCATAAGGGGCATGTTGAAATATTGGAACTACTTAAAAGGATTGCACGCGATATAAATGGTGAAACTATCATTATCACCTTTCATCCGCACCCTCGAAAGGTATTATATCCGGATGATGATACCCTAAAACTGCTTACAACCTTTCAAGAAAAACTACAATTGTTTGAGGATATAGGAATTGAAAATGTATTAGTGTTGGCATTTAGACAAGAAATTTCAGAACTAGAACCTGAAGATTTTGTAAAAGATATATTAGTGAATGCAATTGGTTCAAAACATTTGGTAATAGGCCATGATCACCGTTTTGGCAAAAACAGAAAAGGCGATTTTAATACCATGATGCACCTTTCAGAAGAATATGATTTTGTTGTGGAAGAAATTCCTCCTTTTTTGGTTCAGGGTATTACAGTGAGCTCAACCAAAATTAGAAATGCATTAACTATAGACATTGATTTACAAAAAGCAAATCATTTGCTCGGTCGCAAATATTCGCTAAATGGGAAAGTGGTTGAAGGAAATAAAAATGGTCGAAAACTTGGATTCCCGACTTGCAATTTATATATAGAAGATGTTAATAAACTTATTCCAGCAAATGGTGTATATGCAGCAATAGCAAGTGTTTCTGGCAACCAATTGAATGCTGTAGTAAATATTGGAAACCGACCTACATTTAATTTAACAGGAGTTGTAGTGGAAGCTCACCTATTAAACTTTGATGCTGATTTGTATGGAGAAGAATTAAAATTAGAATTTATTGAAAGACTGCGTGATGAACAAAAATTTGAAAACCTAGATGCATTAAAAATACAAATAGGCAAAGATATAGAAGTAGCAGAAAAAATATTTGCAAATACTATATGATAAAAGTAGGATTAACTGGTAATATAGGAAGTGGGAAAACTACTGTCGCCCGTGTATTCGAAACATTGGGTGTACCTGTTTTTGTGGCAGATACAGAAGCGAAACATATAATGGTAAGGGACCCAGAACTTGTATCACAAATTAAAGAATTGTTTGGTGAAAAAGCATATATACAATCTGGAGAATTAGATAGAAATTATATAGCAGAAATTGTATTTAATGATGCTGATATTTTACAGAAATTAAATAATATAGTACACCCAGCTATTGAGAAATATTATATAGAATGGTGCAAAACATATTACAACGAAAAATATACGATTAAAGAAGCTGCTATATTATTTGAAAGCGGAAGTTATAAATCGTGCGATAAAATAATTACGGTGGCTTGCAACAGAGAAACTGCCATCATACGAGCTTCTGAAAGAGATGGGAAAAACATTACAGACATTGCGGCTCGACTGGACAATCAAATGCTCCAAGAAGAAAAAATATCTAGAAGTGACTATGTAATATGGAATAATGAGGGTGATGAAATATTGCCTAGGATTATGGAGATACATGAGGAATTGGGATTCGGGGGGCTGACGCATGATAATGGTTAATGATAAATGATATCCCGATAGCTATCGGGAGGCTGACGCCTAATTTACTTGATACTTGATACTTGATACTTGATACTTGATACTAACTACTATTAACAACATGGAAAATACAAAATCAAACACATTTATATCTTCTGAATTACAGATTAATTCATGGGACGATGTAAAACCTTATTTCGAAAATCTTTCTACAAGAGAACTACATAATAGTGATGAATTACATCAGTGGTTGCTTGATAGAAGCATGCTGGAATCATTGCTGGAAGAGGACATGGGCTGGCGTTATATACGCATGACTTGTGATACGACCGACAAGGACCGCGAGAAAAGATATCTTACTTTTGTGAGCGAAATTGAACCACAAATTGCTCCTTATCATGATTTGTTAAATCGTAAAATGGCAGAGTCACCTTTTCTTGCTGAATTCGATAAACCGGAGTATCATAATTATATACGTTCAGTAAAAGAAGAAATTAAAATATTCAGAGAAGAAAATATTCCTTTACAAACCGAGATACAAACTGAGCAACAAAAATATGCTTCCATCAGTGGAGCGATGACCGTAACTGTTGACGACAAAGAGCAAACATTACAACAAGCTGCAAACTATTATAAAAGTAATGATAGAAATAAACGCCAACAAGTATACCAACTGATTGTAAATCGTCGCTATCAAGATGCAGAAAACTTAGAGGATTTATTTGATATATTATTAAAACTTCGTCACCAAGTGGCTGTGAATGCAGGCTTTGCCAATTTTAGAGATTATATGTTTGCCGCCATGGGCAGGTTCGATTATACCGTAAAAGATTGCGAACTATTTCATGAGTCAGTGAAAAACAAAGTGGTGCCAATGGTGCGTGAAATGTTATTACATCGCAAAGAAAAATTGGGATTGAATAAACTTCGTCCATGGGATACAGAAGTGGATTTGGATGGTCACCAACCCTTAAAACCATTTGGTGATGGCAAAGATTTGTTGGATAAAACTATACAATGCTTTTCTCATATAGATCCATTCTTCAAAGGTGTGATTGAAACGATGATCACACAAGGGCATTTTGATGTGGAATCACGAATTGGGAAAGCACCAGGAGGATATAATTACCCCTTGCCCGTAAATGGTTATCCGTTTATTTTTATGAATGCTGCAAGTAATACCCGTGATGTGGAAACCATGGTGCACGAGGCTGGACATGCTTTCCATTCAGTACTTACCAAAGATTTGGAACTGAATGCCCAAAAAGCTTTGACCAGTGAAATTGCAGAACTTGCCAGTATGAGTATGGAACTGATATCATCGCATTCGCAAGATGTATTTTATACAAATCCTGATGACCATAAACGTGCGAGATTGGAACATTTGGAAGGTATTATAGAAGTATTGCCATGGGTTGCTACCGTTGATAAATTCCAACATTGGTTATATACAAATCCAAATCATACACGTGCTGAAAGAGGTGATGCTTGGTTAAGAATAAATCAAGAATTTTCGGGTGATGTAATAGATTGGGAAGGTTATGAAAAGTTCAGACCTTATGGCTGGCACAAACAATTACATATATTTGAAGTCCCATTTTATTATATAGAATATGGCTTTGCACAACTTGGTGCTGTAGGTGTGTGGCGTAACTATTTACAAAATCCCACACAAACTATACAACAATATAAAGATGCTTTATCATTGGGCTATACCAAATCGATTCCTGATATATATAAAACTGCTGGTGTTAAATTTGATTTCAGCGAAAATTATATAGGCGAACTTGTAGCATTTGTAAATGAGCAAATGAAAAGTCTTTCTTAAATATTACACATGCTTTTATTTGAAATTAAAAAAACTACTATGAAAAATATATTTATTAAAACCTCTTTTGAATGAGATTGTCGCAGCACCTAAACACACTACCGATAGCTATCGGGGCAACGCTCCATTCCTCACAATGACGAAACTACCTGAAATAAAAGTAGCCGATTTCGACTACCATTTGCCCGATAGCCGAATAGCAATGCATCCCTTGCCCAAAAGGGAAGACTCGAAATTATTGGTATATAAAGATGGGAATATTATACATGAACATTTTTATGATATTGCAAATTATTTGCCTGCTCAAACTTTAGTTTTATTTAATAACAGCAAAGTAGTAAATGCCCGATTAAATTTTAGAAGAGAAACAGGTGCTGAAATAGAAATATTCTGTGTAAACAAAGCAGAAGAATATGGAACCAACTTCAATGAAAGCTATTGGTACTGCCTCATTGGCAACGTCAAAAAATGGAGAATAGAAGAAACACTTGTTAGAGAAACATTATTATATAATGCCAAGATAAAATTAGAAGCCAACTTTATTAAGAAAGTAGACAACTATTTCATCGTAAAATTTACGTGGAATTCCAATCATAGTTTTTACGAATTGTTGGAAATGTTTGGGCTAGTTCCCCTACCCCCTTATATAAAAAGGCATAACGAAATAAGCGACAGAAAACGCTACCAAACTGTGTATGCCAAACAAAATGGCTCTGTGGCTGCACCCACGGCTGGCTTGCACTTTACGGATGATATATTACATAAACTGACTGAGAAAAAATGTATTATAGATGAGCTCACTTTGCATGTGGGTGCGGGTACATTTATGCCTATGAAACATGATAGTGCCAACGAGCATATCATGCATCCAGAAAAAATTATTGTTACTGCAAAAAACATCAACAATCTTATACATCAACTCGATTACCAATACCCCACAGCCGCCACAGGAACCACGGCCTGCAGGACTTTAGAGAGTCTATATTGGATAGGTGTGAAAATATTAAACAATAAATTTGAAAACAACGGATTGCTTTTGGACCAATGGGAACCCTATCAATTAGATGATACTATTTCTCCGATAAAATCTTTGGAAGCTATTATAGTATATATGAAAAAAAGTGATATCCAATATATAGAAGGTAATACCAGAATGATGATAGTGCCTGGCTATAAATTTAAACTCACTAATATATTAATTACCAATTTCCACCAACCGTCTAGTACGCTGCTCATGCTTGTATCTGCCTTTACGGGCGGGCAATGGCGGGATATATATAAATCAGCTTTGGAAAATGATTACAGGTTTTTGAGTTATGGGGATGGCTCTATATTATTCAAGCGTGAAGAGTAATTCGCCGCGGCTAACCACTATTCACGCTTCCTAAACTCCTCCAAACTATTCACCACTTTCCTCACTTTCAACCACCTGCCTAGCAACACAGCAGTAGGTATTCTATCAATAGGGATCTTATGGTTGATTTCTTTTTTGGAGTAGCCTACGGTGAAGAGACCTTTGGTATTGAAAGCGAAATTTTTTACGCGTTGGGGTGTTTTGCCATAGTATAGACATACAACTTTATAATGTTTTTCTCTTACTAGTTTTGCAAGAATTGCTGTATCGGATTTTAGTTGGTCTTCGTTTTCAAAATTGAAGAAATATATAATACTTTTTTTACGCCACCTAAGTTTTCCGATGTGGCGGGTATTTTGGTCGGCGGCTTTGTATTTGAATTTTGCGAGTTTGGTTCCCACTTTTAAGCTGTTTTCGTTGCCCGTAGAACTATTATATATTAATTCTATACTTCTACCTGATGCCGCAATGTGCTTTACTGTGTAGCGAATTCCATTATGTATAATATAATTTTCACTAGAACTTATTTCTGCTGCCCCGCCCTCATCTTCACTACTTATATAACCATATTTATAATCACCAATCACGAGCATATCTTCTTCTGGTTCATTATATATTCCGTTTAAATTACCATCAAATAGTCCCACTGTAAAACTATCTTTTTCCCAAATAAAATCGGTAGTTCTGGCTTTAAATATTTGTAAGCGGAAACCTATATCTACCATCCAAACTAATTTTCGTTCGGGAAAAATTTTGGTATAATAATCACGCAATAAAATAGGATACTTAGCATTGTTATTATTAAAATCGAAACGGCTAAGGCGGTATATAATTGTGCCCATTGAGTCTTTTTCGTTGGCAAATGTTAACTCTATATATTTAAAATGGGGATCAACCGTAACGGGATTTCCATCATCCGTAAAGTCGAGGTTTTTATTATAGTCAACCCAAATTTTCATTGGTTGTCGCAGGCTTGCATTTGCAATTATAACTGCAACGTAACTTTTATTATATATACCTGCCACGCCGTTAAAATCGAGAAACATATAGGCACTATCCAAGCAACCTGTCATATCAGGTAGTTTAACATTTACATTCTGGGTAGTTGGTGTTTCGCCCACATAATCCTTATCTATATTAATCACACTACCACGCAATCGCCAAATGGGTGCAGCAATCAAACTCTTGTCGAATTTTTGGTCTTTGGAAAAATTATCCAATGCGAGTTTGGTTTGCCCCAATAGACTAAGAGGGAGAATTGACAAGAATATTATGAGAAATCGGTTATACATGATGTATATTAAATCTTTTGCAAAGATGCATCGAAAAACCAAATATTGTATCTATATATTTGCACAGTGATGAACATTGTTTTACTGGCTAACTATAACGCCACATCCCTTTCGGGATATGTGTACCGTGCTTTGCAGCAGCTCGGGCATAGTGTTACGTTTGTGAGCCCGCAAGCAGGATTAGAAAATTTTATGCTGTGCGATGCCATTATAAATGTCCCCCAATTTTTAAATGAGCACCAATTAAAACCCGATTTATTGATTGTGGTCGAGTCAAGTGTGCATCCACTGCTTGTTCCGTTACATATAGAAAAACTAGATTGTGTTACTGCTTGGTGGGCGATAGATAATCATATCAATTACAGATGGCACAAGGAATTTGCAGTGCTTTTTGATTATGTATTTTTCGCACAAAAAGACTTCACTGAAGCTGCATCCAAATATTGTGGCAAAAATATATCATGGCTGCCATTGGCTTGCGAACCAAGTATTCATATAAATAAAAACTTTGTACGAACTATTGACTGTGGTTTTGTAGGCAATATGAATAAGTATCGTCAGCGATATTTTGATGAATTAAAAACGAAAACCAATATACAAATAGTAAATGGATTGAACCCATACCAAATGGCAGATTATTATAATACTTGCAAATCGGTTTTTAATATTTCGATGCGTGGCGACTTGAATATGCGAACCTTTGAGGCTATGGCCTGCGGGAGCTTGCTGATTACCCAAGATATAAAAAATGGGTTGCGGGATTTGTTTGAACCCGGCAAACATATTGCCATCCACAACCTTAATAATGCGGCAGATATAATAAACTATTATATTAAAAATCCAGAATTAGCTGCTCCTATTGCCAAAGCAGGTTATGAATTGTTAGTAAAAGACCATACTTATACAAACCGCATGCAAACTTTGATAGACCAAGCATCTGGTGGCAGAAGTTCAAAATTTGAAAATGATATCTATGCAATCCGTAAACATTATATATTTAATCACCGCCATTTCAAATCGAATCATTTAGAGTCCTATAATACAGCTTACAAAAATGTACCCACGTTCAAAAAAATGAAGCATCAGATACAATACTTTTTTACGTATTTGTGGGTGAAGATATATTTAATGGGGGTGAAAAAATTTGGGTGAACATATTAAAATCCATTGTTATAAAAAAATCAACTTTAGTATTTTTGAACTGCTTGCGCAGCAACAAGCAAAGTTGTCAAATCTGTCGTGATCAGCATATCTTCTCTGCAAGCTCCTCACCTATCAAACTGCCAATGGCGATGCCCATTCCGTTGAGGCGGCAAGCGGCATATATATTTTTGTCTACTTGCTTTACAATGGGAGTTTTATCTTTTCCAAAAGCCATAATACCTGCCCAACGATGGTCAATTTCAAAAGCTTGATGAGGTAAAATTAATTCTTTTAGATAGTATGATAATCGTTGTTGTATATCTTCATTGAGTGCAATATCTGTGGTAGTTTCCATCTTAAAATCCATATTTCTGCCACCTCCAAATATTACTCTATCATAGTAATCTCTAAAATAAAAATAACCATCATCGAAATGAAAAATTCCCTTGAATTTGAGATTGGGAATGGGTTGGGTAATTAATATTTGGCCGCGGCCTGGAGTGATATCTAAATCGGGAAAAAACTTGCCAGTAAAGGCATTGGTGCATACTGCTACTTTTTTTGCTTTTAATATATAACGACCGCTCGGTTGCAAGTCTACAATAATATGTACCTCATCATTGTGAGCATCTATTTCATCTACATTGGCTCCATTTATTATATCAACGCCCAATGATAAAGTATATTGCCACAGATTGTGCATGGCAAGTCCAGTATCAATTTGTCCTTCGCAACTATTACTTATAAATCCAGATAATAAATCTTGATTGAAACCATATGAATTTATTTTTCCTCTGTCAAATTTAAAAACTTCTTTCAAGTGTATATTATATAATATTTTGTTTAAATATTCTATCTGGTCTGCTTCTACAGATTCGTTTTTGAATAATAATTCGCCACCGCCTTGTTGCAAATAATCCAATTTATCATCACCCAATCGGGCACGCAGCATGTGCAAACCTTTCACCCGTTTTTCAACCAAAGCTAGCGCCTGTTCTTCGCCCATCAGCCTTATATCAGAAAGGATTTCGCAGGCACTTCCAAAGCAGGCAAATCCAGCATTTTTAGTACTTGCCCCAGCAGGGAATGTGCCGCGTTCAATAATCACAATTTTTAACTTTGGATTTTTTTCCTTCAATGAACATGCAAGCGACAAACCTGTGATTCCCGAACCAATAATGGCCACATCATACTGACCAAAAGTGTTGATTTCCCAAAATGATAACATGCCACAAATCTAAAACCCTTGATTGATAAAGGCTGAGGGAATACAAGTAAGTTTGCCACGAATTATTCACAATGGACAATCACAACCTGCTATAGTGTTAATTTCGCAGACTTGTGGAGATAATAGAAATCATCGTAATTATTTTGTTGGCATTGCTTGCTAACACACTGTTGGTGCAGGTATTATATCATTGCTTTATGTTTATTAGGCTGGCAATATATAAGAACCCAACTGGCGAACCTGCGACTATACAACCTGTTTCGGTAGTTATTGCTGCTAGAAATGAGTATGATAACCTGGAAAAACATCTGGAATTGATACTGGAACAGAATCACCCCAAATTTGAAGTAGTAGTAGTGAATGATTGCTCATGGGACCAAACAGCTACGCTGCTTGAGCGTTTACAAATCCGTTATTCACATTTGAAAGTAGTGACCCTGCTCGAACAAGAGAAATATCCGAAAGGCAAAAAATTCGCCCTTACTTTGGGCATCAAAGCCTCGGAGCACGAACTGTTGGTTTTCACCGATGCCGATTGCAAACCCGCAAGCAATATGTGGCTACGCAATATGCAAACACGCTTTACGCCAAATAAACATATTATACTTGGTTATTCGCCGTATAAAAAAATGAGTGGCTTGCTCAATATGTTTATTCGCTTTGAAACATTTATGACGGGCCAAAGTTACCTATCATTTGCTCTGCTAAAAGATGCATACATGGGCGTGGGTAGAAATTTGGCATATCGTAAAAGTTTGTTTTTTAATACCAAAGGATTTGCATCGCACAACCATTTATTATCAGGCGATGATGATCTGTTTGTGAATGAAACTGCTAGTCAAAATAACGTAGCTATTGAAATTCGTAAAGATAGTTTTATGGTGAGCGAGCCTAAAGAAAATTGGGCAAGCTGGCGTAAACAAAAGAGTAGACATATGAGCACCGGAAAGTATTATAAAGGTCGCCACCAATTTTGGCTAGGCGTCTTTTCTGTTTCACACGTACTTTTTAATATATCATTTCTTGCATTACTTCCTTTCATATTTTTATATACGGATGGTATTTATGTGCATCCCGAACAATTATTATATATGATATGCGGTGCTTACGGATTCAGGCTATTGGTGCAGCTTTGTATCTATTACCCCAATATGAAAAAAATGAACGATACACAGTTAATTTTCTTATTACCATTGCTCGATTTGATGTATAGTTTTTACTTGTTTGCTTTTGGATTGGCTGGCCTATTTTCGAAACCAAAAACATGGAGTTAATCCATCATTATTTCCCAAACCTAACCGAAGAGCAACAGAAGCAGTTTGGCATGCTGCAAGATTTATATAAAAACTGGAACGAGAAAATAAATGTAATAAGTAGAAAAGATATAGATTTTCTGTATGAAAAACATGTATTACATTCATTAGCGATTGCCAAATTTATAAGATTCAAACCCAATACAAAGATTTTGGATATTGGCACTGGCGGCGGTTTTCCTGCTATCCCCTTAGCTATTATGTTTCCTGAAATAAAAATGGTAGCGGCAGATTCTATTGGCAAAAAAATTACTGTAGTTGAGAATATTTCAAATGAATTGGGACTTAAAAATATTATAGCACAAAATATAAGAGCTGAACAAATAAAAGACACATTTGACTTTGTAGTTAATCGTGCCGTTGAAACGCTTACTGACATTCATAAGCATACTGCCAAACTCATCAACAAAAGTTGGTTCAACGATGAGCCTAATGGTATTATATCATTAAAAGGTGGGAATTTAGCTGCTGAAATTAATGACCTCAAACATTTACCTTATAATAAAGTAAAAGTTAGACAAATTCCGCTGGAAAAATATTTCAAAGAACCTTATTTCGAAACCAAATTTTTAATATATCATACGGTACAAAAATGATATCTTTTATTAGACTTATCAGGCTGCCCAATATTCTAATCATTGCGTTCACACAAGTGCTGGCGGGCATTTGCCTGTATCCGTTGGGAGTTGAAATATTGAGAGACTCGCATTTCTGGATTATCATAGTTTCGACAGTTCTAACCGCGGCTGCTGGATATATAATCAATGATTATTTGGACGTGAATATCGATGAAATTAACAAACCTGATAAAGTTATTATAGGCACAAGTATCAAACGCAAACATGCCATATTAATTCATATCACTTTAAGTGTGATTGCGGTATTGAGTATGGCTGTAGTTTCATATAAACTTTCTATATTGGTATTGGCTATCGGATTGTTGCTCATTAAATATTCGTCAACATTTAAAAAGCAGGTATTGATAGGAAATATATTTGTTTCCCTATTTTGCAGTATGACAATTTTTATATTATATCTTTGGAATTCCAATATACACTTCAACCATGTAATTGCCTATTTAGTTTTTGCATTTATCACCACCCTGAATCGTGAAATCATAAAAGATGCGGAAGACATAAAAGGCGACAGGATGCAGCAATGTCAAACGTTCCCAGTGGTATATGGAATCAATAAAACAAAGAATTTATTATATATATTGAATGCTGTGATCTTGACTGCAAGTATTATATATTTCTACCAACTTTTCGAGATGCATCATTACCAAAATAACCATATGAATTATTTTGCATTTATATATGCTCTTGTTTTTATTATAGCACCCATGTTTTATATGATATTCAAATTAATTGTGGCTAGGAAGTTGGATGAATTTGGCTATCTGAGCAAATTAAATAAATTAATCATGCTATCCGGCATATTGAGTTTGATATTTTTAACGCTGTAAAAAAAATGCAAATTATTCTGTCCTCAAAATCTCCACGCAGGCAAGAGTTGGTTTCCAAATTGGGATACCCCGTAACTATTGACCCTATTGATGCTGACGAGTCGTTCCCTATGGATTTGAAAGCTGGAGAAATTGCCAGTTATCTATCAAAAAAGAAATCTGACCATTACAATAAAACACTGAATACCGGAGATATATTGCTAACCTGCGACACTATAGTTTGGATTAATGACACTGTGATGAACAAACCAGAAACATTGGATGAAGCTAGGCAAATGCTAAATATATTAAGTGGTAAAATGCATGAAGTATATACTGGTGTCACCTTGAAGACAAATTCTGATACTATTACATTTGCTGAAAAAACAGAAGTATATTTTAAGCCTTTAACAACTTCTGAAATTGATTATTATATAAACACTTTCAAACCGATGGACAAAGCTGGAGCCTATGGCATACAGGAATGGATAGGCTATATAGGCGTTGAGAAAATTGTTGGGTGCTATTATAATGTGATGGGATTGCCTTTGAGCAGGGTATATGAAAAACTGCAGGGTTTGTCATCCTG
>Ga0114970_10002188_pt1 | contig 14670 bp, 10 predicted proteins | sample M_140205_XF_Meta_FD_87030 | JGI IMG/M metagenome (GOLD analysis project Ga0114970, IMG submission 87030) | Freshwater microbial communities from Lake Montjoie, Canada to study carbon cycling - M_140205_XF_MetaG | ecosystem: Environmental > Aquatic > Freshwater > Lake | place: Lake Montjoie... | reverse complement strand
GCGATGAATCTATTAGTCCATGCAAAGAGCTGGAATGGAAAATTACCGGAGCCGGCGACAAGCGCTCCGCAACCAATGTGGTCGGGTCAGCAACTGCTATCTGCGCTTCTACCCCCTGTGAGCCTACAAATGCCGAACAGTAGCTACAGCGACGCGGATAAAGCGAACCCGAACAGTCAAAATCTTGTTAAAATTATTAATGGTCATATCACCCAAGGTATTCTTGATAAATCGGTTTTCTCGAAACAACTTCTTCATATTATTTACAACGATTATGGACCGGATATTACGGTGGATTTCCTAGATTCGCTTCAAGCGATGATTGCGGCGTTTCTTATGAATTCGGGTTTCTCGGTCGGTATTAGCGATTTGATTGCGGATGACGATACGAACGCCGAGATTGCGGTCGCGCTTTCGAAACTTACAAAAACAATTGAAGACCAAATTCTACAGCTCCATACGGGGCTCTTTGAAAATTCGTCGGGTCGCTCGAATCAGGACGAGTTTGAGGGTAAACTCATGGGCACACTCAATAAGGCTGTAGGAGACGCAGGAAAAATCGGTCTTAAATCGCTTGCCGATACGAACCGAATGACAAATATGATTAAAGCGGGATCGAAAGGCTCGGATGTGAATGTATCACAGATGGTAGCGACTCTGGGTCAGCAGGCGATTGAGGGTAAGCGCGTACCGAACGGTTTCCAACACCGTACGCTCCCACATTTCAAACGATTCGATGATTCAGCGCAGGCGCGTGGTTTCATTGCGTCATCATATATTAAAGGTCTTCAACCGGATGAATTCTTCTTTCACGCGATGTCGGGTCGCGAGGGGTTGATTGATACTGCAGTAAAGTCTGTTACAGGTGATACGCCAATCATTATTCAATTGGATGGACAAACTAAATGCGTAAATATTGGTGATTGGATTGATACGCAACTGTGTGCTTCAAAGGAAAAGGTTGAACATTTTGAGGAGCGTCAAATGGAATACTTACATCTTGAAAAGCCGGTCTATATTCCCACAACTGACGGAGAAGGTAATGTAACTTGGGGGGAAATCACGGCGATTACACGACATGATCCAGGAACGGAATTGTATGAAATTAAAACAGCGGCAGGAAAGAAAGTTATTGTAACAGAATCAAAGGCGCTACTGATTTATAATGATGAAACAAAACTGTTTGAGAGAATGGCAACACCGGATGTACGTCCAGGTCATTACGTTCCAGTAACGATGAATCTTGTAGCACCACCAATAATTCAATCAAGTGTACAAATGAGTAATTACCTATCAAAAACAACTTATTTATATGGTTCGGATTTTATTGAGGCAAAAGCGCAATTGGATGCTGCTATGGTAGGACGTGAACGTATCCCAGTCGGCTGGTGGGAGAGCCATAACGGTAAATCATTTGTATTACCATACGATAGTAAAGCGAAACTTCAGCGTGCTACTGTTCGTTCCAATATGGACAATATTCATAAAGGGTATGTATATCCTTTCACTACAAATCGTGAGCATTCACGAATTCCAGATACTTTTATGATGAATGAACGAAATGGACGATTTATTGGCTTATTCTTAGCAGAAGGTAACGTGGATGTAACAGCGGGAACGATTCAAATTACAAATAATAGTCCTGCGATTCAATCATTTGTGAAAGAATGGTTTGACGAGAATGGATTAGTTCATAACGAAACAACAAAAACAAATCATATTGGTGGCACAACTTCGGCTGTTCGTGGTTATTCAACAGTATTGGCAAAATTCCTTGACTTGTTCTTAGGACATGGAGCGGCTCGAAAGTTTGTTCCCGTTGAAGCATTTTGTGCCCCGAATGACTTTATTGTTGGATTGCTGGACGGTTATTTCTCTGGTGATGGCAATGTCAGTCATAATTCAATTGAAGTCGGTTCGGCATCACAAGAACTTATTGACGGGATTAGTATGCTATGTACTCGTCTTGGTATCTTTGGGCGTGTCTTCACAACACAACTTAAATCAAATAATCTTGGAACTGAAACAATTCTTCCTACACATCGCATTTCTATTCGCGCGCAATGGGCGCAAAAGTTTGCGGAGACAATACCACTAATTGATGAAAATAAATCGGAGAAAATAAAAGAACTTAAGTCATCAGCGAGTCATCGTAATTTCACAAAACAGAATGATGTTGTACTTGATGAAATTATTGAAATAAATATAATTGGAATTGAAAAATATCCGAAAGTGTACGATTTAACAGTTCCCAGTACACTTAATTTCGGTTTAGCAAATGGACTTCACGTCGTAGATACGGCTGATACCGGATACATGCAGCGGCAAATCCGCGTCGCCCTAGAGGACCTAATCACCCAACACGACGGCTCCGTTCGTGATGCGATGGGAAATATTGTACAGATTTCATACGGTGAAGATGGTATTAATGCGACGAAGTTAGAGAGCCAACCTCTTCCTCTTGCGAGTATGAGTGATGAGGATATTCGTCACCAATTCGCGGCAGACGGTGCGCCGAATGCGGAACACTATATTCAAGCTGTTCTGGAAGACCGTCGTATTCTTGTCGAAAAAGTGTATCTTAATAAACCACAAAAGAATGTTCGCTACCCAGTTCATTTGGAACGTCTTCTATACGCGATTCGTAACGGATTTCAGCTCGTTGAGAATGAAGGCACTGTAACTGCGACTGAAGTGTTGGACGCACAGAATCGTATTCTATCTCGTACGCATGCTAAGAATCGCCTATGGGGAGCACTGATTCGCTATCATTTGAGCCCACGTAATCTTCAGAAAATCGGTTATACGTCCGTGGCGCTGGATGCACTAGTAGAACAGATTGTATTGAAGCATTGGAAGTCTTGGGTGGAACCTGGGCAACCTGTGGGGGTTATTGCGGCTCAGAGTATTGGTGAGCCGGCTACACAGATGTGTAGTATATACAGTACAAAAGTGTTAATTCATAATAAAAACGGTTCTTACAGTGGAGCGATCGGAGCGTATATTGATAAACTTCTGGAAACGCAAAAAGATAAGGTCGTTACAATAGGAAAAGATTCGGTTGTTCTAGATATTGATGATGGCGATGCGATTGTTGGAGTCAGTACGGATGAAAAAACATCGTGGTTACCTATTTCGCAAGTCAGTCGCCATCCAGCAAATGGTGGACTTGTTGAAGTTCATACGCGCACAGGTCGTATTACAACCGCAACACTTACACATTCCTTCTTGAAACGTACTCCAAAAGGTGTTGATTCTGTACTTGGTTCGGATTTGAAGGTCGGTGACCGTGTTCCAGTGGCTGTAACTATTCCGGAAGTCGCTACGCCCATTCGTACTGTTACACAAGATATGACTACTTTCGCACTAGATAAATCGTTTGGTTGGCTCTGTGGTTTGTATTTGGCGGACGGATGCTTCCAAGGAAATAAAGTGAGTATCAGCAAAGTCAATCCGTATGTTGAAACACGATTGAAGCAACTCGCGGATGTATTTGGATTCCGTTTCTCCATTCAACATAAAAAAGGCGCATATGGGCCAAGCAAGGACAATAATATCCACTCCAAAGACCTCCGTGATTTCCTAGAAGCCTATTTCTCTCACGGCTCCTTCGGTAAAGCTATTCACGGCGATGTATTCCATATGCCGCGTGAATTCATCGCGGGTCTTATTTCGGGTTACTTTGACGGTGATGGTAATGTCAATGTGGAACGACAACAGATTCGGTTATCGTCGCGTAATGAACAACTTATGCGTGATATCAATCGTCTTCTGGGCTACTGTGGTCTGTTCGGATATCTCGGTAAAGAAACAAGTATTCGTATGCCGGACGCAGTCCAATACACACTCAATATTCCGAAATCGCTCATAGGAACTTTCGTGGAGACTATCGGTCTAGAACTGCCTGAGAAAGCCGAAGCACTTCAACAGATTCTAACGTACAAGACGCGTCTGGATAAACCTGATAGAAGCCAAGATATGCTAGATAAGATTCCTGCATGTGGTGAGCTTATTGCGGAAACGGGAAAACTTCTTGCGCTTCCAGCTCAATCGCGAACGTATGGACGCTGGGCTAAGAAAGAGTCTATTGGTCGTGATACGCTGAAATCGTATTTACCGAAATTCCACGAGGGTATGAAGACCGTAAAAGATGAAACAATACTTGAGAAAGTCACCGCCAATATTAAACTTTTGGAGCAAGCCGTGAATAGCGATATTCTATGGGACGAGATTGTGGAACTCAAATATCTAGATGACCCCAAAACGTTCGTCTATGATTTTACGGTTCCAGGTAACGATAGTTTTATGGTGGATGATAATATTCTAGTACATAACACGTTGAATTCGGTAGATTGGTCTACGGATATTCTGATTGCGAAGGATGGAAAAATCCAAATTCCGAAAATCGGCGAATTTATTGATACGTATCTGGACACCTGCGACCCTGCGAAGATTCAACGGCTTCTCAACGACCAACTCTATGTAGCTCTTGACGATGGACACGAATGGTCGGCTATCAGCTGCGACGAGAATGGCGAAATGATGTGGACGAAACTTGAAGCAGTCACGAAACATCCGGTAGTCAATGACGATGGAACGGATACGATTTTGGAGGTGACTACGGAAAGCGGACGTACCGTAAAAGCCACTAAGGGGAAATCGTTCTTGACGCTTCGCGACGGTAAGATTGTGGATATGAACGGGGCTGACCTGGTTATAGGTGACGTACTTCCCATTGCGATGACCTTGGCGATTCATCAACTCACACCAGTCGGAAAACTGGACTTAAAGACGGTTCTATCTCCGAAAGAGTTCCTATTTGGTGATGAAGTAGAGAAAGACTCCTTCCGCGAAGCCTTCCTCAACGGTGCAAATACTCGTGCAGCGGAGTTCAAGCCTGGATTTGTCTATCCGAAATCAATACGCTCTTGTTCATCCCAAATTCCTGCCAACATTGAACTGAACCGTGAATTCGGATACTTTGTAGGCGCTTTTGTTGCCGAGGGTTCATCAAGTACTACCCAAATACAGATTACGAATAACGACGATGGATTCTTAGCCCCGATTCGCAAACTTATGGATTCTTGGTCAGTTGGACATAATACAGTATCTTCCGAGAAAGATATTGTAAGTAGCGGTATCAAAGGGCGTTCTACATCGCTTATCCTTCATTCAACGTTATTGACTACGGCATTCCGTGCGATGTTCGGTATCAATAGTCATACAAAGACTGTACCGGATTGGGTTCTCCAGGCACCGGATAACTTTGTGAAGGGTTTTATGGATGGCTATATGAGCGGCGACGGTTATGTTGATAATCGCAATACAATTCATTGTAGTTCATCATCGGAAGAACTTATTCAACGCCTTTCGGCATTGTTGGCTCGTTTCCAAATCTTTACGCGTCTTTCATCCTATGAGCCAAAGATTCAGACGTTTCAATCCGTCGCTAGGCATTATACGCTCACAATTCCGCCCAAATATTCTCACGTCTTTGCGACTACATTTACGCTCTCCATAGCGCATAAACAGGAGCGACTCAACGCGATTCAGGCGCGTGAAGATCCGTTTGTGTGTAAGGAGAAGGAGTTTAATAATGTTATTCTTGACCGTGTGAAAACAATCAAGGAGGTGGTGCCAAAGGGTGGACGCGTATACGATTTAACTGTGGAGAAAACCCGTAACTTTACGGCGTTGAATCTACTTTGTGTAAAAGATACGTTCCACTTGAGTGGTGTAGCCTCTAAATCCGCAATGACACGAGGTGTTCCGCGCCTCAAGGAACTTCTGAAAGCGACCTCAAATCCCAAAGCGATTGAATTGACTATACCACTTCGTCGTGATTTACGCGAGAAGAAGGAGGAAGCGCGCCGTGTTGCGCAAGAACTGGAATTCACACTCCTCCAAGATATTGTTACGGTTGCGCGTATCTACTTTGACCCGCGTGATTCCGCAACGCTGATTGCCGAAGATGTTGATTGGCTATCGTATCTATCCGCATACGAATCTGCCGCTGTGACAAAACCCGCTACACCACAAGTCGCGGACCCGTTATCGGCAACGGGTGATGAGGATGATGTGGAAATACCAGCAGAACCACCGAAATCTCCTTGGATTCTTAGATTTGAACTCGATAAAGAACGCATGTTTGCGAAAAATATTACAATGGATGATATTGCGTTTATTCTCAAAACCAAATTCACTGATAGTATCTCCACACTCTATACCGATTACAATTCGTCGCGACTTATCTTCCGCGTGCGTTTATTGGGTCCTGGAGATGGTATTGACGACCTTACCACTCTCAAGGTCATTCAAAACAGGGTGCTCGTTGGAACAGCGATTCGTGGTATTCCAGGCTTGCGTGCGGTCAATTATCAAAAGATAAGTGACCAAGTTGAACTCAAAGATGGCAAGTATTCCGCTGTTGACCAATATGTTCTGATTAGTGACGGTTCAAACTTCTTAGAGGTTCTCGCGCATCCAGATGTTGATGCGACGCGCGTTCTCAGTAGTAATGTGCACGATATGTATAAGAATCTAGGTATTGAAGCGACACGTGCGACTTTCTTCAAAGAAATTACAACATTGTTTGCTGAATCGGGTTCGTCGGTTAACTATCGTCATGTCTGTATTCTCCTTGATATGATGTGCCACAAGGGAAAAACAATGAGCGTCGATCGTTACGGAATTAATAAGAACAATATTGGTCCGCTCGCGAAGATGTCGTTTGAGCAAACCGAGGATATAGCGCTACGTGCTGCGACCTTTGGTGAGCGAGATCCTGTACTCGGTGTCAGTGCGAAGGTTATGTTAGGTGCTCCAATTAAAGCAGGTACGAGTTTCTCTGAGTTACTCTTTGATGAGGTAGCGGCACAACATCTAATGGAAACAACACCCGAACAAGCCACTGTTGCGATGATGGGTCCTATTGGATTCACTGAAGACGAGCTCGATAATGCGATGTATGGAGGTGACGATGAAGGTGGCGCGTGTGCTATGAACGAACTGCGAATGAATGTAGCGATTCCAGTACAATCCGACCTACTCGTAGAAGAAGTGGACGAGGATATTGAGACCACAATCGTAGAATAAATTCAAAGCATTAAATATGGAGGTTGGTTATCACGAGTTTCCTTCGGGGAAGCGGTACGTATATGTGAAATCGGAAGTGGATGGTTCGTTTATTTTTCTGCGGAATATCGTTTTTTTGAAGAATACGACAAATCGCAACGAAATCGCGATTGTTCATGAATGGGGAGAATCGAATATGGGACACTGGGAACCACCGAAAGGTCAAATGGAGTGGAAGGAACTCGCGGATAAAGGTATTCGTAAAGGCGATACAATTACGGAAGCAGCCTTAGACAAATTCATGGTACGCGGCGCGATTCGTGAAATGGTAGAAGAATCAAATGTACTTCCCGAAGAGATTTCTGGATTTCGTAAATTACCCATTGCGTACCAACAACTGTGGAAGGAAGCGGATATTCCAGGTGCGCAATTTCTCTATCAATTCTGGACAGCCAATCTCAAACCAGAGAGACTGTTAGAAGCACAGAAACGTATTCAACATTTGGTAACCAATTCGGATTGGAAGGCTATTTTACCAAGCGATATAACAGAAAAAGATAAAATACGTTGGTGGAAACCTGATGATGGTTGGAAATATATTCGCGGCGGATTCTCGAAAAAAATGACAGCACTTTATTATTCCTAATATCATGTATGGAGTTCACAATTTTACAAGTATGGGGTACTGGCGGACCATCCGCCGAACCCCTGCACATAGCCAAAGAACCGTATGCAAAGCATTCTATTCTTCATAGCCCTGAAAGTCGTTCATTACAACGATATAAGAATGAGATTGATTTGTTTTACGAAGAAGGAAAATGGGACGATTATAAAAAAATAACAAATCCTTATGAATACATATTTCTGTCGTGGAACCGGCGTTCATCGCGGTCTGTTACAACGCGACAACCTCTATCACGTTCGTATTTCAAGATGATTGAGTTGTGGAAACGTCTCGACTTAGATACCTTTCTGAAACCATTAATTGACAAGAATAAAGGTTTGATTACAGCACACGCAGCAGAGGGTCCTGGTGGATTTATTGAAGCATGTACTGTTATATCGGAACGGAATGGATGGGATTATCTATCTGCGTTTGCTATAACGCTACGTTCGGAAGCGAAGAATGTACCAGGATGGCGTAAAGCGGCGCGGTTTCTATCGTACTTTCCGCAAATACATATTCATGACGGTGAAGATGGAACAGGTAATATTCTACGTATTGAGAATCAAAACGCCTATGTTGAATCGGTACGAGCGGAACATATAGACGGTGTTCACATATTTACTGCGGATGGCGGTTTTGACTTTAGTAACGACTACAATGCACAAGAGGATACAGTATTTCCATTATTCCTTGCGGAGGTTATTATTGGTTTGCAGACGTTACAAAAAGGGGGTTGTATGATTATTAAATGTTTTGATACGATTGAACTTCCAACACTTCATTTACTCTGGTTAGCGAGTCGTGCGTTTTGTGAATGGGGGATTGTAAAACCACGTACAAGCCGCGCCGGTAATGCTGAACGGTATCTTATTGGTAAGGGATTCCTCGGCAATATTGAGGATATTCTAGGCGTTTTACTGGAATACCAAGCAAACGCGAGTTTTACGGTACCTATTCTGGGTCATGTGAAAGAGGAATCCTATAAATCCTTTCTAGTTCAGATTGCGGGAATTCAGGAATCCATTGAACATATGGAGATTATAGTCATTAAAGAGACACTAGATTTAATAAAGGATACAGACCGTTCCGTGATTATACGCCTCGTACGTAGTAATATTCAAAGGTCAATCGATTGGTGTATGGAACACGGGGAAGTTGTATCACATAGTTGGTGCGATGATATGGAAACGAATGTCATTAGCGAAGCGAATGATTTGTTACATATATTAAAACCCCCGATGAATACAATATCATATAGTTACAATAATTGGAACCATAGGAGTACATTTCATTCGCAAATATCATTTGATGGGTTTCGGTCAACGACGATGACCTTAACGCCTCTCAAGAATAATCCGTTTATGCGTATTAAAGGCAAAGACGCGGGGACAAAAATTGAACGTTGATGCGAGACAGATAGGCTGTGTGTTCCTTTCTTTTTTCTTACTCACGTTTCTTAGTTTCTTTCCTACGTATTTCCTTACAATGCCTGCCTTTGAGATTCCTTCCTTTTACATGATTCCGTGCCCGAAGTTCCTACTTGGAATGAACGAAACGGACCAACTCGCGCAAATCATTGTATTTGGTGGCGAAAATTGTATTATAGAGGTCGCATGGATTCGTGATACGCGCCAAGTTCTATTTCGTATTCCGGAGGGGCTTCGGGTTCCGGCGGGTGATTATCTTCAACCCGATGGACCTATTACACAGTCTCTTGCGCATATCGTCGGATGTGCGCAACAGTTTATTATAGCGAAGGACATGATGCTGTGTATTTCGTCGGAGCAGCAGGAGCGCTTTGATGATGAGATGCGCCTATCCTTCTACGATTGTGCATGGTCGGATTTTGCGTGCGACGACCTTGCGATGCAATTTACTATGCTGATTGACCGAACGTGCATCACGAGTTCGCACCGAATTATGAAAGTTATTCGGGAGATGATTGCGGAGGAGGATCGCGCTACAGCTTTGGCGGCGGCAAACAAGGCAAAGCGCTCGACTGCGACTGCGACTGCGACTGCGACTGCGACTGCGACTGCGACTGCGACTGCCACCACCGCAGATGAAGATGAAGATGAATATGCCGATATGCCTGCGCTAATTCCGTTCTAATCATTTCTTACCCGCAAGTTGCGGTTTTACAATCTTATCCACTAACATCGTTCCGACTGCTACTGACGCGTTATGTTGCGTTACAGAACCCTCTTCAACCTGTTCAAATTGTGCGATCATCATTGCGATAAATTCAGGTTTCAATGAACGGGCTAAAATCATTTCAAATATCTTCGGAAACTCCTTTTTCCAATCTGCGAATTCAATCGTAACTTCGTCATTTGATTTTTCATGAATCGCTTCACTAACTTCAAGAATCATGCGTTTTGCGCGCACAGAACGTTTTTCAGCACTAGAATCCATTTTCTAGGAAACTTTTTTTATTCGGTAGCCAAAAACGCAATATGTTTCCCTCAAGTAGAATGGCACGCAGTCGAAAGCAAAAAGGAGGTAATTTATCAGCCATACTTCCAACAACAACGTGGGGAAACTGGGCGAACTATCCGGGTGCTCTTGCCTGGTCTGCACAAACATCTGCTCCGGCTCCGCTTGCGAACGGCGGTTTATTTACGGGCGCACAATCTACGGGCGCATGGGCATCGCAACCAATGCCTGCGACCCAATATGCGTTTGCTGTGGAAGCCGCGAAAACATCTGGACTTCCTAATGTATTCTATCATCAGAGACCGAATGATAATACGGGTGCGAGTTTTTCACCGTATGTGGGTATTCCGGTATCATCGCAACATTATGCGGCAAGCGCCGGTAATTCGCTGAGTGGAGGACGACGTAAGAAGTCCAGAAAACACAAATCGCGATCTCGTTACAATCGCCGCAAATAATACAAATGCCATCATAAAATCTCACATATAAGTAAGAATGGCACAACAATTCGTATTTGATTCCCGATTACCCGTAAGCAATTCTTTATCATTATCCGATCCGAATCATCCTAAGAATGTCTCGAGGACTCTAAAAGTCACGGAAATGCAATCCAATGCTGATACAAAATATGATATTATACCACCACCGCGCGTAGAGGGATTTCAAAATAGACATGATGCATGGCTATTTTTTGGCGCTGTATGTATTGTAGTCATCGGTCTTTTTATATTAATACGTCCCTTACCACTTGTGTTCAAATTCAGTTGTATAGCGGTTGTGATTTTCGCACTCAATTATGCCGCCGGCAAGTTGGAAAATCGCACCGTATAAAGTTTTCCTACGTGCGTTAATTTAAATTTCATTTCCTCCAATCGCGATTTCTGTAAGTAATCGCTATTGCGAATCGCTATAACAGTGGGGTTTTCATCAATATCTAAATTAAATTGAATACCGAACGAAGCAAAATAGCCAATTAATTTAACGAGATGCGATGGTGTAATGACCCCGATTGTTATGGGTGGTGAATACCATCGTTTGAGAATTTCGGTCATTGTCATTAGCAGAACTTCAAACAGAGCATGAACATCACCACCTGTATCAATTTCAAGCTGAACCGAATGAGGAGAACCCGGTTCTGTTTCTAAAAGTGAGGTGACAAATTGCGCTATTTGTTCAGCCATTTGAATTACTTAAATAGATTGTTTGAAGTTTAGACCCATATGGCGTGCTAAATAAATTCCTATTCGATATTAAATACCTTCAATAAATAAGGAAATGGAATTCGTAACGATTGTAGAGTACGACCAGTTAGTTAGCGAAAGTATTAATGGTTACATATATTGGTATAAAGTGTATGACGAACTCATGAATGCGTTTAGTAAGTATCGACATTGTCAATCAAAAGGAAAACTTGGAAACATCATAAAAATAGGTGGTGACTGGATAACATTCTCAAACGGTCAACATTTGTTTTGGAAGTATGGTGTTTTCAACTGGAACTGTAATTCGGATGTAGTGGTTCCAGTGAAACTTCTACGAACTCCAGATTATAATCCTGGGCTCGAAATTTGTACGAACACATGCTCGGGAAATAAGGAAGATGCATATGATGAAAGTGACAGTTCGTGCATTAATAGACTGTTTGGAACATCGTATATGAGTGATAAAATTGCGACAATTCCAACAGCCGCTACTATTCCGGTATTCACTCTTGCTACAGGTATTCATCCGTCTTCAACAGATGCTGGATTCGATTTCTTACGTTATCATTATAGGAATCTTAAACTAACTCATGGAGTTTATGTATATGAAGACTTGTCAAAAACAAAAACAGAACCGCTTGACCATTTTGTACTAACAATTGATTCTCCGCCTTCGGCACTACGCAATCCGGATCTCATTGCTGGACCTGTTCCTTTTAACAACTACGCACCACTTGATTTGGGGCGTTCAGGTGGGGAGTCCATAAATGGATATTGGTGTAATACATATTTACGTAAATTACAAGACCCGATGGCAAAAGGAGTTTTAGCGCGACACAGAGCTAAAGAATCAAACCGCATTCAGGTTGGACAAATTTATTATGAAGCGCTTATGAGTAATTGCACAATACCTGCTGACTATCCACTGCTAGCCGCAGTGCCCTACATGAAAGCAGTTTTGGACAAAGGTGGTGCGATTTTTGTAATTCATGATGCATGGTGGCGTGTTAGTTATGGGACATTAACGTATAAGGAAAATCAACGATTTGAGCAAATGTATGAAATCCCTATGTTGTTATGGACTATGTTTCCGGAGTCTCAGCGGGACCAAATGTTTTTAGTGAATTACGAGCGTATACGAGGAAGTGAGCTTACGGATAGATGGACTAACCCAACAATACGTAATTTCTTCAATCTTACACGGTCTGATTTGAATGATTCATTAATGAGTATGGTTCATAAAAGTAGGTATGCTGGTTGCGCTACTGCGACTGCGATTTCCGGTGGTGCTGCGACTGCGATTTCCGGCGGTGCTTCTTCCGGTGCTTCTTCCGGTGCTTCTTCCGGTGCTTCTTCCGGCGGTGCTGGTTATGGTTCTTCTGCTACAGGAACGGCTGCGACTGCTATTTCAGGAACGGCTTCTGTGACTGCTACTCCTCCTACGCCTTCAAATAATTCGTCTCACGTTCCCACTATTGGTCGAACTTCCAGTTCTCCAGGCGCACGTAAATCTCGTCGTAAATCAAACGAAACTAAAAAAAAGAGGTTTTACACATCCAAATACAAAAAAAGAAAACATTAAAAAAAAAACAGCATGCCATTATATAAAATGTCCGTCGCTCGTTCATTTGCACAGCGAAACACAAATGAAATCAATGTTATCCCGGTGTATCAAGAAAGTGGGGAATGGGACGGATACGATGCCTTGACTATCGATCCTCGCTATGCGTCCGTGTTTAATGTAGATTTGTCAGGTTTTCAATATGTCTCTGGCTGGGATGTCAACGACAGAGTAGATGTATATGGAAGAGTGAACAGTTACTTATCGCCTCCAATTGCGTATAGTTATCTTAATATTGATTCGGGTATTGCGACTGCGTATCCCGGATTACAGTTCACTATAAATTTCAACTATTCAGAGGGTATCAATTATAGTGCATATGTAAGTTTGTACGTTAATGCTGATCCACTCGGTCCTCACGACGGTGATGGTGAAGCCGATATACTTAGCCCTGGAGAGACTTTTAACAATTTCAATACTGCATCCGTAACAATTCGTAGTAACGGGACTCGTTGGGTTGTTGTATCGTCCGGTCCTGTTTCATGGTCTGGTGATTGGGATTGGGATTTGTAGAATCGTACTTGTCAATAAAGGGGGATATCTCCCCCCTTTGCGCGATTACGAAGTTACGTAGTGCGCAGCGCTTCGCAGCGCTTCGCAGCGCTTCGCAGCGCTTCGCAGTACCACTACGAAGTGCCACTACGCAATGCCAAAGGAATCCATGAATACAGATTTGTATAATTGACATATTATAAACAAGAATTACATTTCTGTTTATAATACTAATTAATCGTATAGTATTAATTGGAGCTATCCAGCCCTAGACCCATTGGCTAAAGATCGGCGGTCTAAAATAAATCCGTATTTGCTGTATACGGGTATTTACCGGCACGAGGTAGCCCACTGTAGATAAACATATTACCCATGGCGATTGTAGGCTGTATATTATTATGGTATTGGTCACCACCGGCACGGCGAATTCGGTGAGAATGATCGACAACTGGGTCGATTGTTATATCCGCATTAGCACCTGCTGTTTCAGCACTGTTACTAGCATTGTTATTTCCAAAAACATCAGGATGGTCATTTTCTATACCTAAATCTCCGACTGGTATTAGTTCAGAATGAGTATGTGGTGTTTGAGTAATAGTATGCGTATGCCCACCACTCGCGTCCGTAATTCCAAACTCATTATCTTGAATTGTTGTGGTTGTGCCCGATACATCTGTTATATCGTGGTTGTGTATCGGCATTTCCGGAATCGATAACTTATGCATATATTCTCCGGAAATATCACCTAGAGCAAAAATACGATCGTGAGAATTTACATCTGTGTACGAACCCACAGACGTTGGGACTAAACCTGCGGGATTCGGTAATTTGAACTTTGTCGAAAGCGATGGAGAACCAAACGATGTTCCAATCACATTATACAAAAACCCATACTCTTTAATCAATAATTCCGATCCATCGCAGAGCAACCAGCCTAAATGGCTTTCTCGAGCAGCAGAGTACTTTATATCACCAACAGTTGGTTTCTGGTGAGCACTGAGTGCCATGCCGTAGCCGCGGAGAGATGACATTGTATATGGAGGATTAATATTAAAAAAAACAACTGAAAAATCTTTGTTTTTAGTTTTTTTTGTTTTTGTTTTTTATGGTTAGATTTTATGTTTTAGGTTTTTAGGTTTTTAGGTTTTCAGAGTTTCAGTGTTTTTTGGGTTTTGGGG
>Ga0114970_10002186_pt1 | contig 14675 bp, 12 predicted proteins | sample M_140205_XF_Meta_FD_87030 | JGI IMG/M metagenome (GOLD analysis project Ga0114970, IMG submission 87030) | Freshwater microbial communities from Lake Montjoie, Canada to study carbon cycling - M_140205_XF_MetaG | ecosystem: Environmental > Aquatic > Freshwater > Lake | place: Lake Montjoie... | reverse complement strand
GACTATGCACCCACCCCCTACCATGTATCCAGCGTGGAGCTGCTTTTTCGCCTCTTCCCCACAGGAACGGAGGTTCGCGCCCAGTTCCAAATGGAACCGCGGGATTCCCACTCCGCTGCCTTACTCCCCCTGGTCTTGGATGGGGAAGGGCTCACTTGTTTGGGAGCCTGCTTGGATGGAGTCCCGCTTGCTTCGACGGACTTTGAGGCCACGCCCCAGCAATTTCGGTTACTCAATCCCCCAAACCGCCCTTTCCTCTTGGAAGTCACCACGCGCATCCATCCAGAGCGCAATACAGCCCTGGAGGGACTGTACATGTCCCAAGGGGCGTATATGACCCAATGTGAATCGGAGGGTTTTCGCCACATCACCTACTTCTATGACCGACCGGATGTGATGACTCGATATGCGGTTCGCATCGAAGCCGATGCTACCCAATATCCGTATCTTCTTTCCAATGGGAACTGCATCGGGTCGGGAACACTGCCCGAAGGACGCCATTGGGTAGAATGGGAAGACCCCTTCCCCAAACCCAGTTATTTGTTTGCCCTGGTTGCTGGGTCCTTTGCTCGATTGGTCGATACCTTTCTCACCTCCGAAGGGCGTACGGTACAACTACAGATCTATGCGCATCCTCATGATATCGACCGATGTCGCCATGCCATGTCTGCCTTACAACGATCCATGAAATGGGACGAGGACCGCTTTGGTCGAGCCTGTGATCTTGATGAATATAAAATTGTCGTGGCCCGAGATTTCAACTTTGGCGCCATGGAAAACAAAGGGCTCAATATTTTCAACCACGCCTTGGTAGTAGGGGATTCCCAAATTTCCTCTGATGAGGCTTTGCTTCGTATCGATCATGTGGTGGCCCACGAATATTTTCACAACTGGACGGGCAACCGAGTCACTTGCCGAGATTGGTTCCAATTGTGCCTGAAAGAAGGGCTCACGGTATTTCGAGAACATGCCTATGCGAAGGAAACGGGTTCCCATGCCATCCAACGGATTTGTCAAGTACAAGACTTGCTTGAGCACCAGTTTCCCGAGGATGGAGGTCCCTTGTCCCACCCCCCTCGCCCCGATCGATATATGGAGATCAGCAATTTCTATACTTCCACTGTATATGAAAAAGGCGGGGAAATTTTTGGCATGCTTGAAGGCTTCTTAGGGAAAGAAGCCTTCCGAAAGGGTTTGGATGCCTACTTCATTCAGTATGATGGCATGGCTGTCACCATCGAAGATCTGATCTCCATCCTAGAAAAAACCACGGGAATCTCCCTTCAAGGCTATCTCCCTTGGTTCACCCACGCAGGCACGCCTCACGTTACAGTGGAAAGTTCGTACAATGCGACAACCCACACCTACACCCTCACGTTCCAGCAACGGGTGAAAACCGTATACCCACAAGGACCTGTAACGTTCCAAATCCCCATTTCCTTCTCCCTCCTCGGCCCTGCAGGCGAAGTGATCCCAGTGAGCCAAAAATGGGGAGAGCCAAAAAAGGAAACTCATATCTACGAACTCTGTTCAACTGAAGAGAGTTTGACATTCTCCGGGATTTCCGAAAAACCCGTGCCCTGCTTTCTGCAAGGATTTTCAGCCCCCGTGGCCTTGCATTATGCTTATACAGATACAGAGCTCGAGCATTTGTTTGCCTATGCCCAAGATCCATACTGTCGATGGGAAGCGGGTCAACGCTTATGGAAACGAGAGTTTCGTCTATGGCAGGTTGCGAAGCAAGAAGGTAAAATCCCACATCTCTCCCATGGCCTCAGCCACGGACTGCAAGTCCTATTGGAGTCTTCCCTCGATCCCGCTTTCATTGCCCTATGCGTAGAATTACCGAGTTTTGCAAGCTTTTCCTTGGACCAATCTCCCATTCAGGTGGAAGACACGATTTGGGTGCGAGAAGGGTTGGAGCGAGCCGTGGCAGAAACATTCGAAACCCAATTATGGGATCTCTACCATCGACATAGCACAGATCTAGGCTATACGGCAGAAGGAATTGCAGCCAGACGGTTGAAAAATGTGGCCCTCTGCCTATTGGCCAATCTAGATATCCCTCGAGTGAAAGAAGCCGTATGGCACCAACTGGCTCATGGATCGAATATGACGGACCAAGGAGCAGCTCTTGGCTTAGTAGCAGAATGGCAAGATCCAAAAAGTGAAGAAGCATTAGCCCAATTCTATAGTACCTACCAGACAGAAACGGGAGTGGTGGATCTCTGGCTACAAGCCCAAGGAAAAGCCTCTCGGATAGACACATTAGCCCGGATCGAATCCCATCTCCAAAATGCCTCGCTAGAATGGGGCAATCCCAATCGAATTCGAGCCTTAGTGGGTAGTTTTTGCCGACAAAACCATCGATACTTCCATCACATCGACGGCACAGGGTATGCTTTTTGTGCGAAAATGATTATATCCCTCGACAGCACCAATCCAAAAATTGCCACTGCCCTTCTTCGTCAACTGGTGGAATGGAAACGATATGATACCGTACGACAGGCATTGATAAAGAAAGAATTGGAAGGTATTGCAAAAGTAGCTGTATCCAAGGATGTGCAAGAGCTGGTTACGAAAGCATTGCTGTAGTCGGCATTTTTTTCGCAGGGGCTTTCCTCACCCAACTTTCTCCAGACTCCGATCTACCTGGGTAAAGCTTGGTGATGGAGAGAACGCCATGGATCTGCCTCGATTTTTTTCCCTGGGAGTCTGCCTACTCAGTCTTACCTATCTAGACGGATGTGGTAGCGCGAAAGCCCCGAATCATGCCAAGGGCTCGTTTACCTCTGCAGCCACATCTGTTATCTACCCCCAACTCTCCTATGGATTTCTGATTTTTACTCATGTCACCACAACCTCCATGACGGTGGGCTGGAAGGCAGCCACCGATTCCGTAACCCCTGCACCCAGTTTGGTTTATTCGGCCTACTATACAAGTAGAAAACCCGTCGGTACGGTGAGTCTCTCCCAAATTCAAACGAGCTGGATTCCCATTGGATCTCCCACTGCAGATAGTACCAGTGCTTCTGCCACAGGACTCACCCTTGGTACTACTTATTACTTTGTCGTAACTGTGACCAACGCTGACAAGCGTACGACCCTCTACAGCATCACAGAACAAACCACCTTAGGCGGTACCACAAGCACAACGACGAGTACAGAGACCAGCACTATCTCTTTACAGGGGGGAGCTTTGGAGGGAGAAAGTCTGGAGGGGGGAACGCCCTCCAGAAGTCAATAAACGCCCTCCAAGGGATTAGTCCCAAGAAACCGGTTTTCTCCCCTGTTTGCTCAAGGTCTTTTCTTTCTTTGCTTTCAACCGTCGTTCCACCGAAGCCCTCGTAGGTTTTGTTTTCCTTCGAACCTTGGGAGGTAGCCACACGGCCTCAATCATGGCATCCAACTTTTCCAACACCTCTTGTACATTCTTTTCTTGGTCACGATGGGTATCGCTCGTGAGTACCAAATTTCCTTCCAAGGAAATCTTGTTCTTCCATTTTTCGAGAAACCGAAGCTTCACCAAGGTAGGCAGAGAAGGGGTATCCAACACGTGCCAATGCAGCACGGCCTTGCTATTTACCTTATTTACATTCTGACCCCCAGCCCCTGAACTACGCACGTAAGTGAATCGCAATTCCTCCTCTGGAATAGGATGTTTCACAAGGGTACTCCTGAAAAATTGGATGCGGCAATCCCTAATAAGCGGACTTTTCTTTTCCCTACTTCCGTGGCCGTAAGCAACTCGAGCCCAATTGCATCAATGGCAGTTGCCTCATCGAGGGGTATAGGCAACGTTCTACGTCGGGTCACCAAGGTAAAGTCCTCATATTTCACTTTCAGCGTCACAGTTTTCGCTTGAAGCTTTTTACGGATCAAATAGGCTGAGACCTCTTGACTCAACAGGTGGAGTTTTCTTGTAACTTCTTCCACTGACAAGGTGTCCACAGCAAATGTTTCTTCCTGTCCAAAGGATTTCCGCACCCAATGGGTACGTACCGGACGTTCGTCAATGCCTCTCGCACTCTGGTAGAGCCATGAAGCCTGGGTCCCTACTTTCTCCTGTAACGCTTCGAGAGAAAATCCCCACACATCCTCACATGTGATAAATCCCACATCGGATAACCGTTTCTCCGTCACGGGTCCGATGCCGTGAATTTTTCGTAAGGGCAATTTTTGCATAAAGGCAGCAGCTTGCTCTGGCAAGACCACTGTCAATCCATGGGGCTTTCGCATATCGGAGGCGATTTTTGCCAAGAGTTTGTTCGGCGCTATCCCTGCAGATCCAGTCAATTTCGTCGTTTCATAGACCTCTTCCTGAATTCGCTTGGCAATTTGCACCGCATACAATCCTTCTTTATGATGGGTAACATCAAGGTAGGCTTCATCCAGGGACAAAGGTTCTACGAGATCTGTATATCGATGGAAGATCGCTCGGATTTGAGAGGAGGCAAGCTCATACTTCTCAAAATGAAGAGGTAAAAAGATGGCAGAAGGGCAGAGCCGTGCGGCTTTGGAGCAAGACATGGCAGAATGGATGCCATATTTTCGGGCTTCGTAACTGGCTGTACATACCACCGCCCGAGACTGGGGAGATCCCCCCACCACCACAGGTTTTCCCCGTAATGACGGATCATCACGCACCTCGATGGAGGCATAAAAGGCATCCATGTCAAAATGAATGATTTTCCGGGTGCGTAGAGATGGATGAATCTCGATCATGGTATCCGCTTAACATTTCTTCAAAACGGTTTGATGATACCATAAAACCAGGGGTTGAGGCGAGGAAACCCTCTCGCTTTTTCCGCCTTGACTGCGCTTGTTTCCTATTTTTTTCCTTGGGTAGGAGAACGTTCTCCTGACAACACCAGTTGAGACCACAAAAAAATCCCCGCTCGTTGGGGGGCAAAAAGGTTGTCATTCACCATGGCTACAATGGCAAGATCCTGTTTTTTCATCACGCCAATAAAAGCAGACACCCCATTAACAAACCCTCCATGGAAAATCATTCGCATATCGGCAGCTGGATCCTCCTTCAACTCGAACACACGCCAACCCAAGGCATAGCGAGAGTGGATCTTCTTTTTTGCCAAGAGAGCCGACTTCCAATACAAGGCATCTAAAGCCGCAGTACGAGGCTCTTGCCAAGGAGAGAGCTCCTCTGTGAATTGCAACTTGGCAAAAGCAATCAAATCTTGCAAAGAAGCAAAAACCCCGGCAGACGCACTCATTTCACTGGGATAATGTTTGGGCAATCGATCGATAGGCTCGAAGGTTTTTTTGCGGGAATTCCACCGATGGGGATATGCCACAGCTGCTGTTGGGCCCGGATCCATGAGTGCGAGATGACCAAGCCCTCGGGCCTCCATGGTTTCATGAAACACCACCGGCCAGGGTTTTCCTGTGGCTTTGCTCACGGCATCCTCCAGCAAACTATATACGATATTGTTATAGACAAAGGTCTTTCCAGATGGAGCACTCAACGGGCTCTTAAACAAAAGATCCAGTACCACGGGACGTTTCTTGCCTTGTTCGATATCAGCATTGCCTCGATAGGTGTAACCACTGGTATGGCTCAACACATGTTGTAACTCTACCCCAGCTGGCACTTGAGGAATAAGGGAAGACATCCATGTATCAAGCTTCAGCACCCCTCGGGCCACCAAGTCGTGAACCACAAGGGCAATAATGGGTTTTGAGGTGGACCCCATGGAAAAGTAGGTGTTTTCGTCCACCGCAGGGCCCCCGTGGTACACATGACCCACAGTCTTCTGATATACCACCTTGCCTTTGTGAAGAATCGCAACAGCCCCTCCTACCGAGCGAGGCAGCTCCGTCTCAAGCTTCTTCTGTACTTCCGCAATGGCCTTCTCTACCCCAGATTGCGCCATGGCCACAGGAAGGCCGCCTCCAAAAACCATCATCCACAAAGCTGCCTTCACCGCACATCGACCCATAGCACTTCCTTTTCAACCTTGGTTCCCACTTACCGACCCACTTGTGCCAAACTTTTCCCTACAACAGCATGAAAAACTGGGGCCGCCAACCGACCGCCACTGGTGCCTCCTTCTGCATCCTTTCCCCCCTCCATAATCACCAGCGCTACAAAACGCGGGGCTTCTGCTGGGGCGTATCCCCCAAAAATTGCGAGACGAGTTCCTGTCCCCTCTGGCACCAAGGTCGCTGTCTTGCCTGCCACTCGAATGCCAGAGAGGGCGGCCTGGTTCCCTGTGCCGTGGGCCACCGCTTCCGTAAGCATGCGCGTCACGGCATCGGCTGTAGATGCAGAGACAGCAGGTTCCGCCTTGGGTGTAAAGGGCCGCCCTCCATGAGCGAGCATGGCATAGGCTTGGATCAACCCTCCCATGGTCATGGGCAGATGAGTACCGAGGGCCAAATTGGCCACTTGTAAGGCATCACTCCCTTCGGATTTCCAACTGCTTTGGGTATCAAACCCGAACCGAGCTAGGGTCTTGCGAAGCTGAGTCGAGCTGATATCTTGGGCCACCTTGATCATGCACACATTCACCGATTTTTCCACAGCCTCGGTCATGGACAAGTTTTGGGGCTGGGGTTCCGAATTGCGAAAGAAAGTCCCTCGTACCTCATAGGGATCCCGACAGTCATACCGTTGAGACGCAGAGGTAACCCCCGCATCGATGGCCACAGCTGCAATAAAAGGCTTAATGGTGGAGGCGGGCGCAAAGACCCGCGTTCTCCAACTTTCTCCCCCCTTGAGCGAGGCCCCAGATTCAGCAAAGGCCTGAATTCTCCCCGTGCGAGGATCTGCCAAGGCGATAGCCCCCGATGTGGCGCCGTACTGTTTCACAGCGGCTGTAATCTCCGCTTCCGCAATCTGCTGCAACTCGGGATCTAAGGATGCGGTATCCAAGCCTTGGACGGGGGAAAGAGAGCCCTTTGCAGCGTAGGCGGTGCAAAGGGGAACCAGGATGGCAGCCACAGCTAAGAAAGAAGCAACCCGGGAAGAGACACGACACTTGTACTGAGACAACATACAAATTCTCCTCGTGATACTAGAATGTTTTTCCGTGCCACTGTTCCAAGCCATCCCCACCGCGCATGCGAATTTTCGGGGGTTTGTCTGGGCATAGTGGGAAACCGTCTGCGCAACCTTGAACAGACAGTGGCCATAATCGTGAGCTGAAACCATCTGGTGGCCAACCAGGGCTTCATCACACGAGAATTCCTGTACATCACCGAGCACTCGATGCCAGCGTTCCATCCCTGGATTCCCCCAAAAGACGACGCGTAAAAACTCCAAGAAATAGGTCCACAGGCAGTCTCCCTGGCGATGGTGTTGCCCCTCATGGGCGATGGCCATCTTCATATTGGAGGGAGAATCTAAGAGAGATAAAGGGAGCACGATATAGGCCCTCCCAAAAATGCGAAGGGAAAAAGGAATCCCACACGCTTCAGAGATCTGGATGGATACCCGCCCCAAGGCACGATAGGGAATCGCAGAACGCACGATGCGACGAAGTTTCATCCAGTCTCGTAGCACGCGACGCCCTTGATAGCCAGCCCCCAAGAGGAAGAGGATCCCAAGAAGGTATCCACAAACAAGAAGGAGCGTTGTCCCTTGAGCTATAGGTGGTATCACAGGCGAAGGGGGGAGATCCTCTTGAGAAGACTCCCCAAGAGGGATCCCAAACCCAGACTCAGAGTCCAAGGAAAAGACAGGGGCCAGAAACGGCTCCGTCCAAGGTTGAAGCCAATGCACTGCCAGAGGCGAAAGCACACAGCTTACCAACATCAAACGCAGGATGCTCAGCTTATAGGAAGGCTGATAAAAGAGCCAAGAACCTCCGATGCAAACCGCACTCAGCGCCAGAAGAGCGTGAATACCCACAAAGATTTCCAACATGGGCATGAAAAAGGTCACTTCGGTCTCCCCTCTCGCTCCGCAAGCTGTCGCAGCGCCTCTTCAATGGCGTGGATATCCGCTTGCGCTAAGGGCTGGGCATCTAACAGCCGTTGCACCAACGCCACCGGCTCCCCATCAAATACATGGGCCACCATATGCTCGATGCACGTCCCCTCATAAGCGACTTTCGATACCAAAGGAGAAAATAGGTGGGCATAGGAATGCTTGTGACAAAAGAGGAACCCTTTTTGTTCTAAAATCTTCATCACCGTGGCCACGGTGGTGTAGGCGAGGGCACGCTCCTTGGCCAGATGGGAGACCACCTCCTTCACTGTGGCTTGTCCCAAACTCCAAATCACCGTCATGAGCTCCAACTCCACTTCCGTGAGAAGACGCTCACTGCCTCGAGTAATTACAGGATCTTGCATAAAAATCTCCATTTGGTTTTACTGTATACTAAGATTTTAGTAGAGTCTACTATTTTTATAGTAGACTGGGTTTGAAGACACCGCCAGCTAAGTGTGCACTCCACTCTCTTGCAGATGTCACTGGACGACTTCCGTTTCTTAGGCCGAGTAGAAATCGTAGATTAAAATCGAACCTTCGAGGAGATCTCCAGCAAGCAAGCCTCCTCCGCTTGAGAGACAGCTCCCTTTTTTTCTACAAATAGGTGAAAAATTTTTTGACGCCGATGACTCGGCACATAGGCGCTTGTGACGGCTCCCGTTTCCCTTTGCATTTTCTTTTCTGCAGAAAAAGCGGATAACATCTGCTCCCAGATCGTATCTGAAAAACCCAAGCTAATGAGCAGGCCCTCCCATTGAATATAAGGAATCAAGTCTTGAATCACGTTCAATCGAGAAAGTCTTTCTTCCGATCCATGCCCTTCTTCCACTCGAGTCAAAAGGAAATAGAGAATGGATCCTCGGATCTTTTCCACTCCACGAAGGTTGTTATACTGATATTCTTGCCACTCTTCCCACAATTGTGCCATACAGGTATGTCTATATAAGGACTGATAAGCCGCTTGTTTTTTTTCCTGACTCGTTCCAATGAGGTCATGAAGATCCGAAAGAATGGCCTCCACCCTTTGCATATGGGCACGCGTAATGGAAAGAACGGAAAAACGGATCCCCTCCTGGGCAGCACGAGTCTGTAACTCCCGATTCCACTTGATCACACGATCTTCCCTATTACGTAGCCATAATTTTCGGTATCCGATTTGCGAAGCCCACTCCATGGAAAAAGGCCCGATTTGGATGCGTGTTTCCCACATCTCTGATCCGGGTATCTTCTTCCCCGCGGTTGGAGCCAGATCCCTTGATTCGGCTCCATATCCAAAGGAACCGCTGATCCCTAGCCACAGAAGAAGGACATCCACTCTTCGCATATCTTTCCCCTCGCTTTACCGTTTTCCTCACCCTGATGTACCACAGCCCATAAAAAGCCTACAAGCTAGGCAAATATACATGAGAGGATGGATATATGGTTCTACACAGAAAGGGAAAAGCCAAGCCAGAGAGACTCCCCAGGGGCGATTTGATCCCACTCTTTCCAAATGTGGTTGACCTGAAGGGAAACCTCGATAAAATCTTTCTCCTCCACCGAAGGCATCTTTACCTCCGGAAAATACTCCCGTTGCAAGAGCCGATCGGTAAATTCAGCAAACCCTTCTTCCAATTGGAGCACGATCTGAAAAGTACCCACCAGTGTCTCTGCCACAAAAATATCCGAATGCCACGAGTGAGATTGCACCACTCCCGAAGCTGCCAAGGTATCCATGGAGGTTCCTTGAAGAATCTCCCCATAAAACCCACGCTTCAGCTGGAAGTAGGACTCCACCACATAGTGAGCCAAGTCGTGATATACCAAACCTTTGACGCACGCCCATTCAGAGGAACCATCCGGTCGCTCCAATCGAACGCTGTGTCGATGGTTATCTTTTCCTTTTTTGTATTGTATGGAAAGTTTTCCCATTTTCTTCTCCTTGCAAAGAAGATATGACCTACCGTTCCGTCAGGTGCAAGGAGAAAACCACGGAATTTCATATCAAATGGATATACTGAATAAATCCAGAGATCTACACCCACAGTCTTTTGTCTACAGAATCGATTCCGGTTGTTTTTACCTACCTATTTTTATATTTTTCCCCCCACCTGGTTTCAGACCCCTATTCATCCGGAGAGTACACGATTTATGAAAAATGTAACGAAACCCTATCTAATCGCTAGTCTTGCCATAGGAAGCTTCCATGCCTTCTCGCAAGACTCCATATTCCCACTCTCCGTAGATACCCTTCCTTGGGAAAATCTCCATATCAGTCCAAGCCATCTCGACAAACTCTACCAGCAGGACTTAGAATCGGGTAGGGAATGGACCCTCGCTCATCCCGAAGCCTCTCCGAGGGATCGCCCCTATCTCAATACCCACCTGGCTGTAAGCAGCTCCCTACAAAATGCCACAGATGGACATCTCCATATGACCATCACCTATCTCGGAGAAAAACCTACAGAGTCGGCTTTACATGCATTTGAGCAACTCTCCAAAGTCATTGCGAGCTCTCGATCCTATCCTCTAGAGCTGGAAGTAATTGAACATGACCACTTTGGACCCAATAATCGGGTCCATGTGCTTCGAGTAAAGATTCTCGATATCGAGATCGAATCCAAATTGATTGCATTCCATCAGGCACACGGCATCATCGAAATGGGACGTCCCACAAAGCCCCATATCCCCAATTTTCATATTTCTATTCAACCAGGTTCTGGATTGGAGGACGCAGCACCCGGCACTCGACTCATCGCAACAGCCATCGAAGCTCGACGCTACCAAGGGGGAAAACCATTTTTCTCCAAAGCCTTGTATCAATAGCTATCGAAAACCAAACCGAGAATTTCGATGGTAGGTGAGAGGGGTTGCTGGATCAACGGGAATGACGACCTCTTCTGCCTCCTTCACCAAAATCACCAACGTGGTACCCCCTCGGGTAAAATCAAAGGCCAGCATGCCAAGCCCTGGATGGGGCAAAATCCATTCTTTCCACTCCCTGGTCCATCCACGGTCGGTTTTCATATATAGTTTTCCTCCCACAGGAAGCATGGATAGCATCTTATTGAGATCCTCTCGCAATGATTGGGTATAAGTAAGAACCCCAAACATATCAAAAATGATATTGAACTTCTTTCCGCCCTCTCCTAAAATTGTATCCACCGATAGATCGTGAAAGTACTGGCCCGTCAATATGCGCACCTGGGGGTGCAAGAACACTTGCTTGACTTCTTCACTCTTGAGTAGGCCTTTAGCATGAAAACCCTCACAGGTAACCCCCACATAGAAGGGAGGAGTTTTTCGAATCTCCGACAGCGTATGAGCAAAGGAGTCGAAGTATTCCTTATTCTCGTCATAATCCTTCTGTGACAATTCACCCCCCCATTCTGCGCTATCCTTCCGCTTTCCAGGCCAAAACCGGAGGTTATCTCCTCGGGTAAACTCAATTTCTAGATTCAACAAGGAGGAAAATAAATCCCTCGCTAGATAGGCATAGCCACAACCAGCATCCAAGATTTTTCCCCCTCGTTGGGCCACAGCCAATAACTCATCCATTAAGGCATAATTCTCAGGCATCCCCACATTATATTGGAATAACCCACGAGAATACTCCCCCCCAAAATAATTCGGATCCTTGACTGAGCGCAGAAAGGGTTCTTTCCAAGCATCTTCGGCTGCGAAGCTAAAAAAAGTGGGTACCCAAACCATAAGCACAAGCAAACGTCGCTTCATATCCATCCTCTCTCATGAGTAGATCATTTCCTTACTTTTTCACACTCTTTCGTAAAAACTCTCGTATCGTAGTAGCCGTTTCACTCCTACGAACCGTTTTTTCTTCCAATTCCTGAAGATCCGCCTCTGATAAGGCAGGAATTTCCACCGTATCATCAAAGGCAAGATTTAAATCCTCCACCAAATCAGGTTGGGCCGTTGTCATCAAAATAAAAAGTTTCTTATCCGGTGTAGAAGTCGCTCGCAATACAGCATCCAAGGTCTGGGTCATCGCTCGAGAAAAATCCCCCCGTCCCCGATAGTTGAGAAGCACTTCGATATCCTCAAGTAAAATGGCACCCCCCTTCTCTTTGGCTTCGCTTAAAATCTCAAGGAGTCGAGCCGAACGAGCGGACTCCGATGATAACTTGAGAATATCTTCGCTAGAAAACTGTCGAAAGTAGGTAAATTTTTTGCACAAAAGAATCGCCAAAGCTGATTTACCCGATCCTTTACTCCCTACCACCAATAGGGTTTGAGACCCCAGCGCATTCGAGAAAAACCCTTCCACGAGGGAATTTGCATTCAACACAACCTCATCGAACGAGGGGTAATGATGAATCTCCGGCATAAGGATCTCCGCATGTCCAAAAGTGGGTTTCATGCGAAGAAAAGCCGCTTCAAAATGCGCCATCCCAATAAAAGGCCCAGAGAATTTCTCAAAGGCTTGCACAGAAGCAGGGTCATTGGGGTCACAATGTTCTCGGGTGGCAATCTTCGTAGCCGTTTCCACCCAATGCTTGAGTTCGGCACCTGAATAGTTCTCTGATTTTTTTGCAAGGATGGAGAGATCCACATCGCTTTTCAAGGAATGATTCGTGCGCACCGCAGCCAGATGTATATCCAAAATTTGGTGACGACCCATTTCATCGGGGAGAGAAAACAGCATCTGCAAGGTAAATCGACCTGGACGCAAGAGAGCTGGATCCATCAGATCTTTTCGGTTGGTGGTAGCAAAAATCAGAATATTGTTCAACTCACTGAATCCATCCATCAAGGTAAGAAGCTGATTCACAAGAGTACCTTTCACACCCGTGGAATCTCCCGATCCCCCTCGAGAAGTACCGATGGAGTCAATCTCATCAAATACGATAATGTGAAGGGGGGATTTATCTCCCCATTGCTTATAATCCTTTTGGGCTGGCTCGAAAATTTCCCGTAATTTGGCTTCTGACTCTCCCACATATTTACTCAGTATCTCCGGTCCATTCACAATCACAGGCTCTTTTGCATGAAGTACTTTGGCTACCACACGAGCAAATAGGGTTTTCCCAGTACCAGGAGGTCCGTATAGGAGCATCCCTTTTATCGGCTTATCCAAACCCAACTCTTTTTGCTTCTTTGCAGACAAGCTGCGAGACAAAAGCACTTCTTCCAACAATCGATCGAGGTGAGTCTGAACCCCACCGATACCCAACTCCTCCAGTTTCAAAGAACTTTTAAGAAGCTGAACCCCCTGAGAACCATCTACGATTCGCAGTTTCTTCTCATCTGTTGATTGAAACTGAAACTGAGTAGAAGAAGAAATTTTCCCAGGCGCTTCCGCAAGCACCACCGTAAATTGGAGAATCAGCTGCGGACTATATCGAAGGATAAATCGATTCCCCACATCGAAAAGTTCCCCTTTATAGGGAGCTCCCTCCCGCAAAAACTTTTCTGATATCAATCCCTGTAGCTGAGATACATCCACGGTACTCTCTGTCGATTTTCCATAGGGCTCTATTTGGCATTTTACCTGATCTGCAATCGTTGATACCTCTGGCGTTACTTCAAGCTGAATCGTATCTCCCGAGGAAAAAGACAGACCAAAATACACCAATTGTACCGCATCCAATTGAGCAGTTCCCCGTGCTACGTAGCTCCTCCCAACCGCCATCAGTATAGAAGTCTTCCCATTGGCGCGTAACCATACACCACAACGATTCTCTTCCGCCGGAAGAGAATGACTATTCAAGAGTACTTTCATATCTTCCGGATGAATCGAAATACGATTTACATCGGCCGAATTATCTCTGGGTTGTTGTTTGACTTGGAACTGTTTAGGCTGGGCGAAGAGCAGAGAAGAAAACATCAGGCAGAAGGATAGGAGACAACGACGCATGGGACACCTCATTATGGGGACCATTTTTCTCTACGGATAGGCTATATCCAATAAGTCCCCATAAATGAAGCGAAAAATATTTCTCTCTTCATAATTCCTTTAGGTATACACCAAAAATGGCATCATCAACTGGCGTCTCCCCAATACAGGAAAATCCTCGCTTCTCATGAAAGGAAATGGAGGCTTGGTTTCGAAAGGGCCGATGGGAAATTTGACACACCAGATGAGAATACCCGCCCTCCTTTGTCTCCATAAGTAGTTGCTCCAACAACCGAGCCCCCACCGTGGCATGACCGGATTTTCTGGCGATATGGCGAAAATAGAATACCGCGCCCGAGGAAAATACCTCCCGCAATGGAGGAGATACCAAGGCTAACTTTTCTCTCGCAGCAAGCTTCAGGATTTTTGTATGATATCCCATAGCATACCCCACCACCCTCTCTGCTTTCTTGGCAACGAGAAAAATACCATTCTCTCGATCCAGAATCGCGGATTGCGCTTCGGTTTCTGTAAACCCATGGATCAAAAATCCAGTTTTTGCCAGAGACTCAGGATTTTTATGGGTTTGATTCGCCAATAAATTCTGATGTAATACTGATAAAATCCCCGGAATATCGCAAAGATCTGCACGACATATCTGGGGAATATCTACCAATTCCATAAAACCCCCTGTAAGAGACTGTGGGATTCTATATACAAAATGGAGGGGGAAATATCAATTTGATATATCTAGATTGAGTTTTGCATATGCACGGGAACATGGGGATACTGCAGAAGGGCCTCTTTAAACATGGAATGAACCCATTTATTGGAGACAACGACCCCCCGCAGAGAGTTTCGGATATCCAATCGATCTTCAATCAAAAG
>Ga0114970_10002185_pt1 | contig 14676 bp, 14 predicted proteins | sample M_140205_XF_Meta_FD_87030 | JGI IMG/M metagenome (GOLD analysis project Ga0114970, IMG submission 87030) | Freshwater microbial communities from Lake Montjoie, Canada to study carbon cycling - M_140205_XF_MetaG | ecosystem: Environmental > Aquatic > Freshwater > Lake | place: Lake Montjoie... | reverse complement strand
GGTGCACGGCCTCGTGGTCGTGACCCGGAACGTCGCCGACTTCGCCGGCACCGGCACGACGCTGCTCGATCCGTGGATCGCAAACGCCGAGGCGGGAGATCGATGATGGCAGAGCTTACGACCGACGAACTGGCCTGGATCAAGGGAGCGTCCGACGCCCTGATCGCCATCCGATCCGCTACGCGCGACGAACTCGATGACGAACAGCGCCACGACATTCGCTTTCTCGCAGATGCCTTCCACAATATCGGGATGGTCGACGGCCAGCCCCCGACGTTCGCGCGCATGCACACACCCGACATGTTGGCGCGCGCCTCGACGGTCACGACACGCCTTCGCGAGAGCATCCATCGCCGACGATCACCCAAGCGCTCGATCCTGTCTCGTGTTCTTGGACGCCCAGGCCGCTGAAATCACGCGTGAACGCGAGCCGTTATCCTACCCCAGGGGTTGAAGCGGCATGACCACGTCCACCGCCCCCTATGCACTGGCAGTCGATGACGATCCGATCATCCTCATGGATATCAGCGGCATTCTCGAGGATGCTGGCTTCCGCACCCATGAGGCCGATCATGGCGATGCTGCGATCGCTATGCTTCCGGATCATGCCGAGAGCATCATCCTCCTGTTCTCGGACGTCGAGATGCCTGGAGGAACCGACGGCTTTGCCCTCGCCCGCCACGTCGCCGAACGCTGGCCGCATATCGAAATCGTCATCGCCAGCGGCCGCGTCAAACCGGAGCCGGGCGACATGCCGGAGAAGGCCACGTTCATCGGCAAGCCGTTTACGAAGGCGATGGTCCACGACCATCTCCGAACGACCCTTCCCGACGGGAAGAAACCCGAACCGCTAAAGGTCCCCGTCTAACCTGCTTGGCTCGATAGCGATTGTCATGCGTGCTGTATGGGTTACCTTCTCTCCATTTCCCACGACCGACACGCCCGGCCGCGGACGTGATCGACGCTGATCGGAGCCGCCTCATGGACACGGCCATATTGGATCGTCGGGCAGATGGCCTGCCTGTGGGCCTGCCCACCGTAAACAGCCGCCAGATCGCTCGAAAGATGCTTGTGTGGCAGGGGTCGGGTCTCGCCTTCCAACTCGCGATCATCGCCGTGGAGCTCGCCTTCGCCGTCATGCTGATCGTCGCGGCCTGGTCGCAGGGCGATCTAACACAGGGCTTGCTTGGCGCAGGAGGCGGGTTCCTGGCGGCAGGCGGCGCGGTCGCATACAGCCGTCGTCGCGCAACCGCTCAGCCCTATCCGGCAAACAGATATTCCGTCGCGCTCGAAGCAGCTCTGAAAAAGGTCGATGCGACGCTCCGCGCGCCACGCCCGATCGCCGAGCGCCGGGCGTTGCTGCAAGACCTGGTGCCGGTGCTGAACGAGGCGTTCGCCACATTCTTCGGTCGACGCTGCTCCACCATTGATGACATGCCGCTAATCAGCAGTGACTATGAACAGCCCGTGCCCATCGAGGTCCAATACCGTCGCCACCTGGAACGCCTCAGCTGGCTGAACCGCCCCCGCACGGTCCGGCACGAAGATGCGCGCACTATCGGCGCTGACTGCCTCACCAGCTACCGGCGTGCGATGCGGAACATGGGCGTGAATATTGATATTCTCGAAGCCTATGGTGTGCCTTCGACCACCCCCGCGACAATCAGTTCGCCGGCAGCTCCTGTCTCCCAGACGATCACACCAGTCTATCTCGCCAGCCTTGGCGCACGTCTCGGTACGCCTTTGAACAGCGCCCTGCCGCCGTTGCGTCAGAAGCTGAACCGGTGCCTTGCCGCCTATGGCCATATGACCGAGGGCGACCAGATCGAGCTCGATGCGATCATCAATCGGCACCTTCCCGCGCTCGAGGCCGCATTCGTCGACAAGACTGACAAGGGCACCCGAGCGGACGCCGCTGCCGATCGCACCATTCAGGCGATCGCGCGCATCGACGCGACCCTTGATGATCTATTGGCCCGCAGCGCGAAGGGTGCTGATGACGCCTTCTCGACGGTCATTGGTTTCGTCGAGAAGCGCCACCCGAGCACCTGACGCCCCAACGAGGGTCAGTCGTCGTCATCAACCTTGGACGGCGTAACGCCGCGCGCTGCCAACGCCGCGTTGAGCTGTCGCTTGATGCTCATGCCGTCGAGGTGGCCATGGACGCCGTCATATCCTTCGGCAGAGAGCTGGTTTCGAATATCGCTGACGGAGCGGCAGCTTCCGGCCCTCGCCAGTTGGAAGGCACGTTCAATCGTCGTCACTCGCGTATCGGGCATAAACCTCGGTTGGCTCAGCGTGCGGACCGATCGCCGCAAGCCGTACCGATATCGGAGCGAAACCCTGCGTTTCCAACCGCCTTAGCACTTGCAACGTAACGTTCGCAGATGCAGCATGGCGACGCCTTTCAGGCATCCTCTCCTAAGACTTTCCGGGTCGGCTAATGCCGACCCTTTTTTTGTCTGCTGACGCTTTCCGCTACCGCTGTTTCGCCTAAGGCCAGAGTGGCGCAATATCCACCGGCTCAGCGAGCGGGCATGGCTGCCTCATCCACGTTCCGAAGCCGGTTGATGATGTATTGGCGCTCGCGATCGAGCTGATCCTCCATCATCGCCCAAATGACCCTGGCGGCACCACAATAGCCGGCCCAATCGGCGTCGATGGTGCTCCGCGTCCACCTCTCGACATGCTCGAAGGAGATCTCGCGCTTGGCGGCGATCACACACAACAGATCGAGCAGCTCGGCGCGTTCATCAACGCCACTATCCTGAAGCAGTCGTGGAACCACGACATCGGTGACGAACGTTGATCGTGCCTGACTTACGGCACTCAAACGTTTGCGTGTGGCATCCAGCGCAGGGCTATCCGGTTCGGACGCGTCGCAATGGCCGCGAATAGTCGCCAGCCCATCCAGAATTTGTCTGTGATACTCCTCCATTGTCTGGAGCATCGTCTGGTCATCCATCGCTGCGACCTTTTTTCCCCTGTCAGCGTCAAACGCTTGAGATTCCAAATTGTGCTCTTGATTTATGTCACGGCGACGCATGAAATTGGGACGATGCGGTGTACCGGCACAATCCCTGCTTCTTCCTTGTAGATCACGGTAAATCCACCCCTGAAAAGTGATACCCCATATTGTGCGGGTGCGGTTTCGTGCCCTGTTTGAGGCCACGCCGCGCGATCGGCGATGGTGGTTGGCCGAGAAGCAACCACATGGGATCTATCGACTAAGTACCGCGATCGACGTGTGTTCGGATTACCCTTTAGCCCCCTGCATGGGCTATCGGTGAACGCGGGAGGACCAGATGCACCATCGCCGCCAAAGCCCCGGGCGTGATCTCTTGGGTGAGATCGAACGTCTCGAACGTCGCGCGCGTCGGATCACCGACCGCTACACCTGGAAGCGCCTCGCCGTTTTCGCAGGCCTCTTCATCTGGCTGAGCCGTGCCTCCGTCCTCGAGGGTGACATCACCGCGCCTGTCTATTTCGGACTGTGGACTGCTGTCATGATCGGGTGTTGGACGGCGTCGGGCTGGCTGCTCGACCTTCCCAAGCTGCTGTTCCCGAACGTCCCAGCGTTTCAACACCTGCGTCGGCCGGCGCCGCGTGGGGCGCGGCATCACGGCGGATGAGCAATCTGCCTCCCCCGTTCCCCGAAAACGACGTGCTGTTGGCCCTGCAACCAGCGGAGGTGGCGGAATACCTCCTGCGATACCTCGACGGGCTCCCCTTCACCGGCCGTCACGCGCAGGTGAACATACTAGGCGGGTTCGACGAGACTGCCGGCTCCCGCATCGGACAGGCCATCGCGGAGGCATGGGCGTGGGCGGAGGCGCAGTGGCTCCTGGTCCCGTCCGCTGGCAATCGCAGCGTTGGTGTGGTCGAGCTGTCCCGCCGCGCAGAGGCGCTTCTCCTCGACGACGGGTTCGCCAAGCATAGGCAGGCCGCAGGTTTGCCGCGCGAGCTTCTTCATCCCACGATCGCGGATAAAGCGTGGCACCACTTCATCGCCGGCGATTACGAGGTCGCCGTGTTTGCAGCTTTCAAGGCGCTCGAGATCGCAGTCGCCGAGAAGAGTGCGATCCAGCGCACCGGCGTCGCCCTGATGCGTGACGCTTTCCACAAACAGAGCGGGCCGCTGACGGACAAGGCGCTCGAGGAGGGTGAACGGGAGGCAGTCGGGCACCTGTTCGCGGGCGCGTTTGGCCTCTTCCGCAATCCGGTCGGGCACCGTGAGGTGAGTTACGATGGCCCGATCGAGCCGGCCGAGCAACTGATCGTGGCGAGCCATCTCATGCGGATCGTGGACGCAGCCGGAGCTTGAGCCTGCTGCGATGACGCCGTTTGCCAGAGCGCAGACGGTATGAGGTGGCCACCCCGCCCCTTGGGCGGGGCCGGGCTCTAGTCGGCAAGAGCCGACCGGAGCCCCGCAAGAGCGGGTCTCCGCCCTAAAGGGTAACGATCCCTTGTCCGGGTCCCGTAGACGCCTCCACGGCGCTCCTGAGGCGATCTACGCGGATAGTGTGGGGCGAAGGGTGCGTGCCTCCCCACACGGCACGCCCAGGGGCACGCTCACCGCCGGCAGCCTGCGGCTGTGGAATCATGCGCTAGCGCGCATGATGATTGTTCGTTGGGCCAATGATCTCATCGCACCCTTCGCCGTCTCTCAGTGTCTCTGCGTGCCAGACCCGTCCGACGGGGTCGGCGTCAAAGGAGAATTGCCAGCAGAGCTGGCAATGCTTTTGTTTGTTTGAAGACGCCTCAACAAGAATACCGGGCCTAAAGGCCCTACGGTTTCCACCGCTAAAGCGGCGGAGCCTCCGTCATTCGTGTTGACCCCGCCGGCCGTGCCTGCCTCTTGAGCCCCTGCGAGGACGGCTCCGGGTGCGATGAGATCACAGGCCGGGGCTGCGCCCCCCGAACATCGTACCTGTTCATCTGAATTGCTCGCTACCGCGATCAATGCGGTTTCGATTTGATTAGTTACGCTCCCTAGTCGGGAGCTATCTATGCTCGGACTCACCGTGTACGATGACTTGGCTGTCAAGAAATCAATGCGCTTCAATACTTAGAGGGGAGGGGGTAAAAGAAAGATGCCGGAAGGGGAAAGGCCCCAAGCACCGGCAAACAGGGGGACAGGCCCCCGCCTAGATGGAGTAAGTATTATGAACATCGGTCAGTTCAAGTCGGTCAGCGGTCAGCTTGTCGGTTCGATCGCCACTGCCACCATCGACCTCGCCCGCCTTGGCCTCCGCCCGGTCGACAGCACCAACGAGCGCGCCCCCGCCTTCGAGATCGTCGCCCTGAACGTCGCCCGCCGTTGGGTGCAGATCGGCGCGCTGTGGGAGTTGACCAGCAATTCCACCGGTGAGGTTTTCTATCAGGGCAAGCTGGACGACCCCAGCCTCCCCGAGCCGCTGCAAATCACGCTGTTCGGCAACAACGACGAGGGTTTCCGCGTCGTGTGGAACCGCCCGCAGCCCCGCCGCGAGAACATGGACGGCACCCGCCAGACCCGCCGCAAGGCAACCGCCGATGACGGGTTCGGCAGCGGCAACGCCACCGACAACGGCCAGCTTGCCGAGAGCGACGAAATCCCCGCGTTCTAAGACCCTCGAGACGGGCGGGGAGAGCGGCTGAAACGCTCCCCCGACCCTAAGCCGAAACCACCCTGCCAAAGGATTTGCAACCATGACGAACGGTCCGACCTCCGCCCGCTTTACCAGCTTCACCGCGTTGGGCGAAGCCCTCGCACAGCAGCCCAGCACCCGCGCCGAGGCAGCCCGCAAGGGTTGGGAAACCCGCCGCAACAACGCCGCGCGCACCGATAGCCACGACTGCGACCCCGCCGACGACACCGCCGAGCACGACAACGCCAGCGAGAGCCGCGCGGCCGAGATCGCGGAGAGCATCGCGGAGGCGACCGCGACCACCAATTTTCAGGAGGCGTTCGGCGACGTCGGCGCGCTTTCCATCGTCGAGCTTGGCGGAGACGCCCAAGAACTCGACATGCCCGAGCCGATCGAGGCGCAGCACGATTGCGCGGCGATCATGGCGACCCTGTTTGACCTGTTCCGCGATACCCGCCTTGAGCCGAGCGCACAGGCCATCGCATGGGGCTTCGTCAATTCCTTCCACTTCGAGGCGCAGAAGCTGGAACGCGAGGAGGACGCGCTTTGCCGCGACCTTGGCGAGATGACCCGCCGCTATGATCCGTCCGAAATCTACGCGACCGAAATGGAGGAATTGCAGCATCGCGCGCAGACGATGACCGAGCGCCGCGCCGCCATCGAATGTATGCGCGACTATGCCGCCGACTGCTACCGCGCCCAGTCGGGCCACCCATGGTCCCCGGCGCGCGGATCGAAGGTTTCGAGCGGAGGCACCGCAAGCCAGATTGCCGCCCTCGACTTCCTCAAAGCCCGCGCGCAGGACCACCGCGAGAAGCGCAACCCCACCGGCCCGCTTGTCGTCTTTTCCGGCGGGCAGGAGTGGCACGACTTCCAGCAGCTTTGGGACAAGCTGGACCAGATCAAGGCGCGCGTGCCGCACATGACGCTTTGCACCACGGCGCAGCGCAAAGGGTGCGACATGATCGCGGCAGCATGGGCCGCAAGCCGAGGCGTCACGGTCGTTGCCTTCACCCCGCAAACGGGCCGCTATGGCAACCGCGCCGGGTTCGTCCGCAACGAGCAGCTTGCAAAGCTGGCACCGGTGGAAGCTATCGTGTGTCAGGGTTCCGGCCTGCAATCCAACCTGTTGCAGGTGCTGAAAAACGCCCGCGTCCCGACCCACGCTTTCCGCATCGACGGACAGGCACCCGCGCCGACCGCCAGCAACCGGCAGGCGATCCGCTAACCCGATCCGGGCGGCGCAGCCCAGAGCGCGCCGCCCCCCCTCTTTCCTTGGCAGGAATCACTAGGCCAGCGACGGGCGACCCCCGGTGCTGGCCCTTTTCCGTCAGCGTCGCTTGTGGGGGGAACCCTACGGTTCCCCCCACGCCAGTCGAGCGGCCGCGCGGCACCCATGGCACGGCCCCGTCGGGCCGCGCCTGGCCGCCGCGCGACCGCTCGACTTCCCCCTTCCGGTAGTGCGCTGCCGCAGGCTTGAGGCCGGCGCCGGCGAGCTCGGCGAATGTCGCCCTGGTGGCTGGCGCGGTGCCCGGCTCGCTCGCATCGGTCCGGCCCTTCGGCCTGCCCTTGCTACGCCTCGGCCGGGGAGCGCCAGTGCGGGCATCGAGCCCGCCCCGGCGCTGCCACGCGGCACCCTTGGCACGGCCCCGCCGGGCCGCGCCGCGATCGCCGCGCAGCACTCCCAGAGCAGCGGGCGGCCCCCGGCTCGCTCGCATCGGTCCGGCCCTTCCGCCTCCCCTTACTACGCCTCGGCCGGGGAAGCGCCGGAGCGGGCATCGAGCCCGCCCCGACGCTGCTGCCGCGGGGAAAAACTCTCTCTCAAGTCGTCCCAGTGTGTTGGCCGGGGCGGCGAGCCTCAAGGACGGCGGGGCCCCACCATTTTGCTCCGCAAAATCGTGACCCCCACCGCCGCTGACGCGGCCGCTTCGCGGTCCTTGACCCTCACCGCCCCGACCAACGCGAGGACACCGTCATCAAGACGAAGGAGACGGTCATGGACACCATCAACACGCAGCGCAGCTACGCCACCCACGAAGCCGGCTACCTCGCCGCGCAACGCCACGGGTTCCAGACCATCCGGCGACTGGAGGATGCGCTCCGCGAGCGTGATGGATGGGCTGGCCGGTACACCGGGCGCTTCGATCACGAGCTGGAGGAAATGGTGGGCGACGACGACTGCTCCGACGAGTTCGACGAGGCGCATCAGATCGCCGAGGCCATCGCGACCGAAGCAGCAAGCGGGAACGCGCGCGGGATCATCATCGCACAGGGCCGCACCGACGAAGCGGCGCTGATGATCCTCGCGGCAAGCCCATCGCCGGGGTGAGGATTGAGGCGCGGCCGGCACCCCGCTCGCTCGCATCGGTCAGGCCCTTCGGCCTGCCCTTGCTACGCCTCGGCCGGGGAAGCGCCGGTGCGGGCATCGAGCCCGCCCCGGCGCTGCTGTCGCGGGGAAAACTCTCTCTCAAGTCGTCCCAGTCTGTCGGCCGGGGCGTGAGCATCGTCACAGAGACGAAGGAGGAACGGACATGGAGGTTCTATTGTTCAGGGCGCTCACAGAGGCTAATATCGATGCCGATACGGCCCAGCGGGTCGTCGACGCACTCGAGGAGCACATCGACGTGGCGGTAGGACAGGCGAACAAGGCGCTGGAAGGCAAACTCGACGGGCACACTGCTCGCTTCGACGCCCTCAAGACCAGCATGGACGGCTTCAAGGGGGCCGTCGACCAGATGCGGGTCTGGCTCATCATCGTGACGAGCATCATCGCCATCTGCGCACTCGCCGGCACCGTCCTCGGCGTGGTCAACCAGATCACCAAGTAACAAGCGGAGGGGCCACGGCTCCTCCTTCTTCGTCAGGGCTGCTCGGGCGACCGAGCGGCCCTTTTTGCTGCCCGCCGGTCGGTTGGACCTGAACCGGCTCGCTCGCATCGGTACGGCCCCTGCGGGCCGCCCTTGCTACGCCTCGACCGACGCGGCGACACCCACGCCCAACCCGCCTCGCTCGCCTACGCGCAGCGGCCCTGCGGCCGTGCGCGGGCTACGCCTCGCGGGCTGGCCGGCGATCATGGTCGAGGCGTCCCGAAACCTCTCCGGAGAGGAGGGAGAAAGGAAGATGCGGTTTCAATGATGGAGGTCGCAATGACCATCACTTTCCGCGTCGAAAATGGCAACGTCATCCTTCCGCCCAAGGCGGCGATCATCACCCCCGACCAGCTCGGAGCGCTCCGTGATCTTCTCGCCGAACAGTCCCAGCGATTGGGATTCCCCATGCTCGCGCTGATCCATGGGATGACCGGCGACGACGCCTTCGATCTGGAGGCACGGGTCTGCCATCTCGCGCTCGCCGTCGTCTCGAAATGCTTCGACCATGACCCCGATGTGATCGCCATTCTCGACGAGGCGCAGTACCTCGGACGGCGCATCCGCGTCTGGCAGGATCATCGCGGCTCCGACATCAAGATGAGGCTCTCGCTGACGCCCGACGGCGCACCGCAGCTGACGGTCGCAGACGACAGCGCCATGGCTCTCCTCGCCGGCCTCGGTCTCGATCGCGCGAACGCTGGCGTCATCGCCATGGCCGAGCTTCGCGACCGGCTGACCAACCCGCGGATCAGGCGTCGCCTCGACGACGATCCTGCGATGGCGACATGCGTCGAGACCCTGACGGCCATGGCGGCTTTGAAGCCGGTCGAGGGTGACCATCTGCTCGCTTGGGTCTGATCGACCCAAGCCGCTTTACCGACCCACATGGGACGCCCAGCCTGACGGCTGGCGTCCCATTTTTTTGCCTGAGGATGCCAAGCCGGCTGCGCCGCGATCCGTGAACAAGAGAATGGCCGCACTGGGTAGCAATCCCGGTGCGGCCATTGGTGTCGATCGGGGCTCGAAACGGATCAGGCTTACGCCGTGATCCGTGTCTCGACTTCGTCGACACCGAGCGTCTTCACCGCCTCCATCAACCGCTCCAGTCGATCCAGTGGGAGCTTGAGCAACCCTGCCTTCTCGACCTTGTCGATCGCCGTATCCCGCAGCTTCTTGAGATGGGCCTTTCGGCGCTCCGCCAGCTTGCGTTCTTCGGCCTCGATAGCGGCCATTTCAGCGTCCAGTGACTTCGCCATATGTCTTGCCTTTGGTCAGGCTGATCGGGCTCTGAACGGGCCCGGTATAACCCGCCAACGACCTGTCGAAAAGACCGATAGCAGCGCCTCCCCTCACATCCCGAGAGACCCCATGACGATCATCGCCGAACAGGCCCAAGAACCCCGCGCGAAGCGCAGGATCAATCCTCAATTCCGCCTTGAAGGCGGTTCCTTGCCCCGCGGAATCCCTGAGATCCTTCCCATCGTCACGAGGGGCCAAGAGGATCAGAGCAACACGGGGGTATCGGGACTACAGTAGTGCACACCCTTGCAAGCTGCGCTTGCCTATCCCGTTGTAAAACAACGCTTTTTTTCGCCAAAAGTGACGCACCACGGCGCACCGCTTTAGCAACCGGTGCGCACCGCTTTCAAAAACGGCAGATTTCCGTGGTTTTGAGAGGTGCCGACCGGTTCGCTTTTTCGCTGCGATCGTCCAGGATCAATTGCCTTCAGGGCTCCAGTAGCATAAGAAAGTCCCTGCGAAGCGACCACCATCCTCCCTGCTAGGAGGTTGGTTTGAAACAATCCAAATATGCTCGAACCGTAAGGTTTGAACCCGAGCATCTCGCCCGTCTCGAGAAGATTGCCGCCGACCAGGGCAAGTCGATGGCCGAGATCGTGCGCACCGCCATCGTCCACTTTCTGGACGGCGAGCCCAAGATGTCCGTGAGCCAATTCCGGCACCTCCGGGTGACGGAATATATGCAGGTCGCGCTCGATGCGATCATCCGCGCCGATCACCCGGAAATGCGCGAGACGCTCGTCCTCGAAACCGACCGTCGCATGAAGCTTCACCATGGCGCGTGATGACCCCAAAAAGCCGGGCAAGGAGCCCCGCAAGGACATCCGCAACGACAAGCGGCCCATCCCGCAGGAGCATCACTCCTCGCGCGGTGCGCCGCCTCGAAATTCGGGCAATTTCACGCGCGGCAGCCAGCTCCTCAACACCCAGGTCCTTATGTGGATGCAGGGTGCACGGATGCCGGTTTTCGTGTGGCTGGGCATGTTCCTGCTCGCCTACACGATCATCCTGTCGCTGACGCTCGACGAGAACAACGTCCAGCTGATCTGTATGCGGATCCTGTCGTCCCTCTGGGACTGGATTTCCTTCGACGAGATGAAGCGGGTCAACCTTCGGCTGCCCGACAACAGCGTCCGCTCGACGTTCATGGGATACGTCCCGTTCGTGCCGGAAGTGATCCTCGCCTGGGGCAAGGCTGTGAAGGGTCTGCTCGCCTCGCTGACCTTCGCCACGGTCATCACCGTGCCCCTCTCGATCTGGTATGTCGACTTCTCCGCGCGGCGCGGCAAGGCGATGATCCAGGAGCGCCACGAGCGCGGCGCGATGCTCGTCGAACGCGACCTGCTCTACGCGGAAATCGCCGAGCACAACAAAATCGAGTTCGTGAAGGAAGCGGGTCAAATCTTCCCCGACAAGACACCGGCGCAGGTGCTCGCGATGCCCTTCAAAGCCCGGAAAATGGGCGGCATCCACCACCCCTACAGCGTCGCAGGAATCCCCTTCCCGCACCGGCTCGAACAGTCACACTTCCTGACGCTCGGCACGACCGGGTCGGGCAAGACGACGGTCTTCCGCAAGCTGCTTCGGCAGATGCGCGAGCGCGAAGACAGCGCCGTCGTGTTCGACCTGACGGGCGCCTATGTCGAGGCGTTCTTCGATCCCGATCGCGACACCATTTTGAACCCGGCGGACGCGCGTTGTCCGGCCTGGACGATCTTCAATGACTGCACCAGCTACAGCGATTTCACCGCTGCGGCCGCGGCGCTGATCCCGTCCGATGGCGGGGGTGGTGACCCCTTCTGGGTGCTGGCCGCGCGCACGCTGTTCATCGAAATGTGCATCAAGCTTATGGACGAGGGTCTGACCTCCAATCAGGCGCTCGCAGAGAACCTGATGACCGCCGATCTGAAGCTGGTCCACAAGCACCTCGCGAACACCATCGCCGACCCGATCACGGCGCCTGAAGCGGCAAAGATGGCGGAGTCGATCCGTGCCGTGTTCAATACCAATGCGCACGTCCTGCGCTTCCTCCCGGACGACGGTGAGCAATACTCGATCAAGGCCTGGATGACCGCCGAGAAGAAGCCCGGCTCGATCCTGTTCATCACCTCCAACTACACCGATCTGGAGATGAACCGGACGCTGCTGACGCTGTGGTCCAACCTCGCGATCCACTCGCTCATGACGATGCGCAAAACCCGGTCGCTGCGCACCTGGTTCGTGTTCGACGAGCTCGGTGCATTGCACCGGCTGCCGGCCATCGAGAGCGGCCTCCAAACGGCGCGAAACTTCGGCGGGGCGATGGTCCTCGGGCTCCACTCGTTCGACAAGCTGGTGCAGGTTTACGGCGAGGAAAATGCCCGCAACCTGTCGTCACTCGCGCGGACCAAACTGATCCTCGCGGCAGCCGATCTCGACACCGCCGAGCAGGGCGCTCGGTACATCGGCAATCGCGAAATCCGGCAGATGGATGAGGGGTATAGCTACGGCTACAACAACACCCGCGATGCCTCGACGCTGACCCCCCGCAAGCAGGTCGAACCGCTGGTCATCGCCGACGACATCATGAACCTCCCCAGCCTGCACGGCTTCGTCAAATTTCCCGATGGTTTTCCTGCAGCTCGCGTCCGCCTCGAATGGGAGCATTACGCGACCGTCGCCGAGGGCTTTATCCGGCGCAAACCCGGCAAGCCGGACGAGCCTGATAAGATTGTGCGCGGAGGTGGTGGGAAGCCGAAGGGTGGTGGCGGTGATGAGGTCGGGCGGGCGGAGGCACCCGGCTTGGAAGAGCCCGAGAGGGAGCCAGCAAACGAGGCCAACAAGTTCGCCGCGAACATCCTGTCACAGCCGACCGAAGGTGAGATTGACCATTCGCGCGATGGCAAAACAGCCGATCCCCAAATCCAGAGCGAGCCGCAGGCCCTTGCGGCGGATCAGCGAGCTGCTTTGGACGACGATCGCCGTGATAGCCGTGGGGTGCCCGCGGCTCGAGAAACCGCACCATCCGACAACGAGAACGATCGGCATGGGAAGGCAATGCGCACGCCCACGGCTGAGCCGACGCCGGAGCGACCGGAAGACCTATCCATCAGGGAGGCGCGCGATGCCTTTCCTGACGGTATTGAGGACGACGGCCTGGGCATCGGTGACTGACGATGCACTCCATCGCATCCGTCAAATCCGCATCCGGCGCTGCCAAATATTTCGCCAAGGACGATTTCGTCAGCGGCGAATATTACACTGACGAGAAGGCCGGTGACGTCAGCATGTGGGGCGGCGAAGGCGCTGCCGCTGCGGGCCTCACCGGCGCTGTCGACAAGGAGGCGTTCGCCAAGGTTCTGAGCGGCGAGTTGCCGTCCGGCGAGAAGGTCGAAGTGCGGGAGGGTCGACGCCCCGGTTTCGACCTTACCTTCTCGGCGCCGAAGTCCGTGTCCGTGATGGCCTATGTCGCCGGCGATAAGCGCATCCTTGGACCAGGCGGTGCGCAGACGCTCGCCGTGCAGAAGACCATGGCATGGGTCGAGAAGAACATCGCCGCGGCTCGGGTGACGCAAGACGGCAAGACCGAGACGGTAAAGACCGGCAACCTGGTCTATGCGCTCTTCCAGCACGACACGAGCCGCGCCCTCGATCCACAGGCCCACATCCACTCGATCGTCGCCAACATGACCCAGATGCCGGACGGCAGCTGGAAGGCGCTCGATGCCCAGAAGCTATGGGCGAGCAACACCGTCATCGGGTCGATCTATCACAGCTACCTCCGCGATGAGCTCGAGAAGCTTGGCTATCAGGTTCGGATGGACGGCAAGCACGGCACGTTCGAGATCGTCGGCGTGCCCAAGGAGGTGCTCGACACCTTCAGCAAGCGGCGCGAACAGATCCTCGAGAAAGCCGCCGAACTTGGCATTGTCTCACCGAAAGGACGAGACGGCGTCACCGTCACGACCCGCGATCCCAAGCTGAACGTCGAGGACCGTGAGGCGGGCCTGGTCATCGAATGGATGAAGGACGCTGCCGCTGCCGGCTTCGACGGCAAGAAGCTCCTGGAAGGCGCTCTGGAGGCCGCAGCGAAGGCACAGGAGCGCGAGAACGCCGGCCCGCTTGAGCGGGGCTATCAGGCGATCGTGGAGGCCGTCGGCGCCACCCGTGCCGCCGTCGCCGATATGCTCCGACCTCGCGACCCTCTCGTCGACCGTGGCCTTGTTCGCCTTGGACTGACGGAGGGGCAGATGAACGCGCAGTACGCGGTCGCATCGGCCATCCGCATGCACAACCAGCGAGAGGCAGCTTTCGAGACGCATCGCGTGGCCAAGACTGCGCTGGATCTCGGCTTTAAGGGCGTCACGATCGACACGGTTGAGGCGCGCATCGAGCAGCTGACCGAGACGGGCAAGCTGTTGCCCGGTCACATCCAGGTCAACGGCCGCACTGTCGAAGCGGTGACAACGCCGGAGGCGTTGCAGAACGAAGAACGCATCCTGGCGATGGTGGAGGCCGGCAAAGGTCGGGCGACCCCAATCATCGCCGCGGCCGACGCCCCCGACAGGCTGCAGGCTGCTTCCCCATTCGAGCTCAACCCCGGCCAGCTCGCCGCGGCGACCCTGCTGGTGTCCGGCACCGATCGTATCGTCGCCGTGCAGGGTGTCGCCGGCGCGGGCAAGTCGACCATGCTGCAGGCGACGGCTGCCGTCGCGCGCGAGGAAGGCATGCGGGTCCTCGGCCTCGCCTTCCAGAACAAGATGGTGACCGACCTGAAGGACGGGTTGAAGCCGCAGGAGATGTCGGTCGACGACATGAAGGCGGCCGGGATCGAGGCGCAGACAATCGACTCGTTCGTGCTGGAGAACCAGAAGCACGTCGACAATCCGAACACGCCG
>Ga0114970_10002184_pt1 | contig 14677 bp, 10 predicted proteins | sample M_140205_XF_Meta_FD_87030 | JGI IMG/M metagenome (GOLD analysis project Ga0114970, IMG submission 87030) | Freshwater microbial communities from Lake Montjoie, Canada to study carbon cycling - M_140205_XF_MetaG | ecosystem: Environmental > Aquatic > Freshwater > Lake | place: Lake Montjoie... | reverse complement strand
TGCACGCCTAAGTATGGAGCGCGAACCGGCGCAGGAATTCGATGTGCTGGTGGTCGATGCGTTTTCAAGCGACTCAATTCCAGTGCACCTGATCACCGATCAGGCGATGGCGGTTTATCTGCGACATCTCAAACCCGGCGGCAGCGTGGTCTTTCACGTCACCAACCGCTTCCTGCGGCTCGCCCCGGTGGTAAAGAAAATCGCCGAACGTCAGGGCCTGTTTACCGCACTGGTACTCGACGAGGCTGAAGACACCGAGTTTTCAAGGACCGACTGGATTATCGTCACGCGCGACAAGAAGCTGCTCGAGCACAAGGCACTGGCCGGCAAGACCAGCCCGATCGATGATATTCCGGGCCTCAAACTATGGACCGACGATTTCAACAGCCTCTATCAAATTCTCAAGTAATGAACACACATCCGCATCTGATACACGGCGCTGTATGCGCCGCCGCAATCGTCTTCAGCAGCAACGTAAGCGCCGCCACACCGGCCGAGGCCTTTCCGCAAAAGCCGGTGCGCTTCATCGTGCCCTTCGTGCCGGGTGCGGGCACCGATATCACCACGCGCGCACTGTCTGCCAAGCTCTCGCAAATGTGGGGCCAGCAAGTGGTGGCGGACAACCGCAGCGGCGCCGGTGGTGCGATCGCCGCTGAAATCACCGCGCGCGCTGATCCCGACGGTTACACCATCTGCCTGATCTCCGCCGGCCACTCGGTGTTGTCGGCCAGCGGTAATCCAATCCCGTACGATCTGGAAAAAGACCTGCAGGCGATCGCCCAAGTCACCAGCCTGTTTTACGTGCTGCCCGTCCATCCATCGCCGCCGGCCAAATCGGGCACCATACTGATCGCCTTTGCGCGCGCCAATCCAGGCAAACTCAATCAGGGTTCGTCAGGCACCGGCGCGTTACAACATCTCTCGGGTGAAATGATGGCCTACAAGGCTGGCGTCAAGTTCACGCACATCCCCTACAAAGGCGGCGCCGCCGCACTGGCGGCAACGCTGGGCGGCGAAGTCGACATGAGCTTCACCACGCTGCTCTCCGCGCGGCCCCACATGCAAAGCAACCGCCTGCGCATCCTCGGCATCACCGCCGGCAAACGCTCGCCCGCCGCGCCCGAACTACCGACCATCGCTGAAGGTGGCGTGCCCGGCTTCGAAGCCAATCAATGGTACGGTGTCATCACCTCGGCCAAAGTGCCCAAAGACATCGTCAACAAACTCTCACTCGCACTCAACGCCGCCGTCAACGCCCCCGACGTCGCTGAACGCCTGATGAAAGACGGCTCGACTCCGCACGGCACCACGCCGGCGCAATTCCAGGCGCATATCAAGTCAGAAATTGCGAAGTGGCGGGAATTGATCAAGGTAGCGGGGATCAAGCTCAACTGAGATGCGACGCCACCGCACCGCAGCCGCCGCCCTGCCGGGCACAGTTTTACAGTCCATTTAAATCAATAAGCACACTCGTAGCGTCCTCACGGCGCGCTACCGCAGTCGGCTTCTCGCAATCGACCGGGCGCGAAAATATATCCTCAACCAAGCAAGCAGCCTTTCAAACACATTTGGATATGATGAACGCATGAGTCACAATGACGCTACGTTTATTGCACCCAGCGCCATCACCGGGGTGGGATTCGAGGAGCGTCAATAGCGGCGACTTTACTGTCATTGTGGTCAGGGGGGATTATGTTTAAGCAAATACGAATCCGATTGTTCACCGGTTTTGCGGTGATCTTGTCTATTAGTTTGATAATTTTTCTAAGTTTTGAAAAATTTATCGCGACACCGCCCCAGAAAATCATGGTGACCACGGGATACAAAGGCGGCGCCAATGAACTATTTGGACAACGCTACAAAGAAATTCTTGCCCGATCGGGTATCGAGTTGGAAATTGTCAATTCCCTGGGTACCGGGGAAAATCTCCAACGATTGAAAGATCCCAACTCCGGCTTCCAGGTTGGCTTTTCACAGGATGGCGGGGGCGACGATCAATTAACCAATCTGGTGTCACTCGGGCAGATTGGTTACCAGCCCTACTGGATCTTTTATCGTTCGTCTCAGGAATGGACCGACATAGACGCTCTAAAAGGAAAGCGTGTCGCGATTGGAGCGGAAGGAACAGGGCGGCACAAACTTGCCCAAAGTCTTCATTTGGACGCCAGCACACCCTCAGACTTATCAAAGTTGGTTGGTAATGATGCCACTCGAGCACTAAAAGACGGGCGTGTCGATGCAATCCTCACTTCCGGCACACTTGAGTCTGCGCATCTACAAGAGTTGATTCGGGATCCAACAATTCGATTAATGAGTTTGCCCAGGGCAGAGGCATTAGCCAAAATTTACCCGCAGTTAGTTCACTTGGTGCTACCGGCCGGCGTCGTCGATTTCGAAAAAAAGATACCTCTTAAAGATGTTGAGCTTATTGCCACCACGACCTCGGTTTTGGTACGCAGGGATCTGAATACCCAAATCATCTACCTGCTTGCTCAAGCCCTGGAAGAGGCTCATAACCCAGCCGGAATCTTCCATCGTGCCGGCAATTTCCCCACCCAATTCGATACACGTTACCCCATGTCGGAGGCTGCGCGCGATTTTTATAAAAACGGGCCGTCTTTTCTCAATAAGTATATGCCAATACTCGTCACCAGCTATCTCGCCCGCATGCTTGCCACGCTGGCCGCGATCATGGCAATTTCACTTCCCGTATTCAGATTTTTGAAGAATATTTATAACTGGTGCATAAAACATTACACAGACAACTTATTTCAAAGACTTCGATTGCTCCATTTGGAATTACATCAGCCAGCCAACACTATTTCCTACAAATCCATCCAGGATGAACTCGATAGCATTGATCTATCTACACACCTTTTGCCTATGTGGCATACCGACGTTTATTTCTCTCTAATTAGTAGAATCGAAAACGAACGCAAGATTTTAGAAAAGAACGCGGCCTTAAGTTAAACGCGGAGAAGTTTGAAGCGTAATTTCGATTAGCTTGTGGATGGGCCAGAATGCCTGAAAATTTTTCCCAATCAACTGCCAAGTCGTAGTTGACTAGTATTACAAGCCAAGGTCGGCAAAGAAAATCTGCGGCATAATTAAGACATGTTCGGCTCATACCTCCATGAAGATTGCTTGCCAATATGTCATCAACGGCCTCTGTCACGAATCTAGCCTCGTTACTTTCCACAGCGTTAGCGGAAGCTGGCGACAGAAGCATGCCGCGCCCCAGCGCACAGGAGGTCGAGTCCGCCACGTTTTTGGTCTTCTACGCAATGACTGCCAGCTCACGGAATTATCATGGCCTGGATCACATTTTCACAGTAGGCGCAGGACTCTCAGCACTGGGACGACTTGCTGCCATTTTCCATGACGTCGTGTACTTCAAAGTCGATGGCGGATTTCCTCCGCACGTCGAGGAGCGGATTGGAGACGTCATTGAGCAGCGCAATGGCAGGGTGTACCTGACGGCAACACCGGAAGCAATGGTGTCTGACCTGGCTACTATCTTTGACTTCGAAGCTGGCCAGGAATTAAATCCCTATGGTGGTCTAAACGAGTTCCTGAGTGCCGCCGTGGCCATCCGCGAATTGAAGCGTTTTTTAAATAAAAAAGATCTGTGGGCCGTTGCTGCGTGCATCGAACTAACGATTCCGTTCCGCAAAACTATGGCGGGCTGTTCGCCAAGTGTGCGACTGGGTAAACGTCTCGAACTGCTCTGCGATGGCAATACCAAGCTAAGCCGCGACGAGATCGACAGCATCCTTGCTCTTGCCGTCCAGATGGCTAACACAGACTTGCACAGTTTCAGCGAGCCAGAACTAAGCAGGTTCCTTGAGAACACCTGGAAACTGCTCCCAGAGATTAATCCGGACTTCCAGACGGTAGGCACCTACACCATCGGCGAATATTGCAGAAGCCTGATGCGGATGGAGAACTTCCTCACCAACCTGGATCCAGGCGTCATCTTCCATCAGCATAATGCGACACCTGACATTGACACACTTAACACACTGAATACCCTGGCCACCTTCAACCTGCGTTACGCGTCAGAGTATCTTCGCGCCAAGATAGTGACAATGTCCGTACTACAAGGCATAGCTGAACTCACGGGATGTGACGGACCAATTTCTTATTTCACGGGCGCAGCAAACTCCGACCAGCCACAGATTCACGACTTATTGCAACCGCCTGAATTAAGCACCACAGCGTCGCCGCCCGAACTGAAAGTCCACGTTCTGCAGATTCTACAAAACGGCCGCACAGGAACGATTCAATTTGACACTTCGTCCTCACCGCTGGCTGCTTACTTCTATCGACTTCTGGGTAGCGTCGAGATTACGCGCCAGGCCGGCCGGGTTCGCGAAGTCTACGCCGGCAAACAGGACTGGGCATGGTTACTCTCAGATCTGCCGCGCGCGATGGTGGACGATGTCGCTGCAGCCATTGGAACGATCGCTATAGCCCGCCAAGACAGCATCCGTCATTTCTTAAGCCGATGATCTGGTTATCCCGAAGAGATGCAAGACTGCCGTGGCGGCCATCCCACCAACCAAAATAGATGCCTGGCAGACCTTCGCATAAATTCTCCGGCGAGATGGGAACAGCAATACTAATCTGACAATTTCATGCCTTTCACTCCAGCATAAAACACAATCAAAATAACACCTGTTTCTCCGGTGACTCCACGATGAACGGAGTTCACCATCTCGGGTAATACATCGCCGGCCACGAGACGTTTTTTTGCGCCTCCTTCCTGTTTTTCCACCAGCAGTTCCCCACTGACAACATAGGCCACATTCGGCATCGGGTGCTGGTGCCACGGCAGCGCGGTATTTGGCGCTATGACAAGCCGTAGAACAGTTAATTCCGGCGTGCCAGCGGGATAACGTTCGTAAGCGGCGCCATCCCATGACTCGCTGGTATTGAGCAAAATTTTTGCCTCTACAGGCGTATCTGCCGCGCGCGCGGTAGCAACACTGGCCGCAAAAGACACGGCCAACAAACTAATCATTAAGCAACGTTTCAAAATGTTCTCCAAAAATTCCTGCGTCTGAAAATACCCTGCCTTACTTGCAAGACTACTGCATTGCACCACTATTTTTAAATAAATTCAGATCACGTAAGAATACGGTTTTACAACGCGTCTTTCTTGCATAACAAAAAATATTTTGATCACCAAATCATTAATGTAAGCTTAATTTTTAAACATAAATAAATATAAATTTGCTTTTGCAAACAGTCCAGGTAGCCCCATCCCTCCGGGGCCTGTTTATCGCCTGATATGTTTCAGTTTTTTACAATCTTCTACAGCGTCATGCGACAATTTAAAACACTGAAGTTACGGGCTCCTTTAGAAAATACTACTAACACATAAAAAATATGCGGCACCGTTTAAGCAACTTGCTTTATCTCCTCGCTTGAACTTAGTACCGCACTAAAACTTTAGATACCTTTGGTAAACGTCCTGGAATCTTTAATGAAACCCCCGACTGAGTTAGACGATCGCAGCAACAAAAATCCGAAAATTCTGTTCGGCCTCCTGCCGCTACTATTAACCATATCCATCAGCTTATTAATCGTTACAGTTAGCGGCATCGGAGTCTTCGCCTATTTGAAGGCATACGATGCGATGGAGTCACAAGTTCAGCAGCAATACAGGGCTTCATCACAGGCGGCAGTGGAGCGCTTGGCAGGCCTCGTTTCGGATGTGCCTCGCACGCTGCACGAATATGAAATTCTGGCGCAAACCGGTTTACTGCCGATCAACGACCAGAACGCGTTAGGAATGTGGTTTGTGGAACGCTTACGGCAGAATTCGAATTTTGCCTGGGTTGGATTTGGAGATGCGCGGACTGGCCGATATATCGGAGCAAAGCGCGGTAGCGATATTCGCGTCTATTCGGCACGACCTGATATCGGCGCGGGGAAACCGGTTGAAACGCAGGTGGACGCTGCAGGCTTGCGTCGCCCGGTCCAAAGCGATGAAAACATGCCTTATCGCGTCACAGAAAAAGCATGGTTTAAACAAGGTATGGCTGCCTCAGGCTTTACCTGGCTTGCGCCCTACGAATTCACCAACGGACGAAAAGGTGTTACGGCGGTGATTCCTTTGGTGTTGTCTGGCAGCACCAAGCCGATAGGCGTCCTCCACGTCGATCTGTTCCTCGACACGGTCGATGAGTTCCTCGAGCAGATGAAGATCAGCAAGAATGGCCGGGTACATTTGCTAAACCGAAGCGGAGTGGGGTTTGCCGCCCCCAGCCAGTGGCGCAAAGGAGATCCTGCACTCGCATCCGCGCTTACACAGTTGCCTGACTGGAAGCAAGGATTAGAGACTACCGCTATTGAAGTGCTGGAATACCCACACGATGGTGATTACTGGCGTATTGCCTTCGCGCGCTTAGAAGCTGCAGATAGCCCGGATTGGATCCTTGCCATGGTTGCCCCCAATCGGGACTTCACCGGCCTCGCCCAGCATAATGCCCGCCTGACCCTGGGCTTCGGCTTAGTTTCGATTCTTTTGACGACGCTTTTTTTGTTCTTCTTCGCCAAGCGCATCACCGAGCCATTGCGTCGTGTCTGCGACGATCTGGACAAACTCGCCTTGTTTGTTTTTGAAGACCGCTCGCTGCCAAAATCCCTGGTGCGCGAGGTCGCTGTAATCGGTCAGACTGTGACGAATATGAAAGCAAGCCTGCGCTCCTTTGGGCGCTACGTCCCGACTGAACTTGTGCGCGGATTTCTAAGCTCAGGACGCGTCGCAGAGCTCGGCGGAGAACAACGTCGCTTAACGATCCAGTTTTCCGATATCAAGGGGTTCTCCTCGATCGCAGAAAAACTGCGACCCGAGGCGCTGGTCGCAGAAATGAGCGACTATTTCGTCACCGTATCGGCAGTGCTGCGCACCCACAGGGGCACCATAGGACAGATATACGGCGACGGTATCCTCGCCTTCTACAACGCACCGGACACCCTGGATGGGCACGAAGTCAACGCCTGCCTTGCGGCATTGGAGACACAGCAGCGCCTGCTCCAGGATCGCGCACTACGACGTGCGTCTGGGCGGCCGGAGTTCAGCGTCCGCATCGGCCTTGAGGTGGGCGACGTGATCGTCGGCAATATCGGCACGCCAGAGCGGTTTGCGTATAACGTCATCGGCGATTCGGTGAATCTCGCCAGCCGGCTGGAAAACCTGTGCAAATATTACGGCACGTCCATCATCGGTACAGATGAATTGAAGAGGTCGACCGGCACCGCCTTTGAGTGGCGGCATCTCGACCGCGTCGCGGTGGTCGGACGACTGACCAGTCTGGACATCTACGAGCTGCTCGCGCGCGCCGGGGATTTGCCCCGAGAAGCTGCCGCCCAACGCAACGCGTATGAAGCTGCGCTAGCAGATTATTTTGCCGGGCGCTTTGCTGAAGCCGAAACCAAATTTAAGGCGCTGGCAGCAACTAAGCACAACGATTTAGCTGCAACATTATTAGCCCAACGCTGCGAAGAGTTACAGCGCCACCCCCCTGATGGGGAATGGAACGGCATTTACGTTCATACCAGCAAGTAAGTGCAAGGCGGGTTGTCCCTGCCAGCAGGGACAAAAATTACATCAAGTGCAACGACCGGCATTAAGTCCTATTAACCGCCGCGCATCGTCGCGTGGAGTACTTGCACCTTGCGTGCCAGTTCATTCACCAGCATATACAGAAAGAATCGCGATACCGCACGGGATTCATCAAACATACGATTAAAGTCATCCCGCGTAATCGAGGCCACGAATACCGGCTTTGGCGCAGACACCGTCTCAAATTCTGTGAGATCACTGGTGAGTGAAGGCAAAGCAAACCACTCGCCTATATTCAATATCTTCTCTGAAACTGTATTGGCCAGCGGATTAACGCTACGCATCAATACCGCGCCATCCACCACCAGGTAAACAGAATCACCGCGCTGACCTTGATAGGTAAACATGTGGCGCGCCGGATATAAAGTGACCTTCACCGATTTCGTGAGTATATTGATATCCGTCGGCGAAAAGTTTTCAATGCCAGGCAGCGTACTCAGAAATGAGGTCAGATTGCCTGACGAATCTGCGAGATTACAGACTGGCCAGTAGTCCGCTTTATCGTCGGTCGGCTCCGGATTCACCGCAGGGCTCCCATCCGCCGTCCGTTTGGCCTTCACCATCTCCGACAATTGTGATTTGAGATTTACCAGCTTGTCGGCCATCATCAGCACCAGGTGCTGCAGGATCAGGATCGATAGCTCCCCATCCTTCGACATCATCTCCTCGAGGGCCTGATGTTTTAACCGTAGCACACGCGTAGGCGTCGCTGTCGACACCGACGCACTGGCGCGGGGATCACCGCTGAGCACCGAGACCTCACCCAACCATTCCCCCGGCCCGACATCATCGACCTTGCGCGTCACGCCGTTGATTTCCACCAGAATCTCAAGTGCACCTGAGAGCGTCAGATAGATCGAATCAACCGGCATCCGCGCCTTGATCAGCTTGCGCCCCGCCGGCACTTCCACGACGGTGGCAGACTGCAAAAATTCCTGCAGATCGTGCTCGCTAAACTCGGTCGCCAGCGAGCGAAAACGCTGGGCAAACTCTTTGGTTATCTCTGGAGACATATATTCACCCCACCGTCGGCACAAGGAGCCATCTTAACTCGGTATGCCTGACGACGAAAAAATCACCTGCACCTGCAAAATAGACACCCGCAGAGAAAAGTGAATTCCCGGCGGGCATCTAGCTGAGCCCTGCAGACCGCCACTAGGTCCGCTGCGCCTTCTTGCTGATCGAAAAATCAATCAGCATGCCTATACCCGCAATAATAATTGCATAAGGAATGCCAAAACCGATCAACGTGGGAAGGTGTTGCATACCCGCGAAAAAGTGCTGCAACATGCCTGCTGCAAGCCCCAACAAACCGAGCCGGACCGACCACTTGCTCAACACCCGCCCCCCCATAACCGCCCAATCGGAACCCGCTTTTCTTGCAATCGAAAAATCAATCAACAAGCCAAACGCCGCCATAACAATGGCAAAGGGCACACCAAAACCGATCATAAAATGCGGCAGCACAAGCACTTTATAACTTTGCAGAAAGCCCAAAACAATACCAATCAGGGCGAGCCGCACCGACCAACGATTTAACAACCTCATGTCATCACTCCTTTTCTTCTGTTATGGAACACTAACGGTTTGCAACCAAATCATTTCTGGCTATCTACAAACAGGATTGTAGGGATAGCCCCTTCTCTTCCATTCAGGCCAGTCCCTACACATGGTGTCAGTCCCCGCCGCACAATTACAATCAGTAAACGGGGTATCTAATGCATCACGATTGGTCTGTTTTTCAGTGATCTTTGCATTAGTGTCAGTTATTTTAGAATTAATCGCGTTGCATTCATCACTAGGTTTGGGATTACTCCTGCAAGCCTGCTGTGCCTGCGTGATTACAGGATCATTATTAAAATCATTTTTTAACTGACTTATTGTCTGATTTAATCCACCGTGACAGCTATAGTCGGCATCAAATTTCGGAGTCCACGAGTTGCCAGGGTATTCATCCGAATACAATGTTTTCTTATATTCATAGTCGTAACTTTGCTGACAGGGTTTCATTTCCCAGTCGTCAACTTTACGACAACCAACAGCAAGTTTGTTCCACCACGTACCACACTCGTAGCCTTCCCAATGCCAACCTACTTTTACACTACAGGAGCCTTCACGAGTTCCGGTCTTTCTGCCATAGTAATTACCCCACATTTCCGCTTGCTTCTGGGCTGCACAGGAATTAATAGTATTTTGAATACCGTCTAGCCGACCTTGAAAAGCCCTCATTTTGTCTGCAAACGCATTACCCTGATTTTGGTATATTCCCTGCTGTGCACCACCCTGGGTGCCTGCTTGAGACGTTGAAGACACGCGTGTTGGGGCCGGCGCCGGTGCGATACCGCCACTCACACGGTCGCCAGGCACGTTATCGACCTGCATTTTACCGAGATCAAGACCGCCAAATTCCGGGTAAAACACTTTTAGCCCGGTCTTTGCGTTATCCAAAACATCACTGAGGGGTTCGCGGTCAAAGACGTTTGTAAGGGCAAGCGATCCGGTCTGTTTTTCGACAAAGGTCTTGCCATTAGCCGACCAGCCGTTGGCAACCATGACATTTTTTTCAGTCAGCGTTAACAAGCTAAAGCTACCGTCAGCGCCAGCGAATATCCTGGAGATCGCATTACTATTGGCGGGGGTGACACTGACTTCTGCCGCATACAAGGATTTCATATCCAGCTTAAACCCATCTGCCCCTAGCACTTTGCCGATCGTCGCGATGATGTCCTTAACCTTAACTAAGACGTAGTCGCCCGTCCCCGGCGTCTGGGCAGATGAGGAAGCCTGCGACCAGGTTCCCAGGATCGGTTCACCGGCATGATCCGACCAAATTGAATTATTTTCAGTGGTTGGGTTGGCAAACCCCGTACCCCGGGCGGATAGAAAGCGGGATCTAATTTCGTTCTGTATCGCGGCATCACTTTTGGTTGCAGTACCGCTCGCCCAGTCACCCGAGCCGAAATAGACTGTTCTCTCCCAGGCCGCATATCTGGCGGCTTGTATGGTGGCCGCCTGCATGTCATGGTATTTGGCGACGTAGCTAATCATAAAAAACAGCGGCACGAGGAGCAGCGATGCCGCAATCAGAAATTCAACAAGTGCCTGTCCACGCTGCGGCAGCGTTTTATTTTTGTTGCTCAAGTAATGAGGACGTTTTTGCATCGGCTTTATTGCAAGGCGCGCTGCACTGCAGTCACAAAATCTGATCCCACCACTCTGAAATCAGATATGAGTTGAGACGCGCATGCAGTTACACTTGGTTGACCAGTACAGTAGTGCGTAATGAGGGATAAAGTCTGCTCTACCGCAGTGGTCTTAACCAACCTTGCCTGCCAGTAAGGGCTATACAGACTCCCATATTCTGTTTTTTGATCTGTCCTCGGGAACAAATCCGTCGGCCTTAAGAAATAGGCCTCGGCCTTCGCCAGCGCACGCATACAATTCGCACTGGACCCGTCGCCGACATTAAAGTTTCCTTGAGCGAATACCGCGCTGACCTTCTGCCCCAGGATATAAGGGGTACCGAATGTACAGCCGGCGTAGCCCCCAGGTTGCACGGTTTTAATGGTTCCCGTTTTTCGTTCAACCTCGACGAGTATGGGTGGCGATGTCCAGTTTTGGTGTGCGGTATCAGTCCCCTGCTCAATATCGGTAACATCGCGGTAGGTTCTGAAGATTGGTCTGCTGTTAATGTGTTCTTTTGAGTTTAAATCCGTGCCTCCTTGATAACCGCTTGCATTCCCGGTTGATATATTTGCCTCTGATAATTTAGGAAAGTTCGCCCAGCCCGACTTGAAAGGAACACTTGGAACATGAATAGTGCCCCATACTGGTATAAATATAGGGGCTGTTGCTAATCCGAAGAACGCGGTTTCGTCGTGGGTCTTCCACCGATCGTTCCAACTACCCGGGTTTTTCTTATAGCCTTTTCCCGCCCCCGCTACGGTATCCTGCCTCTCATCATTCCAGAGCTCAACGCCTTCAGCGCTGTGAAATAACATCTTAAGAAACCAACCGCTCGTTCCCGGCGGTGTGCCGACTGTTGGACCGGGGCCAGCCATGATGACAAGGTCAATGAGCAGGGGAACGCCCTGATACCAAGACCCATTCCTGTCTTTAGTGAAATCGTCTCGCGACGCGAGGACGACACTCGTGTAACGATCTTTGCGGGGACCGTCAAAGGTGCCGTCATCTGTATACGTTTGTGTGGTGACGCCGCCGGTATGAATTGTATCTCGCGTCCACGCATTGCCCGCCGCCCTCCCATTAACCCATAAACAACTTTCTCCGAATGCCCCCCAATCATGATAGTCCGCTCCAGAAGGACAATACCTATCGCCGAGATGTGACGAGCGATCATCCTGGGTATCGGTGCCCCACGGACCCACAGGGTTGCGATTAGCAGTGAATTTAAACCACTGGATGACGTTATAACCATATGATGCAAAGCCCAACAGACTGATTGCAGCATTAGGATCATTCATCTTGACAACGTTATATTCGTTTCCAAACTTGATGAGGTTGGTAATAGCACTCAAGTCAAAACCTGCAATTGCCTTCATATACTCGTTGAATTTGTCATCTACTCCGAGTATTTGCGCGACAGTCAACGCCGTAGAATAATGGTAGACCTTCTGGGTCAACGCAAAACCTTCATTCATGACCTGTAGTATCGGCATTAATACATCCGTCCCCCCTTTTGCTGCGCCGCTCATGCCGCTCGCAAGCAACCGCTGTGCCCCTTCCAAAAACGTAAAAATGCCATACAGGGGTCCGCCCCGTACCCACGTTAGAATGCCCCCCTGTTCCGGATCTCCCTCTACGGTGAGCCCTTTTTTTGGTTTTGGAGAGTCCTTGAATGTGTTATTAAAATTTTCGCTCCATGACCTCAGTGCAACTATCTGCGCGACCGCAACATCATTGGCAATCATCGCCCGGTTCATATAAGCACTAAAATTGTAATCACGTGCCTGCGCCAGGGCCGCGCTATAAGCGGCTGCATCCGCCGTGTTTTGCAAACGGGTTTTTTGGTTAGTCAGTTGGCCGATGCTGTAGGTCATCATCATGGCGATCACCATCACCAATATCGTCACCGTCACAAACACCAACGCCTGCCCACGCTGGCCGCGGCGTGAAGAATGGGCTGCTGCCGTCGACCTGCACTGTGTTCTCATCATTCTTCAGACATTGCGAATGGAGTCTGCATGCGAACAGTCGCTTCGGCGGTGATAGGAATCCTGATGCCGAGCGGAAACCAATTCAAGGGCGGCAAAGCGTCGAAGGCGGCATTGACGGCGTTTTTTGCACTATCGGTGAGGCTAGTACTCAGGCCCTCATAGATGCCACTTCCGGAGGTCGCGGCGTTGATATTGTCGACAACAAAGCCTGCAGCCGCTTCTTTCGCGGCATCTCGCATCTTATTGCTATCTGAGCACAGGTTTGTATTTCTTTCCTGGGTATCACCAGGCCTAAAGGAGATGCCAGCAAGGTTTTTCACCTCCTCGAGGCCAACGTTCAGCCCATAGATCAGTTGATTCACAAAAGGCACCACCAACTTGAAGCAGTAGGTCACCTGTATCTTTAACAGGTTAGCATCCTGTATGGACCCCCCATCCGCAGACGCCGTTGACCGGTACATTAGATTGTCGTTAGGAATCGCTCCGTTGAGGTTATGCTTATAGAAGACATCGGGGGTTGGGTTCAATATCTCTATGAGTGCGGTATTTAAATTAAAGATCTCGATGGTCGAGATCAAGCGCGCCTTGACGACATCAGACATCGCCGGACTAGATGGGAGAGCCGGATTAGATGGGAGACTGACCCGCATAAACAAGGGCGCCATCGCCGATGCAACACCATCCTTGATCGACGTCATATTTCCACCACTCAAGGCACCCTGCCGCGCGCCGATGAAGGCGGCATGATTCAAAAGGTTACGTGCCTGATACATGAGCGAGAACTGGAGGATGCCAAGCACAATCAGCAATAATGAGGGCAGCACAATCAAAAATTCCACCATCGACTGGCCACGCAGAACTTGCCGCGATAGTGCGCCGCACCCTACGCCCCCTGTTACCGAATGCCTGAACATATTCAGCGAGCGGACGCGGGAATAAAGCGGAACCATGACTGCAGGACGGTCGCCTCGGGAATGACTGTTCCCTGATAGGTGATAATCGGCGCTTCCTTGCTACCGAACTTGTAAACCCCGCCAAGCAGTAACGGAACACGCATCGTCGCCCCCTTCAGCAGGGTCAGATTCTGATTCTCGCCTCCGCTAATGCTTTTGCCACGGATGCTCAGCCTGTCTACGGCCTTGACATAAAACGCGTCAGCACGATGGTCTGGCGATCCCCCCCTGACATTTTGCAAAGGCAAGCGGTTGCGTAGGGCGTATTCCGCGTATTCCGCATGGGTGGGCTCGACGCCAGTTTGCAGCGCACCCGCGGCAGTCTCCGGACTGGCCGGTGCAGCGGGTTTGTTGTCCACCGCAGCAGTTTTATTATTGCGTTCACTGCCACGGACGGTTTCGGCATCCCCCCTTGTTAACGCCACACTCGAACGGCTTCCCGGCAACACGGGCGCGAGCTGAACGATACCGTTGTTGGCGCCGGGAACTGGTAATGCAACGCCATCCAGTGTTGTGGTGACGGCTTGTTTTTGTCCTGCAGGAACTTGCTGGATCGGCGCTGGAACGACTCTTAAGGGAGCGCCCTGAACCGCGGATTCACCGCTCAAGGCGTCGAGCGGCGCAATACGCGGCGGTAAATTCCCGGCTAGAAAGCTCAACCCTGCCAGAACCTCGGTGATCTTTGTACTTTGTATGTTGGCTGGATCTTCCTTCACCGACAGCTTTTTTACCGTTTGCGCAGCCTCCCACGCATCTTTCAAGTGAATCACACTAATATTGTTCCATACGCGGGGATCTCGGCCATTCACCCGCAGGGCATTTTTATACGCTGACAGCGCCCTCTCATGCTCCCCCTTGGTCGCATAGATGTTGCCCAACATAAACCATGTTTCGCCATTCACTTCAGTCTGCGC
>Ga0114970_10002183_pt1 | contig 14683 bp, 9 predicted proteins | sample M_140205_XF_Meta_FD_87030 | JGI IMG/M metagenome (GOLD analysis project Ga0114970, IMG submission 87030) | Freshwater microbial communities from Lake Montjoie, Canada to study carbon cycling - M_140205_XF_MetaG | ecosystem: Environmental > Aquatic > Freshwater > Lake | place: Lake Montjoie... | reverse complement strand
TTACAATTGAAGCCGAGATGGCACTTTTCCAGATGGAGTATTGGAAGGACGGTCCGTGGTTCCCAGGGCGCCTGCCGCAGATTCCGGGCGTCTTTAGCCAAGGCGCGACGCTACTGGAACTTGAGGAAAATTTGGGCGATGCCTGCCGGATCATGCTGGAAGAGCAAGGACCGACCCCGTCCGATGGCACCACCGAGATGAAAGAGATCGAAGTTCTGGCGTGAAGCGCCCCGAGTTTCAGGCTGGAGGCCGCCGGCGGCGTCCTCCAGCGGTCCAGCGCCGGACACCACGGCTACTTCACTCCAATGCCTCGTAGTGCTTCCGCTACCCCTTCGCCGCCCGCGCCCGAGCATAGACATCGGTCCACGTCGGCTCACCCTCCACGAACTCAATCGTCGTGTTAATCGGCAGCGTGTGGAAGTGCTCCGTATGCCCCCCGGGCCAACGGATGCTCAGCGATTCCACTGCTTCGGTAGTTGCCAAACCGAAGTGCTGCTCAAAGGGCAGGCAGCCGAAGTTGGACCCCCCGGAAAGCTCCCTCATCTGCGTTTTCCCGTCCGCAACAATCGAGATCCTCGCCCCGATCGCCGAGCGATTGCTGGTCACACCCTTGAGCCGAATGTTGAGATAGTTGCCCGGCAACTTATCCGGACAGAAAACGTTGGTCGTCAACAGGTCACCCGGATACGCTCCCCCCGCCGCAACCAGTACGGAAAGTCGACCGTCACCAAACAGATCCGCCATGTTCACCCCGTGGCTCTTACCCAGGAACGGAAAGCCTGCCGAGAACGTGATATTGCGGAACTTCTTGCCGTCGTTTTCGAGCGCAACCATCGGCTCCATGCGGTCCATCTTGGGGCTGCCGTTGCCTAACACCACGTCCATGAACCCATCGTTATTGAAGTCCCCACAATTGCCGCTCATGGTGCCCCAACAACCCACCATGCCGTGGTCCCGACCCACATCAGTAAACGTGCCGTCCCTGTTGTTTTTGTAGATCCGCATCGGATTACCATCGGCAGGCCCAACGCCATGTTCCATCGTGTGGATCACGTCGTCATGGTCGGACCAGGCGAACTGACCGATATCGAGCCAGCCGTCATTATCGAAATCCCACCAGAACGCGGGGCTACCGAAGCACAGGGCTTCCACCCCGGCTTCTTTGCTGACATCGGCAAACGTACCGTCGCCGTTGTTCCGATATAGTTGCGAACGTCCCATGCCATTGGAGAGGAACAGATCCGGGAAGCCGTCGTTATTGTAATCACCCCAGGCTCCGGCGTTGGTTGGCCAGGTGGTGTGAAGCCCCGCTTTTTCCGAAACTTCGGTGAAGGTACCGTCGCCATTGTTGTGGAACAGACGATTGGGAGTTTTGCGTTCGAACAGGCCGCCCAAATTGTTAGCAATAAACAGGTCGAGCTTGCCGTCGTTGTCGTAATCCACCCACGACGCAGCGAACGCAGGGCCCCAGACTTTTAGCCCGGCTTTGGCGGTGACGTCGGTAAATGTGCCGTCGCCATTGTTGTGGAAGAGCTGGCACTCGCCGCCGTAGAAGCCCAGGCGGGTTACGAACACGTCGGTATACCCGTCGTTATCGTAGTCGCCGACGGTGATGGCGAACCCGTTCACGCACTTATCCAGCCCCGAAGCGATCGACTTATCGGTAAACGTCCCGTCACCGTTGTTGTAGTAGAAATTGCAGCCACCATGGGCGGCGGCGATCAGCACATCGAGAAAGCCGTTATTGTCAGAATCAAAGATCGCGATGCCGCGACCGGCACTAGTCTTATCCAGGCCAATTTTTGCGGCAATGTCTACGAAATGGAGCGACGTGTCTTCGTACCCAGCCTTCACCACCATGCGGTCTGCAGCCGGCACCCAATCCGGATAGCCCTTGTTCTTCTGCGAGGCCAGCCAGAGCCAGGAGCGAGTCCGGGCATGGCCCGGGCGAGCAGAAAGTGAGGCAACACAGGCGCGCATGCATTTTTCCAGACGACCGGCGCGATAGAGCGCCACCGCCGCTTCGTGGGTGGCATCGGCAAACAGATCGGACTCGCGAGGGATCTGCATGAGCGTCTCTTCGGCCTGATCGTACAGACCGCATTTGACGTACATATCTCCCAGTTCCATGCGCGTCTTGTGGTCTTCCGGCACCTGCAGCAGGCGTTCTTTACACTTCTCCATGGCCTCTTTGTATTCCAGGCCGATGAACACGGGAAGTTCGGTAAACATCTGCACAAAGTCCTTCAGCAGAGCTTCGATGCGGTTGGGGCCGAGAACTTCGTAGGTGACCAGACCGCGCAGAGAGGATTGCGCTGCGAGGCTGGTGGCGGAAAGCGCGAGTTGGAAGGGCAGCGCGAGAGCTGCGGGGCTCTTCAGGTCCACAAAGCAAAAGGCCCGACGCGCAGCGTCCACCAGACTGGCCGAAACATTCGCAATCTCTGCCGGTTCCATTGGAGTGCTTCGAAGAATGCGGACAGCGCGGGCAGCAAGATCCGACATGGCGGTATCGATATCTGCCGGACCAGCCAGAGGTGCTGGCCCGAGGTGGCCCGACTGTTTCTGGCCGGTGGCTTTCGCCAGAACGGACTGAGCCGTTTCAGCGGCCGCCTGAACTACAGTCAGACCGGATTCGAGAAGTAAGGAAGGAAGCTGGAGAAAGCCGGGAAGTTGGTAGCTCATGGGATTAGTGGGACCTGGTAAGAATATCGTGGGAAAGGCTGTCGACCGGCGATTCAGACGCGGTTTCGACGGGAGACTCCGCAGGACGGTTGAAGCGGAAGTAATAGCCGGAAAGCTCCCGAGCGTCCTCTTCATGGCCTGTGAGTATAGCTTTGGCAACGCGCTGGGCCGAGACGATTACGGGAGTGATGCCGCCGCCGGGCTGCGTCCAGTGGCCAGTCAGGTAGAGATTATCGATCGGCGTGTAGATGGGCAGGCGCGAGGGGCCCAGTTGATCGGGCGACATTTCCCAGCCCAGCATGCCACCCTGCCAGTTGCCCGTAAAACGCTGCGAAGTCATGGCCGTCGCAGAGGAGATGGTGACGATGTGGTCGTCGATATCGGGATGCTCGTCCCTGACACGGGCCAGCGTTTTTGCCTGGAGATCGGCCTTGTGGGCAGCCCAGTCAACATCATCCCCGGCCATGTGGGGCGAGGGGCGCTGGGTGATGATGATCTGGCAACCAGGCGGAGCAATGTTTGGATCAAAGCGCGTGGGGACGAATATTTTGAAGACGTTCGGGATGATATCGGACGGATCGCAGCGCTTCCAGTAATAGCCTTCAGAGTGCGCGAGTTTATCGGGGTCCATACCCTGCACGCCGATGTGCATCAGAAAGCAGGGGTAGGAAGGCTTAAGGGACTTCAGGTGGGGTGTCATCCAGCCACCGCCGTTCTCTTCGCCGAGTAAGTCGCGGTAGGTGTGAATGGCATCGGCATTCGACACAACCACGGGCGCTTTGAAGGTAAAGCGTTCGGGGGCGCGTTTCGATTCCGTCGCCACCCGAACGCCCGCGCACTTATCGCCGTCCACAAGAATCTTCTCCACCCCAACGCACTTCAGGACTTTACCGCCCTGCCGTTCGAGGGCTGCTCCCAGGTCGTTGGCAAACTGCTGCGAGCTGCCCTTCGGATAGTAGTTACCCAGAAAGTAGGAGAGGCGCAACATTGCGTCGAAAACGTAGGATGTCTTGTCGGGCGAGGACCCCCAATGCGGGGCGTCTCCCATCAGGATGGTCTTCAGCCTGGCATCTTTGAAGTGTTCATCCAGTTTTGACGAGATGGTGTGCTTCTCGAACTTCTCCATCTGGTCGCTCGCCACGCCCCGGAAGTAATAGAGAAGACCATACATGTGAGCCTTCTTCAACTCCTGAAAGTAGGCGTCCACGTTTGGCGCTTCTTCCGGGAACCACTCCTTCAGGCGCTCGATGTAGGGCCCGAATTCCGCCGGCACGGTGAAGGTCTTCATGCCGGGGATATGGAACTGGTCCACCGGATCCATCTTGATCCACTCAGTCTCCACCTGAAGCTCTTTCAGGAGACGACCGCTGAGGGTGGTGGGGTTGCCGAGCAGAGGGTAGAAGTGCGTCGCCGCGTCGAACAAAAAGCCCTTACGCCGGAACCCGGAACAGAAACCGCCCAGTACCGAGTGCTTCTCCAGCAGCAGAACCTTCATGCCACCTTTGGCCAGCAGGTTGGCGCAGAACAGGCCACCGATACCGGCACCCACCACAATCGCGTCGTAGCTGGTCGGATACTGACGCCCGAAAATGGTGTGTGTGGCCGACATAACTGGATCTAGTCAGGCTAGCTCAAACCGCCGTCCATATTCCACACTTGCCCGGTTACATAAGCAGAATCTGACGACGCGAGATAAAGGGCAAGCTTCGCGACCTCGTCCGCAGTCCCCGCCCGCCCCGCCGGAATTCCCGCATAAAGCTTCTTGCGTGTGGCTTCGTCCATCGACGAAGTCATATCGGTGTCGATGAAACCGGGGGCAATCGCGTTCACCCGCACTTCAAAGCGGGCGACTTCTTTAGCCAGAGCGCGCGTAAAGCCGATCACGCCGGCTTTCGAGGCGCTATAGTTTGCCTGGCCAGCCATGCCGATAACGCCGCTGACGCTGGTCACGTTCACGATAGAACCGCCGGTGCGCATCATCCCGCCAATCACGTTGCGGGAGTAGTTGAACACGCCGGTAAGGTTGGTGTCGATCACGTCACGCCACTGGTCCTGCGTCATACGGGCGAGCGACACGTCTTTGCGGATGCCCGCGTTGTTCACCAGAACCGTGATCGGCCCCAGAGCTGTTTTCGCGGCCTCGATCACTTCCACGGCACGGTCAAAATCTTTCACGTCCGCCTGAAAGGCAAGGGCATTTTCGCCGAGTTTGGTCTGGAGTTCTGCCGCAGCGTCGGGGTTCGAAGCGTACGTGAACGCCACCTTATACCCCGCTGCATGCAGAGCCTCCACGATGGAGCGGCCAATGCCGCGGCTTCCTCCGGTGACGAGTGCGGTACTCATTTGGGCCGGTTCCTTCCGTATTGTTCGTGGGCACCAACAAACTCCTGCGAAGCGATGGCCGCGCCCATAGAGATTTCACCACCCAGAATAGCGGCAGCAATAATTTCAGCGTACTTTTTTGCGTTGCCGTTTCCCGCGCAACCCATAACGGACAGGCATTCACGCTGCGTCGGCAGACCGGTACCGCCGCCCACCGTCGCCACCGAGAGCGCCGAGAGTGTGGTTGATACGTAGAGACCTTCGGGATGGGGCTCGAAGATCGTCATGGCGAGCGCCGAATTCACAATGTTGGCGACGTCCTGCCCGGTGGCAATAAAAATCGCCGTCAGGCCGTTAGCCGCGTGCCCGTTATAGCCAATTGCCCCGGCCTGAATATGGCCAACGACGGTCGATTGCCACATGCGGAACATCTGGTCCGCAGTGACGTGGAGGTAGAGGCGCATCACGTCGTGCGTGAGCAGCGCTCCGGCGGTAACGCGCTTGCCTTTGCCGCGCGTCATCAGAAACCCGGACGGCTTCTTTTCCGAACACATGCCGCTGAACAGGAAGTAGCTGGAGATGGAGTAGTTGGCCTGAATCCAGCGGCAAACGGCATCGGTGGCACGAACTATCATGTTCATCCCCTGCGCGTCACCCGTGGAGAAGCCCAGGTTGACCAGCACCTGACGTCCGGTCTGGTAGCACTTAAAGTTCTTCAGTTTGCCATGGCGCGTGGTAGCGTTGGCGACAGCCTGAACGTTGACAAAATTGGCTTCGATCCAGCCAGGGAAGGCTCGGGCAGCGGCGATGTCTTTGAAGAAAAATGACGGTACCGTTTGGTTTTCGTCTGAAAGGACGGTGGTTTGCACACCGCCCGATTTAGTCAGCGCCACCATTCCGCGTTCGTAACTGCGGAGGAGCGCACCTTCGGTAGTGGCCATCGGGACATAGAACAGACCCTTGGCATACTGGCCGTGGACGAGGACCGGACCAGCCACTCCGCAAGGGACCTGCACCACGCCGATCGGGTTCTCAATATTGCCGCGCCAAACTTCGGTGTCATAAGAGACGGCACCAGTATGTTCCAGCGACGCACCAGTTTTTTTGGTTACCCAGGCCCGGCGACGAGCGACACGTTCCGCATCATAGCCGTTGTCTCTCAGGCGTGGCAGCAGATCATCGGGCCCAATTTCAATAGCTTCCGAATCGATCTCGTTTTCCGGCAGCGCGACTATTTCTTCCATGGACGGACCACCAGACAAGCGTTGTTGCCCTCGCAGCTGAAAGCGTTAATGAGGATGTTTTCGCCCCGGAGAGTTTGAGCGCCAGATGAAAGCTGCAGACCATTGGTGGCGGAAGCTCCCACCGTGGGCGGCAATTCTCCGCGACGCAGCGCGAAGCCGGCAACCAACGCTCCGATAGCACCACCGGCCCCCATCGCTTCTCCGAAGAGAGCTTTGGGCGCGCAGATGGGAAGTCCGGTCAGACCTTCGCCGAAGACCGCTTTCAGGGCACGAGCTTCCATATCATCACCGGCAACACCGCCGTTGGCGCTGGCAACAATGCCGCCGATATCTTCGGGCTTCAGATCTGAATTCGCGATAGCCATACGTATGGCCGCCGCAGCGCCTTCGCCGCGAGGGTTGTAGCCGATAGTGGGGTGTGCATCATAGAAGGCCCCGAAACCGAGTACTTCAAACATCGGTTCCACCCCGCGAGCTTCCGCTGTCTCGGCGGTCTCCAGCATCCAGATAGCCGCACCTTCACCAGGTGCGGCACCGTCGCGATTTTCCGCGAAGGGATGGACAGCGCCCGAGGGCGGCGAGATTCCCAGCTTACGGAAGCCGAGTGAAGTTTCCTCGCAGACTTCTTCCATGCCGCCTGCCAGCAAATAACGAGCACGGCCAAAGCGGAGGAAATCAGCCGCGTAGCTCATAGCGTAAAGGCCCGAAGCAAGGCCCGAGCAAACCGTCGAATTCACACCGCGAAGCTTCTGCTTAATGGCAGCCTGCCCGGCCGCCGCGTTGACAACTGTGTTCGCAAACTCCATCGGGCTGACCCACGACGGACCTTCCGTAATCCCGGTCCAGTCAAAAGAAGCGATGCTGTGGACGCCGCCGAACAGAGTCCCGACGACCAGCCCCAGATCAGGGTCTCCATCCGCCACCGTTGCAGCAGGAGTGTATTTGGAGGCGGTCAGCGCCATCTGGGCCGCAATACAGAGCAACCGGGTGCCACGATCCAGGACGCGGACGCCCTTGTTGCCGAGCCACGGGGCGGGATCGAATTCCCCAATATCCGCCATAAGTGCCCCATTCAGGCGCTCACTTGGGGCGATGACCGTCTTGCCTGACCAGAGCGCTTCCTGTCCAGCGTCGACACCGGCACCCGCCGCTGTCATCATGCCTTCACCCGTAACTACAACGCGGGGCATCATGCTACATACCTCTTGAGGCACAGGCAGGCATTGTTACCACCAAACGCATAGGCATTGTTCAGGATGATCTTTGGGTTCGTTTTTCTGCACTTGTTGGCCACGATATCCACGCCGCAATCAGGATCAGTTTCTTCATGGTTCATGGTGGCGGGAATCCAGCCGGTATCCAGCGCGAGCGAGCAGGCAGCTGCTTCGATGGCCGACGCCGCGCCCATCGTGTGGCCAAGCATCGACTTGATGGAACTCATGGGGACACGGGAGGCCCGTTCTCCGAAGAGCGTACGAACGGCGAGGGATTCCAGACGGTCGTTGGTGGGCGTGCCGGTACCATGAGCGCTGATGTAGTCGATATCGTCAACAGTGACACCGGCTTCTGTCATCGCATTCTGCATACAGCGGATGGCACCATCGGCAGCAGGGTGCGCAGCCGTCATGTGGTGGGCATCGCAACTGACACCGTAGCCCAGGATTTCAGCGTAGATTTTGGCGCCGCGGGCGACCGCCGCATCCAGCGGTTCCAGAAGCAACATCCCGGAGCCTTCACCAGGAATCATGCCCTTGCGGTTCTTGTCAAAAGGCTGGCATTTCACCGGAGCAATGGCCCCGAGCCGTGCAAAGCCGGTATAGGTAATGCGCGAAAAAGCATCCGCCCCCCCGGCCAGAACATGGTCCACGCGACCCGTGCGAATCAGATCGTAGCCGTAGCCTATGGCGTAGTTTCCGGCAGCGCAGGCGGTGGGAATCATAATGACCGGGCCATGCGCGCCGAATTCGAGAGCTACGTGAGCGGGCATGGTGTGGCAGGGATAACGCCCCATCGCTTCGGCCGGAACGGCATCTTCGCCGCCAGCCTTCTTTGCGTCGTTATACTGCTCGACAAAAAGCGGTTCGCCAGAGGTGGTACCCATCGAGACGCCGACACGATTCTTATCAACGCTGTCGAAGTCAAGACCGGAGTCGGCAACGGCGAGTTTCGCGGCACCGATGGCCATTTGAGTGGCGCGGCCCATGACGGCGGCGCGCTCCGGCGTGAGATATCGAAGGGGGTCGAAATCCTTAACTTCCCCACCAATGTGCACAGGGAAAGGTGTGGAATCGAACGATGACACGGTCGAAATCCCCGAGGTACCGCCCAGGAGCGCAGTCCAGAAGGCGTCCTTCCCCGTACCAATCGAGGAAACGACGCCGATGCCGGTTACGGCCACCCGTCTCATCTCACCGCCGATCACCTTACTGCCGGTCATGCGTTTTGGGAGAGCCACTTCTCAACGAGAGCCACCGACGCATTCACGTTCGTGGCGTGGTTGAATTCCTCTTCGGGGATGTCGATCTTGAATTTCTTGTCGATGGCAATCATCACTTCCATGGCCATCAGCGAGTCAACGCCAAGTTCTTCCATGTAATGTGCTTCGTCTAAAATTTCTTCCGGCTCACGCTCGGTAACACGAGCGATGAGCTTCTTAATCTCTTCGCGGATCTGGCCGCTGGTAAAAGTCATAGCTGGAGACATCTGGTTAACTCCTCCTGTTTTCGGTTAGCGGGCGCATCAGTCTTAGCGCCGGCCGGGTATTAAATTTTTCGACGTACCGCTTGTGGGCGGCATCACCGGGGTAATCCTCATTCCCTGAGTAGGGATAACTCTTCATGTTATGGAACGGCAGCGGCCCAACCGAGGTCGAGAACGCTGTATTGGCATCGGCGTCCTTGGCCCAGCCATCCACAAGCAACAGATAATCGCGCTTCCAGCCCATGCGAAGAGCGGGAAGTTTTTCCGGAGCGAACTTCAGGACGAGTTCGTCACCTGCCCCCATGATGACAAACTGATCATCCGTGGAGCCCAGCAACTGGCGAACGTCCCCGTAGCGTGTGTAGCTTCCGGGCGTCGGGTTCCAGTTGGAAACGGGCGACACCTGGTTGTACAGGAAGGCTTCGGGCTGTTTGCGCTCCGGGTCGATCACCGGCTTTGAGAAGCCGCGGAAATCGAGCGACGCAACAGACGCATCCACCTTCGTCAAGACTGTCTGCGGCGTTCCGGTTTCTTCACTGAGGAAGATCTCATCCCAATAAACACAAAGGTTGGTAATAATCCGAACCTCGCGGGATGCCGAAAGCCACTTGCCCGTCAGGTCCACCGAGATAGTCTTCGGTTTACCTGCCGGAATTCCCATATCTTCAACCACAGTCCGCCACTTACCTGAGGTGTCTTTCACCTGCAGGGACGGGAAGACAAGGCCAACCTGCGCTGCACCAGGCAAAGCTTCTTGGGAGGCACCTCGGAAGGTGCTTCCATCAGCCCAATCGACCCAACCGGCCAGCACCAGAACCGCTTTGTTCGCAGTTGCCGACTTGCCGAAGTCAAGATCCAGGTGGTGAAGCGTCGCGGTCCCGTCGGGTCGCCTTGTAAAGCGATCCGGGTACGTCGCGTCCTTCTTTAGTACCTGCGCAAGAACGTCGTTGTTTCCGTCATCCTTAGCCGCTAGCGGACGGATTTTTTTCTCCACCCCGTACAGGCGGAACTCGGGGAACGGTGGCGACTTGAATTTGTCGTTCGTGTAGATGTCCATCTGCGCGGGGTGATCCACGGCAATCAACTGAATGCGGTCGAGGTAGGAAACCTCCCGAAGCTCTTCGGTGATGCGGATCTCGTAGGCACCGTCCTTCTGGACCATCGCTTCGCCAGGGATCTGGACATATTCGTCGTGATCCGTCGGGAAGTACTGGCCGTCACCGGAAGTAGCACCGAGAGGCGCAACACCCAGGACATCGGTCAGGAAGGTAAAGCCCGCACCGTTCCAGGTGAAGATCATGGGGCAGGAACCCGACAGGCGCTGGGCTTCCTTGTAAGATCCTGGCTTGCCAACCGCCTGGTGGACTTCGTTCTGGATCAGGCCGTTGGCCCAGGTGATGCGAACCGTATCGGCTTCTTTGTAGTCGCGCATGCCGAAATCGAGGGGCATGCCCAGGTAGGTCTTCTTCTGGTAGTGCGCGGCACTCTTGACTTCGATCTTCGCGCCGTACGACTGCTTTAGATTCTTGACGCCCGCAAGCGTTACATGCAGCCAGGCGCCGACAGTAGTGTCAGAGTCCAGCACACTGGCTGAGCCGTCTTTTCCGATGGCAGCGACGCTGGTGTGGCCGTCGGTGAAGCCTGCAGCAGAGAGCGCAACTGCGCCGTTCAGTGCGGCGTTGGGTGTAGCCGTGAACTTGCCTTGGCCGTCATTACGGTAGACATTACCAGCGGTCACCACATCTTCGACGCCACTGTTGCGAAGATCCGCGACAGCAACCGGACCGGCGGCATCCCAGGCGGTCCCGGCTTCGAGCTTACCGGCCTTGTTCCAAATGACCTGCGCCTTGCTGCCGGTCCCCAGCACGATGTCGGTCGCACTGTCGTTATCCAGATCGCGCGCCGTTAGCCACTTCGCGCCGGTCGGGACAACCGGGATCTCGATGGCTTCGTATTTTCCGTTCAGGCGATCCCGGTACAGGACACCTCCACGGTCGGAATAGCTGATCACCAGATCCATGCCATCCGTATCGGGCACGAGGTCAAAGAAGACTCCGTCGATGGCGCTGCCCTTCACAAACGGGAAGGTGGCGTCTTTGGTACTGAAGCCCGCTGCGCCATTGTTGCGAACGAGAGACGAATCAGCACCGAGGAGGACCAGATCCAAATCATAGTCGTGGTCATAGTCAAGCCAGATGGCCTTCGTAAAAACACCCTTCGGCAGATCGGAGGCAGCCTTTTCGAACTTGCCCTTCTTATTGGCCCAGAGGGAAGCGCCTTCTTTCGTGAGAACGGCGAGGTCACCCAGCCCATCGTTATTGAAATCACCAGCCGCCACAGAAACGATGTCGGCAACAGCGCCAAGACCAAGGTCCAAAGCTAATGTGCCGGCCTGAAATCCTTGGGCGCCTTTCGCGGACCAGACGATCAGGTCCGTTTTGCCGTCCCCGTCAACATCAGCCGCAATCGAATTCACAGCACCGGATTCGGCGGCCAACTTGCGGACCTTGAGCGACGCAGCAGCAATAACCGGAGCCTTTTCGGGCTCAATCGGGTCGTAGACTTCCGCGTAGTAGCACCACTCCAGGTCCTCCGTCACCGCAGCACCAGCCTGGCGCTTCTTGATGTCCTGAAATGTCGCCTGTTCGCGCGTAGCATCGGCCGTACGACCGGCCGCACGATAGGCGTTATAAAGCTGGAAGTGGGGCCCTGCGAGATTTGGATTCAGCTTCGTGCTGATCTCCACCTCTTTCAGGGAATCCTCCGGCTTGCCGGTCAGCTTGTAAAGTACACCCAGGTTGTAGTGGGAAATCGGTTCGTCGGGAACCAGTTTCACCATGCCCAGGAACTGCTCAATGGCTTTGTCGAACTGAGATTCTTTCTTATAGGCGATCCCCAGATTGAACCAGGTGTGCGGGATAGACGGGTCCTGCTTCTGCGCCTTTTCCAGTTCCGCAATTCCCTCGGCAGTCTTGGCGTTGTGCAGCAGCGAAATACCGTAGTTCACACGCTCGCGTGCCGAGTTCGGCATCATATCGAGCGCTTTTTTGAACTGGTCAACAGACTGAGCCTGCGTGGTTGGATTCTCGTAGAACGCCTTACCCAGGTTTCTTGCCTGGGCGAGGACGTCCTCATTAGACTGTGTGGCCTGAAAAGCGGAACTGGTCAGGACGGCGGCCAGCGTCGCCCCACCTGCGAGAATCCAACGCATCCTCATTTGGTCTGAAGGCCCTTTCCTTCTGTGATTTTGTTGATCTTGCCGAGAGCCGCGCCGTTGATTTTCTCCACCAACCCGCTCGGCCACCGAATTTCGACGGAGTCGAACTTCGTCGCTGCGCCAATACCAAGATGAACCGTCTTGCTGCTCTGGCCGGCGTAACCGTTACCACCGTCGACCTCGCGCATCTGGGTGAGGCCAGCGGCCTTCACGGTGATTCGCGCACCAATCGCATTGCGGTTCGACTTGGTACCGGTCAGCTTAAACTGCGCCCAGTTGCCGCCGCCCGTGGTGACTCCCTTATAGAAGAGCGCCTTTTGGTCAGCGTTGACCTGGAAGATGTCCAGCTTTCCGTCATGATCGAAATCCGCCAGCGACAGGCCACGACCGTCCATTTCGTTATCGGTACCGGCTTCACCGGAGATTTCCTTGAAAGTCTGACCAGCCAGATTCCGGAACATCTTCTTCTTCTGGTAGCCGCTCCAGGTCATGCCCCCAATGTCGGGCCAGTTGCGGACGTCGGAGAAGTCCATACCGGGCTTCAGCAGGAGATTGTTCAGCAGGACAGGGATGTAGTTCTCTTTGCCCGCCGAGCGGAGGCCGTTGACTACGTAAAGATCGGGCCAGCCATCATTGTCAAAATCACCAAACTTGGCAGCCCAGCCCCAGAGAGTGGCACAGGTATTGGTTTCCTTGGAGATATCCGTGAAGGTGCCGTCGTGGTTGTTATGCCACAACATGTTGCATTCCTTCATATATTCGTCTGTGATGTTGGTGACGTAAACGTCGAGGAAACCATCGTTGTCGTAATCAGTGACTTCGGCGTTCATGCCCTTGCGGGTATCGAAGCCGATGGACTTTTCGGTGGTATCGGTAAACGTGCCATTGCCGTTGTTAAAGAAGATCTGATCGGTGCCATAGTCGCAGGCGATGTACATATCCTGATCACCATCGTTGTCGAAGTCCCCGTGGCCCAGATCGAGCGTCCAGCCGGTGAGTTTGCCGAACCCGGCTTTATCGGTGACGTCAGAGAACTTGCCTTTTCCGTCGTTATGCCAGAGTGTGACTCCGCCACCATTGATCGCGTTATCGAGGTCATTCGGCAGAACGTGGGGATCCGGCAGTTCAATCAGGTTTTGGGGCTTGAAATAATTGCCGAGCATCACGTCGACGAGGCCATCATTGTCGTAGTCGAAGGCGACCGAGGCGATGGTGTTGCCAAAACGGGTGAAGCCGGAACCAGCGCTAACGTCTTTGAACTTACCCGCACCCTCGTTGTGATAGAGGATCGGCGTTCCAAAGCGGCCAATCAGGAGGTCTTCTTTGCCGTCATTGTCGTAATCGAGCCAGAGAGCATCCGCCACAATGGACTTGGGATCGTTGCCACCAGCGACCCCGGCTTTGTCCGTCACTTCCGTGAAGGTCATATTGCCGTTGTTGTGGAACAGGTGGTTTGGCTTACCGTTGTCGGAGTCGGTGACGAATAAATCATCCAGGCCGTCGCCATCATAGTCACCGGCAGCGGCGGAAGAGCCACCGGAGGTGAACATGCGCAGAACATCGGCATGCTTGCCAGGGAAAATCCGGGTGTGGTGGGTCGTCTGAATCCCGGCTTTGGCCGCGATTTCCGTGAATTTAATTGTGGCGGTAGCTTCCGCCCAGCCCCAGATCGCGAGCGGCGCGGCTACGGCAGCGAGTGCGAACCGCGAACCGAAAGTAGAGAACTTCACTTCGCCTCCCAGATTTCGTGCAGGTCGGTATCGACGCGCTTGCCGGGGTCCAGCTGGTCATCGATATAGGACTTCAGGTCGTCATCCTTGCGATCGAGGCGGGCCTTAATCTGTTTGCTGTCGGGGAATTTCGACAGGCCTTCTTTCCAGATGGCACGGGCTTTGTCGATGTTGTCGGTCTTCCAGTAGCCATCGCCCAGAGAAATGTAGAGACGCTGGTGATAGGCACGAGTCGGCTCTGACTTCTGCATCCCGTAGGCGCGTTCCAGATCGGCAACGCCAAGGCCGGCCTTACCAAAAATGACCGGCCAGTAAAGATAGCTGTTGCCACGGGTGTACAGAGCGATCCAGGAGGGTTTCAGCTCGATGGATTTCGAAAACTGCCCAAGAGCCGCGTTCGCCAGCAGAACCTGGGTAATCGAACCAGCAGCAGGAATCTTGTCCACGCTGCAAAAGCCATAGTTCAGGTAGGCAACCGAGGCCTTGGGGTTAGCTGCCACGAGTTTTTCGAAAAACGCGACGCAGCGATCGAAGTCAGCGGGTGCCCCTTCTTTCGGGTGGGCGGCCATGCTCTTGCGCATGATCGCCTGACGGTAGTCGCTGCCGGCCCGAATGTTGTCGGGGTCGCTTTGCAGGGCTGCTTCCAGCACCGTTATGGCGGTGGTGTAGTCTTTGGCAGACATGGCCTGCTCGGCCTTTGCAATTTCGGCTTCTGAAGCGGCAAAGGCGGGAACAATCAGGCCCGTGAGCAAGAGGCCCGTCAATATTAATTTAACGAGGGTCAGATT
>Ga0114970_10002181_pt1 | contig 14691 bp, 14 predicted proteins | sample M_140205_XF_Meta_FD_87030 | JGI IMG/M metagenome (GOLD analysis project Ga0114970, IMG submission 87030) | Freshwater microbial communities from Lake Montjoie, Canada to study carbon cycling - M_140205_XF_MetaG | ecosystem: Environmental > Aquatic > Freshwater > Lake | place: Lake Montjoie... | reverse complement strand
TGGGATTGAAGGCAGCGTCCTCGCGCACATCACCAGAGCAACTCCCGTAGACTTCAGGCGTCGAAACATGCACGTATTTTTTGAGAGCGGGCATCTTGCGCAATCCGTCGTGCAGGCGCACATTCGCCACCACGTTAGTCTGATACCAGTGCTCCGGATGCTCCCAACTCTCCGCGACCATGCTCTGCGCGGCGAAGTTGACCACGTAAGGCGCACCGAAGTCCGCGATAGCATCGATCAATTCTTGCGTGTGCAGATTGAGGTCCAATTGCGCGAAGCGGAACCGGGACAACTCGTCCTCGGTGCGCTGCCAGCGGTAGGGAAGAAAAACCGGATGAGCTTCGGCCGAGCGGCTGGTCCCGAGAACATCCCACCCTTCCTTGAGGCAATGCGAGACAAAGCTCGCCCCGGAGAAGGAGTTGCTGCCTATGACGAATATGCGTTTGGTATCACTCATGAATGCGGGGGTGCGGAAGGTGCGGACTGGAACCGACCGTGCTCGAGCCTGAGCAAACGGGCCCACAATTCCTCGACTCGATTGCGGTAGCCACCCGAATTGCGCTGCCAACTCACGTCGATGGCCAGTTCCAGATGCTGCCGCTCGGTCTTGCTGAGACTCGGAACCTTCGACACGTTGCGTTCTTTTGATCCGAGATCCTGCAATCGTTGCAGGTGGCGTGAACGATCCTCCGTTGCCTCGCGCAGAATATCAGCAATGGTGGCGGCCGTGCTATAGATCTCCTGATCGTCGCGATTGGCCTTCGTGCGATCGGCGCGAAAGCGCGCGCCCAATTCACCAAAAGATTCGCTGCCGTAGGCCGAAACACCGGTCACAAGCGGCGCCAGAACCGGATCGATGCAAGGGGACAGGATGACGCTGGGCGCGTCGCCGGACACAACTCTGGGGCTGCTCTTTTGTTCCTGCAGAAACCAGGAAAGGCCGAGGACGGCCACGATCAGAATGCCCAGCACCCAGAACCAGGACTTGGTGTTGCGATCGTTCGGGATCCGCGTATCACCAGGCAGACGGGACGCCTGTTCGAAGGTCGAAGGGCGACGGCGGCGGCCCGCCCCGCTCTCCGGTCTGTCCTCGCGGGAGGAGCGACGGCGACGCACCCCGGAGGAGTCTGGCGACCGCGTTGGGTTAACGTTGTCGAAAATCATGATCCCGATGACGGCAAGCTACCGCATTTGGTCGCGGGAGACGATCCCGGACCCTGCCGCTGCGAGCTGTAGTGATCCCGCAAGAGATATTTTATTCCGCCGCTCAGCTAAGTCCCCGCCCTGACAAGGGATGCACCTTACCAGGGACGACACGCTGGGCCGTGACTTCAACTTCGCGCTGTGTGCCGAGCAAGTCGAGCAGCACCGCAACGCGTTCCTTGGCCGGCATGACGCGGGTCACGACCGCGCGCAAGCCCTTGAACGGACCATCCAATACGGTGACCTCGTCACCGGGTTCGATATTGGGAGAAATTTCAATGACCTCAGTGTCGCAGACAAACTTACGCAACTCGGAGATAACCGCATCATCGACCACGGAGGGACGGCCGCCGAACCCGACAATCTTGGTCACGCCCATGGCCGACGCGACCAAGCGGTAATGCGAAAAATAAGGGAAGCGTCCGAAGATATAACACGGGAAGAGAGCCTCCTCGAACCACTTCTTGCCGCTCATTGTGGCGCGCTGGAAGCGGATGACCGGACTGAAGACCTCAAGCCCCGCATGGGAGCGCAGGAACTGGGCCGCCAACTTCTCGTGCTTCGGCTGAGTGCGCATACAGAACCAAAGGGGTTCGCTGGATTCTAAGAGTAAGGACGTTTCCATGCCGGTCACATTTTGAGGAAGGTCGAGACGAGAGGCACGAGCCGTTTCGCTTTTTTGTGCCAGGCCTGGAGGCGCTCGACCCTCTCCGGAAGGCCGGTGGGAGCCCCGCTCCCGGGTTCCTCGATCGTCTCACGCAGGCGCTTGAGTCGCTCATCCGCATGGTTGAACCTAACCGACAGTTCGTCCCGGAGGAAGCCGCGCACCAGCGACGGCAGCTCCACTTCGGCCTGGAAGTAGTCCTTGCGATCTCCCCGACGGTAACTCACCTGCACCGCGCCCACCCCGCGCAAGAGCCTCAATCCCTGACTGGCTGAGCCCTTGCTGATGTCCAAGCGGCGCACCAAGTCATCAAGAGTCATGGTATCGCCGGTGGCGAAGAGCAGCCCATAAATCTCACCCACCGACCGCGGCAAAGAGAGGTAACGCCCGATTTGCACGAAAAACTCAAGAACCTCCCGCTCGGCGGGGGTAATACGCGAACCAGCGGGCGAAACCGCCAAATTCTGGGTCCGAGGCATAGGCACCACCATAGACAGAGGTGCGCCAGAATTCAACAACAATTGAACAAACTGAACGCCGCGCGGATGTCGCCGTTGATTTTCTGCTGTCGCATCCCTAAGGTGCCCGCTTTATGAGTAAGGATGCTCCGGCTTGGCAAAAAAGGGAGGACCTATTTTTGGTCCCGGCTGGTGGCTGGGTGCTCGCGGGAACGATCCTGCTCTCGGTCGCCCTGGCTGGGGGACGCCCGCTGTGGACGCAGGGCGTGATCACGATGGGCGTGGGACTGCTTTGGACTCTCTGGCCCCCGTCGATGTTGCCGTCCAGACCTGTGCTCTGGGCTTTGGTTGCCTTGGCGCTCACGCCGCTCGCCGCATATCTTCCGAGCTTTTGGTTAGGCCTGCCCTTTTGGCGAGCAGACCTCGCAGAGTACCGGTCGGTCGCGCACTCCTTTTTCGTCACACCGCAGCCGTGGCTGACTTTTCATGTCTGGCTTCTCTGGATGACGGGAGTTGCTCTAGCCGCATGGTGTGCCTGTCAGAATTGGGATCACTATCATCGTGGCACGCTGGCCAGGATGTATGCGGGAGGCTTTGTGGTGATCGTGCTGTTCGCTATCTTTGCGCACGCGACTGGGAACCAGCCGGGGTGGTGGCCGAGCACGGACGGATTCGGTCCCTTTATAAACCGCAACCAATGGGGCGGCGCGATGGGCTTCGCTGGGGTCGTGGCCATCGCCCTCTTGCACCAATGCATTCGCCAGCAACACAAGCTCGGCGTGCTGTTCTGGTTCCTCGCAATCTGCCTACTCACCGGCTCCATCATTTTCAACGGCTCGCGAGGCGGCTTGGTTGTCCTCGCCGCGGGCGGCTTCTTCTATTGGACCTTTTATGGTGTCATGCGCAAGCAATACAGCTACGCCGCCATCGCCCTTTCATTGCTGCTGATTGCGTTCGCGCTTTTTTCCTTCGGAGGCAGCGCGCTGCTCGAGCGCTTCGTGGGCTTGGGGTCGTTGTTCCAAGGCGAGGCGAACGAGGACTTTCGCGTCCAGTGCTACCGGATGACCATGACCATGACGGCAGGCTCACCGCTGGCCGGCTTCGGGCTAGGCAACTTCGAGTATGTCTTCCCGTTTTACCTGGATTTCGAGCCGATGTTCGACCGGCGCCCGGCGCATCCGGAGAGCAGTTGGCTCTGGCTCGTCAGCGAGGGCGGATGGCTGCTCGTCATGGTGGTGGCCGTTGCCATCGTCGTGCTGGTCGTCCAAGCCTACAGTGCGCGGCGCTCGCGCGCGGCAACGATTCGCGCTGCGGGTACTGCCTGCGGGCTCATGTTGGCTGCCAACGCCACCTTCGAGGTGAACGGACACCGCATCGGCACACTTTTCCCCGTGATCTTTCTTGCCTCGCTCGCCCTGCCCGCGGCAACCGACGCCGTAAGGTCGGCAATTGCCTCGCGTGCCATGCGTGCCGCGGGAGGTCTCTTCGTGATGACTGGGCTCGTGTGGTTCCTTTCGGGATTCGGCATTGCCATGCTAACTAGCGTGCAAGGGACAACCGCTCTGCGCGCCAAGGCAGAGGCCCGCAAAGCCGCGGGAAACATCGATGAAGCTGTATTTCTGATGCAGCGGACGGAACGTCTCCTACCTCTCGACTGGGGCACCCACTGGACGCTTTCGGACTGGCTGCTCGCGGAGGGAAAGCTCGGGCCGGCGTGGGAAGAATTCCGCACGGCCAACGCCCTTTTACCCTACTTGTATTGGACGATCGAGAGCCAGGCCGAGAAGTGGATCAAGCCCAGTCCAGCCCGCGCGGTCAGCGCGCTGCTCGAAGCCATGCAGCGGGCACCATTGTCAAAGCGCGCGACAATGTATGAAAACTATCTGAAAAAAAGCACGAACCACCCCTCGTTGCGGGCCATGCTGCTGCGTCTTAACCCCACCAACCCGGAATTTGAGTTCGTCCGAATCCGCTTGCTCCCCCACGATATCGGCGCGAAGCGCCTGCCTGCACTTCTCGCGCAAACCGACCAACTCACGAAGGCCCCCGACCACATGGTCGGACCGGTCCTGCGCTTGATGCTCGACCGTGGATTGACCGAGCAGCTCAACACGATTGTGGCAAACAACCAGCGACTCAAACACCTCGGATGGGAGACGCTCATCGAATACGCCGTCCGGCAGGGGCGCACTAGCGACGCCCTTGAGCTCTACTTCAGCTACGGCCCTCGTCCGGCGCTTCCGGCACAATTGAGTCGGAGCGACCTTCGCAGCATCGAGCGCGCCTCCGCCCTGGCACCGATGGATATCTCAACATCCATCTCCCACTACCAAGCCCTGGTGGCGGCTCGGCGCGATGCTGATGCCTTCGCGCAGTTGCGCCGCATCATGGATTTGCCGAACGCCCCGGCCTATATTTGGTTCATTGCCGCCCAAGCATCCCACAAACGCGGGGAGGATGAGGAGGCGTGGGCCTATCTCGAAACGTTCCGAAAAAAGACCAAACCATGAGCAGATCGGGTCAGGATCCGAACTTGAATGACGAGGATCTCAGCGCCGAAGAAGTGAGACAAATGCGGCGACGCCGCATCATCCAGCGCCTCGTCGTAGTCGGATTTCCCTCGGCCCTGGTCTTGGCAGTCCTTACTGCGTTGGCTATTCCGCGCATCAAAGATTGGCGAGCGCGACAGTTCATCGCTCAAGCGGAGACACTTCTCGGCGAAGGCAAACTGCAGGAGGCCTTCAATACCGCTTCATCCGCGATGCAAATGCGCTCGGGGTTACCCGAGACCAAGCGCACGTATGCCGCGGTCTTGTTCGCCGCCGGCGAGGCGCAGGGACTGGGTGTGCTCCAGCAACTCATCGACAGCGGCCAGGCCACAGCCGAAGACCGCTTGCGGCTGGCGGAGGAATGCCTGCGCTTCGGCGACTTTACAATGGCCGAGCGCGAAGCTTTCCAAATGTTGCAGCAGGGGCAAAAAACTCCCGACGCCCTCTACGTTCTGGCCCGGGTGCGCCTCTCTCAGAAACGGATGCCGGACGCGGAGCAAGCACTGCGCGAATGCCTCGAAGCTGGCGGCGGAGCCTCCCCTGCCATTCTCCTCGCCCGCCTGCAAATGGCATCCAACACACCGGAGACGATGGACGCTGCGCTGAGCCTGCTTCGGCCGATCGCATGTCAACCAGACCAAGCCGGCTTGGATGCGCTACTGACTCTGATTGCTTCGCCCGCTTTGAAGACCAAGGAAGGCCCCGGCTGGATCGAGGCTCTGCGCCATCATCCTCTCGCCAGCGGGGAACAGAAGCTCGCTGCCGCCAGCGCTGAAATCCAGATCAAGCCCGAATCCTACGCCAACATTCTGAAACGGACGCTCGACGAATACGGCGGGGGGTCGGTCGAGCAACGGGCGCAACTCGCACGCTGGCTTAACCAAAACCGCGAATACGATGCCACGCTCGGCGTCATCAGCGCGCGTGAAGCATCGCAGCGCAGCGACCTGTTTCTTATCCGGCTTGATGCACTGGCCGGCAAGCGCAGCTGGAACGAAATCAGCGAACTGCTCCGCGGGGAGCAATTACCGCTGCAGAACGCCGTGGTCCTGCTTTATCGCGGAAGGGCGGCGAGGGAGACGGAGCACCCGGAAGAAGCCGCGACTTTTTACCGGCGCGCTGTTATCGAGTCTGCCCCCACCCCCGACGTGATGTGGTATGTCATAAGCTACCTGCAGCGCATCGGCGAGGATCAGGTTCTGGAGGACGAGCTGCGGCGCCTGACCAAGAACCCGGCCACCGCCCGTCAAGCCTTCCAAGCGCTCGTTCCCATCGTGCAAAAGCGGCAGGATGCCGAGGAGTTGTACCAGCTCTACGACAACATGCTCAAGGTGCTCCCGGGGGACGCAGCCGTGCAAAACGACCATCGCTACTTCGCGGCGCTGACCAACAGGCGGGCCGATGTGAGCGGAGCCAGAGAGCTCTCCGCCAACGCACCCCGCATGCTGTCCTACCGCGTCACGCTCTCGCTAGCCCATCTGAAAAACGGACAAAATGAGGCTGCGCTCAAGGTCTTCGACGGCATCACGCTGGACCCCGCACAGATCCAGCCTTACCAGCGCATTGTTCTGGCCGCCGTGCTCGGGTCGAACGGGCGCGACGCTGAAGCCCGCCAGCTCGCACGCAGTGTGCCGGCCGAATCGGTCACCAAGCAGGAAATAGACCTCGTCGCACCGTGGCGCGTGGAAACTTATTAGGCCGAGAGGGAGTGGATTCGTCGGGGACCACACCCGGTTTGGGTTGTCCGTTATTTCGATCATAAACGGATCACTTGTCCGGCGAGCCGGAGTCGAATAGCTCCCGCCCGATTTCATGCCGCACTCCGCAGCGCGGGCATTCCACATTAATGTATTGGTCCGACCCGAAGACGGCATCGAGTTCGCCGCGGATCGCCGGGCCGATGGCAGCGGCTATCCGCACAGGGGTGCAGCCGCAGTAAAAAGCATAACGCCTCACCTCCAGAGGGGCCCGCGAGCAATCGTCTATCAACTCACCGATCTCCGGAGCGGCCACAGAAGACAGCCAAGCGAGATCGCAATCCGGTTGTGCAACCAAGAAGGCAAAATGGTCGCCATCCAACTCGAAACACCTCGCCGGCCGCTGCTCGCTCTGCGCGTAAAACTGCTCCGCCATGCGAAGAATGCTGTCCCCGGAAAAATCGACCGAACTTCTCCGGTGGACCCCGCCCGCCGAAGCCACCTCCGCGTGGAGCACGTTAGTGCCACCACGCTTGATATTCTGCGAGAACACCCGTCCGGCGATGCGGCCGGAGGGATTTTCTGCCACCGCAAAAAGATTCATCTCCTGCTGTTCAAAGTGAACCGTCCAAGCCAGCGTCTCGGCCCTGGGCCGCGTCGCAGCGCAAAGGGCGAGCAATGCTACGAGCTGCTTGAGCTTTACATCGGCTCCGCCAGTCAGCACCACCCCGCTCTGACCGAGGTGCAGATAGAGGTCCACAAAGACAGGTTCGAAATCAGCGGAGGCAAGGAGCGCATTACGTCCGCGCACGAAGCGGCAGCTGACCGAGACTTCCATCGCAGAAGCGGCCTGTTCCGCGCTCATGCGCCGGGGAACCTCCCAGGACTGCGCTGATGGCTGCGCCACCACCGCTCAGCAAGCAGGCGCCAAGCGATGGCGACCACTGCGTAGCTGATCGGGGCAATGATGATGCCGCTGATCAGACATCCGAGCAGGAGCGGCAGCGGCACATGCGAGAGCGTGTCGAGCATCGCATCCACAGAATCAAGCGGTTGTGCTTTTTGACCAAGCAGCCAGGCGCCAAGCCGGTATTGCCAGTAAAGAATGACAGGCCAGGTGATCGGGTTGGTAATCCAGACCACCGTGATCGCCGCCGGCACGTTGAATCGGCAGAAGTAAGCCATCAGCCCAGAGGGAACCATCTGGAATGGAATCGGCATCATCGCCCAGAAAAGCCCCGTAGCCGTGCCCGCCGCCACGTGGGTGCCGCTCGGGCGCCAGAGACCGGGAGCAAAAAGACGATCCCCAAGCACCCGGTGGAGCCATGTGCCCCGGACATGCCGCTGGCGGGGCACTTTCTTGATCCACTTGCGCAGCCGGGACCGCCTGAGCCGCATGATACTCACTCTTGGGCCGCACCTCCGAGCGTCCGAACAACCACACGGGACTTTTCCATGCTTGCAATCTTGGGAACCTTGTTTACAACGCGCATGTCATGAAGAAAATCGAGGCCATCATTAAACCGTTCAAAATGGAGCATGTCAAAGAGGCGCTGGCCGAGATCGGCATCGAAGGCATGACCGTGACGGAGGTCAAAGGCTTCGGCCGCCAGAAGGGCCACACGGAAATTTATCGCGGAAGCGAATACACGGTAGATTTCCTGCCGAAGGTCAAAGTCGAACTCGTGGTGACCGACGAAAATGTCGAGCGGGCGACCCAGGCCATCGTCAAATCAGCCAAGACCGGCAAAATCGGCGACGGCAAAGTTTTTGTCCTCAATATCGAGGAAGCTATCCGCATCCGCACAGACGAGACTGGCGACCAGGCGATCTGATTTGGTTTGCGCGGGGCGACCCCAGCCTCGGGTTTGATCCATGGATTACTTCCAAGCCCTTATTCTCGGCTTGGTAGAAGGCATCACCGAGTATCTTCCGGTCAGCTCCACGGGCCACCTGCTGCTCGCCCAGAGATGGATGGGCATCCCCTCAAGCACGGCAGCCGATGCCTTCGCCATCTGCATCCAAGCCGGAGCGATCCTCGCTGTTCTCGGACTCTACCGCGCGAGAGTCGCGCAGATGCTGCTCGGTCTGACCGGTAAAAACCCGGGGGGACTCCGCCTCGCACTCAATCTCGTCGCGGCATTCCTGCCCGCAGCCCTGATCGGACTCCTGCTGGAGAAGCCGATCAAAAAATATCTTTTCGGTGGCGGGCAATGGGGGCTTTGGCCCGTCGTCGCGGCGTGGTTTGTCGGCGGCGTTGCCATCCTTGCCGTCTCGCTCTGGCGCCGCCAGCGCGGCAGGTCGCCCGCGGCGGGGCTTGACCTCGGGCATCTCACCCTCGGCATGGCGTTGATCGTCGGGACAGCCCAATGTCTCGCCATGTGGCCCGGGGTCAGCCGGAGCCTCATCACCATCGTCGGAGGCGTGCTGGTGGGACTCTCGCTCCCCGCTGCCGTGGAGTTGAGTTTCCTGCTCGGCGTCATCACCCTCAGCGCGGCGACGGCCAAAGATGCCTTGGACCACGGCGCGGAAATGCTCTCGAGCTACGGCATCGCACCCCTCGCGGTCGGGTTCTTCGCCGCCTGGATTTCCGCCGTGGTTGCCGTGCGCTGGATGGTCGACTATCTCAAGAACCACGGCATGGAAATTTTTGGCTGGTATCGGGTTCTGCTTGCGCTCGCCGTCGCGACCTGGCTTCTCTGGCCCAAGTAGCGCCACGGCGCTCCTCCCATGGACATCGTTCTTCCAGACCTCCAATCAGTGATCCTCTGCGAGGACGTCCGCACCGAAGTCAGTGGCACCCAGACTTTGGTCGGAGTTATCGGAGCGATTCCTGCACCACAACTGCCGATCGGTTTCTTCAAGCTCTGTCTCTGGACGCGTTGGTGCGGGGGCATCGGTCAATTTCACCAGCGAGCACGTCTGCTCGACCCTGAGGATCAGGTCGTGGCCGAGGCAGGCATCGACTTTTCTCTTCATGAGATCGACGGCAGCGCCACCAATGTCCACTTTTTCGGAGGCGTGCAGATCAACACGTTCGGCGTCCATCACGTCGAGGTCAGCCTGGACGAGGACATGCGCATGCGCTTTCCGGTGCCCGTGGTCCAAGTGACAGCCCCGCCGCCCGGCGCGCCGCCCGCTTCGTTCCACCCCACGGCCCCCGACGCCTAAAATTCGATCAACGCACCGTCGCGCGGCACGACAACTTCGCGAATATCCGGGAGCGCAGCGCGCGCGGCGGCGGCAATCTCCTCTTCCCTCCCCGCATGCTGAGTCCCGAGGTGGTTGAGGACCAGCAAGTCGATGGCTCGCGGCCGCAGGAAGGCAAACAATTCCTCCGGAGTGAAATGCGACAACTCGCAGACAAGCACGTCGCACGGTTCCTCGAGGGCAGAAGCCAAGTCGTCGGGCGCCCCCAGATCGGAAGAAAATACAACGCGTTGCGAAGAGCAATTCATCGACAGACCGAAAATTTCAAAGCGGTCGACGGCCGCGGGCTCGATGATCTGCTGAAGACTCTGCAGGTGCGTGGTCGGGAAAGGTGACACATCGAGACCTTCGGCCAGCGAAAATTCGCGCCCGGCAGCCCAAGGACGGAACTCGAGAGGAAAGCCGAGTAGCTCTGGAGGCAGGTAAACAGCTCGCAACCATGATTGAAGCGGAGCGATGAGCTCCTGCGGCAGACAGATGGTCAGAGGCTTCATGCGCGGCGCGAGCCATGCGGATTGCAACAGCATAGGTAGTCCCGCTGTGTGGTCGGAGTGCCCGTGAGTAAGAAGGACCGCATCGATCTCGGCGCAGGAAACTCCCAGCTCCACCAACCGCTGGCTGCACGGTTCGCCGGCATCCACCAGCACAGACGCATTGGCGGTGCGGAGGAGGCAGGAGGAGAAGAATTTTCCGCGCACCGGGGCACCCGGGCCGGTGCCGAGGAAGAGAAGTGAACTCACCGCTGAAGTTTCTACCGCCCGGACGGCTGGCGGGCAAGCCCGGGCGCTTGCCCGAAGCAGTCCCATTACTTACGCTAGGACCTCCATGATCCGAGCCGTCATCTACCTCGTCGCCGCGCTGCTCATGCCATCCCTTTTGCGGGCACAGGGCAAAGATTCCGCCAGCGAACAATTCCAGTACGCCCCGACACGCAGCGCCGACGGCTTCGACATGCCCGTGGGCAAGCCGGATGCTGTTGGTTATTACCGCTCCCGCGGGCTGATCGTCGGCCACCACATGGGCGACGACTGGAATGGTGACGGAGGAGGCAACACCGATCTCGGAGCGCCGGTCTACTGCACCGCCTACGGCCTGGTCGTCTACGCCAAGGACGCGCGCATGGGCTGGGGCAATCTGATCATCGTGCGGCACGCTTACTGGCAAAACAACCGCTGGAACTATATCGACTCGGTCTACGCCCATCTTCAGCAGATCTTCGTCCGAGAAGGTCAGCAGGTGCGACGCGGGCAACTGGTCGGAACCATCGGAACTAACCGCGGGATGTATACGGCCCACCTGCACTTCGAAATCCGCAAGAATCTGCGCATCGGAGTCAACCAAGGTTCCTATCGCAAGGATCTCAGCAATTACTACAAACCCCACGAGTTCGTAGCCGACAAAAAGCACCTGCAGGGCGGTGGAACGGAAGTGAAAGTCCCTATCAACACCTTCCGGTTGCAGTCGGAAGTTGTCGACGTCATGGGTCGTGGCAATAGCCCCGGCAAGCCGTCACGACCACGCGAAGCCAATCCCTCGGGCCCCAAGCCTCCAGACACGAAGAATGGCGATTACCGGGTCAACCGCTTCAACTGACGATCACCCCCAGCCGTGGGCCTCAGGACTCCCGTCCCGCCTGCAGGGCAGCATAATCGTAGCTGTCCACCAACGCCTGCCAACTTGCTTCGATGATGTTGTCCGAGACGCCGACGGTGCCCCACTGGGCGCGCCCATCGGTCGATAAAATAAAAACTCTGGTCCGGGCTGCGGTGCCCAAGCGGCCGTTGATGATGCGGACCTTGTAGTCATCGAGGCGGACGGAAGCAACCACGGGATAGGACGGTTCAAGGGCGGCCCGCAAAGCGGCATCGAGTGCGTTGACTGGCCCGTCTCCCGAACCCTCCCGATGCACTAACTCGTCTTGGATCCGCAGCTTCACCGCGGCTACGCACTTGTTCCAGTCCGAGCCCGCCTTGCCTGCGCGCACGAATTCGCAGTGATACTCCTCCAACTCGAAGAGCGGCCGGTGGTTGCCAAGCAACCGACGCAGCAGAAGCTCGAAAGAAGCCTCTGCCGACTCGAACTCGTAACCTTCGTGCTCGAGGCGTTTGACCTCCTGCAAGACTTTGGCGACCTCCGGCGATCCCTTGGCGATAGGAAATCCCATCGCCTCCGCCTTCATGAGAATATTACTCTGGCCGGAGAGGTCGGAGATGGTGACCACACGCTCGTTGCCGACGAGAGAAGGATCCACGTGCTCATAGGACCGGGCCAGCTTTTGCACAGCATGCACATGCAGGCCGCCCTTGTGGGTGAAGGCGGCGCGTCCGACAAACGGAGCGCGGATACTTTGCGGCACGTTGGCAAGCTCATCGACAAAGCGCGACAATTCGGTAAGACGAGCGAGATCGGCCACCAGGGGTAGACCCAGCTTGAGTTGCAGCAATGGCACGAGGGTTGTCAGGTTGCAATTCCCCACCCTTTCTCCGTAGCCGTTCACCGTCCCCTGCACCTGAATGGCGCCAGCCTCGACGGCCGCGAGCGCGTTGGCCACGCCCAATCCGCTGTCGTCGTGAGTGTGCGTCCCGACAGGTGCACCGATCGCAGTCGCGGCTTTGGCCGTCGCGGCACCAACCAAACCGGGCAGGCTTCCCCCGTTTGTGTCACAAAGAATCACGAGGCTCGCACCTGCATCGGACGCCGCCCGAATGGTGGCCAGCGTGTATTCCTCATCCTCTCGGTAGCTATCGAAAAAATGCTCCGCGTCGTAAAACACCTCGCGGCCGTTGGCCTTGAGGTAGGCGACAGTGTCCCTGATCATTGCCAAATTTTCCTCCAAGCTAACACCGAACACCTCACGCACATGCAGCGGCCATGTCTTGCCCACCACCGTGACCACCGGCGTCTCTGCGACAAGCAACTGCCTGACCTGGGCATCTTCCTCGACCTTCATCCCTCCGCGCCGGGTCATGCCGAAGGCGGCGATCTTGGCCTGCCGCCACGATTTTTTGGCCGCTGCCTCGAAGAAAGCGACGTCCTTCGGGTTCGAACCCGGCCAACCGCCCTCGATGTAATGGATCCCGAACTCGTCGAGTCGCTCGGCCACTCTCAGCTTGTCCTGGACGCTAAACGAGATCCCCGTGCCCTGCGTTCCGTCGCGCAGGGTGGTGTCATAAATGGTGATCTTTTGTCTCGCGGGCATGGCTCAACCGACGAACAGCTAGGCCTCGGTGTCTGATTGATTGATTTCGTCGATGAGCAGGCGCAGTGTGCCGAAGTCTGTCTTCTTTGGAACCAGCACGATGCGAGGTAATGACTCTTTGTCTCCGCGGAAGATACCGCTGACCGTCCATTGGTGCTCTTCGGCCTCATCCGGAAGGATATCGGTCTGCTCGATTTGGCCGGTGAGGAGCGTGTCGCGGAACCTCTCGTTCAAGGCGCGCAGGCTGGCTGGGGTCAGGGGCTTTTTGACGCGGATGACCATCTTCTCCCGGACCCAGCGGTAGGAGTCGAAAACCCGGTAGAACTGCTGGATGTGCGCGATGGCCTCATCGCAGGAATGGAGGATCTTGAAGAGGTGAAAGTCGCTCGGTGAGACGAGCTTCATCCTCAGGAGATCGTTCTTGATGAAGAACTCCCACGTCTCCCAGTAGCGCCCATCCGGGGTATCAAGCAGCAGCAGCGGCGTGATCTTGGCCTTGCCGGTCTGCATGAGCGTGAGACATTCGAAGCCCTCGTCCTGCGTGCCGAAACCACCCGCAAAAAGCACGAAGGCGTCGGTCTCCTTGACGAAGTTAACCTTCCTTGTGAAGAAGTAGTTGAAGTTGATCAACTTTTTGTCGCCGAGAATCGTCTCGTTGGCCCTTTGCTCGAACGGCAGTCGGATATTGAGACCGAAGCCTTGATCGCGGCCGGCCCCCTTTTGAGCCGCGCCCATGATACCATCACCGCCTCCGGTGATAACCATGAAGCCGTTTTCGACGACTTTGCGGCCGAGTTCTTCCGCCATTTTATATTCCGGTGTTTCGGGGGCGAGCCTAGCGGACCCGAACACCGCGACTTTGCGCCGGTCCGAGTAAGGCTGGAAGACCTTCGATGCATAGCGCAGCTCCTTGAGCGCGCGGACGAACAATTTCAAGTCGGCCACCGGGGCTTTGTCCCGCCCCAGTATAAGCGCCGTCTGGACCAACTCTTCTACCAATTCGGGGGAATGAACACACCCGCTCTCGGCCACGAGCGCTTTAATCGCGGCCTCTTCATTTGCTTTCATAGGAACCGGCCAATATGGGGTAAAGCGAATGGACATGCACTAAATTTATTCAGCCCGGTACCTAGCTTAGTTCCTTGGCCCGCCATCAAGGCCGGGGCTAGCCTCCCAGTTGTGATCATTGTCATCCGCCCGCACACGCCGCAGGAACAGGTCGAGGCGGTGATCCACCAGATCATCCAGCTCGGCTACACCCCAAACCCCATCCGGGGAGAATTCCAGACTGTGGTCGCGGCGATCGGCGACGAGACAGTCCATGCCAGTCTCGAATCCCTGACAGCCCTACCCCAAGTCGAGCGCGTGCTGCGCGTGCAGAAGCGCTACAAACTCGCCAGTCGCGAATCGAGGCCTCAGGGCACCGTGGTCGACGCAGCCGGGATTCTCATCGGAGGCGATTCGTTCGTTCTGATGGCCGGCCCGTGTGCAGTCGAGAACGAGGAGCAACTTTTGGCGATAGCAAGATCCGTCAAAGCTGCTGGCGCCTCGGTGCTCCGGGGCGGCGCCTACAAACCACGCACTTCCCCCTACGAGTTCCAAGGCCTCGGTCCGGAAGGTTTGCGCCTGCTGGAAAAGGCGCGGGCGGAGACCGGCCTGCGCATCATCACCGAGGTGCTCGGGGAGCGGGATGTGGAATTGGTCGCCGCCA
>Ga0114970_10002179_pt1 | contig 14698 bp, 10 predicted proteins | sample M_140205_XF_Meta_FD_87030 | JGI IMG/M metagenome (GOLD analysis project Ga0114970, IMG submission 87030) | Freshwater microbial communities from Lake Montjoie, Canada to study carbon cycling - M_140205_XF_MetaG | ecosystem: Environmental > Aquatic > Freshwater > Lake | place: Lake Montjoie... | reverse complement strand
TTTAAATGCAGTTGAATTATAACTGACATCATATGTCCAATTTGCTTGAATATTTTGTGTTCCACTATTTGTAAACGACATTGTTCCATATCGAGAAATAAGGGTAGTGTTTACTAAACTGCCCGATATATCCCACGTCAAATTATTACTTAAATCCACATCACTCGCATCAAGTGTACCAGTTGCTCTGCGACTATTTGTATTCCCGCTTGTATCGGTTACACTGCCGCTTATATCAGAAATAGACGCATATGATATTGTTGGTGGATCGTTGGTTCCCGTTATTGAAACTGTAACTACTTGCGATGCACTGCCATCATAAGACACTGCTGTAAATGCGTCGGTGTATACTGTTCCTGCTACAAATTCATTATGTGCTGCATTCATTGTATACGTCCAATGACCATTCGCACTTAAATCAAATACACCATATCCAGGGGTTCCAGCCGTATTTATTTGTGGAGCAAACGAAGATTCACCTGAATCTAGGTCAGTAATTGTTAATGTTCCTGATGTATCCTGAATTACATTTGATTCTGTAATTGTACCAGTTGAAACACCTCCAATTGTTGGTGAATTATTATTCGGTGTTGCTATAACTGGAGCCGATGTATCACTGAATGTTAATGGATCTCCATCGATTACTCCTCTTAAATATATTGAATATTGCTGTCCATTATTTAAACCTGATACTCTTACGGGACTCGATGTCATAGATGGGTCAAATGAAACCCAATTATTACTATCATCAATTGCATATTGATAATTTGCGATTATAACTCCGTCGCTAATATCAATATTAAAGCTAATACCGACAGACTGATTGTATGGTATGGCTACCAAATTGTACGGTGCTGATGCCATTATATAATTAAACGTTATTTTATTTATGACAATAATAATAATAAAATAGATTGAATGAAAATAGATTGAATGAAAATATATTGGAGGAAAACGTGCATAAAGCAAAAATCCAAACACTGTATCCGACTATAAATAAAGAACGTCATCAGACCCCCTCTTTATTTATACATTTGAACTCGTTCACTAAAGTTCCGGAGTTAGGTCGCTAACCTACGTTTACCTTAGGTAGTCCGGCTCGCTCCAAATGTTTACGAAATTATCAATACTAAGTCCTAACTTCTACGAACCGCCATCAAACTAACATACGACCCATTATTGTCCCCTCCAAAACCAAGATCATTATAATTTCGATTCACTGCCTGCTGTTTTTTAAATGTAGTAAAATCCGACGAATCCGAAACGAATTTCACGTTGCACGAAGATGCAGGTACTCCCGTCCCGTCGCAATTGGACCACATTGTCCCGATTCGGCTTTTGTATCCAGGGCGAGACGCATTGGTTGGGTTGGGTCCACCACACGAATATTGTGTACGACTCAAAAAATCGCCTAAATTGTTAACTGCTCTAAACGGTGTTGTAACGCGACTAAGATCGTTTACAATACCAGTTGCATATTGAGTATTCCAACCGTCGCGTAATATACGACGCATCATAACTTGCTCGCTTCCTTTGTAATTCGTAATTGTTTGTTTGGGAGAATATCCGTTATACGGACCCCCGCCAAGTTTTGAACCTCCAAAATCAGTCATTGTTTGATATATACATACCAATATAAATTATTTATTTGTCTGTGTATTATATAAATTCTTAAATTCTTAAAGTCATAATCATAATTATAAACATAAACATTATATAAAATATTATCTTTACACTTAAACCCATAATCATAAAATCATTATGGATAATTTAGAAGACTTGATTAGAGAAAATACACTTTTAAAATTCGATTCCGATTGTGTTCGCAAACGTTCCAATTGGAGCAAATCTTCGGATACGTATAAATTTGATTCCGAAAAATTTGACCCGGAAAAATTACTAAAGGATATTCGCGACCATTCTCCCAAACTCCACGTTCTTTTGGACAAAATCGATAAATTGGATGCGCAAGATTATCGCAATGACAACCAATATTACAAACATTTTATATTCTGCGATTTAAAATCGTCCACTTATGGCTCGAAACTATTGGCCGCTGCATTTATGGCAAAGGGAATGGTAATGGGTTATAATGCACCGTTAAAACAACCCAATATTAGAAAAAAAAAGAAGACTGCTTCAGAAAACTTGGAAACATTATTGGAGGAAAACCAAGAAGAAGAAGAAGAAGAAAATGAACCATCTATATCACCATTACTCGAAGAAAATGAATTAGAAGTCGAACCAGAATTAGAATTAGAAGAAGAAGAAGAAAATGAACCATCTATATCAAACTCCTTCACTAAAGTTCCGGAGTTAGGTCGCTCACCTACACTTACCTTCGGTAGCCGGCTCGCTCCACCATTAGTTGAAGAAAATGATTTAGAAGTCGAACCAGAATTAGAACGAGATGAAAATGGCCAAACTGAAACGCTTTCAGCACCTGCCTCAAATTTTACACGAGAATCCGAATCAGAATTTGGAGCGAACCGGCTACCGAAGGTAAGCGTAGGTGAGCGACCTAACTCCGAAACTTTAGTGGAGGAGTTAGAAAAAAAACCGAGTGAATTAGAAGAAAAAGAATCAGAAGAAAAAGAAATAGAAGAATCCAAAGGCGGCGCAGGACAACCAAAGAAAGCAAAACGCTACAACAAAATCGAACTATTAAACGACGCCGATTTAAATAAAACCCCCAATCGCAATTTTTATCTTCTTTCATCCGTCGCCGTTTTTGACCAGCCAATCAACGTCGCCAATAAAAAAAGCATTCTAAAAAAATTCAACCAGCGCCCCGAAAACGTTCACGGCAAAGAAGTCCGATTTATTATTATGGACAGCGGATTCAAAGAAGGTATTGATTTATTCGATATTAAATATATCCATATTTTCGAACCACCCGCTCTTCCGTCTGACCAAAAGCAAGTTATCGGGCGCGGAACGCGCACTTGCGGGCAAAAAGGCTTGGTATTTCATCCTACTCGCGGATGGGTTCTTAATGTATTCATTTATGATTTAAAGATACCAGCACCAATGCGACCATATTTTTTGGGTGCAGAAACGGCGTTTGATTTATACCTAAAATCGTTAAATGTCGATCTACGTTTATTCCGATTTGCCGCCGATTTGGAAGACGCCAGCATTTTCGGGTCAGTCGATTACGAATTAAATAAAAAAATCCACAGTTTTTCGATCAATGGCGGTGGTCCGAAAGTCGCCCATGTGAAAAAACCGCGCATCGTCATAGACCAAGATTTATCACCAATCGTCATCAATAACAATAAGCCTCGTATCGTCATAGACCAAAATTTATCACCAATCGTCATCAATAAAAACAATAATAATAATAATAATAATCCACTCATTGTTGATTACCCCGTCATCCAAAATCGATTGTCTTTTGCAGATATGCGGGAACATATCAAACGTTATTTCAGCAAATTTGCGTGGGATAACGTAAAAATGGAAAATCTATGTATCGATAAAAAGGGAGGCGGCGGTGCTGGTATTGATTCTGGCGCAGACCTCATTCAATACACCCCCACCCAAGATTTCGTCCGCCATTATTTTACTCCTCAAATTCCAGTAAAAGGCCTATTGCTGTGGCACAGCGTCGGCACCGGAAAAACGTGCAGCGCGATTGCTGCCGCAACATCCACTTTCGAATCCCAAGGCTACACCATTTTATGGGTAACACGCACCACCCTTAAAAACGATATTTGGAAGAATATGTTTGACCAAATATGCAACGAAACGATTCGATCTCAAATAATTGACCGAGGCCTGGTTATTCCCACCGATATGAAAAAGAGAATGCGACTGCTTTCCGCTTCTTGGAAAATACGTCCCATGTCTTACAAACAATTCAGCAACTTGGTATCAAAACAAAATAATTTCTATAAAACACTTGTTAATATAAATGGCAAAGAAGATCCTCTGTGCAAAACACTCATTATCATCGACGAAGCCCATAAGTTATATGGCGGCAGCGATTTATCGTCATTGGAACGCCCCGATATGAATATTTTGCACGAATCTTTGATGAATTCATACCGCGTTTCCGGCGCAAATTCCGTGCGATTGCTATTGATGACCGCAACGCCCATTACCGAAAACCCGATGGAATTGATCCGGCTCGTGAATTTATGCAAACCCACTCACGAACAAATCCCGCACGAATTTCCCGCATTTTCCCAAGAATATTTAAATGAAGACGGCGGATTCAGTGCAAACGGTCGCACTCGATATTTGGACGACATTGCTGGGTATATTAGTTATTTGAACCGCGAAAAGGACGCCCGTCAATTCTCCCAGCCTCGGATACAGAAGATAACGCCGCCCTTGATATACAACGTCCAGGATGCGATGAACTACGATAAACGATATGTTCGCGAAGTATTTAATAAGGATATTTCTGAATTAAAGACCAAGATTGGTACCGAAACGTCGAAAATCGACAAGGAATTGGCCGACGTAGATTCAAGTAAATTCGAATTTTTAAAAGATAAATGCAACGAGTACGAAGGTATCGTGAAAAAAGGATGCGAGAAGATCGTTCGCGCCAATATTCGAGAAATCATTCGCGAAGCCAAAGAACATACGACAAAAATTCGCGATGACATTAAAACCATTCGCGAGGAAATCAAGAACAAGAATTTGTTTCGCAATGACGCTTTGAAACACATTGCCGATATCACTGCTGCAGTGCCAGAAGAACTCGAGAAATTCAAAGAAACGGCATATTATAATTTAAAATACAAATGCGCGAAAAAAATAAAATCGACCTCGGCCGAATTCAAAGAGGCGATGGAAAATCATCCGTCCATTAATGAATATAACCAATCCATTGCTGCATATGACGAACGCATACGCGAACTGCAAGATGGATTAAAAGGCGAACTGGGCGCTCATAAAAAACGAATCAGTCGAATCAAGGATTTTTTGCGCAGAGGGGATTTGAACGATTTAGAAAAAAGCGTGCTCAGACTAACGATACGCGATGATCAAAAAACGTACAAAAAACGTAGCAAGGATGCTCAAAAACAAGTGGACGCGCAAATAAAAGATATAAATATTTCGCGAAAAGCTGCCGAAAAAACGCGCAAATCGCGATACCGTAAATTGAAAACCACTCTTAAAAAGCAAATTCGTGAAGATAAAGCGAAGGAAAAGGCAGAAGCGCGTGCCGAGAAGAAATTGCGTCGGACGATGCGGAAGCAAGGCGAATTGCGCGAAGAAATACAACACGAATTACTGCAAAATCTGGTGAAAAAATATTCGACGCAAATTGACGAAGATTTTGAAAATGTGCAGGCGGAATTGGCTGAAAAGGCTGCCAAAAAGGCGGAGGAAAATGACGCGAAAAAAGCAGAAAAAGAAGAGAAACACGCGAAAAAATTGGTGGAAAAAGAAGCGCGCCATTTAGAAAAAGAAGAAAAACACAAACAAAAGAAGGCGGACAAGGCGACTCGCAAACTGCAAAAATCATTAGAAAAGGCGGAACGAAAAACGAAACGAGATCTTGATAAAAAGGAGGCAAAAACGAGAAAAATAAAACCTTTCAAATTCCGAACTCCTTCACTAAAGTTCCGGAGTTAGGTCGCTCACCTACGCTTGCCTTCGGTAGTCCGGCTCGCTCCAAACATCTTCAAAAAACGATAAAAACGAAAAATGAACTATCTTCGTCCGTGCATTATATATAATACATATTATATAGAATGTACATTATTAGCGGCCCCAATATGCATCTCATCATCGTTTCGTTCATCGTATATATATTTGTCAATCTATTCGAAAATCTGATTCATTACAACATTGGTAGATTTAGCAACCAAGATACAAAATTAGAATTGCCGACACAAAAAGATTGGTTCAAAATTATTGTTGTAATGTGTATTTTTGCGCTTTTACAAGGAATCCTTACGTATTATTTCAACAAAAAAACATAATACAATTATATATACTATTTACTACATTTATTGATTGCATTACCAAAAAAATGACGGAACCAACCACTACAGTATCCGAACTAAAAACAAATGTTCCAAAAGAAATGTCGAACCCTGCCGTAGATAAAATGACACTGGAATTATTACTTAATAAAAATTATTATCAGAAATATTTATCGAAAAACGACCCGAAAAAATATCAAGAACACCAAGAATACCTGCAAAAAATAAAGACGTTTAAACATTCGATAACATATATGACAACTGAAATGTTAAACGATCATAAAAAAACATATACGAATGAAATTAATGAGGCATTCACTCATTATTGTCAAACGCTGATACGACATTTAGAAATAAAGAAATTTGAACCGAATCAAAACAAAACGGATTATTATGAAGATGAAAATACAATGTTTGCATTCGATTCGTTAAATAATGTTAGCAAATCAGGGTTGGAAATAGAAAGAGAAATTGAAATGGGCCAAGGTCAACGACAAAACATTGTCCAAGGGCCGGGTCAAAACATGGTCCAAAGACAAAACTTGGTCCAGGGGTCGGATGTCAGACAATGGTTTGGTCAAGGTCAAAGACAAAACGTGGTTCAAGGTCAAGGTCAAGACGCTAGACAATGGTTAGGACAAACCCAAGGACAAACACAAGGACAAGACGCTAGACAATGGTTAGGACAAACCCAAGGACAAACACAAGGACAAGACGCTAGACAATGGTTAGGACAAAACGTGGTCCAAGGACAAAACGCGATCCAAGGACAAAACGCGGTCCAAGGCCAAGGACAAGAATTAAGACAACAATTTATACACGAACAAGAACTGAGACAAGGTATCGAACAAGGTTTTGTACAATGGGTAGAAATAGATCCACAAATTCAAAATGTGAAACGGCAAACAACAAGGCTTACTATGAATATGTTTGCTCATCCTCCAAAAAGAATAACATAAAGCTTCGCTCCAAACTCGGCAAACGTAGTCGAAGGGAACGAAGGAGTTCAATTCACCTGCGAAAAATGACTTCCGTGGTAATATTGGATCAATTTTGATGTGCTATAATCATTTTCATTGTAAAATATTTTTAACACTTCTCCCCACAACACCAAATCACCCCACCTATGCGAATATATATTTTGCGATTTATCAATTTCTGATATATATTGCATTACTAATTGGTTTTGACGTAGTAATCCAAGATTCAATGCAATTACGTTTGTATACGGTCCTCCTAAAACCCGAGGTAAATTTTCAATTCCTTCTACTTCGTCTCCTGATTTCATTTTACTATCATATTTCAAATGTTTCATATTTTCAAATTCATCTGTTAAATTATTATTTTGTAAAAATTGGCACGTAAATTTATGTAAACCTAACACCGCAAAGGGCGGTTCATCATCCCATCTTCCAAAAAAAGCAACCTTGTTATCCAATGATTCAAACATATAATCAATAGAAAATCCAATATTACAATCTTCATCGATACGTAATATTTTATCATAATCTTTCACATAATGCCAAAAATCTACAAACCAAAATGTGCACATGTGTCTATACGATAATGGAAAATGAATGTTTGTTCTCTCGAAAAAAAACTTATCCGCAACAAATGGAATGTCTGCTTTTTCTGGCAGAAACGCGTGTTCAGATATACAAACAAATTTAATAGGTAAGTTGCTTTTTGATTGTATATGAGTTTGATGATCCGGTATAATATTCCCTTCGTGAAAAATGACAAAATCAAAATCCTTCTTTTTTGCATTGTCTCCAATATAATTATTACGATTTATCAAGTCGTCATATTTATATATATCATTATATCCTCGAGTAAGCACAACAACTGCATTTTTGTTCATTGTTGTATAACAAAAATATTATAATATATTTATACTTTTATTATATTATATTATATCTTTGAAGATTTACAATATTTATTTCGTTATTCATAAATATCACACTATTATATTATAGGAATAATGGGTAAATCATATAAAAATAAAACAAAAAAAAGAAACAAACGAAACAAACGAAACAAACAAACCCTAACAAAGCTACATAAAAAGATGCATAGAATAACCAAAGATCATTTAGAAGCAAACTTAGATAATGATAATAACATTGATGTTGGAGCGAGCCGGCTACCGAAGGTAAGCATAGGTGAGCGACCTAACTCTGGAACTTTAGTGAAGGAGTTTGCCGATTTACCCGAAAACACTGATTTGCGCGGCACCTTTCCTTTTTCCAAAATGAATTGTAGCCCCATGGTCCGAGGTAAAACACCCGGAAATTATACTTGCTATACTCCCGATATTTTAGTAAAAATAAAAAATGCATATAACGCGAGTCATTCAAAACAAGAACAAATAGTATCGACTGACCCGCGCAAATTATGGTCCGAATTGCGTTCTAAATTGTCAACTTGTAAAAAAGAAGACTGTTGGTTGGAAGAGATCAAAGACCCAGTCGTAAAACAACAAATCGACAAAATGATTTTCGCACCAGATCAACCACACGAATGGAAAAAAAACCCGGTTGAATGGCTTTCGAATTTCGATATTGGAGATGTATTGCGGCAATATGAACAAACCTTTCCGAATTTCAAATTAATCGAACCAACTGCTATTGACTATGATACGCGATTGCCAGAAGAAAACGATCGATGCGTATCTGAACCATTATGTAATCTATCAATTAAACAATTAATAAAACAAGGAAAGAATAAAATAGGAATTGTATTTAATTTAGACAATCACGATGAATCTGGGTCTCATTGGGTATCTTTGTTCGTGGATATCGATAATTCGCTTATATTTTATTATGATAGTGCGTGCAATCCAGTACCCAAGGAAATTGAGCGATTGGTCGCAACCATAACTGAACAAGGCGCAAAATTATCAAAACCAATTGCGTTTAGATACAAGAAAAATGATAAAAAACATCAGCGTTCCAATACTGAATGTGGAATGTATTCACTGTTTTTCATTATTACATTTTTAACAAACGAAACGGATGTTCAAAAAAATATGACAATCGAAAATAAACTAGGGTTGTTTATGAATAAGGATATTCCGGATGAATATGTGAAAAAATACCGTAATATTTATTTTAATTCATAAAAAAATATAGGTATAATACAAAATACAATACAACAAATAATTTTATACAATACAATACAATAGAATGAAAACAAAAATGATTCGAAATAAAAACAAATCAAAAAACAAAAACAAATCAAATAATAAATCAAAAACCTATAACCGTAAAACGCGTAAAACGAAAGGCGGCGGGGAGAAAATACAAATTACATTTTTGAACAAAAAAACGGATGGCAAACCAACTAGTATGGTTCGAATTTTAAAAAATCCTGCTGCGACTGCTGGTTTTTTAAAAGCATTAGATTCTTATACCGATTCTGTCGAAAATGATCTTCTTTCAATTGCAAACGATGTAATTGGCCCGCCCTATCATCAAGAAATAATTGATATTAATATTGGTAGTAAAAACACAATGAGTTTGGAAGATGCTTTCCACAAATTAAACTCAAATAACATAATGAAATGGCCTGATATTTTATCTAATTATGAAGCACAAAAAAAAACTTTATTGGATAATATTAATACTTCGTCGGGCAAATCAACTAGATCTGTATTTGTGAATAAACTGGATGAACTAGATGAAGCACTTGACACAGTCATTGGCTCATATTATAAATTCTTAGGAGTTTCGGCAATGGATACAGAAGCTAATATCACGAAAAAAGCAAAAGATGCAAATGATGCAAATGTTGCAAAAGATATATCGACCACACAAAATATAGAAAATGCATTGGCTGGTATTTTATATGATAAAAGTCGTCATCCACCTCCACCACTACCCATTTCCAAATAGTAATAAATCGTTCGTTTTTATGTAATTTGCAATAAATTATATAAAAAAATCGGTGTTGTAAAATATACCATTACAAAAATGTCATTGTATATTCATCCTGAAAATCAAAAAAGAATGTGGGAAAATATATCGAAACATCCACAATTTCAATATTTTGATCCAATGTATAACGGAACGGGTGAAAAGGAAACGTGGTTTCGAGAAACGATACAAGGGTTTTATGAAAGCAATAAATTCAAAATATTATCTGTCCAAGATTTACAACAATTGAATCGCGAAACAATAGCATATATGATTCGAGCAATAAAAAAATACGAAAAAGAATATAACGAACAAAAAAACACTAAGATCCAAAATACTAAGATCCAAAACACTAAGATCCAAAATACTAAGATCCAAAACACTAAGATCCAAAATCCTACAATCCCTTCAACAACATCTTCTGTACCCTCATATGCAAACTCCTTCACAAGTGCTTCGACCCCTTCGACTACGTATGCGGACTTCATAACCGCAGGAAGCTCAGCTACACCTAACGGTTCTGGTTCGAACCAAACGGTTTCTCGCGAATATATTTCTGAAAAAAAACAAGAAGATATGAACCGACATTTTAGCGAACGTCAAAAAGAATATGAATCGATGCTAGTTCGTAAACCCTTGGAAAACATCGATTTTAAAATGCAAATGGTCGATGATAAACCTATCGGAAATATGGACGAATTGATTCGAATTCATACTCAACAACGTGAAAGCGACATCAAAATAACTGCACCGGAAGCTATGAATTCTGGAAGTAAAGTTCCGGAATTTGAAGATTATCAATCTTTACGCCAACAACTCAAAGAATTGAACGACAAGATGAATAATACCATCCAATCAATGCGTATCGAAATTGATGATCTTAAACGCGACATTCGACAAAAAAACGAGTTTCCTCCTGATTCTTCATCGAATTCTTAATAATCACCTTCGGGGGGGTTCCAAAAAAATTATCCATTCCCCAAATGCAAAAACGACGACAATACGCTTTTGTTCTTTTCCATATATTGTTGTGTCTTCAATTTCGATTCATATTCCTTTCGCATCATTCGCTCCTTCATTATTCGATCCTGTTCTCTCAACATATGTTCCGACTGTTGTTTATCCAACGGATCGAACGATTGTTTGTTCCGTTCCCGATTAAAATGGTCAACGGAATTGTATTTGGGTACCTTACTAAAATCGGACTCGCTAACCGCGAACACGGTTTGGTCTTTGTGCACTTTTCGCAAATCATCGTATTTTAATTTGCTAAAAGGGTCGCTGCATACATATGTGTCGTCTTCATCGTCTCCTACCGATTCGTGAAAATTCGCACCACTTTTTCCTGAAAATTGTTCGACGCCTTTATACTTTACCAATCCGGCGTTCTGTTGTTTCATCGATTCAAACACCTGCCCCATATTGTTGACAGAGACGTTTTCGGATGTTTTAGCAAACATCGCATCTTCTTTGCTAAACCATTCGTTCCGTTTATTATCCGGGCGTTGCATCATATTGTCTTCGAACAATTTGTTGAATTTATTCTGGAAATCAGCGGCGGACATTTTATCGATAACCTTGTTGATTTGTTTATTCGTGCTTTGGTTATGTCCGGCAACGTTTACCGGTTTATAATCGGTCGCTTCCTCCGTCATTGGTTGATTTTGACGATTTTGATTTTCATAAAATTCGACCAAAACGTCAAATGCTTTTTTATAAAACAAAAAATAATCGGCCGGTAATTTTGACTTGTCGGGATGCAACATTAATACTCGTTTTTTGGCCTGTTTCATTTCGTGTTCGGTAATTCGTTTGGGTGTTAGATCAAACAAACCAAATAATTCCTCGATCGAATATGATTGGATGGTTAAATTATGGGGTGCGTTTTGATTCGACATTTTGTTTTGTTTGTTTGTTTTGTTTGTTTTGTTTGTTTGTTTTGTTTGTTGCCAATTACTTATATATTTTCATTGGAAAAGTATTATTCGATTTTTATCGTTCAATCGAAAACCATAAAATAAATACACACTTGAAGATTTAAGTTCGCACAGAACACATTGAATAATTATTATGATAAATTATATAAATAATATTTATCATATTATACTAAACTATGAATGTTGATGAAATTATAAATAATTATAAACTATTAGAAGAAGAATTACAAAAAACAAAAGAGGAATTAATTCAAACCAAGGAGCATCTTAATATTTATACAATGAAAAATAAAAAATATTATGAAAATAATAAAGCAGAACATAAACAAAGAGTTAAGGAATACCAACAAAAAACAAATTACAAAAGCGATTACAAACCTACACCAGAACAAAAAAAAGAATATAATAAACGAGAATATTTGAAAAGAAAGGAGAAGTTAAAAAAGGGAAATGAAGAAAAAACCGAAAATTAAATCATTTAGTAATATTAATTCGTAAAATTGCTTAAAATTATTATCTTTAGTAAATATATAGAATGGTCAAAAAGAAGAAGTTGAAAGACGAATTCAAAGAGTTTAGGAATAACGATAAATCCGCATACAAAACCTTCAAAATACCACTCAAATCTGTTTTACTTAATCGGGATTTAGTTCAACCTGTAATAAACAATCTTGTTTTTGAAATGAATGATTTAATGATACATTCTTACCAGTTTATCCGTTTGTATGTTTTGAATTGCTATTCCAATAAAACGGCTTTGCCTGAAATTGATAACACTTTTATTTTGTATTGTATCAAATCATTAGGAACACGAAGCAACCAAGGTGTGAAAAGTAAAAATACGGAACTACTTGACAAGTTGGAAAAGTTTTATTTGGAAGAATATCAGCCATCAGTAAATCACGAGAAAACAAATTTGAAAAATACCACTTTTTTATTACCTTATTTAGCAACACAAATTCATACGTCTTTATCCAACAACGCCCAAGAACATTTCGTTCAGCACTTTTTGAGATTTATCAACAAAACAACATCACAAATAACCGAAGATAAATCCATTTTATTCAAATTAAAACATCAATTGATGAGTATAAATAATGAAACCGATGAAATTTTCAATGAATGGAAAACAACTCATTTATCAAATATTCTACCAAACTCCTTCGATATGCGGTGCACATCTCCGGAGTTCAGTCGCTCTCCTCCGCTGACGCTCCGGTTCGCTCCAACTAACATTACCAAGTCAGTTTATTATGATGTGAAAGTTAGACCATTTGAATATTTGAAAGGAATGTTGTATATGAATGAAGTGTTGGAAAAACAAGAAAGTAAATTATTCCAACCCTTACCACTACGAAATAATATTGTTCCAAAACATATTCTTTTGGATACAGCAAGTTTGGTTAGTTTATTCTGTCCAGTAAATAAAGCAGATGGAATAAAAAAGGGTGAATTACATAAAAACCTAAAAGAAAACCAACACAATATTTGGAATGCCTTTTTGAATTTGAACCATAAAATATTTAGAAATCAACATTACCAATTCCATCATCAAATACAAACTGACGGAGTATCTTGTTGCTTATTATTTATTAGAAAAGATTTGAAAGATAAGAAATGGGGTTCAAGAGTTCCAAGCATTCCAGACCAAGACTTTTATGATATTGAAGATTTATCCAAAGAACAATTAGATAATTTGAGTAATAGGAATATAGTTGGTTGCGACCCAGGCAAACACTCGTTAGTATATATGATGGATAAGAATGGTAAGAAATTACAATATACAGCATCACAACGGAAAATAGAAAGTTATGGGAAGAGAAACCAACGAATATTATTACAAGAAAAGAAACGAAATAAAATTATTGAAAAAGAAACTCATTTATCGTTTCAAAATAGCAAATCGGTGGATTATATCAAGTTCAAAGCATATTTGGTAGAAAAAAATAAACTCAATAAACAAGTTAGCGAATTTTACAAGAAAGATACTTGGAGAAAAATGAAATTTAGGCAATATAGTTATGGTAAGAAATCAATAGATACATTCCTGAATAAAATCCAAGAAACGTTTGGTTTAAATATCCTAATTGGTTATGGAAATTGGAGTAGGGATACACAAATGAAACATTTTATGCCTACGATGAATAAGGGATTACGGAAACAAATCCATAAAAGATATGATACTATTACAATCAATGAATTCAATACCAGTAAGAAATGTTGTGGGTGTAGTAATGAAATGAAACATTACCGAGATAAAAAGAATAAGGAAGTATATCGTCTTTTCGTATGTTCTAACTGCGTGAGTTGCCAAAACAAACAAAACGTATTTAGAACCCGAGATGCGAATTCCGCAGTAAATATAATGAACTTAACTACTTGTTGGATAAATAACCAAACGAGACCAGAAGAGTTTAGTAGGGCATCGTCTTTCACTTGTTTTGGAGAAGAAACGAGAAAAAGTAAGACCATCGTTGTTAAAGCCGAAGTAAAGCGGTAAGCACAACTATTGATTTTATACCTTTGAATTTTTTATTTTCGTATTTTTGTGCGAACTTAAATCTTCAAAGGTGTAAATATACTATAAATATAATACACATATACTATAAATATAATACACAGTATTCAAATTGTTTAGACAATGTCGCAGAATCCTTCGATTATTACCGAATTACCATCACTGAAGGCGTTTTCTGATTTGCTTGCTGCAAACCAAGGACTTATTATTATTAAATTCGGCGCGGAATGGTGCGGTCCGTGTAAAAAAATAGAGGGATTAGTGAACGAATGGTTTCACAAAATATCACCTACCGTCCAGTGCATAAAGATAGACATCGACGAACATTTGGACGTCTATGCTTTTCTGAAGAATAAAAGGGTTTTGAATGGAATACCTGCT
>Ga0114970_10002177_pt1 | contig 14702 bp, 10 predicted proteins | sample M_140205_XF_Meta_FD_87030 | JGI IMG/M metagenome (GOLD analysis project Ga0114970, IMG submission 87030) | Freshwater microbial communities from Lake Montjoie, Canada to study carbon cycling - M_140205_XF_MetaG | ecosystem: Environmental > Aquatic > Freshwater > Lake | place: Lake Montjoie... | reverse complement strand
TCTTTGAGCTTGGAGGCGTCAACCCGCTCTTTGGCCTTGCTTAGAAGGGAGGCATCGCTTAAACCTGCGGGGTTCATCTTCGTGCCCAAATACACCGACATGGCCAAGAGATCTTCATCCGGCACACCTGCCCAGGACTGGACGATCTCCCCCATGGGGCCCGAGGCCACGCCGTGGTACTCGGTGTGGCCCGTTCTCAGATAACGGTACAAATCCTCTTGCGTCCAAGGCAGGGGTGCCGCATTGTTCACACTCAATGCAGGCGCATACCAACCATTGACGTAAGCGCCTTGCAAGTCCTGTGTCCCACGCTTTTCTGCCCCCAAGATGTTTCTCTCGGTGTGACAGGCACTGCAATGGCCCACACTGTTGACCAAGTACGCTCCACGCAATAAAAGCGCTGAGGAGGTGTTGGCAAGCCTAGGTGGGGCTTGCTCTAAAAAAAGTGCATTCCACATCTTCATCAACCCACGAAGATTGAATGGAAAGGTGAGGGTGTTGGGCTTGGGCTCAGAGGCCACGGGCGTTTGCGACATGGTCCACGCATACAAGGACATCAGGTCTTCGTCATTGATGCTCTTAAAGGACGTATAAGGAAACGCCGGATAGAGCTGATGGCCCTTGGCTGAGATGCCCTCACGCATGGCCCGCTCAAAGGCCTTGTAGCTCCAGCCCCCAATGCCCGTTTGCGCATCGGGCGTGATGTTGGAGCTGTAGATCACCCCAAAGGGCGTTGGTATGGGGCGACCCCCAGCGTTAAGCAAACCCGCCTCTTGGGTGTGACAGCCCTGGCAGTTGCCCATCAACGCCAATTGAGCACCACGCTCAATCATCTTGGGCCCATACATCGACAAATTGACCGGCGCAGTGAGTTGCAAATTGGCGTTCAAGTTCGGGCCATAAAGCACCCAGCCCAAGGCGCAGAGAAAGGCTGCAGACAAGACACCCAGGCTCTGAACGCCAAAACCCATGACGCCCTTTGCAACACCTTTCAGCGTCAACGCGCGCACAGGATAATTTGCAAAAAACGCTTGGGCCTTTGAGCCCCAAACCCGAGCGCCCAAACCGATTGGAGAGGGGTCTTTGAATGCGCCTGCAGGTTTTGACTCATGACCCAAAGGATTCAAAGCCGCCAAGATTTTGTCGGGCGTGAAGGGCGGGTTTCTAAAACGCACCCCAGTGGCATCGAAAATGGCGTTTGCAATGGCTGCGGTCCCGGGCACCGAGGACGACTCGCCCGCACCCAAGGGGTCTTGATCTTGGCGCGGCATGTGCAGCACTTCAATCACGGGGACTTGCCTGAAGTTGAGAATCGGATAGCTGCCCCATTCAAGACTTTGCACCGAACCTGTTTGGGGGTCTGTTTGCACGTCCTCCTTCAAAGCTCTGGAGGTCGTTTGAATCACATTGCCGTTGACCTGATGCTCCACACCCTGGGGGTTGATCAGCATGCCCGCATCGTGTCCCACGACCACTTTGCTCACATGCACTTCGCCCGTGTTGGGGTTGACCTGCACATCGGCCACCCACGCCGAGTAGGCCGCACCAAAGCCCGGCCATTTGCTGTGGACGTACCTTGCATAGGCGACGCCTTGGCCCTTTAGCCAAGCACCTTCGCTTGGTTTGCTTGCATCGCTTGCATCGCTTGCATCGCGTGCATCGCTTTCTTGTTGCTGAGGTCGGGTGTGGTTGATCCAATTCGCTTTCTCAGCCGTGGCCTTTAACAACTCACCCGCTCTGCTGTCACTCAAGGACTGCAACCTAAATTGCACAGGATCGACTCGGGCCTCAAAGGCCAATTCATCCATGAAAGACTCATGGGCAAAAGAGTTGGGAAGGGCCGATACGCCTCTAAGCCACGAGGCCCGCAAAATGGGCGCCATGTCTTGCACCCGCACACGCAAATGGGCAAACTCGTAGGGCGGTCTCGCCGTTCTGTCGCCCATCTCATAGACCTTGGCCACGGGTTCAATGAGACGGGTGAGCAAAAGCGCCAAGGTGGGTGCCCCGTTGGAGGGAAAGGCGCTTAAAAAGTCATAGGCCAGGGCATGGCCTTCTTTGTCCAGTGCGCCTCTCACCTTCATGACTTGCGCCGCCCCCTTGGGCTCCCAAGCATGTTCTTGCTCGCGGCTCAATTGCACGCGCACCGGGGCCTTCAAGGCCTTGGAGAGAAGGGCCGCGTCAGCGGCCACATCGTCGGCACAGTTTCTGCCGTAGCAGCCTGATGCCTCCATGCGAATGACCTCAACGCTTGCGTCCACAGTGCCTGCAATCAAGGCCAAATCGGCTCTGAGCACATGCGGGTTTTGTGTGCCAGCCCACACGCGCATGCGTGTCCCCGAGGCTTGAAACTCCTCGTCTGAGCACCATTGGGCCAACGCACAAGAGGGGCCAATGGAGGCGTGCATCTGGTAGGGCCAGACATAGGTTTGGCTCAAAGAGACGGCTGCGCTTTGCATAGCGCTTTGCACGTCTCCGTCGTTGATCAATTCGCGCTCAGTGAACGCTTGCTTGGAGAGCGCATTCTCGGTGTCTTGCAACGAACCCACGCCAGGCCAAGACTTCCAGTGCACCACCAACTCTTTCATGGCTTGCTCGGCATGCTCCTCGCGCTCGCACACCACCCCCACAAAGTCCCCTTGCACCACCACCGCTCTTAGGCCTGGCACATGGCTAACCGATTCGCACTCCACCTTCAGCAGCGTCTTGCCAACAAAGTCTCCACTGTCCACACCGGCGTAGGGAGGCCGCACCACACGGCCATGCAGCATGCCCTCTATGCGCATGTCGTGCACAAAGGTCAACTGTGCTTGGGCTTTAAGTGGGATGTCCACGCGAGGCACGGCTTGTCCAACCAGCCGATACGCCTGGCGGTCTTTGAGCGGTGCGTTCAAATCCAGTTGCAAAGCGATGTTTTGATCAAAGAGCAACTCAGACCAGGGCAGAACCCTTTTTTGCGCAGTCTGGTAAAAAAGGTCTAAGGCTTCATTGCCAGTGGCCAAGACATGAAAGCCCTCTTCGCCGTAGAGCACATCACTGACGGAGACGCCAAAGTAGTGGGCACTCTGATCAAGCCCCCATTGAAGGATTTGGGCCGCGGCACATTGAAGCGGCTTGGCATGCGTTTGGATGGAGTTGCTGGCGATGGTGGCGCCTTGATTGGGAGACACCGAGGTGTGGCCCATCACCATGTGTACGCGTGAGAGGTCAAGGAACAATTCTTCGGCCACCATTTGCGTGAGCGCCGTTCTCAGGCCCGTTCCCATGTCCACATGCCCGTGCAAGGCCGTGACGCTTGCGTCCGTCCAAAGAGCGACCAACACCTCTGCACCCTCATCAAGCGAAGAGGCGATAAAGGGCGGTTGACCGCTCGCGCCCAGGGGTGGCGAGACGGGAGGTCTTGAGACCCAAATGACACCCCGCATCAAGGGCAGGTCTTGGCGTTTAAAGGGGTTTTGTGCGATCAACATCAAGGCGCCTTCGCCAACGTCTGACCAAGCGTCTGACCGAACGTCTGACCATGCGTCGTGCCCGGCGTCGTGCCCGGCGTCGTGCCCGGCTCCAAAGGCACGGAGGCTGACTTTGCAAGCTCAGCAGTCTGCGCATCTCGGGCGCCATCAAGCTCCCTGGTGTATTGAACCGAGAGCTCAACCGCTTTTAAAATTTCCACATGTGCACCACAACGACACAAGTTGCCTGACAACGCATCAAGCATCTCTTGGCGCGAGGGTTGTGCGTTTTTAAGCAAGAGCGCCACCGTCATCATGATCATGCCACTCAGACAATACCCACATTGGGTGCCTTGGGCGTCGATGAAGGCACGCTGCACCGGGTGCAAGGGGTCTAGAGAGGTTTGAGCGTTTAAAAGGGGCAAGCCCTCAAGCGTGGTGATGGATCGGCCCCCTACACCGAGAGCAGGAATCACACAACTGCGTGCAGGCTGGTGGTCCACAAGCACCGTACAGGCGCCACATTCCCCCAAGCCACACCCATATTTTGCGCCATTGAGCTCAAAATCATTTCTAAGCACATGCAGCAAGCTTGCTTGTGGCGTGAGCTCAAGCGCTCTGACTTGTCCATTGACCTTGATCGTGACGGTTTGGGTCATGGTCAAACTCTCATCAGGGCGAAGAAGGGCGAAGAAGGGCGAAGCAGGGCGCAGGGTGTGAGCTTTAAGCGATGTCGCTGGACTGGATGCGTTGAACGCCTTTGTCGCCCATGCTTTTCCAAGCAGCGGCCAAAGAGCCATTCAAATCAATCGCCCGGCACGCATCTTCAATGACGTAGGTCTTAAAGCCCGCGGTTCTGGCGTCCATGGCCGTCCACGCCACGCAAAAATCCGTGGCCAAACCCGTCACGTAGACCGTTTTGATGCCCCGCTGCTTTAAGTAACCCGACAGACCCGTGGATGTTTTGGCATCCGCTTCGGTAAAGGCAGAATAAGAATCCATGTCTTTGTGATAACCTTTACGGATGATCAATTGCGCACTGGGCAGCTTCAAGTCCTTGTGCAAAGCGGCATCTTGCGTGCCCTGCACACAATGATCAGGCCACAAGACTTGAGTGCCGTAGCCAAGCTTGGTGGTCTCAAAAGGCTTCTTGCCCGAATAGCTCGAGGCAAAGGAGGCGTGGCCCGCTGTGTGCCAATCTTGGGTCACCACAATGTTGGCAAAGGAGGCGCCGAGTTTATTGATCACCGGCACGACCTCAGAGCCCTTGGAGACGGGCAGGGTACCGCCTTCGATGAAACAGTTTTGAACATCCACCACAATCAAAACCGACTGCGCATCGGGTTTGATTTTACCCGCGGCGAAAATAGAGTTGGACATCAGACCCAAAGAGGCCACCGCACCCACAGTGCTTGAAGCGCCCAAGGCGCTTAGCAAGAAACGTCTAGAAATCGTCATAGAAATACTCCTTAAAAGATAAAAGAACACCTGCCATGTCTAATCAACCCTAGGCTCTTGGTGAGTCTATCAGGCGAAGTTGTGATTGAGTAAAAAAAAACCCCTCCAATTTGTAAGCACGCTCATACACTCAAATAGGCCTTGAGCGCTTGCCCATCTTCAGACAACGCTTGCATGCTCGAGTGATGCCTGACTTGCCCCTTCTCAAGCACATACACTCGGTCTGAAACCCATTGCGCAAAATGAAGATTTTGTTCACTGAGCAAGATGCTCACCCCTTGGCGCTTCAAGGTCAAAATCATCTCCCCCATTTGCTCCACAATCAATGGAGCAACCCCTTCTGAGGGCTCATCGAGCAAGAGCACCAAGGGATTGCCCATCAAGCTCCTTGCCACCGTCAACATTTGTTGCTCTCCGCCACTCATGTGCGAGCCCAGACGGTGCGGCATGGAAGCCAAATTGGGGAAAAGCTTGCCCAAATTAGCGTAATCCCAATAGGGCGCATCTTGTCCGTTGGGAAATTTTCTCGCCCCTTGGCGCGCGACACTTAAATTTTCAAGCACCGTCAGATCTGTAAATATGCGCCTGTCCTCGGGCACAAATCCAAGCCCGCGTCTCGCCGCTTCGTGGGGCTCAAAGTGGCTTTGATCTTGACCCAAAAAATTCACCACCCCCGTCTTTTTGGGCATCAAACCCATCAAGGCTTTCAAGGTGGTTGACTTGCCCGCGCCATTTCGCCCCATGAGCGCCACGACTTCACCACGCTTGACTTGCAAATTCACATCAAACAAAATCTGCGCTGCGCCGTACCAGGCGCACAGGTTTTTGCATTCAAGCAAGACGTGGTCCGCGCTTGGGATTAAGTTAAGGGGGGCTTCAAACTGACTCATGCCCTCGCACCTTCAAATGTTTTACCGCCACCAAAGTACACGGATTGAACCAAGGCATTGTCTCTCACCTCTTGGGGCGTGCCGTGGGCAATCAACTCGCCTCTGGCCAAGACCAACACCCGATCAGCATAACCAAAGACCACATCCATGCTGTGCTCGGTGAACAAAACGGCCAAGCCGTTTGGCCTTGATTTGCGATCGATGACCAACTCTTTGGTGAGCGCCATGAGATTGTTGCGCTCACTCGAAGCCATGCCCGCCGTGGGCTCATCCATCAACAACAAGGTGGGCTCGTTGGCCAACGCCATGGCAAGCTCCAGCCTCTTTACGTCCCCATAGGCCAAGGCCGAACAGGCCTTGTCCGCCTGCGAATCTAAGCCCACCAAGCGCAAAAGCTCGGTGGCCTCGTCTCTTTTAAAAAGCGTCGCTCGTTGCCAAAACGCATACAACCTCGACTCTGCAGACAAGAGGGCCATCTGTACATTTTCCGCCAAGGTCATGGAGCCAAACGTTTGCGCAATTTGAAACGTTCGACTGACTCCCCTTTGCCAAGTCTCACGAGGCGAGAGCCCACTTAAGGGGCGGCCCTTGAATACGATCTCACCCCGATCAGGCCGAATTTGACCATTGAGCATATTGAAAGTCGTTGACTTGCCCGCCCCATTGGGCCCGATCATGGCAAGCATCTCCCCCGCCTCCAAATCAAACGAGATGCCTTTGACCGCTTGGTTTGCGCCAAAGCTTTTTCGGATCTCGCGGATGTGCAGCAAACTCATGGCATTCTCTCCTTTGCCTTAGAGGCACCCCACTGCCTCCAAGCGCCTGAGATAAAGCCTGCCAAGCCACTGGGAAAGACCAGGACCAAAAGCAAAATCACCGCACCAAAACACGCCCTCCAATAGGGCGTCTCTCGGACAATCATGTCTTGCAACCAGGTAAAACTCACCGCACCCAAGATGGGGCCGGAGATGGTTTGCAGTCCCCCCAAGAGCACCATGACCAAGGCATCTACAGACTTTGAAATGCCTAGGCTGTCGGGTGAAATGCTGCCCTTGGAGAAGGCAAAGAGCGCGCCCGCCAATCCCGCAAACCATCCCGAGACGGCAAAGGCCGTCCACTGCAAAGCCTTCACATCCATGCCGATGGCCTGGGCCCGCACGCTCGAATCCCTGGCACTCCTAAGGGCGTAGCCAAAGGGGGAAAACAAGAGGCGTCGCAACATGAATAAAGAGGCGAGCACCAAAGCGAGGGTGAGGTAGTAGTAATGTTCTTTTTCTTTGAACAAGGGACTTGGCCACACCCCAGTCAGTCCGTTGCTCCCACCCGTAAATCCATCCCACTGAAAGCAAATGGACCATAAAATTTGACTAAAAGCGAGTGTGAGCATGGCCAAATACACACCACTCAAGCGCACACAAAACCAACCAATCAACAACGCAAACGCCATGGTCACCATGGGGGCCAAAAGAAGGCTCCATGCCATGCCCAGGTGCGCTTTGACAAGGAGCAAGGACGCTGCATAGGCACCCATGCCAAAAAAGGCAGCATGGCCAAAAGAGTGCATGCCCGATGGGCCCATCAAAAAGTGCAAACTGCACGCAAAAAGAGCAGCCGTCAATAAATCAATCGCCAAGACCGTGGTGTAGGCCGAGCTTTGAGTGAGGGTGGGCAGTAAAAACAAAACCGCTACCACCCCCGCCCAAGCCCACGTGGACTTGCCGCCCCCCAACACGTAAGGTTGCTCCATGTGGCCGTGGCTTCGACTTTGCGCTTGCTCTCGTCCCATGAGGCCCCAGGGTCTGAAGACCAAAACAACGGCCATGACCAAAAACTCAGCCACCAACGTGAGTTTAGAAAAGGCAAACGTGACGCCAGCTATTTCCTGCGTTCCCAAGGCAATGCACAGCGCCTTGATCTCAGCAATCAACAAGGCCGCCACAAAGGCTCCCGGAATCGATCCCAAGCCCCCAACCACCACCACCACAAAGGCCTCCCCGATGGAGACCATGTCCAAATTCAAGTTCGCGGGCTCTCTGGGTAACTGCAAAGCACCCGCCCAGCCCGCCAACGCACACCCCAGGGCAAAGACAGCGGTAAAGAGCCACTGCTGATGAACGCCCAAAGCGCCCACCATTTCTCGGTCTTGACTGGCCGCGCGGATGAGCACCCCAAAACGCGTGCGTTTCAAGATCCACCACAAAATGGCAAGCACCAAGGGGCCCACGATGATCAAAAACAAGTCATAGCTTGGAACTCGACGACCTAAGATGGAAACTGCACCACCAAACCCTGGCGCTCGAGCACCCATCAAGTCCTCTGCCCCCCAAAGCCACAGCGCAGCATCTTTGAAGATCAAGACCAGGGCGAAGGTGCCCAAGAGCTGAAAGATCTCGGGCGACTTGTACATCGGGCGCAAAAAAACCATCTCAATGACCGCTCCCAAGAGCCCCACCAAGACACCGGTGGCAAGCACCAAGGGCCAATAACTCCAGCTCAAACCCCAAGCGCGTCCCCATCCTTCGGTCAAGGTGTACGCCACGTAGACACCGAACATGAAAAATGAGCCATGCGCGAAGTTCACAATTCGCGACACACCAAAGATCAAGGACAGGCCCGCTGCCACCAAAAACAAGGAAGAAGCTTGGGCCAGACCGTTTAAAAATTGGACAACAAAGGAGGACAACTCCATGGGCGCTCTCAGTCCTTCAAGGATGAAATGATCTTTGAAGAATCAGTCTGGTGCGCGAAGTTTTTTGACCTCTTCAGCACTTGGCTGAAAACGCGCACCGTCCATGTAGCGGTAATCCACCATCACACCTTTGCCGTTGTCGTTTTTAATTTTGCCAACAAAAGCGCCCATGGTGGATTGATGGTCCTCCGCTCTGAAGGTCACTTTACCAAAAGGGGTCTCAAAGTTAAGCCCCCTAAATGCAGTGATCATGCGCTCGGTCTCGGTGCTCTTGGCTTTCTTCACGCCCTCGGCAATGGCCTTGATGGTGGTGTAGCCCACGATGGAGCCCAAGCGAGGATAGTCGCCAAAGCGCTTTTGATAGGCGCTTAAGAATGCTTTGTGCTCGGGCGTGTCAATGGTGCTCCAAGGATAACCCGTCACCACCCAACCGTTGGGGGTTTCGTCCTTTAAGGCGTCCAAGTACTCGGGCTCGCCCGTCAACAAACTCACCACATCGCGTCCCTCAAAGAGGCCCCGCGTGTTGCCTTCTCTCACAAATTTGGTCAAATCAGCTCCAAAGAGCACATTGAAGATGGCATCGGGTTTGCCGTCGGCCAAGGCTTGAGCGACTGCACCGGCTTCGATTTTGCCAAGGGAGGGGGCTTGCTCACCAACAAATTCAACATCGGGTTGAGCCGCTTTTAAGAGCTGCTTGAAAGTGGCCGCGGCCGACTGTCCGTACTCATAGTTGGGGTAGACCACCGCCCAGCGTTTTTTCTTCATCTTGACCGCCTCAGGCACCAACATGGCCACTTGCATATAGGTCGATGCACGAAGCCTAAAGGTGTAGCGGTTACCGCCTTGCCAGACCATCTTGTCGGTCAGGGGTTCGCCAGCCATAAAGAAGACCTTCCTTTGTTTGGCAAAGTCAGCCAAGGCCAGGCCAATGTTTGACAAAAAGGAGCCCGCCAAAATGTCCACCTTCTCTCTGGACAAAAGCTCCTCGGCGGCTCGAACGGCGTCACCCGGATTGGCGTTGTCGTCTCGAACGATCAGCTCAAACTTCTTGCCGTTCACGCCACCACTGCCATTGATCTCCTCGATGGCCAAATCCATGCCTTTTTTATAGGGGTCTAAAAAAGCCGGTTGTGCTTTGTAGCTGTTGATCTCACCTATTTTGATGGTGTTTTGTGCCCAAGTGGGCAACACACTCAAAAGGGTCAGTACACCGATGAGGTGATTAAGAAGCGGGCGATGAAACTTCATTGGTCATTCTCCAAAGTTAAAGGAACACATTGAATCAAAAACATCAAAAACAATCAAACACTCAGACACTCAAACTCCATGAAACCCTTACTGTAAGACGCATGCGGCTTGTTTCAAGGGTCCATAAAAAAAACACAAGTTGACGGCCTCAACGCAAACCATCTTGACCCACAATCTCGCTGACTTGCAGGCCACCAATTCGGGCCCAGGGCCGACCGCTGTCGGTCACCACCACGCAGACCACGATCTCTTTGGCGCGGGGGGCATCACTCACTCGCGCCTCCATGGCATCGAAATGGCTCCTCACAAAGGCAGCATCTTTGTGCCCCAAGGGTACATCAATGGCGGTGCCCAAGGTGCCTCTTTTTTTGGCCGAGGGCACCAAAGCAGCCCCATGGCTCACCGCTTTTCTCAAAGGCGCCCCCAGTTTGGGGTGAAGAAGGGCGGCGGCGTGCTCCAACTCGCCGTCCTCACCCACAATGGCCGCTTTGCCGTAGCTGTGTGCTTGGTGCGGCTCAATGCCCAGGGCTTGAACGCACCTCTCACCCAACAACGCACCCAACTCTTCGCCCATCTCGATCAACTGGTCCAAGCTCTCGCTGAACTCAAGTGCATAGGGGTTGTCAATGACAGCCATCGCCAAGGCCCTTTTGGTGGGCCTCTCAAGCCTTCTCCCGCCTTCGACATGGGTTTCATCGACTTGTACAATGATTTTTCTGATCTGAGCTTTCATTGAGCACATCTCCTGGCTTGTAAGTTTGAATTCCCCGTGTGACGCGCTTGCTCACGGTGAGCAGGGCTTTGGCGCGCAGACTGCACTGCAGTCAGCCACGCTTGCACTGGGCTTGGCGCATGGGGCTCGTGAGCGCCCACAAAAGCGCGCAGACCTAGGCGAGAGGGCAGGGAAGTGTTGACCCGGTCTACAAAGCGCACTTGGTCTGCCAAGCAAAGAATCACGTACTGCACGCCACAGTCTTCACTCAAGGACCAAGCCTGATCAACGCCAGCTTCAAGCGCCTTGGAGACGTCCTGAGCATTCAGATCTGGCACGGCCACGGTGACTGCTTTATCGCCCAAGTCGCTGTCGTCCTTGATGGAACTCGCACGTTGCCTCACGATGCCAGGGTGATCAAGATTGACTGCGTTGGCAATGATGCTTGCAGCGGCATCGGCTTGAGTGGCATTGGAGCCCAAAACGGTCACGCTGTCGGCAATGCCAAAAGAAAAGCTTCGCCCCCGCCAACCGGAGGTGGCCACACCCCTCACTCTCATGCGGTGATCAACGCGAAATTGACCATCAACTGTGCGCAAAGAATGAGGCAACATGGCGCTTGCACTTTCAAGCAAAGAACTCACTTTGGCACGCTCAGGGTGGGTGACCCATGCAATGTCCACATGCGTGCCTGGCGTCAAGTGCAAGGCAATATCGCCTCCATTGTTGATCCATGCGCGTGTGATGCTCGCATGCGCATAGGACTTGAGCATCTCTTGGGCCACAGCGCCTGCCACACAGGCCATGGGGGTGATAAATCCATTGGGCAAGAGGGAGGCGTGGGCTTGGGCAGCTTGCCACATCTGTCTGGCAGTCTCGCCTAGACAAGGGTTCTGGCGTGCACCGGGTTCAATGGCGGTTTTTAAAGTAGGCAACTCAGCCACCAACTCATTCAAGACATTTTGAAATCTATACCAAGCGTGTGCGTGCGCCATTTCAACTGCACAAGGGTCTCCCTCGGCTTGAATGATCAAGTCAATGGGCCCGTGTTGAAAGTGCCACTTTTGGTCGCTCAATTGAACTCTGTGCGCTGTCATGATGGGGTCAAATTCTTCGTCAGATCCAAGGGCCAAGGCACGCCTGCAGGCAAGGACTGTATGAGCACGGATGGGGGAGCTCCATCATTGTGCCAGGCCCCTTTGTGCAACGAATTGTCCAAGCTTCTGACAAATCGCATGTGCCCGCCAAAGCGCTCATAGTCGGCCCGCGTCATCGTGAACTCAATGGGCGCAACGATGGCGGGTGTGGGCACCGAGCCAAAGCTGTTTTTGGGCATTTTGGTGACATCGACCATGATGGTGATGCCCCCTCCTGGCCATACAAAACTTGGCGCCCCACCACAGGTCACGTTGACCAAGGCATCCTTGACCCCTTTGGTGAGCATGATCGGGTTGTCTGTGACGCCTGCTCTGAGACTGCCTCCCGCTCCACCCAAGAACAACACCGAGACCAAAGAAGGCTCACAGTTCTCCCCAATGCGGTCCACCACCGCACGCACGGCTTGCGGCATGTCAAAGGGCCTGGGTACCAAGTGAGCGTCTAGTTCAAACCACGCAGCATGCTCACCCGTTGTAGAAGTCATCAGCAAGCGCAAGCCCTCTCGGGCATAAAGCGGATCCCACTCTCCCAAAATAGAAAGTGGATCCGAAATATCCGTCCCCCCCCAACCGGTTCCCGGATTGGCCACTTGGAAGTACCGCCCGGGCGTAGAGCGCTTGCCGATGATGTGGATGCCCGATGGGGGGATGTTCAGACATTTGCCAGCCATGTGCTCACTCAAAACACCCGTGATGTGGTCATCCACAACGACCACCTCATCGCAAAGGCCTAGCCACTGCTGGGCAAAGATGCCAATCGCAGCCGAACCGCATCCCACTCGCATTCTTTGCTCTGTGACGCCATTGACGATGGGCGCCATGCCTGCTTGCAAAACAACTTCAGCGCCCGAGTCAATGTGAACCTGCACGTCTTCACAGTTGCCTAAGCGCAGCATCGCCTCCAGAGTCATGCGACCCTCTTTTTTGCTGCCACCGGTCAAGTGATGTACCCCGCCTAAGGAGAGCATTTGTGAGCCGTACTCGGCAGTGCTCACATGACCGATGACTTCCCCTTTGTAGAGGACATGCGCCTCTTCTGGCCCAAGAAAGCGGTCGGTGTCGATCTTGACTTTCAAGCTGCAGTAGCTAAAGATCCCCTCCGTCACGACGGTGACCATGTCCACACCCTTGACGCTGGATGAAACGATAAAGGGCGCAGGTTTATAGTCGGGGTAAGTGGTGGACGCACCCACGCCAGTGACAAAGTACTGGGCCTCGTCGACTCTTTGAGGCTCATCGCCTTGAAGGCCGTCTTCAAAGTGAAGTCGCGCCTGAAAGGCTTGTTGCGCATTTGCGCTCTCAAGCTCCAGGGGCTGCTGCTTTTTTAAAAACACCACAGAGGACAATCGCACCAATTGACCCGCTTCGTTGCTGTAGCGATCACAAGCACCCGTTCTGCCTTCAGAGATTTGACACAGGACTGGGCAGGCATTGCATTGGACCTTCTCGCCAGACAGGGCGTCTTGTCGAAAGCCCAACTCCTCAATGGCTTCTGCGTCATTGGCCTGCGGCAGGCCATCGCTGCGTGTAGGAGAGGGTGAATTGGATTCAGACACTTTGAAGTTGTAAGGTTAAACCAAAGGCAAGGCATTCATGGGCAAAGGACTTAGAAAACATCCTATGTAGTGAATGCTACATTTCAGAGATCACTATAAACCATCACAAGCTCGATAGTCGCCTACTTTGTAAAAAAAAAATTAAAAAAAGCTATACTCAAACTGCCCAGACGACGGTCTGATTGACCCACCTCTTTGTTCACCGCATGAAATCCAAGGCCTTCAATCCTTTAGCTGTAAATTCCAAAGAGAAGCGTTTGAAGTCTGTGGATAGCGCGCACCCTTTGAGTGCGCCTTGGGACACGAGGGAAGAAATCTTACAAGCCGCCACTCGCGTCTTTGCCAAGCATGGGTTTGAGGGTGCGACACTTCAAAAGATCTCCAAAGCGGCCAAGTCAGTGGACCGCATGATTTATTACTACTTCAAGAGCAAAGAGGGCCTTTTTATTGCGGTTTTAGAGCGAATGTATGTGCAAATGAACCGTGCCGAGTCCTTGATCGAATTGAGCTCGGACAAGCCCGAGCAAGCCTTGAGCGAGGTCATCGAGTTTGTCATGCGTTACTACCGAGAACACCCCGAGTTCATTGCCTTGCTCAACACCGAGAACTTGCACCAAGGTCGTCACATAGTGAAATCCCTGCATGCGGCCAAGTACTCCTCGCCTGCTGTCAATGTCATTAAAAGCATCCTCAAGCGCGGGCAGCAAATGGGACTCTTCAGATCCCACGTGCGTGCGCTTGACGTTTATTTGTTGATTGTGTCGACCAATTACTTCTACGTCTCCAACCGCTTTACGCTATCGGCCTTTTTGGGGCGTGACTTGCAAGCAAGCAAAGAGGTGTCAAGGTGGAGAAGATTTGTGACCCTTGCAGTGCTGAGCACAGTGAGGGTTGAGTGACGAGATGGAGCAAAGACTATTTTTTTCATGAAGAAAGGCTGAGCAATGGCTACAACTGCAATTGAAGAGAAATCTGGCAAGGTGGTGATCAAAAACATTGGGCTTCTTTTATCGGGAGATATCGATCGACCGATCTTGGACGCCGACACCGTTGTCGTGATCGATGGCTTGATCACGCAAGTCGGTCATCAAAAGGACTGTGACCTAGAGGGCGCGCAAACCGTGATCGACGCTCAAAAAACAGCGATCTGCCCGGGCTTGATCGACAGCCACGTGCATCCAGTCTTTGGGGACTGGACCCCCAGGCAAAATCAAAGCGGCTGGATTGATTCGACCTTGCATGGTGGAGTCACCACCATGATCTCAGCCGGTGAGGTGCACCTGCCCGGCCGGCCCAAAGACATTGTGGGCTTGAAAGCCTTGGCCATCACCGCGCAAAGAACCTTTGCCAATTTCAGACCTTCAGGCGTCAAAGTCTTGGCTGGCGCTCCTATTTTGGAGAGCGGCATGGTCGAGCAAGACTTTAAGGAACTCTCTGAAGCGGGTGTCTCTTTGCTCGGGGAGGTTGGATTGGGCAGCGTCAAAGCGGGCTACGAAGCTCGGCAAATGGTGGCATGGGCCAGAAAGTACGGCATTCAAAGCAC
>Ga0114970_10002176_pt1 | contig 14705 bp, 15 predicted proteins | sample M_140205_XF_Meta_FD_87030 | JGI IMG/M metagenome (GOLD analysis project Ga0114970, IMG submission 87030) | Freshwater microbial communities from Lake Montjoie, Canada to study carbon cycling - M_140205_XF_MetaG | ecosystem: Environmental > Aquatic > Freshwater > Lake | place: Lake Montjoie... | reverse complement strand
GCCCAGGCCTTGGCAACCACATTGGCCTCAGAGGGCACCACGACCTTGTTGACCCAACCCACCTCCAACGCCGCCTCGGCCATGAAGGGCTCGCCCAGCAACAAAGCTTCTGCAGCCCGGTGGTAACCCATCAACTGCGGCAACAACAAGGATGACGCCGCCTCCGGACACAGCCCCAAATTGACAAAGGGCAAAGAAAATGCAGCGTTGTCACCTGCCACCACCAAATCACAGTGCAGCAACATGCTCGATCCAATGCCAACAGCGGGGCCACAGACACTGGCAATGACTGGCTTTTGAAAGCTTGCAAGGGTTTGCAAAAAATCAATGACCGGTGAATCTAGGCCAAAACCCTCTGCGCTTAGAAAGTCCGCAACGTCATTGCCTGCGCTGAAAATCGTTTCATGCGCCTGAATGATCACGACCCGAACCTCGGGCCTGTCTTGGGCATCTCTGAGCGACTGAGCTAGACCAACGTACATCTCTTGTGTGAAGGCATTTTTTTTATGCCCTCGGTTCAAGGTGTGGGTGAGAACAGCGTCTTCGAAATGGATTAAAACATCACTCATGTCAATTCTTCTTGGGGTAAATGGATGCAAAAAAAAGGGCTGGTTTGGCATGGCTCTATTTGGCTTAGATCCATGCGCCACGGCTTTACTGCCGCGTCCAAGTTTGGGTACGCCAAAAGGGGGCCAAATAGCCCCTGACTTGCAAGGTGCGGCCTTGGTCGATCAGCCTGATTTTAAATCGATACTCCTCTCCTTTTTCGGGGTCCAAGATCCGGCCCGCCTCCCAAATCGATTCTTTGTCATTTTTTTGACCGCTCCCCCCTCAAATGATCTCTAGACCTGGGAAGGGTTTGATTTTTCCGGTCTCCTGCGCATTGCGTACACCGCTCATCGGGCGAAGCGTTGGGGTCCAATAGTTTCACTATGCGCCCACTTAAGACGCCATTGTCAAGGCGAATCTTGATGAATCTTGCTGTGCGCGCGTGGCTCTTGGGTGTCGTCGCCGTGTGTCACCCAAAGGCCCACGATGCTGTCTTAAGGGGCTGCTTGGGCAAAGGTCTCTTGGGAGCCCATCCAACTCGAGCACACCAGAAGGTGCGCCAAGACTTGCAAAAAGACTTTTGAATGGACTTGCGACAAGACGACCTTCAAGTCCAAGCGCATAGACTGAGCACCCCTCAAAGCAACACGTCTGCTGCTTCTCACACACCGTCCCCCAACACCGAGTGGGTGTCCATGAGGCTTGCCGAACCACTTTTGATTTGCTCCAAGAGCGCGAGCGTTTCGGGCATGAGCTTGGCAAAATAAAAATGCGCCAACTGAATTTTGCCTTCATAAAAAGTAGCCCGACTTGCACCTGGTTCTTTTGAGTAGGCCACAAGGGCCATTTTCGCCCACAAGTACCCCATCACAAAGTGCCCAAGAAGGCGCAAATAGTCCACCGCGGCGGCACCCACTTCGTTGGCGTTTTGCAACGCCTTAAAGCCCAACTCTCCCGTGACTTGTTCAATGCGTTGAGACAAGGTTTTGAGAGATTTGACAAAAACTTGCATCTCTTGCGCGTGCTCTGAGCTTTGCGCTTGCTCTAAAAAGGACCTGACCTGAGCGTCAAAGAGCTTTAAGCTCTGTGCCTCATTGGCCAAGACTTTTCGACCCAAGAGATCCAAACTCTGAATCGCGTTGGTGCCTTCATAGATCATGTTGATTCGACTGTCTCTGACAAACTGCTCAACTCCCCAGTCCCGGATATAGCCATGTCCACCAAAGACTTGCATGCACGCAGACGTTGAAATCCAAGCGTTGTCCGTTAAGAACGCTTTCACAATGGGAGTGAGGAAAGCCAACTCCCGATGCGCCAGGTCGCGCACACTCTCTTGTGGCGCATTCACGCTCTCATCCATCAGCATGGCGCTGTAAAGTGACAAAGCTCGCCCGCCCTCGGAGTAGGCCTTGGCCGTCAAAAGCAAACGCCTGACATCGGGATGAACCAAAATGGAATCGGCCGCCCGAGTCAAATCTTTGGCGCCAAGCAAACTCCTGGATTGAATCCTCTCTTTGGCATACAGCAAGGCATTTTGATAGGCGACCTCCGTGAGCCCCAAGGACTGCATGCCAACACCAATTCGAGCCGCATTCATCATCACAAACATGGCCGCCAAACCTCTGTTCTCCTCACCAACCAGCGTGCCCGTGGCCGCTTCCAGCGTCATTTGACACGTGGCACTGCCCTTGATGCCCATTTTGTGCTCAAGGGAGGTGCAAAAAATACCATTTCTTGCCCCAAGCGACCCATTGGCTTGCACCAAAAACTTTGACACAAGAAACAAACTGATGCCCTTGCTGCCTTTGGGCGCATCGGGCAAGCGCGCCAAGACCAAATGCACAATGTTGTCTGCCAAATCATGCTCGCCTGCACTGATGAATATTTTTTGACCCGTCAACGCATAGGTGCCACCCTCTTGGGGGAGCGCCTTGGTGCTGATCAAACCCAGATCAGTTCCACACTGCGGCTCGGTCAAACACATGGTGCCCGTCCACTCTCCACAGGTGAGTTTGGGCAGAAACGTTTTCTTTTGCCACTGCGTGCCATGCGTGTGCAAGCACTCGTAAGCGCCATGGGTCAAGCCCGCATACATGGTCCAGGCTTGGTTGGCCGCATTGAGCATTTCGTAGACACATTGATTCACCACCATTGGCAAACCTTGCCCGCCATAAAGCGGGTCGCAACTGATCGAAGTCCACCCGCCTTCAATGAACGCTTTGTACGCCTCTCTGAAACCTTTGGGTGTTTTGACCTCGTGCGTTTGGTGCTCGAGCTCACAGCCTTGCTCGTCTCCTACTTGGTTCAAGGGCTGTATCACCTCTGAAGCAAAGCGCGCACCTTGATTGAGTATCTCTTGCAAAGTCTCTAAGTCAAACTCTTGGTGAAGGGGCCAACTCTTTAATTTGTCCGACAAATCCAAGACCTCACTGAGCACGAACATCATGTCTTCAATGGGTGCGTTGTAGCTTGGCATAGGACCTACTTTTGTGTCGATGTTCTTGTGGGCGTGCTTGATGCGTCTCTCATTCACATCAAAAAGATCTCCATCCATCAAGGGCAGAGTTCAAATCGTGAACGCAGACAACGCTTTGCGCACTGGTTTATTTTGACTCAATTCGCCTTCAAAGCACAAGCATAAAACGCTTAAACACTGCAAATACATGAACTTGCATTCTCCTTGTGACTGATTTCACCGATGAAGAATAAAGAGTTGCCCTTCAGTTAAACTTCAGGTGTTTTTTTGACACTTCTCTCAAAATGGAATGCCCTTTTCATGAACGCAACTCGAATCATTGCCATCCGACATGGCGAAACCGACTGGAACGTGCAAACACGTATTCAAGGTCACATGGACATCGACTTGAATGAGAAAGGGCGTTGGCAAGCCTCTAGGCTTGCCTCGAGTTTGGCCCACGAAGACCTCTCTCAGGTCTACTGCAGCGACCTCTCGCGCGCCAAAGTCACGGCGCAATCTTTTGCACTGTCTCTTGACATCCCCGTGCAAGAGGATCGCGAATTAAGAGAACGACATTTTGGCATCTTTGAAGGCCTCACGTGGCAAGAGCTTGAAGAGACCCACCCCGATGAGGCGCGCCAATGGAAGTCGCGAGACCCCCATTGGGTCCCCCCACAAGGCGAGAGCTTGGAGATGCTTCGATTGCGCGTGGTCACGTCCATCCATCGCTTGGCTGCAAAACACCTTGGAGAACAAATTGCCATCGTCACCCATGGGGGTGTGCTGGACATTTTGTACAGAGTTGCCACCCACCAATTCGACCAAAGTCCAAGAACGTGGAGCCTAGGCAACACCTTCATCAATCGGCTGCTTTGGTCCAACGAGGGGTTGCACTTGGTTGGGTGGGGAGACCATGCGCACTTGGAGCATGCGCCCCAAGCCGAGCCCTCTAAAGCACTTTTTTGAATCCTCTCAGCCCTTTGGGGGCTCTGGGACTTTGAGTCCCAAATGCGCATAGGCAGCGGCACTTGCAACTCGGCCCCTTGGTGTTCTTTGCAAATATCCTTGTTGAAGCAAATAGGGCTCTATCACATCCTCAATGGTATCTCGCTCTTCGCCAATGCTTGCGGCCATGTTGTCCAAACCCACCGGACCCCCATCGAAGCGTAAAATCATGGTCTCTAAAAATTTGCGGTCCATCACATCCAATCCCAGTTGATCCACATCCAACATCTCTAGGGCTTGATGGGCCAAGTCTTGGGTGATCTCTCCAGTGCCTTTGACCTGTGCATAGTCTCTGACACGCCTTAGTAAGCGATTGGCAATTCGAGGCGTGCCTCTAGAACGCTTCGCTAGCTCCAAGGCACCATTGGGCTCTATCTGTGTTTTGAGGAGCTGTGCTGAACGCATGACAATTCGATTGAGTTCTTCGACCGTATAAAACTCAAGCCTAGAGACAATGCCAAATCGGTCGCGCAAAGGGTTGGTGAGCATGCCCGCACGGGTGGTGGCACCCACCAAGGTAAAGGGTTGCAAATCGAGTTTGATGCTCCTTGCCGCTGGCCCTTCACCGATCATGATGTCGATCTTGAAGTCCTCAAGTGCGGGATACAAAATCTCCTCGACCACCGCCGACAAGCGGTGGATCTCATCAATGAAGAGCACATCGTTTTTCTCCAAGCCCGTCAATAGAGCCGCCAAGTCTTTGGGCTTTTCAAGCACCGGCCCGCTCGTTTGACGCAAATTGACCCCAAGCTCATGGGCAATGATTTGACTCAGAGTGGTCTTTCCTAAACCAGGTGGCCCAAACAGCAGCACATGGTCCAAGGACTCGCCCCGTTGCTTGGCCGCTTGAATGAATATGCTCAACTGTTCACGCACCTTGACTTGGCCCACATAGTCATGAAGCGTCTTGGGCCGCAAAGCCCGCTCGACAGCCTCCTCAGACACAGAGCCTACGCGCGCATCGACCACGCGATCAGACGCTACACGGTCACGCTCCTCAAGGGGCGTGACCCTGCCCTTAGAACGCGCGGAGTCGTCCTGTGGTGCAGGGGTTTTCGACTTTAACGCGCCCTTGGGCAAAGGGGTGATGTCGTCCGTTTGAACACTCATGTTGTTTGGCTTTTTGCGTCGTTGGTTTATAAATTTGTTGGCCCATCAAGAAGGGGGGGAGTGAAACCCTTTTCAAGCCGACAGTGATTTGAGTGCCCACTTGATGCCCTCACTCACACTCAGCCCTGTGGGTAGGCTCTTCAAAGCCAGATTCGCTTCCTTCTCGCTGTAACCCAGCGCCACCAAGGCTTGCAATACATCGCCTTGCTCGCCGTGCCTGCTCTTTTGATCCGTCTGTTCAGGCTCGAACGAAAGGTCGAGTTTACCCTTGAGCTCCAAGAGAAGCCTTTCAGCTGTTTTTTTGCCGATTCCAGGTATTTTCACCAAAAAATCAGCCTCCTGCGCTTGAATCGCTTTGGCCAAGTCGCTCACACTCAAGCCACTCAATATCCCCAAAGCCGTTCTGGGCCCCACCCCTGAAATTTTAATCAGTTGCCTAAAAGCATCGCGCTCGCTAGAAGTTAAAAAGCCAAATAGAATTTGAGCATCTTCTCTGACGACAAAATGGGTCAAGAGCGTTGCACTTTCACCAACCGCTGGCAAATGATAAAACGTGCTCATGGGCACCCAAACCTCATAACCAACGCCATGACAGTCCATCAAAATTTGAGGCGGCGCTTTTTCACCCACCACACCCGTTAGCCGTCCGATCATGCATGCCCCTTTATATTTAATCCAAGGATTATCGACTTGATTTTGAAACACACTTTCGCGCCACTCAACAACTCCAGGCTGGCCCATCTTTGCGGCCCCTTAGAGGAGCATTTAAGGAGCATTGAGGCACACCTGAATGTCAAAATCACACACCGCCAAGAACACTTCAAAGTGGAGGGGCCCAAAGCGCTGGCCACTCACGCCTTGCAAATCTTACAATCTCTGTACGAGCAAGCCAGACGCCCCATTGAGCAAGCGAGCGTTCATCTGATGCTCAACGCCCCACCCCCCGATCTTAATGCCTGTGCCAGCCCAGCACCACTCTTGACCAAACGAGGAGACTTGAGACCTAGAAGCCCCAACCAAGGCCATTACATGGACCGCATCCAAGCACACGACATCACCTTTGGCATTGGGCCTGCGGGCACAGGAAAAACTTATTTGGCCGTGGCCATGGCGATCGACGCGCTTGAGCGCCAATCGGTTCAAAGAATCGTGCTGACTCGCCCAGCGGTCGAGGCGGGTGAAAAGTTGGGCTTTTTGCCAGGCGATTTGGGTCAAAAAGTAGATCCCTATCTGCGCCCCCTTTACGATGCCCTTTATGACCTGATGGGCTATGAGCGGGTCCAAAAAACCTTTGAGCGCCAAGCCCTTGAGATTGCACCCCTGGCCTTTATGCGAGGGCGCACACTGAACCACGCCTTTGTCATCTTGGATGAAGCTCAAAACACAAGCACGGAGCAAATGAAAATGTTTCTCACTCGACTTGGATTGGGCTCCAAAGCGGTGATCACGGGTGACATCAGTCAAATCGATTTACCCAAAGGCCAACAAAGCGGCCTCATTGATGCGCAAAAGGTGCTCAAGGGCGTTCAAGGCATTGCGTTCTCGACATTCACCTCGGCCGATGTGGTGCGCCACCCCTTGGTGGCCAGAATTGTGGACGCCTATGGCAAAAAACGTGGCCCCTAGCGTTCGACCAACACCCTGACTTGACCACCCCACCAAACCCAGCCGAGTGCCAACTCTCTTTATGCCTGCTATCACCCAACCCACACTTGAACTCTCTCTTCAGTTTGGCAAAGATCTAGAGTCCACACAGCACCCACGCATTTTGAGTCGCTACTTTGTGACCCAAAGCATAACGGCTTGCCTTGAACGATTGAAATGCCAGGCCTCTTTCACCGTTCGCGTGGTGGGCCTAAGTGAGGGCTTGGCGCTCAATCAATCTTACCGCGCTCGTTCCTACGCCACCAATGTGCTCACATTTTGCTATGCCAGCGAGCCCCGCGCTTTGGCAGACTTGGTTTTATGTGCGCCGGTGATCCTCAAAGAGGCAGAGGACTTGAACATTCCTTTGAAGGACCATTACCGCCACTTGCTCATTCACGGTGCCTTGCACGCCTTGGGACATGACCATGAGGTCAATCAAAAGCAAGCAAAGATCATGGAAGGCTTGGAAATCGAACTCTTGGCGGGCTTTAAAGTACCCAATCCCTACGCCCCATAAAGAGCAAGCCCCGGCTGAACTGCTACATGGGTTTTATCAGTAATTGCTTTCTTGGCCTTCGTAGTGCGACTCCATGTCGCTTGGTAAAAGCTGAATGGAAGCCCTAAGCCCTGGGACCTCGCTCATCAAGGCTTGCTCTACAGAGACCCTCAAGGTTGCTGCTCGGCCCAAAGACCAATTGAATGGCATGTGCATGTGCATGTCTACATAGCGGCGCTGCCCCGCCTTTCGCGTGACCAGGTGATCAAAACGAATGACTTGCGTGTTCTCAGAGGTATGAGAAAACCCCTCCAGCGTTGCATGAATTTTCTGCATCACCTCGGGCTCCAGCGCCTCATCCATGAGCCCTTGAGAAGACTCCCACAGCAAGGAGAAGCCCTCCTTCATGATGACCAAAGCCACCAAAGCGGCGACCAAAGAATCCAACCAGATCCAGCCCGTTAAAACCACCAATCCCACACCCACCACCACACCAAAGGAGGTCCACACATCGGTGATCAAATGTTTGGCGTCGGATTTCAATGCGATGGAGCGGTGCTCTTTGGCAACGCCAAACATGACCCACGCTAACAACCCGTTCAAAGCCGAACTCACGACCGACAAGATCAAACCCCAGCCCACTTGGTCCAAGGGCTCGGGGTTAAAAAATCGATGCGCGGCCACCCAAACGATGCCCAACGCAGCCACAATGATCAAGATGCCTTCAAACCCAGAGGAAAAGTACTCCGCTTTGTGGTGACCATACGGATGGTCTTCATCGGCCGGCCTTTGAGCAACCGTCACCATCATCAGTCCAAAAATAGCACTGGCCAAATTGACCAAAGACTCCAATGCATCTGACAAAAGACCCACCGAGTCCGTGAGCCACCACGCGCCCGTCTTCAAGGCAATGGTGATCAAGGCCACCACGATCGAGGCTTTGAGCAAACCCTCAGGTGTCAACCAGTGTGTTTTAAGATGTTTATTCAATGAACGGCTTTAAAAAAATAGAAACAAGCTCAGCTCGACCAAGAACGAACAAGACCGACCAAGCCCCTCTTTTGCTCACAAAGAGGGTTTTGCAAAATAGGACTTCATGCGATCAAACCAACTCAAGAACCCCCCCACATGCGAAACTGTTTTTTTAAAGCTTCAGCTCAAATGCACTTTCGCAAATCGCCTCTTGCCCACTTGCACCACATACGTGCCTGCTGACAACTTCAAGCCCTTGTCACTGACCGGTGAGCCATCGACTTTAACGCCAGCACCCTCAATCAATCGATTGGCCTCACTGCCAGAAGGGGCAAGTCCCGCCGCTTTGAGCAATGCGCCAATGCCCATCGGGGCACCATGGAGCGTGAGCTCTGGGAGGTCCTCTGGCACCCCGCCCTTGCTTCTAAGTTCAAAATCTCGCTCGGCCCCATCTGCCAAGGCCATCCCATGAAAACGTGCAGTGATTTCTTTGGCCAAAGCCACCTTGAGCACTTTGGGGTTGAGTCCGTTTTGAACCTCTAAACGGCTGGCTTCAATGTCTTGGGTACTTTTGAAACTTAAAAGCGGATACCAAGTCCACATCAACTCATCACTGATCGAAAGCACTTTGGCAAACATGGTGTTGGCCTCTTCGGTGATGCCAATGTAGTTGTTTTTGCTCTTTGACATTTTGTCCACACCGTCCAAGCCCACCAGCAAAGGCATGGTCAAAATACACTGTGGCTCTTGCCCGTATTCTTGCTGCAGGTGACGCCCCATCAATAAATTGAACTTTTGATCCGTTCCTCCAAGCTCCAAATCACTCTTTAAAGCCACGGAGTCGTAGCCTTGCATCAAGGGGTATAAAAATTCGTGCACACTGATCGATTGTTCAGCCTTAAAACGCTTGTTGAAATCATCTCGCTCCATCATTCGAGCCACCGTGTACTTTGCGGCCAGCTCAATCATGCCCCGAGCGCCCAAGGGATCACTCCACTCGCTGTTGTAGCGGATCTCGGTACGCGCTGGATCCAGCACCAAACTTGCTTGTCTGTAATAGGTTTGGGCATTGTCTTGAATTTGTGCCTTGCTCAAGGCAGGCCTGGTGCTGTTTCTTCCCGACGGATCCCCAATCATGGTGGTGAAGTCCCCGATCAAGAAAATCACCTGGTGACCCAAATCTTGCAATTGGCGCATCTTGTTGAGCACCACCGTGTGTCCAATGTGGATGTCTGGCGAGGTGGGGTCCAGCCCAAGCTTGATCCTTAGCGCACGACCCGTTTGCTCCCAGTCCTTGAGCTTTTTGATCCACTCCATCTTGGGCAGCAGTTCCTCACACCCCTTTAAGGTGACGTCCAAGGCCTCTTGGACTCGGGGACTTAAAAGCACGGGCTCTGTGATGGCGTCGTTCATGTGTTCAAGCGCTTGGCGTTTAGGGTTGAAAAAACGTGTTCAAAGGGTTGCAAACATGAAAAGGTCGTTTTTTTGCAAAAAACCCTATATTTTTGAAGACTTACCAAGAACAACCTCATTTGACGCATTAAAGAACGCGTGCAAATCAAGTTATACTAGAATTAGATCATAAGTTCTATATTCAATCCCTTATTTTAGCCTGATCCTGTTCGTTGGAGTATCGGGCCAGCAGGTTTTGATTGTAGGCTTGACTTGGCTGCATTACTTTATTACGTGTTGTTACGTGTTATTGCGTATTATTGCGTTGCCGCTCGATGGCGCTCTGACCCCTAAGAGCGCGTGGACACACTCGGGCAACGTTGGAGATTTTGTTGTGTTAAAACTGTTGTTTCAAGTTTTGGTATTGGTGCTTGATCAGGGGCATTGGCTTTGTGTGCGCGCTGCTCGGTGCGCACATGTCCTTTTGACCCATCATTGGACGCAAGTCAAAACCGCGATTTATCTGGTGTTGAGCGTGGTGATCGTTGGCTCTGGTGCCTCGTTTGCCGTGGTGAGCCTTGGGCCGGATGCGGCCTTGTTGCAGTCGCGCACGGTCGTCAAAGACATCGATGTGATTGCGCAACGTAGGCTCTTTAAGCTTGAAGGCGGGCAAGTCGACGCCTCCAAAGAAGCGCTCTCAAACCAGGGCTTTGAAGACCTGAGCGCTCAGTACACGGACGCCTCCTTGCCAAAAGCCAGCCCCTTGAATGAGCAGGTCTTTCACACCACCGAGTGGTCTCGCAACAGCGACACAGCGCAACAGACGCTTCGTCGACTTGGCATCTTTGACCCCCAAGCATTGGCCTTTATTCTTTCAACGCCCAGCACCAAACGTGCGCTTTTGGGCAAGAATCAAAGGCTCTTGCATGCCGTGAGCGATCAGTCACAGCAACTGCGGGAATTGAACGTGCGTTGGTCTGATGAGGATCCACAGTATTTCAACCGCCTGAGCATCAAAAGAAGTGCAAGTGGCTTTGAAGTGCAGCAAAACAAGGTCCGTTTCCAAACTCAGCTCCAAGTCGCCGCAGGGCGCATCAAGTCCTCTTTGTTTCAAGCCACCGACCTGGCCAGGGTTCCCGATGCCGTTGCCACGCAATTGGCAGAAATTTTCTCTGGAGACATTGATTTTCACAGGGCCTTGCGACAAGGCGATCGATTCTCCCTGATCTATGAAGTCATGCTCGCAGATGGCGAGGTTTTAAAAACCGGCAACATCTTGAATGCAGAATTCATCAACCGCGGCAAGTCCTATCAAGCCGTTTGGTTTTCAGACCCGAACAGCGCCAAAGGGGATTACTACTCCATGGATGGGATGAACCTTAGGAGAACCTTTTTGGCCTCGCCTTTGTCGTTTTCCCGTGTCACTAGCGGCTTTAGCATGCGCATGCATCCCATTTTGCAAACGTGGAAAGCACACCTGGGCGTTGACTACGCCGCGCCCACCGGTGCGCCCGTTCGATCAGTGGGCAACGGTTTTGTGGAAAGCGCCGGATATCAAAATGGGTTTGGCAATGTGGTCTTTATCAAACACCCCCAGGGCCCATTGACGGTTTATGCGCACTTGTCTCGCATTGACGTTAAAAAAGGACACCGTGTCTCTCAAGGCGAAGTCCTCGGTGCAGTCGGTGCAACGGGTTGGGCCACAGGGCCGCACCTGCACTTTGAATTTCGCTTGAATGGACAGCACCAAGACCCCATGACTTTGGCCAAACAAAACACCCCCATTCCGTTGGCAAGCGAGCTCAAACCGCAGTTTTTAAAGCAAGCTCAATGGGCCAAGTCGGCCTTGTCTGGCTTGGGCAGCCTTGAAACAGTAGACCTTGACTGAGGCTTCATGGCGCATGGCCCTTTGCGTCTGAACCACCAATCGCCGCACATTCCCCCCATTTATGAGCACCGCCCCAGACTCAGGCCTCTTCATGGGCTTGATGTCGGGCACGTCTTTGGACGGCGTGGATGCGGTGCTTGTGGACTTCAAAGGCAGCGCACGCACCTTGGGACATGCATTCACGCCCTTTGAGCCTTCTATGCAGCAAACGCTTTTGAGCTTGAACGCTTCTAGCCCCAATGAACTGCATCACGCAGCGATCGCAAGCAACAGCCTTGCAAGCCTTTACGCCCATACCTGCAACGCGCTTCTCAAGCGTTTAGGACTGCCCGCTGATCGCATACAAGCCTTGGGGGCACACGGACAAACCATCCGTCATCAACCTCAAGCCCATGACGCTTGGGGCTACAGCACCCAGTTGTTGTCCGCACACTTGCTCGCCGAACTCACCCACATTGATGTGATCCACGATTTCAGAGCCCGCGATATTTTTGCTGGTGGGCAAGGGGCCCCACTCGTTCCGGCTTTTCACCAACATTATTTTTCAAGTGATCGCGCCTGGCGCATCATTTTGAACATCGGGGGCATGGCCAATGTCAGCATCTTGGCGCCTTTGTCCCCCATAAGCCCAGGGCACCCCTTCAAAGAAGAGCCGCTGACTGCAGCCGGATTTGATTGCGGCCCTGGCAATGTGCTCATGGACATGTGGTGTTTGCGGCACACGGCCCAATCCTATGACGACAAGGGCCAATGGGCTCAAACGGGCCGAGTCCATGAAGCCTTGCTCAAGCACTTTTTATCTGAACCTTTTTTCAAATTGCCCCCGCCCAAAAGCACTGGGCGAGACTTGTTCAATGAAGCGTGGCTCAATGCGCATGTGTCTGCCCCTTATGATCACGTCTCAGCTCAAGACGTTCAAGCCACACTGTGCGCCTTGAGCGCACACAGTGCCCTGTGTTCGGTGGATGCGTTCTTGAAAGATAAGGGCCTCTTAAATCTTCAAGACACGCCCATTGAGATGGTGACGTGTGGGGGAGGCGCGCTCAATGAGGCTTTGACGAAAGAAATTCGCACCAGAGCCACGCTCTTTGGCTCATTAAAGCACATGAAATTGTTCAGCTCCGATGAGTTGGGCTGCCCACCCCAGCAAGTGGAGTCATTTGCCTTTGCGTGGCTTGCCAGACAGCGGGTTTTGGGCCTGAGCGCAAACTCACCCAACGCCACGGGCGCCACGGGTCCACGGATCTTGGGCTCTTGGGTCAAAGCTTAATGTGCCCAAAAAAAAGGGTGTCTTAAGCACCCTTTAGATACACGCTTTGCTCTCTCGAGCAAAGGGACAGACTGGTTTTAAACCGAGAACGAAGATCCACAACCACAAGTGGTGGAGGCATTGGGGTTTTTAATCACAAACTGTGAGCCCTGCAAGTCTTCTTTGTAATCGATCTCTGCACCCAAAAGGTACTGGTAACTCATGGCATCAATCAACAAAGAAACCCCGTTCTTGCTCATCGTGGTGTCGTCTTCATTGGTGATTTCATCAAAGGTGAATCCATACTGAAAACCAGAACATCCGCCACCTTGCACAAACACGCGCAGTTTGAGTTCAGGGTTGCCCTCTTCAGCGATCAAGTCAGCCACCTTAGCAGCAGCACTGTCGGTAAAGACAATGGGTTCGGGCATCACGGATTCAATGTTTTCAGCTACGGCACTCATGAGAGTCTCCAAACAATCAATCAATTAAAAAAGAGCTTTTTAACTCAGGACATCCAACTGTACCAAAAAACCTTCAACATCACCTGCAATATGGTTAATGAAAACAACACTCTTTGGGACAGGCTCGCCTTGCAAGAGGCATTAAAAAACCCCTTATGCATTGCTGCCAAGGGGCGGTGTGTGAGAGGAGCCTTGAATAAGCGTGGCGCTTGGATAAGACTCTCCCAACAAGATCAGCGTTTGCTGAACTGCTTGCGACGGCGAGCAGAGTGCAAACCGACCTTTTTACGTTCCACTTCACGGGCATCCCGCGTCACGTAACCCGCTTTAGATAAAACGGGCTTGAGGTTTTGATCGTAGTCGATCAAAGCACGCGTGATGCCATGACGAACCGCACCGGCTTGGCCAGACTCACCACCGCCGTGCAAGTTGACTTGAATGTCAAAATACTCAACATGGCTGGTCAATACCAAGGGTTGCTTTGCAATCATGATCGAGGTTTGACGACCGAAATACTCGGTGATGTCTTTGCCATTGATCGTAATCTTACCCGAGCCCTTCTTTATGAAGACTCTGGCAACACTGGACTTTCTACGTCCCGTTCCATTGTTCCATTCACCAATCATCTGTGGCTCCTTAAATCGTTAACTCTTTGGGTTGCTGTGCGCTATGTGGATGCTCAGCACCGCCATAGACCTTGAGTTTTTTGATCATGGCATAACCCAAGGGGCCTTTGGGCAACATGCCCTTGACGGCTTTCTCGAGCGCACGACCAGGGTGCTTGGCTTGCATGTCACGGAAGTTGGTTCCGTAAATGCCGCCAGGGTAACCTGAGTGGCGGTAATAGACTTTGTCCAAGGCTTTGTTGCCTGTGACACGAATCTTGGAGGCGTTGACGACGACAATGAAGTCGCCCGTATCGACGTGAGGCGTATAAATGGCCTTGTGTTTGCCGCGTAAACGGAGTGCAGCTTCGCTGGCAACACGTCCGAGCACCTTATCGGTGGCGTCAATCACAAACCACTCGTGCACCACGTCAGCGGGTTTTGCGCTGAAAGTAGACATGGATAAATCCTTGGAGTTTAGGTTTGTAAGCGTCCTTTACCACGGTCGGTGTTCTTCTAGCGAGAACCTCTTAGGTGGATCTGAAACCTTCGCCGCGGGACTGCTCAAACGCTGCGAAGCCTTCCATTTTATAATGATTTTGGCCATTTGAGCAAGTTTTGAGGCCCTCTGATTCACAAGGCCCATGGTTTCGTCTCTTGGGTGAAACAGCTTTCTCGCTTCGTGGTGCCATTCAAACAGTTCATGGCGTCAGTGGGGCGTGCTCAAACCCTCGCTCACCCAAGCTTTTGATTGACACCGAATGGCTCCAAGCGAACTAAAACGGTTACCATCGCAGGCTTATGTTCAGTTACCGACACGCTTTTCACGCTGGAAACCATGCAGATGTTTTAAAGCACGCCATGCTCATC
>Ga0114970_10002174_pt1 | contig 14710 bp, 17 predicted proteins | sample M_140205_XF_Meta_FD_87030 | JGI IMG/M metagenome (GOLD analysis project Ga0114970, IMG submission 87030) | Freshwater microbial communities from Lake Montjoie, Canada to study carbon cycling - M_140205_XF_MetaG | ecosystem: Environmental > Aquatic > Freshwater > Lake | place: Lake Montjoie... | reverse complement strand
TGTCTCCCCACACCATAACCAAACCTTCCCAATCAAACACGCGAAAAGACGGGATTTCGACTGTTTGCTTGATCGTTTTTCCTAATCCCCCAAAATTATCCCGTGCGCCACTCCACCCCTTTCCCAATCATCACCCCCAACACCCTCCTCCTCGCCCACCCCAGCCTTCTCGATCCCAATTTTTCCAAAACCGTGCTCTTTCTTACTGCCCACGACGAAGAACACGGTTCCATTGCCTTCGTCCTCAACCGCCCAACCCATTGTACCCTCGGCGAACTCCTCGATGCCGATTTCCGTCTCTCCCCCCTCAGCCATCTCCCCGTTTTCTTCGGCGGTCCCGTCGCCACTCAGGAAATCATCTTCGCCTCCTTCCAACAATCCCCCCAATCATCCAAAATCATCGCCCACTTCCGCCTCGATATCGAAGAAGTCCTCCGCGCCTCCACCGATCCCTCCATCACTCTCCGCGTCTTTCTCGGCTACTCCGGCTGGTCTAGCGGTCAACTCGCCCAAGAATTTACCACCGACTCCTGGCTCATCTCCACCCCAACCCCAGCAATCATCCAGCCAATCCAATCTCCCACCCTCTGGTCAGAAATCGTCAGCACTTTCGGCCCCTGGTTCAAAGTCATGGCCCTCGCCCCAGATGATCCCTCAAAAAATTAATCCTCTCTAACCCTTCAGCCCAATCCCCATCTGCTCTCGCAAATAGCGGATCGATCGCTCCAATTCCCCCTTCTGATAGTTCTGCTCCGCCACTTTCTTGTCCACCCCTTCCCCCGCCTGAAACGGGGCAATCGCCTTCCCCCTCTTCGCCAAAACCTCAAATGCCCCAAATCGCTCCGGCCGAAGATCATACTTATCCCAAAATCCCGGCTTCTTAACCGCAAATTCCTTGGAAAATCCCGAAATCGTTTCCACCATTATCGGCACTTGCGGACAAAGTTCCGCCCACCGCGCGATATACCTTTTCCAATCAATCAACCCCTCACCACACGCCGTCCACTGGATCGCTACCCCATTCGGCGTCTCCCAAATCATCTCGTCCCGCAACGAAGAACAAATCGTCAGCGGCCCCAGCGTATTCAAAACTTCCAGCGGATCCTCCAATGTCCACGCCGCATTCCCCGAATCAATGTTGCACCCCACAAAATCTCGCCCCGCCTCCTCAATTAATCCCGCACACTCCCAAGAATGCATATCCCCAGCATGATTCTCCAACGCAATCTTCACCCCAGCATCTCGCGCCCGCGTCGCACTCGCCTTCAACACTTTCAACGTATCTGCCATCCGTGCCTTTATTCCCCCGTCCGAAAATCGATCCTCCATACTCCCCAAAACCACCCGGAAGACGGGCGATCCCAGCCCCACCGCCACTCGAATCCCTAATGCCACTAACTCCTCCGCCGTCCCCCATTGCTTCTTAAAACTCTTCGAACTCGGACAAATACTCCACCCCCCAGCATACAAATCAATCCCCAGATCCTTGGCTTTTTTCCGCAACTCCACCAAGTCCGCATCCGCCATCGACTGGTAGGAATCAAGGTCCGAAATCAAGAGCGCGTCCAACTTCAACGACGCCGCATAATCAATCAGTTGCCCCGCTTTCCACCCCATCGCCCGCACCGCAAAATTATCCATCCCCAACTTAATCTTCGCCGCCGCCCCCAGTGGCGCCCCCTCACTCATCACCGGCCCCAACGCCGAACCCAGTCCGGTCACCGCCAAAGTCTTCAAAAAATTCCGGCGCCTCATCGGCACGCTGATCGTGGTTTCATTGCTCATCAGTTGTTTATCCTCAGTTCAAATTAAATCAGTTCACTCACCTGCCCATTATTCCTACCCAAAAATTCCCTCAATAGAAGTGCCGATTTCATCTTGGTCATCCCCACCCTCATCGCTTTTACTACCCCCCGCTTATGTTCCGTCTCTCTCGCTTCGAGATCCTCCTCTTCCTCACGATTTTCTTTTCCTTTGCCTATTTCCACCAAGGCGGCGGCTGGAACCAAAATGCTCGCTTCGCCGAAATTCGCGCCATCACCGAAGAAGGTCGCTTCGCCATCGATCACTTCCTCGTCTATCTCCGCGTTGATTCCTCCGATCAACTCCAACGCGCCCCACTCTCTCACGCCAATTACCAAATCAACGACGAAACCCATGCCCTCTACTGGGTCGATTCCCTCAACAAAATCCCCGTCGACCCCCTGTTCTCACCCCAATCCTCCGCCGAAGAACCTCTCCACGGCGTTGCCGCCTCAGGCGATGTCTCTTATGTTCAGAAAACTGGCCACTTCCACCCCAATAAACCTCCAGGCACCTCTTTCCTCGCCCTACCCGCTTATTGGACAATTTTCCACATCGAACACGCCCTCGGCATCAACCCCGATCAGTGGTGGATCCTCAACCTAAACCTCTGGCTCACCACCGTTTTCAGCGTCGGCATCTTCTCCGCCGCCGGTTGCGTTCTCTTTTTTCGAATCGCTGTCGACCTCACCGATGGACAAAAATTTCCCGCGCTCCTCGCCACTTTCTCCCTCGCTTTCGCCACCACGTTCTTTCCCTTCGGCACGATCCTTTTCGATCACAATCTCACCGCCGCTCTCCTCATCGCCAGCTTCTACTTCTTACGCCCCAAAACCTCCCACCCCTTCCTCGCTGGCTTCACCGTCGCCCTCGCCGTCGTCACCAATTATGTCGCCGCCGGTGCCGTCATCGCCCTCGGCCTCTATTCCCTCTTCGCTCAGTCCCCTTGGCAGTGGCGCCGCACCCTCTGGTTCGCTCTCGGTGGCCTCGCCCCAGCTCTCCTCCTCGCCTGGTTTCACTTCGTCAATTTTGGATCCCCTTTCGCTCTCAATAACGATTTCCAAAATCCCCTCTTCAAAGACCCAAATGGCTCTCTCGGAATGTTTTCTCTCCCATCCCAATACGTCGCCTCTCTCCTCGCTTTCTCCCCCTATCGCGGGGTCTTCTGGCTTTCCCCTGTCCTTCTCCTCGGCCTCTTCGGTTGGCTCACTTGGCTCCGCAAAAATATCCTCACCGCCGAAACCCTCCTCAGTATCGCCATCTGCGCCTGGTTCTTCCTCGTCAATACCTCCTTCAACGGCTACCACGCCGGCTTCTCCGCAGGACCACGCTACCTCATCCCCGCTCTCCCCTTTCTCGCTCTCCCCCTCGTGGTCTCCTTCACCCGATTCCCCAAGTTCTCCACTCTCCTCTTCCTCATCTCTTTCTCCCAACAATTCCTCCTCACCGCCACCGATGCCCAAAATTCCCTCGCCGTCGGCGGCCACGCCCGCGTCGATGATGCCCACCGCAAAGACGACTTTTATTGCAATATCGTCACCGAATACGCCGCCCCACTTTTCTTCACCGGTAAAGTCGGTCCCCTCCTCGAACAACTCCTCACCCTCCGCCTCGAAGCCGATGAAAAAGAACTCTCCTCATCCATCAGTGACCCCCAACAACTCACCCTCACAGTCAACCAACTCCGCCACGATTATCGCGCCGCCGTCGATCGCGGCGACCGCGATCCCCTCCTCCTCGCCACTCTCCAAGGCCCCGTCTCCGTCAACACCGTGAGCACTTTCGAAGGCCAACTCGGCTATGGCCTCTGGCCCACCCATTCCACCCAATCCGCTTGGGCCTCTTTCAATCTCGGCGAATTCCTCTGGCCACAAAGTCTCTGGAGCCTCCTCCCCCTCTTTCTCATCACCGGTACCCTCAGCACTTCTTTGATCGTTGCCTCACTCCGAAACTCCCCTTAACTAAAACTCATGCATCCGCTTCCTCAATCCTCATCCCAACGCGGGGTCGAATTTCCTCACGTCATCGATATCGTCGCCCACGATACCCCCACAAATTCCGTCGCCCTCATCATGCTCGAACCTCGCCCCTGGGATGGTTCAGAACTTCGCCTCTTCCAACTCCAAGAAAAATTCAACGCCTATCTCGCCTTCGCCCTCGATGGCGAAATGGCCGAAGCTTACCCCTCCCTCATCGGTCTCCCCCTACGCCTCCAATTAGACTGCGTCACCCCACCAGATTCCATGACGGTCAGCTTTCTCTCCCAAGTTCGCGACCAAATCGCCTTCCAAGATATCGATTTCATCGTCCGCGTCGTCGGCCCCCAAGGCTGCGGAACGGACTGCGGCTGCCATCCACCCGCAAAATCCTAAATCTCTCCCCACCAACCACTTCCAAACCAATCCCCCAACCCTAGTCGGTGACGGTTACGGGAGTCCCCACGGGCGCATTCTCGAAAAAATGTTCCGCCATTTTTAAATCCATCCGCACACACCCATGCGACGCCCGATAGCCAGGCAATCGCCCCGCATGCATCCCCGTCGCCCCATCAAATCGCAGAAAAAATCGCATCGGGGCCCCTTCAAAACTCGCCCCTTCAGGCACGCGTTGCTTACTCATATCCACATTCCTTTCCAAAATCCCCGACTCATCCACAAATTCCCCGTAGAGGTTCGATTGATGTTTCAGATCCTTTTCAATCACTCTAAAACTCCCCGTCGGAGTCTCATGCCCCTTCTTCCCACTGGAAATACACGCCTGCCCAACCTCCACCGACCCCCTGAAAAAGCGGGCCCTTTGCTCGGTCAGATTGATCACTATCGAAGGCTCCCCATTACCCACCACCCCACTCCAATAAGAATGCTTGCGCACCGGTCCAGCAATCGGCTCCACCCTCAAATCCACTGCCGACTTCGGCTTCAACGTCACACACCCCCCAGTAAAAAAAATCAGCACCACTAAGCTAGGAACGAATCGTCTCATTTCTCATAGCCAATCTGTTTTCCCTTCTCTTGCCCACTCCACAATCAATGAAACTTCACCCAGCAACCTCATCAAGAAGACAATCCACAATCGCTCGACTCGCCCCCGGTTTCCCCAAAGCACGCGCCGCCTCACTCATCGCCACCAACCGCCGAGGATTCGCCAGCAATCGATCAATCTTAAATGGCATGGTCGTTAACTCATTGCACCGCAACCCAGCACCTTCCTCCAAAAGATGATCCGCATTCCTCTCCTCCTGACCAGGAATCGGCGAAAATATCACCATCGGCAAACCGCAAGCCATTGCCTCGCTTGATGTTAATCCTCCAGGCTTCCCAATAAATAAATCGCTCATCCCCATCAACTCTTCCATCCGGTCGCTATATCCCAAAACCAAAAATCGCTCGCGCGCCTCCCCCACCGCCGCCGTGACCCGCGCCTTCACTTCCTCACTCTTCCCACAAATAACCACCGTCTGCGTGTCCGCTCGCAACCGCTTCAATTGCTCGACGATCAACTCCGTCGGCCCCACCCCCAACGCCCCTGCCGAAAGAAGTAAGGTGGTCTTCTCCGCTTCCAATCCATACGCGACCCGCATCGCCCCACGATCCATCGACTGCCCAAAATTACCGTCAATCGGAATCCCCGAAACCGTAATCCGCTCCCCAGGTAATCCCAAAGCCTCCAAATGCGCCTTCGTCTCTTCCAACGCCACAAAATATCGGTCAAAGGTTCGCGAAAGCCACATCGCATGACAGTCAAAATCCGTGACCACAATCGCCAGTCGCGTCTTCAAATCACCTCGCGTAATTAGATGAGCAATAATCCCCGCCGGCGTAAAATGCGTGCAAACGGTAATCTGCGGGTTGAATTCCCGAATCATTTTCACCAATGGCCCCGTGTTCAATCTCTCAAACTGCAAACGCAACCGATCGCTCTTCCACGGCTCGTCGCTCGCCCGATACGCCCACCCCAAAATGTTCGGCGCCTCCCGCACTAGCTTCATGTAAAGCGTCGAATACGCCTCCCGAAAAATTTTGTTCGTAAACTTCAACGCATCCTCATGCCTCACCGCCCCCACACGATCATCCTTCAAAAACTCTTTCTCCAAGGCTTGCGCCGCCCGAATATGCCCAGTCCCAGCACTCGCCGATAATATCAATACCCTTTGCTTGCTCATACCTCCCATTCTTGCCCACATCTTCACCCCCGTCGACTCTCTCCCCAAAAAAATCTTCCTCCCCCCCTAAACCCTATCCACTTCCTCAAGGGTTGCCTTTCCCTTGCCCCTTCCCTAGCCTCCCGCCCCATGCTCGATATCCGCTTCATTCGCGATCAACCAGACCTCGTCCGCTCACGCCTCGCCTCTCGCGGCGGCGATGCCCACCTGAAAATTGACGCCGTCCTCGCCATCGATACCGAACGCCGAGCAGTCGAAACCCGACTCCAACATCTCCAAGCCGATCGCAAGCGGATCAGCAAAGAAATCGGCGGAAAAAAATCTCGCGGTGAAGATACCTCCGAAATCGAGGCCCAAGTCCGCGGGATCGGCGACGAAATCGCCACCCTCAACGCCCAATCCGCCACCAGCGAAGAGGATCAACGCCAAATTCTTCTCCATCTCCCCAACCTTCCCCACCCCAACGCGCCTCTCGGAGAAGACGCCTCCGCAAACCCAGAGATCCGCGTCTGGGGAACCAAACCTTCTTTCGATTTTACCCCAAAATCCCATACCGATTTAGCCGAAAAACTCCACCTCCTCGACTTCGAACGAGCCGCCAAAATCAGCGGCAGCGCCTTCACCGTTTTCACCGGCGCCGGTGCCCGTCTCAATCGCACTCTCCTCAATTTTCTCCTCGATCTCCATACCCGCGAACACGGCTACACCGAGGTCAGTACGCCTTACGTCGTCCGCCCAGAAGCCCTCGTCGGCACTTCCCAACTCCCCAAATTCGAAGACCAACTCTACCGCTGCAGCGACGGCGATCTCTACCTCGCCCCCACCGCCGAGGTCCCCGTCACTAACCTCCATCGCGAAGAAATTCTTCACCCCGATCAACTCCCCATCTCCTACGCCGCTTACACCCCCTGCTTCCGCAGAGAAGCCGGCTCCGCAGGCCTCGGTACCCGCGGTCTCATCCGAATGCATCAATTCGATAAAGTCGAGCTCGTCAAAATCACCACCCCAGAACAGTCTGCCACCGAGTTCCTTACCCTCACCGCCCACGCCGAAAAAGTCCTCCAACTCCTCGGCCTCCACTACCGCGTCATCGAACTCTGCACCGGCGATCTCGGCTTCGGTGCCTCCCAAACTTTCGATATCGAAGTCTGGGCCCCAGGCCAAAACGCTTACCTCGAAGTTTCCAGCTGCTCCCTGTTCGATGACTTCCAATCCCGTCGCATGGCTCTCCGGTTCAAAGCCAAAGACGGCAAAAATCACTTCTGTCACACCATCAACGGCTCCGGTACCGCCCTCCCACGACTCCTCGTCGCCCTCCTCGAAACCTACCAACAAGCCGATGGCTCCATCCTCCTCCCGGCCATTCTCCACGACCGCTTTGGCTCCGATCGCCTCACCTGAAATCCCCCAAATCTTTCCGCCAGAGTTACCTTGCCTCGTCGGCGTCTCCGGGGGTCCCGATTCCGTCGCTCTCCTCCATCTTCTCCTCAAAGCTGGCTACCAAAACCTCACGGTCTGTCACTTCGATCACTCCCTGAGATCTGACAGCCACGACGATGCCCAGTTCGTCGCCGATCTCGCCGAAAATCTCCACCTCCCCTACGTCTCCACCCGCGAGGACGTCGCCACCCTCGCCACCCAATCCGCTCAGTCCATCGAAACCGCCGCCCGCCACGCCCGCTACCAATTCTTCGCCGAAGTCGCTCACTCCAGAAATTGCCCCCGACTCTTCCTCGCTCATCACGCCGACGATCAAGCCGAAACCATCCTCTTCCATCTCTTCCGTGGCTCCGGCTCCACCGGACTCGCTGGCATCCGTCGCCTCACGGAACGCTCGATCAATGGTCTCACCCTCCAAATCGCTCGCCCACTTCTCGATCTCTGGAAAACTCAACTCCTCGCCTTTCTCCATCACCAAAATCTCCTCTTCCGCACCGACCCCACCAACCTCGACCTCCACCACTCGCGCAATCGCCTCCGCCACCAAATCATCCCCACTATCGAAAAACTCCTCGGCCGCGAAATCCGCCAGGCCCTTTGGCAAGCTGGTGAAATCCTCCGCGAAGAAGACGATTTCCTCCAATCCCAACCCGAACTCCAAAACCCTCCCACCCGCCTCTCCACCTCCACCCTCCGCACCCTCCCCACCGCCATCCAACGCCGCCTCATCCACGCGTGGCTCCAATCCCAAGCCACCACCAATATCGGCTTCCAAGAAGTCGAAAGCGTCCGCTCTCTCCTCTCCCTCCCCTCTGCCAAAATTAATCTTCCCGGCGGCGTCCACGCCCGACGCCACGCCAAAGAAATCTTTCTCGAATGGCCTGAACAAAAACCTCTTTAATTGATCTTTCTACCCCCGCATTCCTAAAATATGAACCAAATGTTCACCGGACAACTCACCTGGACCACCATCGTCGAAGAATTAATCGCCATTCCGGTCATTTACCTTCTCGCCATCGCCCTCGGCAAAATTCTCAAACGCCACGCCGGCGTCAAACTTGGTATCCTCTATCAATGCTTCTGCGTAGTCCTCGCCCTCTGGATCCCTCTCGAAATCTTTAATACCCAGTTTGTTAGTCGTCACGAACTTCTCAAACTCGGCCGCTCCGCATCCATCCTCTTTGGCGCCTTCTTCGCCATCGCCATCTTCAAACGCTACTTCTGGGAACTCTGGTATGAACAAAAACAACACAAGCCGGCCCCGAAGTTTCTTAGCCAAATCTTCGCCATTCTCGCCGTCATCGCCGCGGTCTTCCTCATCATCAGCGGCGTCTATGGCCAAAATATCCAAGGAGTGGTTTTCGGTTCCACCATCGTCGTCGGAATCGTCGGCTTTGCCATGCAAGATCTCCTCGGCAATATCATCGCCGGCATCGCCCTCGAAATCGGAAAACCCTTCAAACCAGGCGACTGGTTGGTCGTCGAAAATCAACACGCCGAAGTCCTCGAGGTCAATTGGCGCTCCACCAGACTCCGCAACACCGACAATATCCACTTCGATATCCCCAACAAATCCATCGTCGGGGCCACCATCACCAATCTCACCAATCCTCATCGCCTCCATGCCCTCCGCATCCTCGTCGGGTTCGATTACCATTCCCCACCCAATACCGTTAAAGATTTACTCACCCTCGCCGCCTCCACAGTTCCAGGCGTCATTCAAATTCCCCCCCCTAGAGCCTACCTTAAAAATTTCGGCGACTCCTCCATCTCCTACGAATTAAAGTTTTCTATCGAAGACGAATCCCGCTTTAGCGAGATCCATGATGGCATTCGTACTAATATTTGGTACCTCGCCAAACGCCAGGGTCTGGTCATGCCCTTCCCCATTCGCACGATCCAAATCGATCGCCCAAAGACCCGCCATCAAGAGTCTCTCCTTGCCGCCCGCGCCACCATCCGAAAACAACCCTTCGTCCAACTCCTCGACGAAAATCAAGTCGATGAACTCCTCAACGCCTCCCAACTCCTCCGCTTCGGGATCGGGGAAGTCATTATCAAACAAGGACAACCCGGCGACTCCATGTTCATCATCCTCAGCGGCCAGGCCGTCGTCTCTGTCTCCGTCGGCACCACCGAAACCGTTGTCGCCACCATTCACGCCGGCGATCACTTCGGCGAAATGTCTCTCCTCACCGGCGAACCCCGTAGCGCCACCGTCACCGCCCAAACCGATTGCGAAACCTGCGAGATCCCCAAATCTCTCGTGGCCAGTTTGCTCCAAAAAAATACCGGACTCCTCCAACAACTCAGCGAACTCCTCGCCCAACGCCGCATGCGCACCGAAGGCATCCTCTCCACCTCCACCGAAACCGCTCAAATCATTTCCACGAAACGAAATTACACCGCTAATTTCCTCAATAAACTATCCACCTTCTTCGAAATCTAGCCACCACCCTCTCTCTATTTTCTAAAGTGCCTCAAGGAAAATTGCCGGCAACCTTTTCCCACCACCCCCCCAAAAAAACCATCGGTCAGGGTGCCTCCCCTTAGTTTGAAATCGTTTCGTTCAGATTCAGCAAAACATTGGCCACCGCCGTCCAGGCCGCCACCTGCACATCATTGAGACCAGTCGCCTTCGGCAAATCTCCCACACTCGCCAGCTTTTTCGCCGACTCAGGGTCTTTCTCGTAGTTCGCCAATTGTAACTGCAAGGTGCGCTCCAACACGGCCTTCTCGGCTGCCGAAGGAACACGGGCAAGTGCCAAACGCCAAGCAAAGGCCAGACGAGAAGAGTTATCCTCTCCACCCTCTTTAAGAACGCGCTGCGCAAAAGCACGAGCGGCTTCCACAAATACCGGGTCATTCATCAAAACCAGCGACTGCAAGGGCGTGCTCGTCTTCGCACGCTGCGCAACGCAAAACTCCCGACTCGGGGCATCAAGCGTGATGAAGGAAGGATAGACAGTCGATCGACGCCAGTAGACATAAAGACCACGACGATAGAGATCCGCTCCTTTCGACTTTTCGTAGCGGTACCCACTCATTTCATTGATTTCCCAAGTCCCTTCGGGCTGTGACGGCTTAATACTTTTTCCGCCAAGTACTGGGTTCAAAATGCCCCCGATCGCCAACGCATTATCCCGAATGAACTCCGCATCCAGGCGTTGGCGGGGCCCGCGCGCCAGCAAACGGTTTTCGCTATCGCGAGCCAAAAGCGCAGGCGCAACCCGGGAACTTTGTTGGTAAGTGGCACTGAGCACGATCTGCTTAATCGAACGCTTAATGTTCCAGTCCCGCATAAAATCTCCAGCCAACCAGTCAAGGAGCTCAGGATGACTCGGCCACTCGCCTTGCGAGCCAAAGTCATTGGAGGTTTTGACGATCCCTGTGCCAAAGAGCATCGCCCACCACCGATTGACGGTGACGCGTGCCGTCAACGGTTGCTCCGGAGAAACCAGCCAATTGGCAAAGTCCAGACGATTGAGCGGCTTTTTATCCGCACGCCCAGGAACCTGCGGCAGAAAAGCCGGCACCGCCGCCGTAACCTGATCCCCATTTTGATCGTAGCTCCCACGGACCTTGATAAAGGTATCGCGCGGCTTGTCCATCTCCGACATCACCATGGTGTTCGGCATCGCCTTCTCAATGTTTCCCTTAGCTTTTTTCAAATCATCGATTTTCTTCGCAAAGACCCCCGCATTCGTTCCCAGCTTCTGCAGAAAAACCGCGAGAATTTGCTCCTTTTGCTCAGGACGACGCAGCTCCGGCTTGGTTTCCAGCAAAGAGGTCAGCCAAAGCTGAAAGATTTCCTCGTTCGGTAGCGCTCGTGCGTAAATTCGCAGGTCATCAATGATTCCGTGAAAAGGAGAGGCCTCGCCACCACGACGACCAATTCGAAAAGGTGCCGGCGACTTGATTGATCCCGATAGCTTGTCTGCGCTCGTGATCATTTTAATCGGATCTCCGTTGACATACATCCGCACGCCCGCCGCTTTTCCTGATCCGTCATAGGTAATCGTCAGATGACTAAATACCTTCACAGGCAACCCTTTCTCCGCCTCAACTTGGATGATTTCCGCAGGCCACTTTTGGACGAGCCGAAAAATCGGACGGAAACCCTTGAACTCCACATCCCAACCGCCCCCCATATCCGTGCCGTCGCGCTTCCCAAAGGGAGTTCCACCCGCTGGATCAGGACGAATCCAGGCCGCAACGCTAAACGCTTGGTCGCGTTCAAATCCAAACTTATCTCCATACTCCAGCCAACTCTGCCCTTTGAAATCGAATCCTTTGGCAACCGCCCCATCAACCACCGGGATCTCTCCTTGCGCAGTTCCAGAAATCGCCACCCCTGCCTCGCTCACCCCTTGACCATCAACATCCAGCGGAAAGCGCACCGATGCCACTTTCGGCAAGGCATTCTTCGCATTAAATAATTCCTTTTCCCACGCCAACTGCTTTTCAGGTAGGGTGCTGTTGAAATCTTTCATCGCCTTCTCGGTGGTCCCGATTTCCCCATCCAGACGCGCCAGTTCCTTTTCCTGATCAGGAAGCGGCACCTTCAAAAAGGGTTTCGGATTCCGGTCCCGAACCCCATCCTTTCCGTTTTCAGGAACGTTGTTAAAAAAAGCGTATACTTGATAAAAATCCCGCTGGGTGATCGGGTCGTATTTGTGATCGTGACATTGCGCACACGCAATCGTCAGACCGAGCCAGGTCGCCCCCGTGGTGCTCACGCGATCAACCACATAAAGATTAAGGTATTCCGACTCGATAATCCCCCCTTCATCGCTCGTCATCACGTTCCGATGAAAACCGCTCGCAACCTGTTGCTGAATAGTCGGCTTCGGCAGAAGATCCCCAGCGATCTGCTCGATGGTGAACTCACTAAAAGGCATGTTCGCATTGAAGGCGTTGACCACCCATTCCCGCCACAACCACATGTCCCGAAGGGAATCGTTGTGGTAACCACTGGTATCCCCGTAGCGGGCCAGATCTAGCCAAGGCAAGGCCATCCGCTCACCGAAATGCGGACTCTGCAGAAGTCGATCGACCACCTTTTCAAATGCCGTCGGGGTGGTGTCTTGAAGAAAGGTATCCACCTCCGCAATGCTCGGGGGAAGCCCCGTAAGATCGAGGGAAACTCGCCGAATCAGCCGTTGCTTTTCCTCAGCGGGCGCAGGAGCTAAACCCTCTGCACGCAACCGGGCCTGAACGAATGCGTCGATCGGATTGTGAATAACGCCACCCGGTGAAAGGACGGGAACCACTGGGACCTTGATCGGCTGGTAAGACCAATGCCCCGACCACTCAGCGCCCTGCTGCACCCACCGCTTGAGCGTTTCCACTTCGGCAGGCTTCAGCGCTTTATGGGCCTTCGGGGGAGGCATGATCTCGTCCCGATCCGTGGAGGTAATCCGCCGGATCATCTCACTTTTCTCAAGGGAACCAGGCACAATCGGGTTCTCCCCAGACTCCGCTTTTCCAAGCGCCGACTCCTTCCGGTCAAATCGCAACTCCGCCTTCCGTTTCTGCGCGTCAGGACCGTGACAGGTGTAGCAATGCTCAGAAAGGATCGGACGCACTTCGCGGTTGAAATCAATCTTCCCCGCGGTGGTTGCAGGAGCCGTTACCCCGAAAGCCGAACCCGCAAAAAGTAAGACCAGCCAAAGAGAACTCTTGGCCAAGAAGAAAACCGCAAATTTTCGAGTCATCATAGACGGGAATGTAAATCATCACCTCAGTCAAAACTTAGCCAAGTAATTCACCTTAGAAAACCGCTCATTAAATCGGGATCCGTAACTCGGCGTGAATTTCAAGTCCCCATGATCGCGCAGAAACCATGGGGATTTTCTCGGAAGGCGGAGTTGAGGTTCAAAACTGGGTCGAATCTTCTCGTGCCGATTCAACAAGCGGTTCCTTGAGTTCGTCAGTCGGAGGTCGGTCAACACCTCCTTGCGATGGACGCGGGCCAGTGCCTCCACCAATTCCAGCAGCCCCCGCCCGCAATGGTTTCGCGCCAAGGCTTAAAAAGCCAATCACTGGTCGACTAAGGAACGCCATCCGTTAGGAAAGCGTCCCCCCTCCTCAAACCGGGCTGGCGGTTTTCCCGCAGACGACTTTCCGAATATCCTTCGTCGGTTCGCTGGTCCAATCGCAGTGGAGGTGGTCAGGTTCATCGGATAGAGGCCGGTTTGCTACCTCAGTCTAGGCCGCGTGGAGTGTTTATCCTTCGCTTCGCTCCGCCATCCCCGAGAGATCTCAGCGATTAGCCGCAGGTTGAACGAGCATCGAGCCGCACCCCCGGAAATCCCTCAAATCGCCCCTCGAATGAACCATCGCCAAACCCCTCAGCTCCCTTCGAGACCATCGCTGCGTTGACTTGCCCTCGGTGAAAACTTTCGTTGCCCTGACCTCAACGCTCGCCTTCAACCCTCACCGCACCCCGCCCACCAAGACTCCCCACCAAATCTTCCACCGTCCAACTCCCACCCCCAGCCTCCAACCGATCGGCCGCCGCCCCATGCTCCCAAACAGCGTAACGCATCGCCAACAACGGCTCCGCCACTAAATTCGGTTGCGCCAAAAGACCCGCCAGAAATCCCGCCAACCCATCGCCACTCCCACCCTGCGCCAACCCAGGGTTGCCAGACGAATTCACATAAACAGGCCCCACCCCATTCCCCACCAACGTCTGGTTCCCTTTCAAAACCACCCACATTCCCCCCACCGCCAGCGCCTCCAACACTCCCCCACGCTCCCCAGCAACCTCCACCCCCCGACGCTCCAACATCCGCCTCGCCTCGCCGAAATGCGGCGTGATCACGCGCAACGCCCCCCGACAAGGTTCCACCCCAGCCAGCCAGTCCAGCGCGCTGGCATCAGCCACCATCGGCAACGGCAACTCCCTCCACCACCCCACGATCCGCTCGCGCAACCACCCAGGAATGTTCCCGCCCGCCAGACCAGGCCCCACGAGCAACGCCGTAGTCTTGACCGGCAATTCCATCCCCTCCGACCACGGACTAACCATCGGTGCCGCCAACTGCCCAGCAACCGGTCCATAGGTTTCCGGCGAAGTAAAAACCGTGATCAACCCCGGTCGCGCCTTCGCCGCTCCACGCGCCGCCAACACCGCCGCCCCATGATAACCAAGGCTCCCCGCAATCATCGCCAAATGCCCAAAAGTACCCTTATGCGACGCCACCATTCGCCTCCGCGGAAAGCCTAAAAAATCCCCGGCCTCCGTCCAACGCCACGGAAACGCTCCCCCCTCTCCCCCTCGCCCCCGTTCCTCTTCGG
>Ga0114970_10002173_pt1 | contig 14710 bp, 14 predicted proteins | sample M_140205_XF_Meta_FD_87030 | JGI IMG/M metagenome (GOLD analysis project Ga0114970, IMG submission 87030) | Freshwater microbial communities from Lake Montjoie, Canada to study carbon cycling - M_140205_XF_MetaG | ecosystem: Environmental > Aquatic > Freshwater > Lake | place: Lake Montjoie... | reverse complement strand
GCAAAAATGGAATAAAAAATTGATTTTATATGAAATATACTATTTTCATTATTAGATTATAACAAATGAATGAACACGACATACAATCGATAATAAATGCCATAAATGTAAATCCTATAAAACCTACTTCTATTGGAATAATCTATAGTCTCGGCGAAAACAGCTATCCATATATTGGTAAAACGTCGACATCTCTTAGTATCAGATCAAATGGATATAAACAAAATCCATCAAAACGATGGTGTGAATCCACGTATGTAATGGAAAAAAATGAACGATGTACAATGAATATTCTGGATATACATCCAATTTATAATGACGATGATAGAAAAAAATTATTTGAACAAGAACAACGATTTATTTCTGAAAATGATTGTGTTAATAAGAATGACGAGAAAATAGAAGAATATCTTGAAGAATATGATGATGCTGAAGACGACGATGCTAATCAAACAAATAGTAATTGTATAATTGAGATTCCTATAGAATTTGGTTGTGTATATAAAATTTATGATGTAGAGGGTGGGGGAGTCTATGTGGGTTCAACAAAGGGTCCTATATCTTATAGAATAAATGGTCATATCAGGTCAGCTCTTATTTATAGCACATCAAAATCAATGCGGATTTGTTCTTCACATGAAATTATCGAATGGGTAGTTAGTAAATCAAAAAATGATTTACTCATAAGAGAACGTGCATGGATAGAAAATACAGATTGTGTAAATAAAACAATTCCTATTCGTTCAATAGAAGAATCAAAAGAATATCATAATCGATACTATGAAATACACAAAAACGATCCTGACTTTATTGTGACGAATAAAAAATATAAACTTGATAACAAAGAAAGAATTATGATCAATCAGCAAAGATGGCGAGAAGAAAATAAAGAAAAACAACGCATTTATTTCACTCAACGACATCAAATACAAAAATCAAATCCGGTCTATGTTGAAAAAAGAAAAGAACATAAACGAAATTATAACCAGAGTGAAAAGGGGAAACAAGCTAATAACGAATATAATCATCGACCTGAAGTAAAAGAACATAGAAATGAATTGTATTTACTGAAAAAAGAATTTGAAACAGAAGAAGAAAGACAGCATAGAAAACAAGTTCAAAAAGAAAGAAAATCACAAATTGTGGAGTGTTGTGAAACAAAAATGACGAGGAATTCATTAACCGCTCATAAAAAAACAAAAAAACATATTGAAACCAATCAAATCGGTCCACCTTTATAAAAAAGTAAATCGAAACCCTTATAGTATTTTATGCTTTAGTAATAAATATTGCTTGACTTTGTGTTATTTACTAAAAAAGTCCAACTGAAATAAAAAACATTCAACATACGAATTCAATCGTTATACGAACGAACATATTGTGCTAATTTTCGCATACAAGTCGGTATATACCGACAAAAACCGGAGAAGTGTTTCATCATCCATAGTGAAACTACCATCATCTATACGTTGTAGGCATTCGTATTCAAATAACATCCCTGTTAGTAAAATTGTGGATTTGACCGACGCCAAATCGGTTGATTTCTGTTTGATTTGTTCAGGTGGCATTGTGGGGTGGTTAGAAATTGTTTTTAATGCGACGTGAATTTGTTCGCATAAGAAACAATTTGTTTTTTCGATATGAGCTGGTGTAGCGAACATTGCTTGGTTTGATTGGTAAGGAGTGGCTTAGATCTACTTTCATATTATGTTATAATCGCAAAAAATATATTCAAATTTTTATATGTAGATAATTTGAATATATTGTCCTATATTATAATGACAAATAAATGAGATAAATTAAAAAATTATCTATATATCTTAATACGTTCGTAGTGGTATATTATCTTTAATGTATCGATTAATACTGTCAACTATAGATATTACTTCTCGAGGAATACTATTTTGTATTTGTTGATTGCCTATGTGTGATGAATGACTTGGTTGTTGTGAATATTGATTTGATTGTATATGTTGCACTTTGTCGTACAGAGTCGAACATAATTCTGTCAGTCGTTTAATATGTGGTCTCATCAATTTCCATTGATTTGCTTCTATTGTATCAGTGCTCGTGTGTGTACTTTTATATTCGACACTAGTTGGTTTTTTAATAAGCTCAGTTATAGCCCTGACCAAAATCTGGTAATTCTTTTTATATTCATCTTTTAGAGCTTTAGTATTATCACTACTTTCGCGCGTAGGTTGTACGTCGGGTTGTTTATTCGGAATCGACGCATTTATAATTCCCATCAATGTTGCATGGTTATCAAATAGATCATCATATATGTCCTTTACAGCTTCAGTACAATCGTCAGCGTTATGTTTCTTGGATTCAGCATTAGGTTGTGTGTCTTTTTCGGATAATGCTTCTAATGCAGCTGTTAATTGATCTTGTAATTCTTTAATTTTTCCTTCTTGTTTAGTTATTATTGCTCCCTTATTAATTGGTTTTTCTTCACACGTGACCCTCTTCTTTTCTAATGAACTTTTTATATTCTCATATTTTTCGTGTGGAACACTAGAAGGATTTATCAAAAAGGATTTTTCTTCCACAGATAATGAACTTTTTTCATTAATTATTTCTTCAAATATATCATTGTATTCTTTTCTCAATGTACATACAATTAATTTATTCATACGATTTGTTATGATACTTCTATTATTCTTGATTTCGGTCTCATTTATTGCACTAATACTTGTCAAATGAGTTTTTAAAGCAGATGATAATTGACTAAATAGTTTCTCTTTTTTAAAAAAAGAGTTTTTGTTAAGTGCGTCGATTAATTTAGTTAAACATTTTTGCTTATTTAAATTTTTAGACATTAATTCATCCTCTAGTTTTTGAATTAAAGATAGTATCGTCTTTGTAATATGTTTATACGTAAAAAGGTTACTTTTATTATCATATATAGTGAAATTATAATTTCCAGTATTTCTTAGGTTATCCATAAATGATATATCCCATACGATACGATAATTGAATGTACCAAATGAAACGTCAAAAAAATCTTTTTTTTGAAAATCGTTGGTTATTTCTTGATTACTATACTCTTTCTTTGATTTAATAATTACACGAACGTCTTCTCCACCATTTAAATTTTTAAATTTCCTACTTTTTTTCAAATTATTAATGGTTTGTCTTTTACAATTCTTACTATGTGCCATATATAATATGATAATTTTTTTTTAAAAATACTTAAAGAATATGATATATATATGAAATAGATAATAAACAAACATCATGACATCAGCAAGCGAAAGAATCGCTATTGGTATTGATTTGGGAACGTGTATGAGTTGCGTTGCCATATTCCAAAACGGACGTGCGGAAGTCATTCCAAATGACCAAGGTAATCGTATTACCCCATCGATGGTTGGGTTTTCGATAACCGATGGGGAGCGTTTATTGGGGGATGCTGCTAAATCCGGTGCAAATAGTAATCCTAAAAATACATTATTTGATGTAAAACGTATTATTGGACGTAATTTCGATGACCCACAACTTAAAGATGATATCCAACGTCTTCCATATACTGTTAAAGATGATGGTTCAGGTCGTCCACAAATTGAAGTTGAATATAACGGAGGTGTGAAGAGTTTTTACCCCGAGGCGGTTAGTGCTATGATTTTGACAAAAATGAAAGAAATTGCTGAAATGTTTGTTGGTAAGAAAGTAACGGATGCTGTTGTTACCGTTCCAGCTTATTTCAATAATAAATGCCGTGATGCTACAAAAACAGCGTGTGAAATTGCGGGTATGAATTGTCTTCGTGTTATTAATGAACCTACGGCGGCATCTATCGCATACCATCTTGACAAAAAGGCAACTCGTGATCAATATGTCCTCGTATTCGATATGGGTGGTGGCACGCACGACGTTTCACTATTGGAAATTAGTACGGATGGATTGATTGAGGTTAAAGCAACCGGTGGTGATGTTCATCTTGGTGGAACGGATTTGGATGACCGTCTTTTGAAACATTGTATGGAGGAGTTTAAAAAGAAAAGTAAAATTGATATAAAAGATAACGTGAAGGCATCACGTCGTCTATTGACTGCGTGTGAGCGTGCGAAAAAGGCACTTTCCAGTTCTCAATCGACAATGATTGAAGTCGATAGTTTGGCGGATGGTATTGATTTCAATCTTAGTATCTCGCGTGCCAAATTTGAGAGTTTGTGCTCTGATATTTTCCAGCGGGCAATTGACCCCGTATCGCGTGTGCTACAAGATGCCAAAATTTCTAAATCACAAGTGGATGAAATTGTATTGGTCGGTGGTTCTACACGTATTCCCAAAGTTCAAGAAATGCTTTCACAGTATTTTAATAACAAGGAGTTGAATCGCACGGTAAATCCAGATGAAGCCGTTGCTGTGGGTGCAGCAATCCAAGCCGCTATTTTGATTGGTGATAAATCTGAAGCAACGAAAGATTTGCTTCTTTTGGATGTTACGCCTCTTTCTTTGTCCATTGAAACAGCTGGACAAATTTCAACCGTCATTGTTCCACGTGGAAGCACAATTCCCGTTAAGAAATCTGAAACCTTTTCTACGTATGCAGACAATCAACCCGGATGCACCATTCGTATTTTTGAAGGCGAACGCAAGATGACCAAAGACAATAATTTGCTCGGTCAGTTTGATTTGAGTGGATTTCCCCCTGCCCCACGTGGTGTTCCTAAAATCATCGTTGATTTGGATGTTGATGCAAACGGTATCCTTAATGTAACGGCACGTGAAGAATCGAGTGGCAAGTCGGAGAAAATCACAATTACGAATGATAAATCTCGTTTGAGTAAGGATGAAATCGAGCGTCTTGTTCGTGAAGCCGAGAAATTCAAGGATGAGGATGAACGTATTCGTTCTCGTATTGAATCGCGAAATGGACTTGAAAATTTCGTGTATCAAATTAAAAGCGCATTTTCATCTGGAGAATTGAGTTCGAAATTCACAGAGGATGACAAAAAAGTGTTGGAAGACTTATGTGCGACAACAACTGAATGGTTGGGTCAAGAAACTGATTCGCGTTCAAAGGAAGAATATGACGCCAAACAAAAGGAAGTCGAGCAAATCTACCATCCTATTATTCAGCGCGTGTATGCGGCAAATGGTGGCCCCCCCGGTGCTGGTGCTGAAGCAGGTGCAGGTGGAATGCCTGATATGGCCCAAATGGCGGAAATGATGAAAAATATGGGAGGTGCTGGAGGTGCTGGAAGCATGCCCGATATGGCCCAAATGGCAGAGATGATGAAAAACATGCAAAGCGGTGGAGCAGGCGCACAATCAGGAGAAGGGCCTGAAGAACTCGATTAAATAAATATGTATAAATAATTAAAATTAAAAAATAAAATAAAATATACATGGTGATTGTATAATTTAATTTATTGTATTTGTCTCTTACTTTATTTTGTACTGTATTAATAGATTACATTGTGTAAAATCATTTTCCATAAATCGTGTCATATTTGCTATAATTTCCTGACGACAGTTTGAATCCGTTATCAATTCTTTAACAATTCCAATAATAAAACTACGACGTGTTTCCGGATTTTTGAATTGTGTGCCATTCGATAGTAATTGACTATCTACAACTTGATATACTTTAATGAACATCATAACCGTTTTAATTTCATCCCAATTTCCAAAAAATTCATCGATATAGGAACGAGTTTTTGGATCACCCATAATCGTATCCAAAAATTGAAAAAACCGATTTTCTTGAAGTTCTTTTTTCCCAGAATGAATAACAGCTGTTTCACTAAATGTATTTGAGTGAATGATAAGCTTATTTGTATCCTTTTCCATCCTATTATAATATAGCATACACTATGCTATATTTTTAATATATATTTATTATATAATGCCCGCCGTATCACGAAAAGGAAGTAAAACACATAGTCCAAGAAGTTCAAGTAGTAAAAAAAAGAAGCATATATGTAAATACGACCCATTTTGTTTTAGAGAAAATGTTGAACATAAAAAACAATATCATCATTCTATAACTGGTTATAATCGTATTATATTGAATGATGAAATGCGCGAAAAATTAATTAATTTAATTCTAGAGGAAAGATTAACTGGAAAAAATTTTATATTTAATGCTGTGTTAGAACTAACAGATAAATATATCAATGAAATGAAAAGAAAGAAAAAAACAGATATTAATGCGATATATTTTCTGCATGTTCGATTACAAGAAGAAGCAAGCCCCAATCAACCACAATTATCGAATTTAAGTCGATTATTATAAATAAATAATATTATATAAAAATATATTTTTATTTAAAATAAAGATGCCTATGATTAGGTATATATGAATGAAAGCCCTCAAATCCAAATCAAATGCTGCAGCTGCAAAAATAGACAAGCCACATCTAACTGTTTTTCCATCGATGAAACGCCCTATTATAAGTTTAGGTGAAATGGATGATAAAATTATGGATGGGTTATTGGATAGCACCAGTAAATTCTTTAAAATTAGTTCGGCAAGTCTATATTATTATCCATGTTTATTAATATCGCGCAATATGACAGCAAATACGCGATTAAATAACAAATATCAAATCATTCGAATCTACAAACATTTATGTAAAGTATTTGAACACGGAAATATATATTTTAGTTTAATTAAAAAGGGAAGCCAGTATTTAAAACGTAAATGTTTCATTAAAGAATTACCTCTCATTGGACACGAACTATATGTCGATATGGTTGGAATGTATAAGCAACTTGATGGACGATTTCCAAATGTATTCGGTCAAAACTTTAACCAAATGATTTATTCGTATAAAAACCCATCTTATATTGATGTTATGTGTAATTATCTGTGCAGCCGTCTTGTTGAATCAAATATACTTCCACATTTCCCGTTATTTTATGGGTCAATTACAACGCTTTTTAATAAATTCACATATACGTTTGGTGATTCGAATGAATATCGCGATTTTCGGTCGCAATTTTCACGTAAAAAAACATCGAATTATAATATTATCAATAAAGAAGATAAAGATAAAGTACAAGTTCGCGACTTACCGGTTATATTGATGGCGACCGAAGTTATGGATTATGATTTTAAGGACTTTTTAGAAGAATCGTTTGAAAAATATGAAGAACACGGTGATAAATTCGACAAAACATTATATGAATCTCATATTCTATCCATATTGTTTCAAACGATTGTTAGTTTAACTGTTGTTCAATCTCTTTGGAATATGTGTCATAATGATTTACATCTTGGGAATATCATGTTTAAAAAAACCAAACACGAATATATTAATTATCATTTCAAGGGCGTTTTCTACCGGGTTCGCACATATGGAACAATGGTTAAAATCATCGATTGGAATCGGGCAACATTAACATTGAATGGTGTCGATATGAATAATATTTGTTATGATACGAATTTTGAATGTGAGGGAATGTACTGTTTTCCATCTACGCTGCCAAAATCAAAAAAAGCTATTAAACCAAATTGTGGGTTTGATTTGGCATTATTGGCATATGAATTATTAGACCAAAATATGATTTTCGATAAAACATCAAAAATACATAAATTATTAATGGATTGGACAACTACCAGTAATGGAAGTAATATCTACATCGATTTGGGTGGTAAAGAAGAAGAAGCGGATTTTGAACTATATCAACGTATTGCACAAGAATGTTTTAAATCTGTTCCTGTTGCACAATTTCAACGCGCAATTTGGAATTGTTTTAAAGTTGATAAAAGTACAATTCCTACAACAGAACATATATATAGTATTAATTAGGTGCTTCTATTAATTATTTATTATATGCATTTCTTTATTTTGTTTTCAATTTTTATAATTATAACAACACTAATATTTATAAAAATACGATTAAGAATTACGGAGCAATTAAATAAATTACTATTATATATATTAAAATATGGATAATATAATTGTTTGTGATATTTCTTGGATAAGTTGGAGAGGTAATGTTAAACGACATAAAGTTGCTATACCATCTGAAAAAATTATGAATTGTGATGTATTTTTTAAAAAATATTATAAATTGAAAAAAGATACAAATGATAGAACAAAAGTTAAAACCAAAGGTAACGTATTGAAAGGTACTGTTTTATCAGCTAAACAAAATGTGCTAAAAGTACGATCAATTACAATAAAAAAATTATTTGGTTTTGATCGCACAGTGGAAAGCGACAGATATGTTAAAGTCGATGATATACTAACGTTATCTCGTGAATGTGAAGAATATAAAAATCAAGTTAATTATTGGAGTCTGCCTCCATTATGGAAAAAAATGCAAAGAAATGAAAAAATAATCTACGAAAACGAAAATAATTGGCTAAATGGTGTAATGCTCCCTACTCTTTTAGATTTACCTATTACGCCACCACCATGTGATGATTTTTATCCAGTAAATAGTGAAATATCTACACAAATCGCCCACACAAGAATATGGGGTAGAAACTACGATGTGTGTAGTTACTGTGGAAATAGTAGACAAAAACATCAAGTTGAAAAAGCTGGAGGAAAACGAAGTATTATGAACCGAAAAATCAAATCATCAAAAAAGCGTGGTAGTTCTGCTACTACATCGCTTGTGCCAGACTTGTTCTCCTCATCTACACATAGTAAAAAAGATGGGAGAATACGTTCAAGAAATAATAGAATAACAAAATACATAATACAAAAATAATCGTAAATATACATACATAATACAAAAATAATCGTAAATATACATATTTATTGTCGGTTATTTTACATTATTTATGCTTCATTTTGGTTGTTTTAACGATGATAGAACAACCAAAATATATATTATCAACTAAATACTTCTATCAAATATTTATTATATGTATTTATAAATATATACATGCATATAATAACGGAACTAATAACGACTATACGTGCACGATATGGAATCACGCTTGAAATTTTAAAGAATTTACAACCCGATGATGATTTTTTCCTTCCACTCTTTGAAAAAGATGAATTATCAAGAATAGATATTCACGAACCAAATGCTTCACCACCAAGAATAATTGCGTTTGGTGATATTCACGGTGATTTACAATCACTTGTTGGTATATTATATGCTGCAGAACTGATTGATGTTAGTGGTAATTGGATAGAACAACGGCCAACATATGTCGTTCAAACCGGTGATTTATTTGATAATTACCGACCAGAAATTAAAAACTCGTGTTTAAAAGACCCTGAAAATTTACTTGACGAATTTATAATATTAAATTATTTAACACACCTGAATAGACAAGCACAACAAATGAAAGAAAAAAGTCGTATTGTTTTATGTATAGGCAATCACGAATTTATAAATCTTACAGGTGATAGGAAGAGAATGATGGAATATGTAATTCCAAAATCACCGCTAACTATCGATGAAAGAATAGAGTTATTTAAACCTGGTGGAGTTTTTGCTACTAAACTATCTTCTATTTTTCGTGTTATTGTTAAAATTGGTAATTATCTATTTATGCACGGTGGTATTTATGAAGGAAATATTACATTATTAAATGATATTCTAACATATAATAACCATCTAAATGAATGGTTGAATAATCAAACAAGTACGTTATCAACTAATATATATTCAGGTGAGGATAAAACGTATTCATCTATAACGTGGTATCGTAAAATGACAGATACAAATGAAGCAGGATATATTAGTTTCTTACACCGATTGGACTCAGAACACGAATTAAAAGTTATCGTTGGTCATACAATAACAAACAAAGAAGTTGATGTACCACCAATTATTATACGTGCCAGTGGTCGAATTATATTATTAGATACAGCGATGAGTAGATGTTGGAATAATAAAAATAGAAAACCGTGTGATTTTTCCAATAATCTATACAATATTTCATTTATTGTTGTAGATGAAGATACGATAACACCTAAAAATAAACAAGCATTAATTGATAGAGTATTTTCTCCACACAGTAGCGAAAAGTCATCCTCATCCTCATCATCCTCACCTAAGCGAAAAACAGCTTCGTCTAAGAGACGTAGTAATTCACCACCAAAGCGAAAGACAGCTTCGTCTAAGAGACGCGGTGATGCTGTGTCATCACTTGTACCAGACTCCTCTTCATCACCTACACAAAGTAAAAATGGTGGGAAAATACGTTCAAGAACTAATCGAATAAGAAAATACAACAACAAAATATAAATGCATATTTTCAGTTATTTTAGAATTTATACAACACGTTATATAGTATAAATTAACCGTTATAGTGATTTGACGACTCCTGGAGTCGTTGCTAAAGCATAGAATTGCTTAAAAACACTGTAAGGGTTAATAATGGTATTTAAAAACGATATATTTATTTTATCTGTTATTATATATAAAATGGATTTTCCTACTACAATAACGGATATAATAAATAATGTACGCAAAACGTATGGAATTACACTTTTAAATTTAAAAAATTTAAAATCAAGTGATGAATTTTTCCTTCCACTCTTTGAAAAAGACGAATTATCAAGAATAGATATTCACGAACTAAATACTTCACCACCACGAATAATAGCATTTGGTGATATTCACGGCGATTTACAAGCACTTGTTGGTATATTATATGCTGCAGAACTGATTGATGTTAGTGGTAATTGGATAGAACAACGGCCAACATATGTCGTTCAAACCGGTGATTTATTTGATAATTATCGTAAAGACGACTTTGAAAACTCATGTTTAAAAGACATTGAAAATTTACTTGATGAATTTATAATATTAAATTATTTAACACATCTGCATAAACAAGCACAACAAATGAACGAAAAAAGTCGTATTGTTTTATGTATAGGCAATCACGAATTTATAAATCTTACCGGTAATGTGAATGCTATGAATCGTTATGTAATTCCAAAATCACCTTTGACTATTGATGCAAGAATAGAATTATTTAAACCTGGAGGAGTTTTTGCTATTAAACTATCTTCTATTTTTCGTGTTATTGCTAAAATTGATAATTATCTATTTATGCACGGTGGTATACATGATGGAAATATTTACTCATTAGATGATATTAAAACGTATAATACGAATCTAAATGAATATTTGAATAAAAGAGCAGCCATATTACGTACTGACATATTACGTACTGAAATATATGAATATAATACCAAGTATTCATCTATTACTTGGTATCGTAAAATGATTGATGTAGATGAAGTAGAATATATTGATTTCTTACACAAATTGGACCCTGCACACAAATTAAAAGTTATTGTTGGACATACAATAACAAACGACGATGTAAATGTTGTACCAGTAATTGTTACACGTGCCAATGGTCAAATTATATTATTAGATACAGCGATGAGTAGATGTTGGGCCGATAAACTTGAAAAACCATGCGATTTATCAAATACAAAATATAATATTTCATTTATTGTTATAGAGAATGATACGATAACATCTAAAAATAAAGAAGCATTAGTAGAGAAAGACTTAAAGGACAAACTAAAATCAACTGATGTACAAATTATAAAAACATACAATAATATCAAAAAAAAACACTGGTTCCGTGAGAATGAATATCATTTAGCACTATTTAAATATGATAATAAATTTGGTATTGCTACTATGAATATAAGCGATCATAAATTACGTAAAATAAATATAATATATAACAAAACAAAAGATAATTTTATAACAACTGAGAAAAAAGTAGAATTTAAAAATATAAAATATATAAATACTGATGATGTAACATCATTTAATATTATTTTTCATAGTCAAGTTGATATGGAAGATGTTATAACTAAATTACCAGTTAAAGAAGGTGGAAGAAAAATACGTTCAAAAAATAATAGAAACCGAAATAGAACCACAAAATATAAAAAAAATAAAAGTATTAGAAATAAAAATTATCGTCGTATATCTAGACGAAAATAAATACGAATATGTATAACAAATAAATAAACAAATAATTAATATCGTTTATTTATTTGGATATCTTGAACGTTCAAACAATTTACATCGAAGCCCTGAAACGAATATTTTGTTCAATAACAACAATGTAAAGTATCAATCCAATAATAATTAAAAATAAAATTGTTATTGATGATTTTTTATTACACATTAACACATTATATATTGCTGAATCTGCTTCGTGCCACGAATGGCCTTTCACATGTGAAAAATATGTTCCACCTAAACATACCTTTTCAGAGCATGCGTTACAATCTCCGGCAAATTCGTCTTGTGATAAAAAATAGCTATGTGGTATTTGTTCAATCCGTTTTGATGTATAACTTTTCATTATCTTTTGTAAATATATCGGTCCTGTGCTATTCATTACATGCCAATGTTTTCCAAACGACGAATATGAGTCTTGGTATAATGGTAAATTATCAATCGCATATTTCATAAATGGATGGTTTGGAATAGACATCATAAATGAATTTGTAATACAACTTGTAATATTTGACGATTTAGCGAATACAACATCATACTGTAATAAATCATCCAATTTTTTTATACATACGATATCCATATCAATATAAATACCACCATATCGATAAAGAATCAAATACCGAAATGCATCACATCGTTGAATATGATATTTATATTTCGTATAGGTAGAATAAAAATCAGGATAAATCGTCTTTACAAATTCTTCCATATCATCGTCCGTCCAGTGAACATACTTATACGTTTTATGAATGTTTTTACAAGATTCAACTGCCTTTTTCCAATGTTCTGGAACGTTATAATCTTTCCATGTTTGGTGAATAATGCGTGGAATTTGATTTTTACCACTCATGTTGATGCTGATAGCACATATATCAAATATCAATAATAAAAATATTTGTGGATTTAGAAATAATTATTTCAATATTCGACTTTATAAATATCTAAACCACAACAGGTTTGGGTACCCGTGTCCCCTTTTTTTTATACGTTTTGACGTCATCATTTTTATCAAAACGAATATTATATTGTTTGATAGCTTCTTCGGGGAACAGAATTTCACGAAACCCATTTAATTTCTTGAAACATTTCGATATTGTTACTTCGCTAATTTTTGTAGCGGCGTGAACTTGCACTTTTGAAATACGCATTTTAAGAACATTCGTCACCATAAAAATTGCCCCTGCTGCGATTGACGGTGGGGTATTGTCATCGAAAATATCCAATCGAATCGCATTAAACACAATGAATTGACAAATATATTTAATATTTAAATCTAAACCAAGATTGCTACAAAACCGATCGATATAATCGAATGGATTCGTGCTACTAATATGTTTCATTGTCACTTTCGATTGTTGGTACATGATATCCTCATACTTCTTTTTACCTTTTGTCATTTCACTAACAGTTATATTAAATATTTCCGCAATTTCTTTCATTGAGCGTGGAACATTGTTTTTTTTACAAGAGAAATATACACAATTGGCAATAATCCCCTTTCGATTTGAACCGCGTGAAATTTTCTGCTCGCTAACCAATTTACAATTTGTTTTAGCATCTTCGATAATAATATTTGGCAAATTTGCCATCATACATCGATTTGCAATAAATGTGAACAAATTCCATAAACTACGCTCTCTATACGGCATAACATTATATTGATGATATTGTCGCAATTTACTAAAATCGCCACCTTTGATACCAATAATACTACCTAAACTACTTTCAGGTAAAAGGCAATTTGTAGGCATACCAACACGATTAGGATCCACACCCTTACTATCACTATCACCATAATATCGCCATTCCTGTTCCATATTTAACTTTACGTCGTGTTTGACACCACAAAAACGACATTCATATGTTCCTTCTTCTACGATAAGAGCGTCTTCTAATCCACACGACGGACATATTGATTCATCAAATAATTCTTCCATATCGCTTGCATCTTCTTCAACTAGTTCGGCATCAGCCGTTTTAAAAATATTAAATAACCCGCTAATATCCTTTTTAAGCATATGTTGATATGCACCACCGCTACCACTTGAAAGTGACATCTGTCTTTATTGGTTATGACTTATGTCTTTATATTGTTTTGGTATAAACCAATCAATTTTTTTCCTGAAATGAAAAATACTAATCAATACCTATGTTCGGTTATATTCTTAATCAGCAAACATTTGTAAAAGTTTCTCTTCCAACTGCTTAATTCTCTTCTTTAATTCGTTATTTTCACGTACCAAGTCGCACTCAACAATAATAGGTTCTTTTTTAATTTTAATCATTGGGTAACTACCATTCCGCAATCTTCCAACCCATTCTACCGGAGTAGTAGCTGTAGTATTTTGTATATGATTGGAATTAATTTCAGGAATTTCAATTGTTTGCCATTCCGTCATTTTTCCACGAAGCCGAACGACAAAGGGTTTCGTTTTACTATTGCAAAATTGATTTGGGACAACAAATTGTCCTTTCCAACTTATATGGAACACCAGTTTTTGAACGGATGATGTATCAGGTATAATAGATACAATTGTTGAACATAGAATACGTAATACGGATATAATACGCTCATATTGTGCTACTTCTTCATCAGTTATTGTTATAGAATATGTCTGCTCACGAACAGTAATGGGATTTATATGTGTATGAATTTCACGAAGTAATCCTGCAAGTTTTTTTTGCGTTTCACAATTGAGTTCATAATACGACGCATAAAACGCCTTACATACATCAGCTACACTTGACATTTTGATATGAATAGATTTTTTATTCTAATATT
>Ga0114970_10002171_pt1 | contig 14717 bp, 14 predicted proteins | sample M_140205_XF_Meta_FD_87030 | JGI IMG/M metagenome (GOLD analysis project Ga0114970, IMG submission 87030) | Freshwater microbial communities from Lake Montjoie, Canada to study carbon cycling - M_140205_XF_MetaG | ecosystem: Environmental > Aquatic > Freshwater > Lake | place: Lake Montjoie... | reverse complement strand
CTATGTAATATGTATTAATATATTTTTTATTATTATTACGCTAATATTAATTATTATTATTATTACGCTAATATTAATAAAAATATAATTTATGATTGATAATAACTACTGTTTATATTGCATCTCCCGAACCTGCTTCTGAAATATTTTTACACAATGACTCACCTGGATAAACCGAATCTCCATCTTTAATACATTGTGATAAATAATTTACACAATTATCAGCATTTAATTGGTCTTTTTTATTTGCCGGTATAGGTTCAACTTTTGCCGAAGAGGAGAAACTCTTATTTGGTGTAGTTGAACACATATCATTCTTTTTAGCAGTATCTAACAATTGAAAACAAATATCCGTCATTGTTTTACACGTCAACATTTTTTCTGTTTCAATATTTATATTGTCAGGAATTAATATCTTAATTTTTTGGTTAGCACACTTTGGTGGGATTTTCGGTATAATGGGTTTCTTTTCTTTTTTCGTTTTCTTCTTTTTCTTCGTATCATCATCACCATCATCTTCATCATCCTTTTTCTTTTTTTTTCCAAGTAAACCACCTGATTTTTTATCATCATCATCCTTATCATCGTCTTCACCGTCTTTATCACTCTTCGTCTTTTTGTTTTTTTTTTTGTCTTTTTTTGCGTCGCCTTTGTCTTCTACATCCTCAAAATATTCGTTGATTTTATTACTATATGGAATAACTAACATTGTTCCAAGAGCTATTGCATAAACATTTACATATTTATCGTATATAAATTGTAATATAATTATTCCAATTACCATTATTATTTTGATTGTGAAGTGGTGTGCAATAGTATACCTTGATATAAAACCAGCGTATAATCCAAAAATAAATATTAGGATAAGAATAGATACATCTAACATATTTACTATGTATATCATAGATGTATTATTTTTTATAAATAATTATAAATCGAAATTTGCGTAATGGGATTCAAAATGTTCAGATCCTTTTGGAACAGCAGGTGCGGCTGCTGATTTGGCTGCGGGTATTGGTTCGTGTTTGCAAAATTCATTTTGAAGTTCAACTCGATCTTCGAGTGGTAATGCCATGACACAATCTAAACATTCTTTACGCGTACGCGTACGAGTAGTTTTTTCTGAAACACTTTCGCTGGAATCAGTTGTCACAACTGGTTTGGGTGCATCATTACTACTAACTTTTTTAGTAGTGGTTGGAACTGTTTTAGTTTTATCAGATTGGTCGTTGACGACATCACGCATTTGATTCATTAGTTCGAAATGTTCCATACCCAAATTGCGAAATGATTCATTCATTTTAACATTATTTAACACAGTCAGTGTTAGTAAAAACATAACAGCAACGATTAAAGCAACGCCAATGCTTCCATCGATTTGACGTGTAGCAATAAAAGCAATTAAGAAAATAAACAACAATTTACCGACGACAGTATCAAAGAAATGTAATACGGAATTTGGGAGAGCAGGAGCAAGAAAACCTGCGTATAAACCAAAAAATAAGAATAAAGCTCCTTTAAAATAATTGTTTTTTAAAACAGGACCAACATAACTATCCACGACAGCACTCATTTCACCAATTTTTGATGTTACATTAGAAGCAACGTTTTCAGCCATACTAATTGAACGATTATATTCTAATCAAATATAATATTTTTTGTCTATTTTAAAATAATGCAATATTAACAATTAAATAAATAAAAATAGGTATTATAATTCCAATAATATAATACATTAATACCTGTCTATCACGATTTAATTTGTGTGTTATATTTGAAAAGTATATAATTAAAACAATAGCTAAATAAATGACAGCAGATACGATAAGCGACTTGTTTATTTGTATCATAATTCATATATATTTTAATTAAAGATTTTATGTATGCGACTAACACTGTACCTTATTTTATCTTTTAATTATATACGTGTACATATGGAACTATATAAACTATTATCAATTGCAAAAGATGACCTTCCTAAAAAATTCACATTACTTTCTGGAAAAATAATCGAAGGGAAAATGGAATCCATAGAATTCGATAATAAACAACGAGTAATGAAAATGAATATTCGTACAAAAGGTAATGAAACAACATATATGGAAACTGTTAAATTACCCATATACGTTTCATTAGAGCACATTTTAGAAGTATGCTCACGTGAAATCGTAAAACAACAAATGTCATTTTCATCTGAAATTCAATATTCATCAATGACTGAATCTAAAACCGGATTAGAAAAAACAACACATTTGATACAAATATACACAAATATATCAAAAATTGTGTCTCAAATACGCGATTTATCCCAACGAGATAATCGCTTACAAATGGATAATATATTACGTTTAGAAACACAATTACAACGTCGTTCTAAGAACGAATATAAAGCGATTCTATCACAGCTTGATGTAGATGAAGATACTCGAAAAGTAAGAATACATCAATATCTTAAAACACAACAAGCACTTTTAAATTCGACACATCAAATGGAAATGCCCGGTTCACGTGTTAGATATAATGGAACAGACGATTATTATTTTGTATCAAATACACCTGACCATAAAATAGTTCGTATTACATCAATAAATGACGAAGAATTAACTGTTCCTAAAAATGAAATTACAATATTGCCATCTATTCAAAATATGATATTTGAACATAAACATTCGTCCATACATAAACAATATTTATTACGTGATGTATTGGATAAAATAAGCAGTCAAGATGAACGTATTGTGTTATTGCGTATTATGGAATTGGACGATTCAAGTATAAATTCAATTGACCAACGCATACTACCTAATGTAGCACTAAAAGAACCATTAAATCAATTTATTACATCAATTGCTAATCCATTATATGATGAAGCATCGTCCAATTTAATTATACCCGACCGATTATCCATATTAAATAGCACAGAACCATTTAAAGTACATCATTTTACATTTGCAAGTATTGCTCATTATACACTTGCGTGTAAATTTTATAATCGACGTGATGTCAATCATATTCTGTACAATGATTATAATAATATTTTTAAACGTTTCACTCGTGAATATTCTCAACAACACGGAGGAGTAGGCAGTTTTTATAATTTGCCTATACATATTATCAATACTGAATTACGTAGTATAACATATGTAGCACATTCCACACAAAAATGGTATACCGATTCTATTTCGAATAATACACCATCACTTGTATCAATGTATACACGTAAAGCATACTATCATAAAATAATAAATAATTCTAATCTTAAGAGTTTATTATTATCTACTAATAATGAAAAATTAATATCACACGATTCAAGTTTTGCAGATGAACTAATGGAAGTTAGATACTTTATTAAACACGGTATTGAACCAACATATAAGGATTTTAATATTGATTCGCATATAGAAGAAGAATCGAGTATATTAAGTCGCTATGCAAAACAAACATTTTTGATTCATAAAATTAACACAGAACTAAAATCTAAATCATCATTACTAAATGCTGAAAAAGGTAATTTAGAACCTATTGTTCAAATGGTATTACATACGTTTATTGGCCAACGAATATTTGAAATCATACGAGAATTTCATGAGACACATACATCATTCAATGATATTATAAAACAATTTCCCATATTAAATGAATATCGTATGTTGACTGAATTAATTTATGATGTCGTTGTCATGAATGAAAAACAATTACATCAACATAAGCAACAAGAACAAGTCGAACAACCTATGCAACAACATATTCAATTTAAAAATATATACCCTAAACCATTTCAAACAATTTATGATGTTGTTGAACATCAAATATCATATCAAAATAAGGGATATATAACTCCTAATAAATCAACTGAAATAGAAAAATTGGTTTTACAAGCTGTTCGCCAATTAAATATTACATCAACACCACTACCAATACAAATAATATGTAAGATTATTTCGCGATTATTAGGCGCAAATATACTGTTTTTAGATGGAACATCTATTTTATATAACGATATGGTAGCTGAATTTCCAAATATGGGAGAAATAATAAAACATCCACAAATAATATTGTCAATTGGTATTAGTCCAGATAAAATCCCGAAATATACATCGATTTTACCCAATCCAACGAAATTGACAGATAATATAAAAATATTATTACTTGATAATTTAAATAATCAATTATATGAAAATATAGAAACAGATAATGGTAGTGAGCAAATATTATTAGGTGTGTGGGATGAACAATCATCAACAATTATTTCAACAGATGAATCACAATCACAATCATCAAGTGATAGTCGTTCCATTATTATTGACGAATTATTATTTTCAAAATTGCAATGGATTGATGGAAAAAACTATTATTTTTATAAAAATACAATTGTATGTCAGCACTAAATATAATTATTGTATGTCAGCACTAAAATATAATTCGATATTATGAACATAGAATTATAGTTTGGTAAGATATCTGTTTATTGTTAGGGTATACATAATGAAACACTGTAATCGTTGCTATGGAATTATTGTGGGGGTTTTGTCCCCCAGAAATTAGCTGGATACACATTTTTATCAGGAAATGCCGATTCTCTTAATATTTGTTCTTGTGTACGAATCTCTAATTGATCGCGTCCACTATAAAAATTAGGTCCATAACGTGGCCATGTAAGCGGTGGAGGTCCATAGGATAAAGCCCGAAAGGGTATTCCATCACCCAATTCGATTTTATGAACGTCGTTATCGGTTCCATCACACACTTTGATATTTACGTGTGGTTTGACATATATGGTGCCTAATCCAACATAATACGCATTGGGGAATTGAACACGAAAACTAAATTCACCATTTTTTGTACGAACAGAACCTTTATTTGGGGTATTTTCATATGCCATAATAGGACTTGAATAGGGTAAGCCACTTCCTGCATAACTGGTAGTGTATGTAGGAGGATTCGCAGCCCAATATGTTATTAATGTATCAGCAGTATTAGGAACTTTACCCCGAACTAAATATTCACCATTTCCCATATTATCAACAACACCCACGCATTTTAAATTTGTTTGTAAATATTTATCCATATTTTTATAATATATAATGGTATAAGATTTTATCATACACAATTAATTATTTGATAGTTAAATTAAATTATAGTATAAAATAAAATAGAGTTAATTTATGGTGTCGCAACTGGAACACTTGATAGACCTGCACCTCGCAAGGATATTTTTTTATTAAAATTAAATGCACCAAATAATTTTGAAAATAAACCATATTTCCAGCATACTACAATAATAATTAATATAAATACCCCTAAAACGGTTCCTATCGCACCCGTTACTTTTGATGAACTTTTTTGAACATCTTCCATCTCTTTTGACATCATAAGCTTACATTGTTCTCGAAATGTTTCATCGGTTATACATCTTACATTAAGTATCTTATTCACGTTATTGGACGCTGAACCATTTTTATTATAAAATATATCTCGTGAATTTGTGTTTTGAATTTTGCGTGAATTGATACCGGTTACACGATAAATATTATCATAACTTTGTTGTGTTAATGTGCTAAGTTCATCCATAATAATCCATCGAACACCTTCAGCACACGGTTTTTTAACAGTAGAACCCATATATGTATAGAACGCCTTTTTCTCAGGTAATGTGTTAAAAATATTCCAATTATCGTGCATATTAATCGTTTTATCTTGTGAAAACGCTTGTTTTGTAGCAGGTATTCCAAATGTCCAACTATTAAAAAATTCATTACTTACATTCACGGATGATGATACTTCAAATAAAACCGACAAAGCGATAATTTTATTTGTTTCCGGACTTTTATGAAATAACATCATTTCCATTTCACCCATTTTTGAATCAATTTTATGCGAGCTTGGACACGTAAATGCTATTCTTTCCAATTCATAAATTTCACCATTAAAATTAATATGACTTCCGGGGTCATATGTTAATAACAAATCGTTTCCATCACGTGTAATATTACATCTACTTGAACGATAATAGAATAATAGACTACATGTATCCATACAAGATTTAGCATTTTCACTTCTAATATGTATTGGACTTTGTTTTTGTCCAGAAGAACACAAATCTGACATATTCAATATATATTGAATATATATTATTTATTTTATGTTTTATAACATTTTCAACCGACACTATATCATCTAATCAAATAAATGCTGTAATGATTTACTGAATGGAACCGTTGAAATTGAATTATTACATACGTTTCTTCCAAATACGAACGTTATATAACTAAAATTATTACCATATTCATATTTTTTACGTCCAAGATACAGAATAAAACCGATGATTATTAAAATAGCAATTATGATTAAAATTGAATTATTGATGAATACAATTGTATCAATTTTCTTAAGCGTTTCTTGAATATTTTCTTTTCGATCAATTGACTCACGATATTCTACTTTTTTTAGAATAAGTAAATAGGTAGCACCCAATAAAACAATAATAGGAATAAAAAATTGCGATTCGGTTTTACTAATTAAAATAAATATAGCATACATTAGTGCTGATTTTGACAAAATATTGTTTAACTTTTTATCGGGTATGGGAACTAACAGAACTACAAAGAATATCATTGCTAAAAATCCAATAAAATGTTTCATATAAATATTATTTTCAATAATATCTACGACTGAACATGGAAAAATGCGCAATATTTCTCCTGCTGATACGAGTAAAATAAAAATAAATATAGAATACAATGGAAAAATATCATTTATACTTTTGTGCGTTGTGTGTTGTTTTTCGGTGGAATGATTCATCAATGGTTTCGTATATATGTTTTGCTAAGATATTATTTAATTAAATTAAATAATCTTATTTGATTGACGTTTTTAAATGCGTGTGGTATAAGATATGACGATGTCATCGAATTATGGGTATGTTTTGGATTAGATGTTGTTAGATATACACCAACTTGGACTCCAAACAATGTATTTTTAACAAAAGCGACAGGAATTGTTATGATTTCACGAGAAGGTGAAGGTTTAGTAGATGGCTTATTTACATATGCATACGTGAATATCCCTATTACAAAATGCCATTTCTGGATAGCTGGATAGTACGACAATAAAAGATATGGTGTTTATCAAAAAAAGCTATTCAAATGTAAGGGTTAAACACGTAAATAAATATAATTGGTAATAGTGAATTACAAATTGCATTAGACAAACGCAGAACATTTTACAATGAATGAGTAAAACACATGACAAATTTTCATTACTACATTGAAGAATCAAGCACAAAAGTTCGAAATGCTATAATACGTTAATTGTCGTATAATAGAAGATATTTATGCCAAGTATATAACACCTATAATTTCAGAGCAATTGGCGATTGTTGTATCGAAATAGACTGATAGCCAGAAAGAGAATTTCCAAAATAAAATTTAAACTACAAAAAATTATACTGATGTGGTTAAATATCTAAATGATATTGTCTTACAAATAATGAAATGAAACTGTAAATAATCAATAATCATCGAAATTCGTATGAATGATACATTCTAAAGGAATAAGTTGTTTGGGTATTACCTTTTTATCTGGAGAAGACACCGATACAGGACGTGTTTTAACAACGGGTAGTGTATTTGCCACTCGATGCGTTTCAACCTCATTCCAAAATTCCGTCAAAATCGGCAATGAGATACGGAACCATTCCGTATCACGCAATACCGTGAAACACGAATATTGATTACATTTCCAGTATATTTCACCTATATAATAGGGGTCAATACCCGTATCCTCGCAAATAAGACTACTTTTTGTTGAAACGAGTAGTTCCTGTATTTCAAGACGTGTTGTATATAGCCATTCATCCAATTCTATGTTATTTATACCTATTGAACTATACCGATAGTTCCTCTTTCCAGAAGTATCGATATAATATAGTATAACCCCCTTATATTTTTCATCCACATCATCACGATAGAAATCACTACATTCATATTCTTTAAAGCTGCATTCTACGAATTTACACGCCGATAGCTGACATACTTCCATCTGCATTTGGGTTTGAACCCAATATTCCGGTTTAGGCATACCTAGAATCTCACGTGTCAAGGGACATTTTATTTCCACGAGACAACCATCTTCGTCAATTCCATCGGGACTTGCTGCCAAAAACGAATATTTTTCGTGTTCGATGCTTTCAAATTCGTCGTATATTTTCTTACCCGTTTTGAGTTCCTGAATTCGAACCGCAATACGTTCATATAAATTTCCGTGATCCATAGCATTTGCGGTAGTATTATGTGATTGGTCATTGAAACTAACAACTTTTCCCAACATAAGTCGATTGTGGGATTTCGTAAAAACTTGTTGTGCTTCACTGGCATTAATATGATCGTGGCGAAATGATAGCCATTGTTGTGATTTTTGCGCTTTATTTTTAGGAACTGCCAATAATTTCTCGAGTTGAATTCGGTCATTTGATATGATAGCACGATTGATACGTAATTGAAATCGGCCATTATTTAATTTAGGAATCTCAGCACATACAATTTGGTCAATACAATACGGATGATAACTGGCTTTTTTATATACATTCGATAAAAGCTCAATAAGATATTCCCGCCATTCTACTATAGTTAGTTCAACTGAATCTTTCAATCCAGCGATTGCGTCTATAATATCTAAATCCATTTATTGCCGAAACGAACTATGATAATATACAAGATAATAATATTGTTTCAATATTTTTTATACTTGTGCTTATTTCAGCATATAATCACGCAAAAAAATTGATAAATATAAGAATAACAGCCGATACTATAATAACAAACATAGCAAATAATTCAAATGGGTGTTCCCTATTATTTTAAATATTTGGTAGAAAATGTGGGAAATTGTGTTATAAAGCGTATTGACAATAAACCTACTATTTTATACCTGGATTTCAATGGTATTGTATATGAAGCAAAGACAAATATCATGAAAACATTACCAGAAACAACCCCGAAAATTATGATTGAATATCATATTATAACTGAAGTTGTCAAATTAATGGAGAAGGTCATTGATTCGATTGGAATTCACACGGTTATGATGGTATATATTGCCATTGACGGTGTTGCACCCATGGCAAAAATGGTTCAACAGCGTCAGCGAAGATTTAAATCCGTTTTCGAATCACAATTGCTCGCCGATATTGCGAAAACGGAAAATGTCGAAAAACACTGTCCCGTATGGGATACTAATGCTATTACACCTGGAACGAAATTCATGCAGCGTCTAACGGATCATTTGAAAGCATATATTGATAGTTGTTTACCGTGTATTTCTAACAAGGTATCCTTTGTATTGAGTAGTAGTGATGAACCAGGTGAAGGAGAGCATAAATTACTTACGCATTTGGAAAAACACCGAGAAGAACATATCGAATATCAAAAGGTGGTATATGGTCTCGATGCTGATTTAATTATATTGACATTGTTGCGTAATTTTAAACATACATATCTATATCGAGAATCAACTTATTTCCCATTTGAATTAGGCGGTCCACAGAAAGGACGCGGTGCTGGACAACTGAATGTCGTTAGTTATTTGTATATGGATGTATCCATACTTCGTTCCGCTATTTTAGCCGAATTTTATAAAGAACCTATGGATAAAGCACGATTGCTTGTTGATTATATATGTCTAACCTATTTCGTTGGAAATGATTTTCTACCCAATCTATTTATCCTTAAAATTCAAAATGGTGGATTTGAATTACTTGCCGATTTATATAAAAACGGATATGACAGATTTCACAGACATCTCGTTTCACCTGGACCTGATTATAAAATTGATGCGGCATTTTTGCGATACATTTTAGTAGGTCTTTTGAAAAAAGAGGATGGTATGATGAAAGAGTATGCGCATGATCACGCAAGATATAAACCATACTTGAATCCAAAACTATCAAATTATGAATTAAAATGTGCAATGGTTCATCATTATCCACATAGTGTATGTGAAGTGGATACCATTCAATTGGGTCAGGTGGGATGGCACGAACGATTTTACGAATATTGGCTGGATGGAAAAGTCGATACATTTATGATTCGCGGGATGGTCGATAAATATATGGAAGGGCTTAGCTGGATTTTGAAATATTATTGCGTTGGTTGCCCTGATTGGCGGTGGTATTATCCTTACCCGGTAGCACCTACAATTCGCGACTTTTTAGCAATGATGCCAATGAATGTGGATTCAATTTATACTCAATTCGATGTGTCCAACGCGGTCATCGCTGATATTCGCGTAGCTAATTTATTTCAATTGCTAACTATTTTACCGAAGAATAGTAATAAAGTTATGCCAAAAGAGTGGCGTTCGATTATGAATCTACCACAATTATTGTATTTATATCCCACGCAATTTCTGATTAAAACGCTTTATCGACGATTTTATCATGAATGCTACCCTGTCTTGCCAAAATTGGATGTGCGACTTTATTCATTTGTTGAGAAATGTGTTAAAAAAATATGTGTATAATATACGTATATTATACGATAATTATATATGACACAATTGTTCAAAAAAAATCCATCCATAGATATTTTAAATAAGGTTTTAGGAACAATTGGTATATATGAATTTAAAGAAGAATTTTGTTTTAAAAAAAGTGATTTAATTTCACTTACTACGGTGTCAAAAATGAATGAAATTATACCCGAATTAACGGAATATTACTATCCGTGTAAGGCGAAATTATATTTAACGAATATAGATACAACGAAATGTATAACTATTATACGCCAATTTTTAAGATATTTTGATTATTCATTAGTAGGGAAAGAGAAATATAGTTGCGGTGAGAAGTTCATTATATATACGTTGGTATCTGAACATACGATGAAAATTAAAAAAAATACAATTATCGAATTTACACAATAATATCTCCACTTCAACATATTTTTATTATTGTATCACTTTTCACCTTAGATAACACAATTAATGTCGATAATTATTATTTAGTGTATCTAGAACATATATTATTATAATTGTATATATAATATATGTTCTATCAGTGTATTGTTATCATTATTCTAATTTTTATACTATACTATCTATTTTTTAGATTTAGATTGCGCATATTATCTAAAAAGGACGCAGAACATATTTTACAACGAAATGCCGATTCATTTTATGAGACACTAACAGAAATGGATTTAAAAATGCGGGGTGTATCCAGTATAGAAGAATATCGTCGTAATATTATGAATTGTTGTTTAGAACCAACGATAGGGAATCGGTTTCGAATAACATGGATTATTATGTGTGCATGTTTTACATTATGTTATACACATCCCATTCAAAATGAATGGTTTGATTCAATCAAATGTGCTTTGGATATTCCGTGGAATATTGGCATTATTGATGATACAAACCGATATGAAGCTGGATTATCACATACGCGTGGAGATATAATATTTATTACAAGAGAAACATTATATGAGCCGAATATCATAACAACAATGATACATGAAAAAATACATACATATCAAAAAACATATCCTTCTTCAATTCAAAATTATATTCGTATTTTTAACTTTACGCCGAAAATAACTTTGCGTGAAAATGTCGCGCGAAATGGTGAATACGTTCGTGCGAATCCGGATACGAATGAATGGATCTATACAGATGAAAATAATCGTACATTAAAGGCTGTGTATTCACCTAATGCTAAAATAATACGACACGTTCAGTATACACCATGTAATTCACAATATTGTGAGCATCCATATGAACGTATGGTGTATGATATACTTGATTTGATGAAAATGTAAGCGTGGACAGAAATTATTAAATTATACACAAGTCGATGTAAGAGTTAGCTATTATAGATTATAAATAATTATCTAGTTATTTACAGTCGATCTATAGAATTTAATATTTACAATAGCTTTTGACCTCATATATGTCTGAATTATAATATTCGTTTATTAATGATTTCAATTCGAATCGTTTATCATTTGTGCTATATACCAGTCGCGCTAATTCAATGAATTCAATATCAAATAATGATTGTGATTCTTTATTACGAATATTATTTTCTATTTCCCATAATTTCTCATTAACAGATTTAAGTTCGTTTAATTTATCAACGGAAATATTATATTGGTCAATGAATGGTTTTAGATAAAGAAGTTCATTTTCTATTTTACTTAATTTATGTAATTCTGTTATTTTATCTTTTTTGATTTGTAATATTGTATACTTATCACATAATTCACCAATTGATATTGGAACGGAAATAATCATATAATAATATAATAATATGTATTATTATATTATTATATAATTATTGATTATGACGCAATTTCAAAAAAATATAAATCGTATAGAAAAACTGTTAAAAAACAAAGATTACGAACAAGTTGTTGAAAAATGTATTCATTTATATACATCACAATCAAATGATATAACCTACTTGAATTATATATTAAAAGCTCATAAAGAAACTGTTCTTTATGATAAAAATATATGCTTTAATGCCATAGACGATTTTAAAAAATTACTTATACATACTCCTGACCATTCTATTCAGTCTTGTATTCTCCATAATGAAATTGGAATATATTATATTGAATCAAATGACCCTAAAATGGCTATTAGTCATTTTAAGAAGGCATTAACAGTGAAAAAAGACATACCTGATATTTATAACAATATTGCTGTATGTCATAATGTATTAAAAGAATATGATAAGGCACGAATTAATTTAAAAATTTCATTACAATTACAACCAAACGATAATATTTATCGACGTTTGGGAGAATTAAATTTAATAACGAAACGATATGACCAATCTATAAAAGATTATGAATCCATTTGTAATCCATCTTCTAAAGACATATATAATTTGTCTTTTCCTTACTTGGCCATCAAACAATTCTTATATGGATATAAACTATATGAAAGTCGATTAGCATCAAATGATATATGCTATCAAACAAAAAAATTAATGCGTGTTGATATACCATCTATTCAATATTGGAATGGAACGGATGAGTGTCATAATCTCATTATTATATACGAACAGGGGATTGGTGATAATATACAATATTTTAGATTTATTATTGAACTCGCGAATCGTTTTCCACAACTAAAAATTACATATTTTTGTAAATCACATATATCACATATATTTAATACAGAATTATATGAAAATATTATGATTCTAGATGATTCTAAACCTGTTGATATAGTAATTTATGATAAAAAATTGTATATTATGTCGCTTCCATATATTCTAAAACTCGAAAAAATGGTGCCCAATACGATTAATTATATCAAAGAAGATGTAGATAATAATTCATACTGGAAAACAAAATTGTCTACATTTGACAATAAATTAAAAGTAGGGTTTGTTTATAGTGGTTTATTAATTTCATATATTGATAAAAACGTGCGATTAACCGATTTCAGTGATATATGTAATGATAATCGTTTTCAAACATTTTGTATGCATCAAAACGACAGTACGATATCGTCTGATTTTTCAAATATTGATTTTGCGGATAAAATAATACGTTATGATAATTTTGATACAACTAAACCATTTTTTGATACAATATCGTTATTGCACAATATAGATATTCTTATTACAATAGATACATCAATTGCTCATCTCGCGGGTGTCATGGGAATAAAAACATTATTGCTTATTGGATATACCAGTGATTGGCGATGGTTTGATACCGATGATAAAGTATGGTATGAGTCTGTTCAAATTATAAGAATGATCCAACAAAAGCCACTTGCCGAATTGTTACCACAGATTAAAAATATTTTAATTATGGAATATGAAAATAAATATTCTAGATAATTCAAGGATGTGTAAAGGTTAAATATACGCAAATATTGTGTGATTTCGGTATTAAATAACTTATAATACAAATTACAAAATTACAATGTGATTTGTATTATACTTTTTATTTGATTTTTGTTTATGTGTTTATGTGTTTACACATAAATTGTCTAATTGCTGTAAGCGAGACCACCCATACCACTCATGATACGAAGAACGTTGTAGTTGGTAGCATAAACGCGAACTTTGCAAGAACGAACACTGCCGGAAGCGGTGCGAACGGCGCGGGGAGTCAAAGAAAGTTGAAGAGTAGCGTTGTCGATACGAGACATGTTGCAGGTGCCGGAAGGTTGGTGTTCTTCGGGTTTAAGACCGAAGGAATAAACGTTGACACCGGTAGCGGGGCAGTTGGTGTGGTGTTGGTAAGGTTGAACCAAGTTGAAGTAGCGACCATCACGTTCAGAGAATCTGTCGTGGCCGTTGAGTTGGAGTTTGGCAGAAGCAACGGGGTTTACACCACGGTCAAGAACGGCATTGACGGAAGCAAGACCGAGTTGAACACCAGTGCCGAGAGCAGCATTGAATAAATTCACATTGGTAGCATCTTCAAGACCAGTTCCAGACATGACATTTTGGAAGCCAGTTCCTTGTTGAGCAACAGTGACACCAGAAGCAGTTCCGACGACATTTTGAGCCACAGCACCAGAAGAAAGAAGGTCAGAACCAGACACACCTTGAAGAGGATCAGATGGGGTGCCACTGAGGGGGGTAAGATCGATGGCGTCAGTGTAGTTGAACCATTGTTGCCCACCGAAAGATTGGGTTCCTTGTAAATCAACATTGCTGTCAGGTTGAACAACCCAAATGAGTTCTTTGACGG
>Ga0114970_10002170_pt1 | contig 14719 bp, 1 predicted proteins | sample M_140205_XF_Meta_FD_87030 | JGI IMG/M metagenome (GOLD analysis project Ga0114970, IMG submission 87030) | Freshwater microbial communities from Lake Montjoie, Canada to study carbon cycling - M_140205_XF_MetaG | ecosystem: Environmental > Aquatic > Freshwater > Lake | place: Lake Montjoie... | reverse complement strand
GCTCGTGAACGCCCCGTCGCCGTCCGTATCCCCCCACACTCCGGCGTTCCCGTCAACGGCCAGCAAATGACGAGAGGGCCCGTCCCCTGTCAGGAGACGGCGCATGGATGCATAGACCGGTGGGCTAGAGGCCGTCCCGAACTGCACAATAAAGCTGGCGTTTGTCCCTTTTATGCCTGTTGTCCCTATCTTTGCACTCGAGACCAGCACCGTAATAGCCGAGAGTGCATCTAGCCGCACAATCCCTACGATCGTGCCCACCACGACGCGTCCGGTCACTGGGGTGGACTGTGTGCCAAAGCTGTTGACAAACCTGAACATGGTGGGCATGTTCGTGCTCACCAGTGTGCAGCGGCTCACGGGCGTGCATCTGATGCCCAGAAACACGTTGCTGTCTACCATCACCAGGATCTTGTAACTCAGGAGACCCTGGCCTTCTGGCGCGAATATTGCAATGTCTATGGCCATTTCCTGGCCCACTGGCACTTCTGGCACTGGCACGCCCGTGCTGGAGCCCACCACCAGCTGCCCTGCCACGTTGGGGCTCATGTTGACCACCATGCTCTGGCTGAGGCGACTGGCCAAGTTTGTCTGACACGCTGTCAGTGAAGCCGTCATAGTGACGGGCGCGTATGAGAACGCCAGCAGCGTGGCACGAGTGTTCACGACGGCCACGACCGTCGGTAGAGAGGACTGCCACGACACCACCAGGCTGGTCAGGTTGCTCTCGTTGTACCAGACCACTGTGGAGTAAGCCGGCAGCAGGCCTCCGACGAGAGGGATCGAGTCTCCCACCGAGCCTGCCCAGACGGCTGGTATCATGGAGAGATTGACTGCAGTGAAGTACACGCTGGACACGGTTGCCAGCACCGACACGCTCCCTGTGGTGTTGCCATACCTTGCAACGATGGTGCCGACCCCTGCCCAGTCCGCGTGGAACAGGCCGGGCCCGTGCATCACCAAGGGCTGGGATGCATTCATAGCAGCGGCCACGACCGTGGAGTTGCCATCCGACAGGGTCACCCGCGCTGTGTATTGCCCCTCCTGCCAAATCCGGGAGCAGTGCATCTGGTACAGGGTTCCAGGGCCCGATACCACCAAGCCTCGAGACTGCTCCACTCGAAGCTGCACAGAGGACCACGGCAGCATCCAGCCGGCATCCCATGACACGTTGATGTTCAGGTTCCCGAACGCCAACGGCACTGACCGTCCACGCACGACTGTGCCGTTGCTGACAATGCTGGTGCCGTCAAGCTGGCTGTAGGTAATCGTTGAGCCGTTCACAAGCCCCAGTCTGAAGCCGATGACCACCGCCGACTGGTACAAGAACGGGGCCAGCGTGGCTGCATCGCCTGGGGGGGCCAGCTTCAGGCCGGCGCAGGAGCCCTCGTTGCAAAGGACGGTTGCGCTGACCGCCCAGCGTGCTACAACCATCACCTGGATGGAGGCGGTGCCGGCAGCAGACACGTTTGCCAACCCCTGGCTGACGGCTACAATCTGTGACCCCTGAATACTCAGACCGGCTGTCACGGAGAGCGGCACAAACTGCGTGACATTGGTCCCGTCTGCCAGGGATTGGATAACCATGAACTGGAGCTGCGAGAGGGAGCTTGGGAATAGAAGCGGGAACTGCTGACTGAGCGGGTCAGCCGGCAGGGTCAGGGTCACACACCCGGTGCATACCAGCGTGCTGTTGAGAACCGCTTTGTTCACCACCAGCACTTGGGTGCTCCCCGTCGCACACGGAATCCCTGTCATGTTGGACCATACGACTCCGAATCCTGACACGGAGCCTGCTTGGACCCGCCGCCCTGTGACTGTCACCAGCAGTCCTGACACCATAAGCCGCTGGTCTCCCATCACATCCAGCTGGGACCCGTCTGCAAAGAAGAGCACTGCGCTCACGATGATGGTCGAGGACGGCAGGAGTCCCGACAGATCGGTGCTTGCGCCCAGCATGGTCCTTTCCAACCTGAGTACCAGATTGACCGGGCCTGGCGGGTACACTGGCAGATAGCTCAGGAAGGTCTGTCCGCGCACCGCCACCAGAGCCGACGCGCACTGCCCTGTCAAACCCGTCCTGACCATGGTTGCATTTGACCCTTTGATCATGAGGCTTCCGGGGGACAGGCTGGTGGCGTTGTCCATCGTGACCAGGATCGGGCCGCTGAAGGGGAGGATCAGTCCAGAGGCCTGTCCCACCGACAGGACAGAGGGTGTAAACTGGATCCTTCCTACAGACTGGACCCCCCCGCTCAGCAGTGTCAGCTGCACAGGCGTGCCCACGATACCAGGTGTGCCGCACATCCCTGCATCCTGCTGGTATATGCTGAACGTGCCAGACGTCCCCGGGGGGCAAGTCCACTGCTCATTGCCTATGGACACGTAGACGCTCCCGCGCTCAACTGGCCTGATACCAGCAAAGGGGGTGGCGTCCACCTGCGAGATCTTGATTAGCCCTGCGCCCAGCGTGACGAAGAGCTTGTACCGTCCGCTGACGCCTGTATCCGACGGGAACGCCCACACGCTCAAGTCCCGAGGCACGTACACAAAGACATTGACGATGGTGGACAAGCCCTTGAACGACACGTTCACTCCCGCGCTCAGGTCGCCAGTGCCGTTCCCGACAGGAAAGATGGCAGCGCATGACAGCACCAGCAGGCTCTGGGACACCCCCCTGCAGTCTGCCGTCACGAATCCCGTCAGCCCCACGACCTTCCCGATAGCAAGAACTGAGATGGACATTGGCTGAGTCGTGGCGTTTGGGAACAGCGCCCGCCACTGGACCAAAGCTGTGCGAGACGGCCACGCTATGATAGAGTTGAAACTCCCTGTATCCGTGAGCACGTCAAACGCGTTGTCGTCCCTGCAGGTGAACCCTCGGCTCAGAATCGACACTGGACGCCAGACGCGGTCTCTCACAAACAACGCTTGTGCGATTGACATATCGGGGATCAACACCTGCATTACCCAGCCGGTGCCTTTGAGCAGCTGCAAGGTCACCCGCCCAATGCTGAGAACAGACGTGGAACCATCCGTGACCCCGTGTATCAATATGTTGTTGTCCTGCTGGGTGTAGGCATACAGGCTGCGGAAGTCCAGCAGACTTACAGCCGAACTCACAGAACTGAACGAGAGCCGAAATTCACTGATCAAAGACATGTCCCCGGCCCATGATATGTCGATTACAATGCTATCCCCGGGCAGGAAAGGCCGCTCCCCCATAGACATTTGAAAGACGAACCCAGCAGTGGCAGAGAACATACCCCCGTCTATCCTTATCATTGGCAGAATCCAGCACAACTTGCTGCGAGCGCCCAGCTGGATATTTGTTGTTCTGGTGATTTCAGTTTCCCACATAAACATGAACCGTACCTGAACTGTCACTGCTGTGGTCGGGCAGAACTCGGAAGTGGTGCACTGCCAGTATTTCACGGCACTTGAGCCGTGTTGCACTGCCTCGCACGGGCCACTGAAGACAAGATTGTTGTGAGAATCCCACACTGACATCACGCCTGCCCCAGTGTTGACGACCATTGGCCAGCCTCTGTCATCAACAAGCGTAAACACCACGCCGAACCCATAGATTGTACAGAGGTCTTGGTACACTGATGAATTCAGAGGATACAGTTTCATGTCATTAGGCCACGGACGCTTGTCGACCTCGTTGCTCCAGGACATCACTGGCAACGTCGTTCCCATCACGTAGAGGGAAGTCAGGCATGTGGCCATCAAGCTGAAGGTGCGCACAACAATGGACATGACACTGTTCATCCCGGCAGAGAGGCCCAATGAAACGCATTCATCTCCTTGGGCCCCTTGAACCGATAGCCACACCCCGTTTGTGTCAGGGGGGATAACAGGAACGGGACACGCCCCTGTAGCCGCAATCGGGGTCACCATCTGGCCACACGCGCTGCAATACCCGTCGCCCGTGCTGCTGAAGGTGGATACGGCACAGGCCACACAGCCTGTCCCGGCCGACGCCTCCTGGGTAAACCCGGCCCGACAGTTTGTGCAGGCGGTCAACGTCGTGTCGTTGGCGTACGTCCCTGGCCCGCACTGCTTGCAAGCAGTCGACAGACTGGCGTTCTGGAACCAGCCGGGGACGCATGAGACGCATGCTGTGGCAGTTGCTGCAGACGAGTACCAGCCGGCCTGGCACGTTTTGCAGACTGTTTGGTAAATATTTTCTGTATAGGTCCCAGCATCACATCGCTGGCACGTGGTGGACTGCTGGTCGCTCTGAAACCAACCGGTAGGGCATGGGAAGCACCCGACACTCCCCTCCACGTCCATGTACCACCCGGCACTGCAAGGCGTGCAGGCGGAGGAGCCCGCTGCGTTGGTGATCGTCCCTGCAGGGCACGGAACGCAGTCTGACTCTGCGAATGCCCAGGCGTTGGCTGAGAATTTCCCGGCGATGCATTTGGCACACACGTTCCCTAGCAGGTATCTGCCCGAGTTGCACATGACAGGCTGAAGGTAGAACAGGACCCTGCTCTTGTCTGCTGGCTGAACGATCTTTGTTGGCAGGTCGAGCCTGTAGCTGTCGTACCATAGTGTGCCGCCGCAGCTGGGGGTTGAGGACCCCCCGCCTGCATACACAGCAATGACTGTTCCGTTGGCAGGAAGCCCTCCCGAGATGACGCCCTTCCCAAACGTCGGCACCATCAGTGCGCACATCGAGCTGCTTGGGCACTGCAGCAGGCCTGTGCACGACCCGTTCAGGTACGCCAGATAGCCTGCAGGCGCATCCACGAACGAGCCGTTGCATATGAGACCCTTCTCGCACAGCGCGGGAGAGGCTGTTCCGACCGGACAGATGGTGCCGAGCGGACATGCTGTGCACTCTCCTGATCCCGCGACGCCGTACATGCCGAGCCCGCAGGTCTGGCACACGCTTTTCGATGTTGCCCCCGCCTGTCCCGAAAACTGACCCCCCGCGCACGGCTGGCATGTGCTGTTCGTCCTCGCGCCGAGGCTTGCCGAGTACGTCCCTGGCCAACACGGCGAGCATGCCGAGAGCCCCGCCAGAGAGGCGAAGGTGCCCGCCGGGCAACCAATGCACGCCATCGCGCCTTGCTCTGGCTGGTACGTGCCGATGCCGCACAGCGAGCAGTTCCCCAGCCCCACACCCGTCGAGAAGGTGCCTGCGTAGCACGCCACACACACGCTGCCACCCGCCTGCGCCACAAAGGTGCCGGCCCCGCACGAGATGCAGGAGCTCATGCCGTTCTTGGGGGCGTACAGTCCAGCCTCACACGGAAGGCATCTGGCCATCCCCGTGGCATTTGCAGCAGTGCCGTTGACGCACGCCTGGCAGGCCAATCCATCCGACGCCCCTGTTAACGACCTGGCGGTGCCGGTGGCGCACTGGGTGCAAGCACTGCAGCCGTTCCCGGTGGAATACGCGCCAGCGCCGCAGTCACTGCACTGTGACAGCCCCTGCCCACTCGCGAAGGAGCCCGGCTGGCAGACGCTACACGCTTTCAGGCCGACGAGCCTAGTGACAGTGCCTGCGCTGCACAAGCTGCACACACTGGAACCGTTCGTGGCAACATAGGACCCCGTCTCACAGTCCTTGCACTGTCCCGCTCCATATCCGCTGGAAAAGGATCCTGACTGGCAAGTGCCACACGCTGATTGCCCGAGCTGACTCGATGCTGAACCAGGCAGACAGCTCCTGCACTGGGTTAAACTGCTCATTCCAACCACGTCCCCAAACGTTCCAGGGCTGCATTCCTGACAAATGGACGAGCCGCTCTGTGATTCATACCGGCCTACAGGACACGCTGAGCAGGCCGACCCCCCGACGCTGCTCAGGAACGCGCCAGACAGGCATTTCAGGCAATTGGACGACCCCACTGCCGCCTGGAAGTTCCCGACAGGGCACGCGGAGCACCATTCACTCCCAGAGGCTGTCTGGTATTGGCCTGCAACGCATGAAAAACAGATGGTGAGGCCAGCGAGTGGCTGGTATGCACCTGGCGAACACGCTGTACACGCGCTCAGGCCCCCGACAGTGGAGAAGGAGCCAACAAGGCATGCGTTGCACGTATAAGTCCCTTCAACCCCTGAGTATGTTCCTTTATCGCACGGGCTGCATCCTGTAAGGCCTGCAGCGTTTGAAGAGGATCCCTTGGGACAACTAGTACACACTGTTTGTCCCGAGCGGTTTGAAAAGGTTCCAGCCGCGCATGGCCCGCAGTACTGCGCATACATCTGATACGTCCCTGGTGCGCACAGTACACAATAACTGTGGGCTGCATCCAGTAATCCATCTGGGATAGACCCAGCAGGGCAGGTCTTGCAATCTGAAGAGCCTGCAGTGTCAGAATACACCCCGTAGGCACATTTTTTACAGTCACTGACATCTCCACGACCTTGATATGGTTGATATAATCCAACGCTGCAGTCGATACAAGAGTCCCTACTGGTCATTCCAGGAGCAGTGTACTCGGCCGGCAACCTGCCTCCATGAGTGCCCTCAGGACATTGCGTACAAGAAGCCATTCCAAACCCAGTTTGGTATGTCCCGTACCAGCATTTATAGCAAGTATCGCTGCTTGTAGATCCAACCAATTGATAGGCTCCCTTTGTACCTGGGGAGCACAGAGTGCATGCACTGCTTCCTGAACTGCTCTGGTAGGCCCCTACATCACACTTACTGCATGCGTCAGATCTGGTAGCTCCAGCAGACGACGAGTAGTATCCAACAGCGCAAGACACACAGCTGGTATAGACTGGGTTGAAATTATTTTTCTCCCTGAAGGTGCCTGCCTGGCATATAGTACAATTGCCAGCCCCTGTCATAGATTGGTATGATCCAGGCAAGCAATTGTAACACCTAAAATCCGTGATCCCCACCCCAGAACTGAACGAGCCAAGCGGGCAGGCCATACAACTGCTAGACTGTGCTGTTGGTTGATAGGTACCGGGACTGCACTGGACACACACACTGCCAACGAGCCCCGACTGGTAGGTGCCTGCTGTACATATCTTGCATGTGGTGTATGGGCTGCCAGTGGGTGGTCCAGCAAAAGTCCCTGTCTTGCACTGCGTGCAGCTCAGGCTCTGGGGGGCGCTGGAGAAGGTGCCTTCCAGACATGTTGTGCACGACGTGGAGTTGGACCGTGCTGCAAAGGATCCAGGCCAGCAGGCGCAACCCGACGACAGGATATTGGGGCAGGTCTTGCAGGCTGTATACCCGATGCCAGACGCATACGTGCCGCTCGGGCAAAGGACTGGCATCATCAGGCCAGTGGGGGACCACGCGTTCACAATGGCGTTGACCTCGTACCCTGTCAGGGATCTGTTGTAAATTCTAAATTCGTCAAGATATCCAGTGAAGAAACTGGACCTGTCCACATTGGTCCCCAGACTGTTGAAGCGCAGTACTGTCTGCTGCCGAACGCCGCTGAAGGTCATGGCGCCTACCAGCCGCCCGTCGATCCATACATTCCCGACGAGGCCGGACACTGTGAACGCCACATGGTGCCAGCCAAGATCCCACTGCACCCCTTCCAAAGCAGAGAGGGTCCCGCGCGGCACACCTGCCCATTGATTGCAAAACACAAAGGTCGTGCTGCCAGGCCCAGGAAACGAGCAATTCAGGTCCGACATGTTGGAGGACGTGGCCAGTTCAAAGATGGTGATGATGTCCCCTTCTGGCAATACAGGGTCTATCTTGTACCAGAACGCAACTGATATGTCTGATGAAATTGTCAGGTTGGGCAGCAAGAAATACTGCTTGAAGGTGTTGATGAAGCCCACACAGTTGGACTTTATCCCAAATGGCCCGTACGAGAACGAAATTGGCGCGTTTTCAGACGGTCTCAACGGTCCTGAGATGCCAGTATTGTCAAACAGAACGTTGTCGGTTCTGAACGGGTAGTATGCAATGAGCGAGGTCCCCAGGTCGTAATAGCCAAGATTTGCCAGGCACGCTGCGCTGCCCTCTGGACAGTTCGAATTGGACGGGCACGATGCGCACATCTTACCACTTGTGACGCCGGCCCCGGACGAGAACGTTCCAGCGCTGCACTTGGTGCACTGGGAACTGATCGTAACGTTTGCAAACGTGCCGGCAAGACATGTCAGGCAGGTAGACCCCCCGAGCAGGCTGGAAAATTTACCACGCCCACACGCATCACAGGCCACTGAACTGCTCATGATCGTGTTGTACATTCCAGTGGTACATAGCGTGCATTGGGACACACCAGACGCTGAGTATGAGCCAGGCAAGCAGGAGTAACATGCAGTGTTCTGCGTGGCGTTTGAGAAAAACCCACCTAAGCATACAAAGCATTGCGTGGCCCTGCTTGTGTTGCTGAAGGCCCCTTCCGCGCAAAGCGTGCATACACTGTTTTGCCACTCGCCAGAAAATGTTCCAGCGCTGCACGCTATGCATCCAGTCGCCTCAGGATTGCTGGCTGTTCCCTTGTAGCAAGGGGTGCATTCATAATTCCCAGTCCCGTTTGAGACATTTCCAGGAGCACATGCGGTGCACGATGAGCTCATGATTCTGTCAGCAAATGTGCCAGGCGTGCACAGAGTGCAGCTGCTTGCCTCTTCCGGGCTCCACGCTCCAACTTGGCATTCCAGGCACACGCTTGCCGACACGTTGGAGAACGACCCAGTCGGGCATATGTAGCAGACGCTGCTTGGCGCGGCGTCAGCAAACGTCCCACCAGTACAGGCCTGACACACGGTCCCTGCCGAATCACTTGCAGCTCCTGCTTGGCATTCAACACACTGAGTCGCTCCTGAGGTTTCTGCAACAGTCCCTGCCGCACAGACAGTGCAAGTTGAACTGTATGCAAACTCCGAGAACGAACCAGCCACGCAGTCGGTGCACGTGCTTGCCCTGTCAGGACTCCACTTCCCGGCTGCACACGTCTCACACCCGCTGGCCAATGCTAGAGAGGACGTCCCGCCAGGACATTGCAGGCATTCAGTACTATCATATTTCCAGGTGTAGGTACCCTCGGGACACGCCTGGCACTGGCCAGGACTGGGGACGTAGGCTCCCTTGGCGCAGACACAGGCAGTCCTCACTCCAGTCAACAGAGGGTTCCCGCATGATTTACAGGACGAGGCCCCATAGGTGTCGCTATACACTCCAATAGGACATGCAACCGCCAGGATACTCGTGTAGGGATTCGAGTTCATCACGGTGACAACAATCTCATCGCTGCTTAGCACTCTGTTGAATATCACCAGGCTTGCAACGCTTCCGACAAAATGGGCAGATAGAGCTGCATTATCCCCAACCACAAACCCGACCCCCTTGTAAACACTCCATGCTCTGCTTGTCTGTCCACTCCCTTGCGAAACCCCGTCCAAAAACAAAGACGCTGAAGATCCTGTAATAGTGAATGCTATATGCGTCCATTCATTGAAGTTGAACGAGGTTCTTAAATCCAGGCCTGGTGCTGTCAATCCAATGTCTGGGCCAGAAATCTGGCATTTCATCAGCGATATTTTGGTAGAATCGTTGAATATGTCCAAAATACAGGCAGGGCTGTCGAGTGGGGCAGGATCTGCATACATGAACCAAAACCCAACTGTCAGAGCGAGGGGCGTGTTCCAGGATGGCATGTATAGGATATCATTCTCCCCCATTCCAATCCCATTATCATGCCCGGTGAATACTCCGGAATTGGCGCTGAATGACTGTACACGCAGAGAGGAAATCAAACTCCCAGTCACCTCTGTCAGATCAGCCAGTTCGTTTCCAGATATGAACGGGTAGTAAGCTACCATGCTATTCCCAATGTCATAATACCCAGGAACAGTCAGACATTTTCCGTATTGGGTCGTCGTTTGAGTATTGGCTGGACAGGAAAAACATGCTGAACTGCTGTATTTCACAGTGAACGCACCGACACTGCAATTGGCGCACACGCTCATGCCATATGTTTTGGCAAATTTCCCCTGCGGACAGAGCGTGCAGGTCGTGCTGTTAGACTGTCCCGCAAACCTGCCAGAGGTACACTTTGTGCAGAAAGAGGTTGATGCCTGCTGTCCATATGTGCCCGGGGTGCATTCTATACACTTAGTCCTGTTGGTGTTGCTTGCAAATCCTTGGGGACACTCAGAGCAGAGCGCATTGCCAAGGGCAGTCGACACAGTGCCTTGAGCACATGCCTGACACGCTGATGCGCTTCTAGAGGCATAAAACCCAAGGGGACAAAGCGAGCACACAGTTGTGTTCCAGCCACTGTAGGAACCGCTGTTACAGTAGGAACAACCAGTTCTGTCCAGCATGGGGATGCTTCCCCCGTCACAATACACACACGCCTGGGAGACTAGGCAGGTGTCTACGCATGGCTGAAAAACAACGACTTGGCCTGGTAGGCATTGCTTACATCCAGACCATCCACTCAGGCTCATGTATCCAGTATTACAGGCAACACAGGTGGACATACCAGAAGAAGCCGCGAACGTGCCCGAATTACACAGCGCGCATGTGGTGGCGGTCTGGTTGCTTGCATAGGTCCCTGTCACGCAAAGAGCACATATTGTTTGGGTAGATGCAGAAGCCGTGTATGTGCCTGGTCTGCAGGCAGCACAACTGTTTGCAGACACTACAGATCCTGCCGCGCATGTCAGACAAAACGACTGTCCCTCTCCAGTGAGACCCGTTCCAGACGGACATAATGGGCATGTTGTGCCCCTTGCCATTTCAGTGGAATATGTCCCAGCTGCACAAAGTTTACATGAAATTTGTTGGATAAGGTCTTGGTAAGTCCCTGCTCCACACTGGGTACAAAAACTTTGTCCGCCTGCAGCCTGGACAGTGCCTGTTCCACATTTTGCGCAGGGATCTGAATCCTTGTCTGGAGCGTACTGTCCAATACTAATGCCAAATTTTCCAACCGGGCATGGGATGCAGTACGTGGATTTGGCAAACCATGGACCATATTTTCCAACAGCACATCTCTGATTTGATGTGACACCAGTGCCTATTCCATACGAGCCCAGGGGGATGTCTGTACATAACCTACTGCCTGGAGTGTCAGAGTATGTCCCGTACGTGCATATGGAACATGCAGTGAACCCCACCCCGTTCATGAACTGTCCCACTGGGCATTTTGTGCATGGGAATCCGCCAGAGGATACTTGACCAACAGGACATTGAAAACATCCATTGCAACGAGCGTAATAGAGCGGGGAATTGTAATCATTGCAGGGTTCATACCCATTGGAACAGTATTGACAAACGAGAGAGACACTGTTGTAGCCTTGATTCGAAGTACAGGTGGTGCATCCGTCTCTCAATTTATTTGTATATCTGCCAGAATCACAATTTTTGCAAGCAGAGCTCCCTGTGCTTGATGCATACTGAAGTAGTTCACACGCCACACAGTTGACCATGCCTAATGTTGCTGAATATTTACCTACATCACACAAATTACAGCTAGTGGAAGACAGAGACGAAGAGTAGGTTCCAACAGCGCATTTGGTGCATGTACTTGATGGAGCAAACCCACTATAATATCCCAAGGGGCATGAAGCACATGTACTTGTAGAGGATTGGACAAATGTAGGACAGTCTGGTGTTAGACAGGCCGCCTGTCCGGTTGGACAGCTTATGCATTGGTTCAGATATGAACCTGTGCCAGCAGGGCATGCAACACATGATGTTCTGCCCAAATCACTAATTGACAGTAGTGGGCATGCAGTGCATTCTGTTACAGCTGGTCGATTGATGTACTTGCCTGAAGGGCAGTTCAGACACGATCTACTCAGGTATGTAGTAGTTCCAGGCGGACACGTTGTGCATACAGTTGCCCCTCCCAGACTGACGGACCCTGGTGCTATCAGAGAGCATTGAGAACACGCAGTTGATGATGGACTCGACGAGATATATCCCACCACGCACTCATAACATCCTTGTGAACCAAACAGGCTGCTCCCAGCAGGGCATATGGAACAACTGCTGGAACCAGCATAGCTGTACATCGATGACTGACATGCTGTTACTTGGTTCAATACACAATAGGATCCTGATGGACAAGGAGCACAACCCCCCCCTACTGGGTACAAGCCAACGTTACATTGGAATGTAGTAAAAAGGCAAATACTGTTGACTGGACATGCAATTTTGGGAGAGTCATTGCCAGGACAATAAGAATCAGTTCCCAGACATTGAGTACAACGTTCTCTGCAAGCTGGGAACCCATTGATCAATGCATATGAATCAAGGTTTATGTTATATCCAAATTCCCCATACACACCTGATACCATTTTTGAATCATCGCATGTTGCCTGTAATAATGTGGCCAAAGCCCATGGATGATCCCCATATGGCGTTGATTTGACTTTCAGTCTATCATATATTGAAAACCCTGCTAACCATAACATGAATCCAGAGGTTAAGTCAACAACACTGGAAGGTAACGTGGTCTTTTTAACATCAGCTTGGTTAGTGATGCGAGGTAACAGGGTGGCTGTTGCTTTCGTAACTGCATTACAGCATTGGAACCCAGCATCAATAATTCCAGGTGGGCTTACTGTTTCAAGCAATCCAGCGTCAGTTGGTGTTGCTCCGTTCTGGAAAGTCACATATTTAGTATATGTTTGCACTTGGCAAATATATTCTCCAGTTGGACAGAGTCTTACGTACACAGCGTTAATGCCTTGTGACAATGACACTGGCGTGGGATTCGGGTATCTATCTGGCGTTCCAATTCCTATACTTGCTGTCCCAAGCTTTGCTGCAGGACTGTACTGCAAGCCAAGATTGGGCTCGTAACCAGCCACGCACTGTCCGTCTGTTTTCAAAAGCATGCCAAAGAACAGCAAGCACTTCAAACAAACAGAACCCATGCCACCAAACAGGCAACTGCTCAACCATTTATATGCAAAGTCAAACAAAAGAAGGTATTTATTCTGCATGCCGAACCCAACCCACAAATGGACGCATGGCCCATAGCCACGCTGGGTCTGGTGTTCCTGGCCACGGACGCACTGATCTGCCTGACGTGGTTTGCCGAGCGGCGCAGGTCGGACGAGCAGTAGGACGGTTGGGATCACACAACGCTGGAGGCCTTGCCCTGCACGCCTCGGCGAGAGGCCTCCGCTGCGGCCCGCACCATGGCGAGGCAGTTCTGGTGGAGGATCTCGCGCTCCCGGTCGAGGGCCCATGCAAGCGCCTCCTTGTCCGCCATTGTGGAGGGGGCCGGCTGGGGCTCGGCCTTGCTGAGCCAGGCATGGATGCGGTCGTTGAGGCTCTCCTTCTCGTGAGAAACGAGTGTCTCTTCCAACAACGGCACGGGGGTGTCCTCGTGGCAGAGCATCTGGTCCATGCCTGCCACCTGCCTTATGTACCACAGGCACGGATGGGTCCTGAGGGCCGGACCACGCTCGAGGGCGCGGTAGTAGTAGTCCACGTCCTCGGGCCGTCCTGCCTCGCTCGTCTTCGGGACGGGCTTCCAGCCGGTGGAGTCAAGGCGGGGGGCGGGGACGTCTCCCGCCCCCACGAGGCGCTTCTGGAGCGCGGCCGTCCTGGTGGGCAGGAGCACGGAGCGGTCGTACTTGTTCTCGAAGAAGCGCCGCAGCATACCGTCCTCGAGGTCGCGAGCCGGCTCGGTGTTCATGCCATGAATGGCCCGCTTGGGCCCTGTGACGAGCCCGACGAGCAGCGTGTCGTTGACAACGTTGATGGAGTTGTCGACCAGGACCGGCTTCCTGCCCTCCAGCATGCACACCTCGCCTAGCGTGAGCGAGGTCCTGAAGTCGCATCCCCTGACCTCGAACGCGTTGAGGACGAAGATGTCAAACACCTCATTGACGTACGAGACGGTGGTGTCGCAGATGCGCACGAGCTTGGTCTCCGATATGTAAAAGGCCCGCTCGCAGCGTTTGATCATGGACTTGTGAACCCGGTCCCCGTCGAGGATCAGCCTGCCGACGTGAAAGACGCGCAGTCCCACCGGGGCGTCGGTGATGGTCACGTGGTTGAGGTGGACGCTGTCGCAGTACTGGGCGCGCAGGGCCACGCCGACGCACGTGACGTTGTCCAGGCGGAAGTTGTCGTTCCATCCGACGCCCTGAAGCTGCAGCTCGACGGTCCGCTCGGTGGAATTGCGGAGCAGGACATTCTGGATGTTGGTCCCCATCAGGAAGGCGAGGTTGTTCTCGAGACGGATCTCTGTACCTTCCGAACCCTGGATGTGGATGCGCACGGTGACCTCGACCTCGTGGCTTAGAGTGTAGCTCTGGCCGGCCAGCCGAAGCGTGCTGACGGGAAGGGCGTTGGACAGCATGTAGAGCAGGTGCTCGCCCCCCAGGATCTCAGGGGCCAGGAGCTCCCTCGAGAGGGTGCAGAAGGCGGAGGGTCCAAGCCGCTGGGCCCACTCCAGGTTCAGCGCGAAGGCGAGAAAGAGCGTATTCTCGACGCCGTACGAGATCTCGCGGAACACGTGGCTCCGAGCCTTTGTTTCCTTGAAGATGGAGAGCCTCTGCTCGTGCGTGGTTGCCCTCTCCAGCTCGGCCACAAAGGCCAGGAGCTGAGCGGAAATGCCGAAGCGCTTCATGCCAAAGTCGCCCACGTCGCGGTTCCAGTCCGCCTGCGCCATTGGAAGGCAGATGTCCCTGAGGCAGTCGTCGCCCAGTGCGAGCATCTCGCACTCGAGGGTGTAGTTGTCGAAGCCGTACTTGTAGCGGTAGAGCTCCCTGACGACCTGCTTTGCCAGCACGAGGCGCGTGG
>Ga0114970_10002165_pt1 | contig 14738 bp, 17 predicted proteins | sample M_140205_XF_Meta_FD_87030 | JGI IMG/M metagenome (GOLD analysis project Ga0114970, IMG submission 87030) | Freshwater microbial communities from Lake Montjoie, Canada to study carbon cycling - M_140205_XF_MetaG | ecosystem: Environmental > Aquatic > Freshwater > Lake | place: Lake Montjoie... | reverse complement strand
CTTGTAAATGAATATTATTTTGTCCTTGAACCATTCCAGAAACGTTGGCTAATTTTTTTTTTGGTTGGTATGCTAGTCCATCATCCACACTAAATTCTAATATACTATTTACGACATCAGTTTGATAATAAAATATTACGAGGGCACATACCAAGATTCCATATAATTTACTTATAGTACTATAAAATACGATAAGCAAAATCGCACATAATCTACCTAAATAGGTATGACTAAATAAAACCATTTCATCCGAGTATAAAATGATTATTAAAATGAAAAAAATAGGTATTAATTTAGCAAACTTCTGGGCGAGACTTGATTTTTTCATTTATTTTTGATGATATCTGAATAAATAAATATATGTAAATAAATATTTCTACTATACTATGCAAATATTTTTTGTATTTGATTGTACGAAAAGTTGTCCAAATAATTATCTGTCTATTTTTTAAAGTATTCAAATAAAATTAATTTCACCGACGCTCTAAATTAAATGTCATTAATAACATCGGCATCGCCGTGGACAAATGATGATGGCGGCAATCAAAAAAAAAGAGTCCCTACAATGCGAAAAACAATTCAAAAAATACCACCTTCTGTACAGACAAATATAGAATCGAGTGAATACGTTTCGCAAGAACAGAATTACCAAGATTCTATCGGGAAATCATCTGAAGCGGTACAAGAAAACCAAGAAATGCGCAATACCCGTGTAAATCAATTAATAAATCAATTGTCTCTATCCGAAAATGATGGGAACAAATTAGCCGATTTTACACCTATTACAAATCCGTCTTTACATCATAAAGGCGATGATCTCGATAGTAGTCGAGAAGCCGATAGTCCTATTATCGGCCAAACGAATCCATTGAGTATGCCTCCTCCTCAAATTCAACGTTTATCTTCTGGCACAAATTATTCCGCAAATGGTTCGGATTTAGGAAATTATGGCAATTATAAGCGAATTTATGAAAACTCGAATCCTGTTATGCGTGTAAATAATCATTTTTCGAAAAACGGTTCCATTGGTGGGTTGTCCGATGACAAAATAATGGAAAAAATCAATTATATGATTCATATGTTAGAAGCCCAGCAAAGTGAAAAAACGAACAATATTACAGAAGAATTCATTTTATACACTTTTTTAGGGGTGTTTATTATTTTTATTGTAGATTCTTTCACTCGAGCAGGAAAATATATTCGATAATTGTTTTGTTCTGTTTTTCGTGTTTTTTTTTCATAAAATTGATATTCTTTTTTTATTTTATGAATATGATATCTCTCCCCCCCAAAGCTTATGTAATAATAATAATAATAATAATAAAATGTCGAATTTTGATGTAAATGAAATCGCGGATGTTGCTCGAAGACTCGAGCGCGATTTTGACGGTGCAGTCGGCGATGATTCGGTAATGGTGACGATTGATCTGAATGACGATGATGATGTATCATTAAACGATGATGACGACGTATCATTAAATGACGACGATGATGAATCGTTGAACGACGATGAAATATTAATCGACGGACAAGTTTATAAAAAAAATTGTAAACCCAATTGCGATTGCAGCGAATTGACCGCCGATCCTATATTCCCATTACCAAATGGAGTTGTTCTTGAATGCCCTATCTGTTTTGATTCCATTGAAATGATTAATATGACAGTCACCCGATGTGGACACACATTTCACGCATCTTGCGCATTTAATGCAGTCGAACGTAATATTTGCTGCCCGATGTGTCGCACTCAATTGATGAATTTTGAAGAAGACGACTCCGATGACGAGGATATCACCGATGATGAGGATGATGAGGACGACGACGATAATAGTGAAGAAGAAACCATAGAAGAAACCATACTTACAGTTGAAGAGATATCGGCTAAATTGATAAATATGGGTTATACCATTGGAGATATTTTACGTCTATACATTGGTAGTAAATTTGATTCCGCTAATTACAATGAAGAAAAGGTTGAAAAAATTAACGATGATCTCGATAATATCATGGATGGCAAAATTAAATTATCTCATCGCGATACTCGGTCATACGCACAAGTATTACAGAGTAATATACAAACTCGTTCGACTACGTCTACTGAGTTCACTCGCTCACCTTCGCCCAACGTTCCTTATGGCTCCGGCTCGCTCCAAAATAATTTGTAAATAAATATTTTGTTATTAAAAGGTATGTTAGAAACAAAATAAAAAACACACAAAAACATAAAAAAACAAAAAATAAAAAAAACACAAAAAAATAAAAACACAAAAAAAGAAATAAAACCTCTTTTTTATTGCAAAAACAAACATTGGTCTCGCGCTAATGGCATATTTGGAACAACCATATTATAAATATAATATGCCGCTCGGTTTTGGAAAATCGGTGTATATTTCCATCGCCATTTTTCCAAGATTCGACCATTGTGTCCAGTATCGTCAAATAATATCATTTTATAAAGCGTTTGCTTCAAATCCATTATTCCTCGCAATGCGTGCAAAAAACCGGCGAAAAACAATCCATTCGCTTTTCCTTGCGATTCCGTGTTCGAAATACTCGCTACGCATTCTAATAATTTCCCCCCTTCTACGTCTTCATATTCTATCTTGGTATCCTTTAAAAAATATATGCCAAATATAATATTTTCACGTCTTAATGCATAAACAAACAATTGGTTCTGGTTAATGAGCGCGGTAAGCGATCCGATATCGGGGATTGCACACGCACTAAATAATGGAGTAGATGTTGGTGGGTGAGAGATTTCATACAAAAAATCGGTCAAAATACCAAGATTTTCCTTAAAAATGCGCACAACAACGAAATGTTTGGGCAATCTTGGTATTTTCACGTTTCGGAGATAGAATGTATATGTTTTAAACTCGGTTAATGGAACGATTCCTTGACATAAATCTTCCTCTTTTTTAAAGAGAGATACCAAGATTTCCGGATTTTTAATGCGTTGATAATATTCGTGGGTTTGTATCAAATTTCGACTATATTTTTTATCGCGGTGGTCTCGATGTACACAAATATGATCAAAAAAATAGGCAGGTATTTCATTCATCGTATATTTCGCCTCTGTATTTTCAACGTATTTCTTGTATAAAAATAACCGCACTGGTCGGGAGGATATACAACCAATCGGCTTGGTAATCGGTTGGATCGAGATGTAGCAGTTAGGTGTAGGCGAGCGACTTAACTCCGGAGACAAGCCTGGCATTGTCTCCGGAGTTTGGATAATTGTTCCTGACGATGCATCAACGACTGTATATTGAGGTTCGTTATAAAACGATATATAGGCTGAATTATTATGACCCGTCATATATGGATGAATAGTATCCGTAGTTGCAGTCATCATTATTCGTTCTGATGAAATATAATGACACTGCAGTAAATCTACAAATTGATCGCGTTGTTCCAAGGTTAATTCGGAATATGGAAATGTTCGTATTTTGTTTATATCGCAAAATTTGGTTTTTATTGGAAATCCGTGTTGAATTAGAAACGGATTTTGCGTATAGTATCGCCAAAAATCGTACGTATGAAAAACCGGTTGCACGTTCCAAAATGGATAATTTATTTTGATATATGCAAATAATCCGACAATTATAAATATAACGACTAAATATATGTATTCGTACATTGAATGAATAAAATATCGTTTATGTTTCGTTTATATCTCGCTTAAAATGCAGTTTTGTATAATAATTTATATCATTATATTATACAAAATGGTACGCTGTTTACACTGGTCGTTCTAACATATAAATATACTGAAACTCGTCGCCGATTGCAGTCTCTAAATTGAACTGCCCGTGGACAATAAACCCGCAATTCTGCGCAATTCGCAAAATATCGTCTATATCTTCCATATAAAGCGTTAATTCATTTTGACGCACTTTATTGGTCGCCGTATCCGTAAACGTTTCTTTCAAAACGGTTTGTTTGTTTTCTAAGAATTGATACGACGCTTTGTACTGAAAATCGATGAAATCTATAATGGTATCTGTTATGCGTTTTTTGGCATATTTTTGCGGCGAGTTGAACAAGGGCGGTTTTCCAGCCGGAATAATCGTATCGAATTTTTGTCTATCCACTAAATGTAATATTAAATACCCGCTCGGTATTAACCAATGAAAACAATTTCTGAAAAACACGTTTTTATCAGCAAAGTGATAAACGGTAAAATTAGTGCATATAATATGCGAAAATGTATTGCGTTCATAGGTCATTGGTTCGTGTACATCACCACACTTAACATGAATATCGGGAAATTTTTTTTCAGAATATTCAATCATCTGGGTGGATTTTTCAATTCCATAGGCGGTATATCCACGAGCATTCAGATTATTTACTAAATGTCCTGTTCCGCTACCAATATCCAAAAACACATCTTTTTTTTTAGAAGATTGTGTCATATCTATTATTTGATCAATTTCAAAACCAACTCTGTCTTCGGGTTTCATCAACTGATCGTAAATTTGTACGTATAAATTATCGTAAATTTGGTCGCCCTGTTTCAACACAAACTGCGGATCTTGGGAAAATCCTTCCGAATAAGGTTTTAGATTGATTCGATTGACAAAAATAACAATACATAAAATAACCCCTAACAATAATAAAGTTTGCAACCAATACTTTTTTGGATCGCTTGGTAAAAACAACGATTGTATAATTGTAGGCATAATTACAATAAATGAATATTTCGATATAATATATATTATAAACCGAAATATTCTACAGATGAAAAACGTTATAATTGACTAAGTATTCTATAAGTGGAATTCATTAACTTAGGGTAAATTACACGCCGACTTGCATTCAAAATGATATCTGCATTCACATTTGCCTTTATATTCAAACAATCCAATATATCTTTTCCATAATCATAATCAAACCCATAGATAACGTTTTTATTTCTTTGTACCCACGCTAAATGCTGAAAATATTTATCTAAAAAAAATGTAATGCTTATTGATTGATACCCGTTTCTTTTTATTAATTCGGGGTAAAATCCATCACCAAACTCTTTTTCGTGCATGTCATAATACATTTTTAATGTTATATTTATTTTATTCAATGCTTCTGCTTCTTTCAATAATTCCATCATTTTATTTGTTTATTGTATTTTGGTTTGTTTTGTTTTGTTTTGTTTTGTTTTGTTTTGTTTATATTTCACAATGAAAAATATTTTTCATAAAATAAAATCTGAATATTTTAGCGAGTAAACTCTGCATACACAGTCGAATGGATCGTAGGAGTTTTACCATATACTTCCGTCCATTCTTATTGTATTATATGGTATATCTCTAGCTACTATTCCTATTCCTTCTTTATTGAGCATATCCAAAAAATACACTTCAGATACAATACTTTTTTCAGTTGAATACTCCAACAATTTATTATATAGTGATCCACAAAATAATGCTACTTTTGGTGTAGATATAATCATTCGATCATTACATCCATCGAACCAATGCATATTTGGTAAAATTACATTATTATCCCTTAATTCATACATTAGTTGTGGGACAAATTTATTTATTAATTCGGTGTCGGGGCGCATAATAATAACATAATCATATTTTGATTTATATGCTTGGAATACCTCCATTATTCTTTTTTTAGAATATAACGCCAATACCATATTTCGTATAACTTGTTTTGTCATTTCGGGCGTCATTTGACCATTCCAATCACCAAGATTTGAATAATAATCATTGAAATTATGTTCATTTATAATGTCTTGTTGATCATCTTCTAAATACACTTTTGGTTTCAACAATCCATACACATCTTCGTTTATATAATTATCGGTTGATTCTTTTGACCATATATTAGTATATGATCCATTTATTTTATACGTATGTACAAAAATATCATAACTCATATTATTTGATGTTAAGCTATCAAATAAATTTATTTTTATGGAATTAATAACTCTTCCTAAACTACGAGTTAAGCCAAAAAAAACAATACCTACTTTTTTATGTTGCATATAATCGTTCATAATGAATAATTAAATATTATAATATTTATGTTTATATAATATTTATGTTTATATATTTTAGTTAATAATTGTATTTCGCAACTGAGTTCGAGTATTATTATTAAATTGATCTACACCAATTCTAGGTATGGCGGCAATATTGGGATGAATTGCATTTTCGAAAACGGGCTTTACGAACAATAGGAGGTGCGGTTGATCGCTCGGTCTAGATGGCACGTGCACCTTATATAAATCACTATTACTGGACGGAACATAGACGCCTTGGTCTGCGCCGCGGTTCAGAGCAACTGTTTGATTGCGTAAAATGGTTTCCGTATCTACATTGTTGATAAATCCATTCACTTGACCATTCATCATTACCGGAGGGCTAAAATTTGTTATCATTGAATAATCATAATTAGTATGAATCGGAACTTTATTACTCGTACGATTATCTAAGATGGGAAAATGCGAATATTTTGTCATTGTAGGTCGAGGACTGAAATTAGGAGCCAAGGCTTTGTCGGGGAAATGTCGTGTTTGAATACGGTCGTTTAATTCGTCTACACGTTCATTTTGTCCATAAAGAACACCATTTGAAACGCCTAATAAAGGTGAATTTGCGTCAGAAATATTCATTGTTAAACAATTGTTAGAAATAAAAATAGAAATAAAAACAATAAAAACATTGTGAAAGAAACATAAAGATATATGACAATATTATATTAGTTATTTGCTCATAATACACGTCATAATTATTTTCTTTTTTTTCCTTTTTATAAATAAATGGTTCGCATTTGCAATGATCCTTATCCGTCCAATTCAAAATACGAGAATTATTTTGAATTGTTTTCTTATCCATTAAGTGATTTTCAAAAATATGCGATTGAAGCAATTGTGGAAGGACATCACGTCCTTGTAACTGCTCATACCGGTTCGGGTAAAACCTTACCCGCCGAATTTGCAATTCAACATTTTGTCAGTCAAGGTAAAAAGGTTATATACACGAGTCCGATCAAAGCATTATCAAACCAAAAATACTATGAATTTACTCAAAAATACCCGCATATTTCTTTTGGTTTAATGACCGGTGATATTAAAACCAATCCCAATGCACAAGTATTAATTATGACGACGGAAATATTAATGAATTCACTGTTTGTTTCGTCAGTATCCGCTGCTGGAGCGAACCGGATTACCGTAGGTAGCGGAGGAGAGCGACCTAACTCCGGAACTTTAGTGAAGGAGTTTGACCTCAAATCGTCTAAATCACAAAGTTCCAGTTCGCTCCAATTTCAAATCGATATCAATAAAGATTTGGCGTGCGTTGTATTTGATGAAGTTCATTATATTAACGATAAAGAACGTGGACAAACGTGGGAAAAAACAATTTTGATGTTGCCCGCGCAAATCCAAATGGTAATGCTTTCTGCTACGATTGATGCGCCAGAACGTTTTGCTAAATGGTGCGAACGCGGACTAGTCGGCGAAGGCGCGAAAGAAGTATATTTGGCGTCTACTTATAAACGCGTAGTACCATTAACTCATTATGGTTATATGACTACGGTAGAAGGAATTTATAAAGGAATGAAGGATAAAATACTCGAAAAAGAAATTCGCAGTTCAACAAACGAACTTATTATGATACAAAATGCCAAAGGTGATTTTCAAGACGATGGTTTTCGCAAATTGACTAAATTAACCAAAGTATTTGACGAAAAACAAATACATATGAAGCGCAAGCAGGTATTAAATAGTCTATCCTTATTTTTACGCGATCGAGATATGCTACCCGCAATTGCATTCGTTTTTTCGCGCAAACAAGTCGAAATGTGTGCATCCGAGATTACAGTGCCTCTATTAGAAGATGATAGTAAAATATCATATATCGTGAAACACGAATGCGATCAGATTGTTCGCAAATTACCCAATTATAAAGAATATTTGGAATTGCCTGAATATGTATCACTGGTTGCACTTTTAGAAAAAGGCATTGGAATTCATCATTCGGGAATGATACCCATTTTACGCGAGATCGTCGAACTGATGATTTCGAAAAAATATATTAAACTATTATTTGCTACCGAATCGTTTGCGATTGGTCTCGATTGTCCTATCAAGACGACGGTATTTACCGGAATAACGAAATTCGATGGAAATGACAATCGAATATTAATGTCTCACGAATATACGCAAATGGCGGGTCGGGCCGGCCGTCGTGGAATCGATACGATTGGATATGTAGTTCATTGCAATAATTTATTTAACCTACCGGTTTTGACTGAATATAAAGGGATGCTCTGTGGTAAACCACAAGAATTAGTCTCCAAATTCCGCATTTCGTATTCGCTTATTTTGAATTTGATTAAAAATGGAAAATCCACCGATTTTGATGCATTTGTGAATAAAAGTATGATATACAATGAATTGTATAAATCGATCAAAGTGCAACGGGAAACTTTATCCGAAATAGACGAGAAACGGGAAAAGAAAATACACGGGCTGGAATTGCTGCATACTCCAGTTGAAATATGCCGGCGATATATTAAAATAGAACAAGATGTAAAACAATCCGTTAACAAAAAACGCAAAGAATTGGAACGCGAAATGTCGCAAATGACAACTGATCATTATTTTTGTGCAAAAGATGTTATATTTGTAAAAGAATATGATCAAATTTGTAAAGATTACATCAATGAACAAGATACATTAGAATATATGGAATCATATATTCCGAATCAAATTGGCCTAGTATGCAATATTTTGGAAAAACGCGGCTTTATCGAATTTGAAAATGCGGATTTTTTATTGGAAGAGTCTTATCAATTTCCAATCGTAAAAGAACCGTCTTATAGAATGACGATGCTTGGCAAAATGGCGTCCAGTATTGCCGAGATTCATCCTTTAATTATTACACAACTTATCCAACATTGGAATTATTTTGATGGATTTACAGTTGTTCAAATAATTGGATTATTGGCGTGTTTTACCGACGTGAAAGTACCCGATGACGCAAAAATATCTAAACCAGCAACGCATGATTTATATTTAAATCATTGTATTTTAGAACTTCAAACAGTATATACTGAATTTGAAACATTGGAATCGGAAAATGATATGCGAACGGGAATAAATTATTATGATGCGCTACAATTTGATATGACTGACTTTGCAATGGACTGGTGTAAATGCACCGATGAATTTGAATGCAAAGATTTTATTCAGAATCGTATTGCCGAAAAATCGATATCCATTGGCGATTTTACAAAAGCGATGATGAAAATTTCCACTATTGCCAAAGAATGGTCGGGATTAGCGGAAGAAATGGGAAATATGGAATGGTTGTATAAATTATCACAGATAGATGGACTTATTTTGAAATACGTAATGACTTCACAAAGCTTATATGTGTAGTCGAATGAGTTTACCATAACAATTTATCGGCATAATAACCGGCTGTTCCAACAACATTTCGGTCTTTTGTATGCCGTTTTTTGTATAAACGTCTTCTTTCATCGGCATATTCTTTACCGTGAGATTTCATATAAGTTGGATAATCATTATAACCCATTGCACCACAAGATAGTATTTTTTCCCCGTTTTTGAATACATCGATTTTCTTCAGCGGATTTGTAGAATGTTTTACTTGAACACCTAATTCTTTTGCACGTTCTCGAGTATAATTTGTAATAACATAATTCGTCATTTTATTATATAATTATATTTTTATATAAACATATTATTATAAAAATATAAAATGGAAAATAATTGTTGTTTTGTATGTTCGCGCGGTCTATTAAAATCGACGGATTTTCATTCTCCCAACCCCGTGTCAAGTTGCGGCGGTAATATGCAATATTTAGTTGAAATGTTAAAAGGTAATAAAATGTTTGACGGAATGTCGATTTATGTTTGTAGCGAATTAATGGGGTTTTTTGTTAGAAGTATATTACCGGATATTAAAAATACGTTTGTATTGGTATCCGGCGACTCGGACAGAACCGTTCCAATGGAAATTTTGTCCGAGTTTGAATGTTTAACATTAATAAATAGCCCTTATTTTTTGAAATGGTTTGCCCAAAATACTCCAGTGAATGATCATCCTAAAATAATACAAATGCCCATCGGATTAGATTATCATACCATTTCGAATAATCCAAATCATCATTGGAAAATGAACGAAGAAGGGCATTCGCCCATTGAACAAGAAGGAACGATGATAAATGTTCAATTAAAAATGAAACCGTTCTACGAGAGAATTCCTAAAATTTATATTAATTTTTCAATAGGAAATGATAAATTCGGACATCGTAAAACCGCTATGGACCAAATACCAAATGAATTGATGGAAATACGTCAGGAGTTTAGCCCTCGCACCATTATTTGGAATAACTTTACTGAATATTCTTTTGTATTGTCTCCTTTTGGTATGGGTATGGATTGCCATAGAACGTGGGAAATATTATGTTTAGGGGCGATACCGATTATTAAAACATCCGTTTTTGCAAATATGTTCGCCGATTTACCGGTATTGATGGTGAACGAATGGACTGATATTACAGAAGAATTATTGCAGAATACTATTCGAGAATTTAAAAATCGAGCATTTAATTACGACAAATTGACTTTACAATATTGGGTAAAACAAATAAAATGTGTAGATATTATATAGTAAAAATATGACATCGTCGAAAAAAACATCGAAAAATAAAACATCGCCGAAAAATAAAACATCGCCGAAAAATAAAACATCGTCGAAAAAAACATCGTCGAAAAATAAAAGCCCATTTAGTTCATATTTAGACAATATCAGTATTAGTGTAGACGGTATCAAATCAATAAAAACACCAAAATGTCCTACATATTATTTTAGAAATTATGCAACAACACTGAATTCTCATTTATCAACAATCGAAGAGATGATAAATAAGATATCTGATAAGACAATTGAAAAATATGCTACTCAAATAGGATATATAATGTTTAAATTAAATTGTATTTTTAAAAAAATAACTGAAATAATTTGTCCTAAAAAAATGAAGGAAGAGGACAATAAGTGTCAATCTCTATTTAAAGATATTGATAATCAAACAACACGTTATATGAAAGAATTGGATATACCTATAGAAGTAAATGAATATCACACAGATGATGAAATAACTGTAATACAAATATTTATATGTTTAATGTTAATATATAAAAATGCGACGTTTCTCGTTTGGCTCGAAAATACACCAACGAATAAACAAAAAAATAACAAAAAAATGTCTGAAAGTGAAAAAATAATTTTGCGTTTTAAAGATATATATGATAAATTGAGGTTGAGCGACTGAACTCCATTTTCCTCTACATAAAGCAAAAAATTGATTGTATAATGATAAATTTATAAAATCAATAACCTAAATATAAACTAAACTACATAAAATGGGATATCAAATGGAAAATCAACCAGCATATCAATTAGACGAATATAATTACGACTCGGAAACCGATGTTGAGTTGGATGAAGATAACAGAGTAGATGATTTAGTCGGTAGCGATGAAATCGAATTTATGGATAGAGATCGCGTCGATTCTCAATATTACATTGGACTTTGTAAACCAATGGAGAATGTAGATTATTTGTCAAAAATCTGGTTATTTATATCTGTCATTTCTCCTAGTTCGATATTGAAACACGATATTTCCGATTGCCTGCGATGGTTAAATATGCTATCTCTCGTAAAAATAGAACCCGAATTTCAAAATATTGAAATAATGAAATTATGTATGATACAAAGTCAGGATGCGCAGCCGGCATATGCACCGCCTACATATGCTGTTGTCAAAAAAACATTTTGGTTGCGAATCGTTCAGCGTCGTTGGAAACGGATATTGGAAGAACGCAAACAATTTGTAGAACACTTCTCTCATCCAAACTCCTTCACTAAAGTTCCGGAGTTAGGTAGCTTTTCAAATTCTCTATATACTCAACGAATGATCCATTCTCAAACAAAAACCAATATTCCGCAATTGCGTGGTATGCTATCAGATCTATCGGTTAAATGTCAACAAGTATAAAAATTGGTTTATATCTCCCAAGATTTCATCGCGGATATTCAATAAATCGCTGTCTTGATTTGCATCGAAATGGTTTGTTAAATCAATCAAAAAATTGCGATACTCATTCACGCGATTTTTGAATTGCGCCGCATTATCGGCTTGCATAATTTCGATTTTTTTATTCCAATTTTCAATTCGTGAACCATCTTTTCCCAACAATGTTTCCACAAACGTGTCAATATGACCATTTAAACTTGAATATAATTCATCAGTCGCTTTATGTTGAGAAAACGAATGCGTTTTCCAATGATACATTTTAACTACATTTAACATTTCGATAAACGTATGCACGATATCGGAGGTTTGGGTCTTGGAATACATTGTTTTTGGCGTTTTTTTACGTTTGATCGTTTTATTTTTAGAAGACATCGTTTTATTTTTAGAAGGCATCGTTATTATACTATATTGAGATTTTTGGCTAAACTAATATTCATCTACGCTTACCTTCGGTAGTCCGGCTCGCTCCAAATGAATGAACACGAAAAATGCAAAATAAAATATAATGAAAATATAACACGCAGTATAAAATATAAATGAAAATGAAATCAAAAATATTTATACCGTTATTAGTTTTATTGGTAGTTTTATTGATTTTGATATTTTCCGCATATAGAAATGTAGGCTCGCTCCAAACCCCCACAATTTCTATTGAAAAATTTGAAAACCGTGAAAGTGATATAGACGGTATTGGCATTTTTGCCGACAAAGAGTATGATGCCGATGAACAATTATTCAAAGCCCTTGAAAATGATGATATAATGAATAACGTTTTGGTATTACTCCAAAAAGAACCGACTTTTTTCCAAAAAATAAAAGATATTTTGGAAACCTATGTAAAATATAATATCATTACTGAGCCAGCCTTGAAACTAAACCACTGTCCCAAATCTTCTTCCAAAATGAATACATATTTGAAAAAAATAGACAATGGGTGGTATTTATTTAGTAAAAGAAAAATATTGATAGGTGAAGAATTGACAGTTGATTACAATGATACACCCTATTATATTGCAAAGCCAGACCCGAATTGGGAATGCTAAACAAAACGCATATCAAAACGTAAAATTGAATGTTTGGTTGCATATTAGAATAATGAATATAACTATTCTATGCAAAATGACAAAATTTAAAATTGTACCCTCCAAAGCGAAAACGATTCCCTCCCCTCCAGAAATTATATTAACACGATATCTATACATCAAAGAAGAAGTCCTCCTTTCATTATTGTTCGCAATTCTCGATAAAAATTGCGATGAAGCGCTATTCTGGGGATATGAACTGTATCATTCGGGGTTCGACGAAGACGTTTTCGACTATTTGATGGCAATGTATCTTCAAATATTTCGCTCGAAAAATCCGCGATTAGAATCGTTCTTGAAAGCACAATACCAAGAATGGAAGGAACATACCGATCGATTCTGGATATTGGCGACTATTATAAGTAATTTAGTGGCGCGCCAATATCGCATAAATGAATTTGCGAATCAGTCGCCGAGTATAGAACCAACGACTCGCGACCGGCAATTCTATATATTAGCGGAATCGAAAAATGTGAAACATCATAATACATTGGATACATCGACTGATATTCCCGCACGCTCTATTTTAAAAACAGTATGTAAATATGCGACTCGAAAATATGCAATTGATATGTTCGAGTGTTCTCATAAAGATTCACCAATCGAGGATGTTGCTAAATGGTATCTTTGTGATTGGTTATATTACGCGTCATTTTCGCCCATTTGGAATGACCGTTTGACGCAATATGGGGGGAAACGCGATGATACCAATAAATGCATTATATTTGATGATGATGCGCGCGCTGAACTGTTTTACGAACAATATGAATATGAATCGTGCGAACAATCAATTGAAGTTCAATGTAAAAGTATAATAATTGACAAAATACGACCCGTGCAAATGACGTGGGTCGTATTTTGTGAAAAATATGGCGAAAAATTATAATGCGTATGTAAAAAAAGTAGTTAGTGCAAATAAAATGCCGCCCCATAATGTATCCATAATTGCAAAGGATAAACTCCATTTTTTTAGTGTCGCATAATTGGTGGTTTCGTACACACCGTATATGACAATGCCAAGGAAAAATGCTTCGGCAATGGATCGATGCGAACGCAATATGAAATAATATAATCCGGCTATTACAAGCAAATAACAGGCGGCCATTGACCAATAATTGAGTTGCATCGAAACACGTTGAATCTGGATAATCTGGTTTTCAAAAATACGACGATTCATACTTAGATAAATAAAATCGAGGGCAAGTAAAATTACCGTTGGTAATAAAATTTTCTTTACAATGTTCATTTTATCTATGTAAAATGTGTATACACTTTACATATATTATATTTTATTCGTAATATTTGGTTCTAGTTCTGGGTCCAGATTTTGTTTTTGTTCTGTTTTTTGTTCTTGGTCCATTTGTTGTTCTAGTTTTGGGTTTTGTTCTGTTTTTTGTTCTGTTTCTGGGATATTTCCAGGTATATTAATCGTAGCAACATCGGGTACAGGCATTTTTTTTATTTTTTTTGTTATATTTTTTTGTTGCCAATAATAAAGAACAATAATTGGTAAATTCGAAATAAAATTTATTACGGTCATTTACGTTTTATTAAATTTTATGGAATTTGGT
>Ga0114970_10002164_pt1 | contig 14742 bp, 8 predicted proteins | sample M_140205_XF_Meta_FD_87030 | JGI IMG/M metagenome (GOLD analysis project Ga0114970, IMG submission 87030) | Freshwater microbial communities from Lake Montjoie, Canada to study carbon cycling - M_140205_XF_MetaG | ecosystem: Environmental > Aquatic > Freshwater > Lake | place: Lake Montjoie... | reverse complement strand
TCATCAGCGTTAATTCCGACTCCCGTTTCAAATGCGGCGGCATCAATTTCGTGGACGGCCGCGTGTATTGGATCTCCGACGCCAACGGGAAGAAAGTCGGCCCCGAACATGATCGCGGCATCTTCACCTGCGCGCCCGCGGACATCACGGACACGTCGAAACACACGCTGCTGTTCAATCCGAAATTCGAGTCCGCAAACATGATCATCCAAGACGGCGTGATGCTCGCCACGCACTGCGCGCCCGCCTCGACGTATGCAAACGGCATCATCTGGTCGCCCGACATGGGTAAGACTTGGGCGCAATACGACCTCAAGGAATTCGGCCCGCGCTCGGGCTGCCGGATCCATCGGAAAAATGGCGATGGCTGGTTCCGCCTCGACTTGCGCAAGGGCTGGATCGATCGCGCCGAGATTATGTTCATCAAGCCGAAGCCATGAACCGGCGCGAGGGACCGGCGATTGGTTTGACGGGGCCGGCGTGGCGGCGCACGAGTGTACGATGAAGCAGAGACGCAAAGCGAAGAAGCCGGCGAGGACTGCGCGCTACCCGGAAAAGCGGGAGACGGTCACTTCACGGACGCCACGCCGGGGCAAGGTGCCGCGCTGGGTGATGGCCGGTCCCGACGAGGGGTGAGCGACGGCCCGACGGCCGCGCTGACCTGCGGGCCGCAAGAGCTGCGGCGGGGTGGGCGCGGTGCGAGCTGGGTGGGCCGGTGGAATCGAAGAAATGAGGGCTAAGAATCACTCAGCGTGTGATGAGCGTACGTGCTGGGTGGGAGCGTGCGGTCGTTTAGATTTTGATGCGGTGTGATGATGGAGAGGGAGGAGGACGATTCACCCCGCCAAGGCCTAGGGTCACCGAGGACGCGGGGCCCGTGCACCGAGGGCGCAGAGCGAAACAACAGGCAGGGACGCCCGGGCCACGGTCCGGAAAATTCCGGAAAGAACCGACGCGATGGTGGGAACGCGCTCGCAAAAAAAACGCCGGCCCCGTCAGGAGCCGGCGTTTGTTTTCCGTTTTTGAATTGGTGGAGGTGGTGGGAGTTGAACCCACGTGCCCCCGGCCTTTGCACACCGCATCTACGTGTATAGCGTGATATTAATCTCACCGTCACCAAGCGATCACACGCGCTCAGGTGCAGGCCAGTCCCCGGATGAAGATACGGCGCGCCGTCCGCGGACGGCTCCGCGCGCTATGCCTGCTGTCGACGTTCGTTCCGGCTAGCAGGTGTCGCCGGGCAAACGTGGCTGCCGATTAGGCTGCCAGGGGCATTTCTTCAGTGTTGCCTATTATTTTTTTTGCAGGGGATTTAACGAGAGACCCACAACTCTCGACAGGCAGCGGCGCACTCCAACCAAGGGTAGAATCCAGAACACCCCCGAAAGAGTTTCGAAGGTTGAATTTCGATTTTCGATTGGGATTTTCCGATCGGAATGTGCTGACCAATCAAAGAACGAGAGCGGCACCATGCGGGGCGGTGGGGTGATTGCAAGTGTGGCGTGGGTCCGGCGCGTGGGCGTGGGTGCGGCGCGTAGCGACTCGACGGGAGCGGCGGTTTCTCCACCGTCGGGACTGGGGGTGATGCACTCGTCGCAGTGGGCGCGTGGGAAAGCGCTCCTCAGTTCGGGCTATGATTCGTCTTTGCAACGGGGCGAGGGATGCGCGACAACTCCGAAGCATGACCACCCCTTTGTCTGCGACCCCCGTTGATGTTTCGCCGGTCGGTCCTCCGACGCGGCTCGCGTCCCTCGATGCTTACCGCGGCTTTGTCATGTTCCTGATGATGGCGGAGGTGCTGCGGCTGAAGCGTGTGGCGCAGGCCCTGCCCGAGAGCGGGATTTGGGGATTCCTCGCGTCGCAGCAGTCGCATGTCGAGTGGGTCGGGTGCTCGCTGCACGATCTTATCCAACCGTCGTTTTCGTTTCTCGTCGGCGTGGCGCTCCCGTTTTCGATCGCGAGTCGGCGGGCCCGGGGGCAATCGACCGGGGTGATGGTCGGCCATGCGGTGTGGCGGGCGGCGCTGCTGATTTTGCTCGGCGTCTTTCTACGTTCGACGGGGCGGAATCTGACGAACTGGACCTTTGAGGATACGCTGACGCAGATCGGTCTCGGCTATGGTGTTCTCTTTGCACTCGGGTTTCGTTCGGTACGCACGCAATGGGCGGCGTGGGGGGTGATCGTGGTCGGAGTGTGGGCGGCGTTTGCGCTCTATCCGCTGCCGGCTGCCGGTTTCGACTCTGCAAAAGTGGGCGTTGCGCAGACGTGGTTGGAGACGAATGGACTCTCGGGGTTTGCGGCGCACTGGCAGAAGAACACGAATCTCGCGGCGGGTTTCGAATCGTGGTGGCTCAATCTGTTTCCCCGCGAGAAACCGTTTCTGTATCATGGTGGCGGCTACGTGACGCTGAGCTTCGTGCCGACGCTGGCGACGATGATTCTGGGGCTCCTCGCGGGTAACGTCCTCCGCGACGAGCGGGTACCTCGGGAGAAAATCCGATGGTTCGTGATCGCGGGGGTGAGCGGGCTCGCGCTGGGCGCCTTGCTCGGTTGGCTCGGGGTTTGCCCGGTGGTGAAACGTATCTGGACGCCGAGCTGGGTGCTGTTCAGCGGCGGGTGGTGTTGTCTGCTGCTCGCGGGTTTCTACGCGGCGGTGGACGTGGCGAAACGGGGCAGGTGGGCGTTTCCGCTGGTTGTGATCGGCGCCAACTCCATGGCCGCCTATTTGATCGCGCATCTCTTTGTGGACTTCATCCGGAAGGCCCTGACCACGCATTTCGGGGCGGAAGTTTTCCGGAGTCTCGGGGCGGCATATGAGCCGCTGCTACTCGGCGGTGCGACGCTCGCGGTGATGTGGCTGCTGCTTTTCGGTATGTATCGGCAGAAATGGTTTTTGCGGGTGTAGCACCGGCCGATGGCGCCCGCCCGCCCGACGGACGGGCCTGCCATTACGTCGTCACGCCGAGGAGGCCGCGGGTGAATTGGAAGTCGACGGAGCCTGACGACGTGACGGCGGGGAGGCGGTCGCGTTGGGCGATGGCGACGAGGAGTTGGGCGAGAGCGGCGTAGTTGTCATCGGCGCGGTCGGTCAGAAAAAGATCGATATCGTCGGCAGGGATGACGCCGCGTTGCATGGCTTCGGCGACTTGGATGACGGGGAGCAGGGGGTGGCCTTGACGGGCGTGTTGGTGGACGACCGTCAGCGCGAGGTGCGCACCGCAGGCACCGAGGCCGGTGAGGTTCTCGACCCAGTGATCGGTTTCGCTCGCGACGATATGAAAGCCGGGGGTGGCGAGCGGTTGGCCGTAAGCGAGGGTGGCGTGCGGCGGGACTGCGCCGAGGAGCGCGGAGGAGAAACGGCGGTCGGCGAGCAACGGATCACTTTCGGGGAGGAGCACCGAGCCGCCGCGGTCGAGGATTTGCTGGGCGATGGCGACGAGCGCGGTGACGGTCGGGTCGTTGGCTGGTGCGGTGGTGAGGAGGCCGAGGGAGAGCGCGCCAAGGTGGCTGGGGACGGACGGTGCGGGTGGGAGGGTCGCGAGTGTGGCGGCGAACCACGCCTCCACTTTGTCGAGGGCCTTGGCGATGCCGCCGTCGAGTTGCACGCTGGCCCAGCCAAAGCGAGAGGCGGGTACGCCAGCGGCTTCGAGTTTGTGGCGCATGAGATCGTTGGGGACTTTTTCGCAACCGTGCTCGAGGAGAAGCGCGGCGGCCACATTGGGGTGCGTGACGTAGCCACGGTAGGCGCGGTGCAGTAGTTGGTGCATGGATTCACCGCCAAAGCCGCAGCCCTCGGTATGCACGAGCGAGACGAAGCGGGAAATACCCTGCGCGGCACCGAGGCGTTTTTCGTTGAGACGATCGGCGGCGAGTCGGGAAATCTGCGCGGCGCAGAGGCTGGTCGGCAACACGAGGGCCACGCGTTCGGTGGCGGGCCCGTGGTTGGTGGCAAAGATCGTGAGGGCGGCGGTGGGGCCCGTCTGGATACCGGGCCTGACCGGCAGCGGCGCGCCGTCGGGGACGGGGCGGGCGCGGATTGCGGCGAGCCGCGAGCCGTCGGTCTGCGCCCAGTCGCGCAAAATGGAGACCTGCGAGTGGCCGGCGTGTTCGCCCTTCGATTTTTTACCGGAGGCGGTGGCGAGCGTGAGGTCGAAACTCTCGGCGGCGAGCGACTCGAACGATTCGCCGTCGAGGTAGCGGCCGGCGTTGATGTCCATTTCGTGGACGAGGAGCTGGTGGCGGCGCGTGGTCGTCGTGATTTTCAGCGTCGGCACGAAGGGGAAATTCGTGATCGAGCCGTTGCCGGTGACGAAGAGGACGAGGTTGCAGCCGGCGGCGATCTGGCCGGCGACGCCTTCGAGGTCGTTGCCGGGTCCGACCATGAAATAGAAACCGGGCGCGTCGAGGGGAGCGGCATAGTCGGTGACGAAATCGAGCCGGGTGCGCGGATCTTTTTTATGTACGGCGCCAAGCGATTTGATCGCGATGTTGTAGAGACCGCGGAGTTTGTTGCCGCCGGAGGGATTGTTTTCGGGCGAGACGCCGTGCCAGCCGAGGCGCGTCTGAAATTCCGCGATCCGGTGCATGAACTCCCGCGCCGTGCCAAGATCGCGGACGCGTTTCATGATGTAGGATTCGGCGCCTACGGCCTCGTCGATTTCCGTGAGTACACCGGTGCCCCCGTGGCGGATGGTTTCGTGCACGATGGCGCCGGCGAGTGGATTACCGGATACGCCGGAAAAGGCATCGGACCCGCCGCACTGGAGCGCGATGCGCAAGGCGGAAAGCGGTTCGGCGGTGCGGCGCTGGGCGGATACGGCCGGCAGCCAGCCGCGCACGATTTTCTCACCCTCGGCGAGAGCGGCGGCGAGCCCGGCTCGGATCGAGAGAAACGCGTGCGGCACATCGTCGAGCGGGTAGCCTCGATCGCGCAGGAAGGCGGCGAGGCGGGTGTTGGTGATGGGCTCGACACCATAGTCGACGGCGAGCACGGCGCCGACGTTGGGGTGCACCATGAAACCGGCGAGCGTGCGGAGGACCTCGAGGGCGTTATGGGGTTCGCCCGTGCCGCCGGCCTCGGTGTGGGCGATGGCCACGATGCCGTCGAGCGAGGGGTGCACGCGGGCGAGGGCTTGCAGGCGCGCCGTCAGCTGGCGCGCGAAACTCGCCGTGCGAGACGTGGTGCCGAGGATGACGACGTAATTTCGCGTGCCGACGCTGCGCCGACCCGGACGGCGGTAACCCTCAAACGTGCGGGGCGTAGCGACGAGCGGCGTGGGCGGAGCGACGATGAAGGATGTTTCGTCGAACGAAAACTCGGCGCGCTGATCGGAGAAGTTGGCGCGGTCAGGCCGCACGGCGCCGTCGAGCTGGCGGACGGCGAGCATATCAAGCGAAGACTGGTTGCACACGTAATCACCAGCGCCGATGTCGACGAGCGCGGTGCCGAAGGGAAGGCCCCATGAAAGCAACGGTGCGCCGACGGCGATGGGAGCGACGGCGAAGCGGTGGCCTTCGAGCACGGTGTGCACCAGCGCGCGCGGGCCGGAGGGGAGTGCGAGGAGGGTGCCGGCTTCGAGCCGTCGGGTGGCGATCGCGACGTTGTCGCCTGGGGCGGGGAGACGGCTGACGGCGGAGAGTGCGAGAGGAGAGGGCGCCATGGGAAGAAAGGAAGAAGGAACCACGAAACGTGTGAAAGACACGCAAAAGAAAACGGGGCGGTCCACTCGCTGGCGCGCGCGGCTACGGGGGACGGGGAGATCGACGGCGGTTGTGAAAAATCCACTCGCTGGCGCGCGCGGCTACGGGGGATTGATCGACGGCTGGCGCGCGTGGCCACGCGGTGCGCGAGGACTCAATTCCGCTGGCTGCCTACGCCCACCGAATAGGTGAAAAACAAGGCGCGGCGATCGCCCTTTTGTTTGCCGACCTTGAGGTAGTCGCGATCGAGGGCGTTGTTCACGTTGAGGGCTAACTGGTGGTTCATGCCGGTGTTGGAACGGGTGGTGTAGCGGACGGCGGCATTCCAGAGGTGGAAAGCGGGGACGCTGAGAGCCCACTGGCGCGTCGTGCGCGAGAGCACGCGGAGCCCGGTGGCGGTGGTCGTATAGGTGTCACCGGCGTTTGGCGCCTCGGTGGGTGTGCGCGAGACGCGGGTGACTCCGACATTCGTGGAGAAGCCGCGCAGCCCCGCGGTGCGTGGCGAATAGCGGACCGAAAGACTGCCGTTTTCCGGGGAGACGTTGTTGACCGAGCGGCCGACGGAGAGGGGAAAGGCCGAGCCGAAGTCGGTGTAGATCGAGTGCACATGGCCCCAGCTGCCGTTGAGGCTGAGGGCTGCATTCAGGCGCCAGTTGAGGTCGATCTCGCAGCCGCGCACGAGCTGGTTGCCGTCGCGGCGGGTGGCGGTCGTGAAGCGGCCGGAGCCGACGGGTGACTCGATGACCTCGGTCACGCCGACGTTTTTGCGCGTCGCGTAGAAGCCGCTCACGGTGAAGGTGAGTCGTTCATCGAGCAGTGCGCCCTTGAAGCCGTAGTCGTAGCCGGCGGCTTCTTCGGGGGCGTAGTTGGGCTCCGCGATGAGCGCAGGTCCGTCGCCCTGATTGACGAAGTAGCTTTGGCTGTAGTTGGCGAAGACGCGGAAATTGGATACGAGGCGGTAGTTCACGCCGATGTTGGGCTTGAGGGCGGTTTCCAGCCGGCGGATCTGGTCGCCGCGTTGGTAATTCAGATAGTCGGGAAACGTGTTGAACGACGTAACGGCAGTGAGGAAGTCGCGATGACGGAAGCGCACGGCGTCGAAACGCGCGCCGGCGAAGGCCAAGAGACGGCCGTTGAAGAAGCCGGCCTGTTGGCGGAGCAGGCCGCCGAGCACGGAGATGCGGCCCTTGCGTGTCTGGCCAGGGATTTCGTGACCCCAGACCCAATTGTTGGGAAAGTAGGTGAGCGGGGCAACGGGCTCAAGGGTGGTGCGATCCAGCGTAACGATGCGACCGGAGCCGGCGGTATTCCACGCCGCGATCACCGGATCATTGGCGGTGGAGCCATACGTCCAGTTCGGGTCCCAGCGGTAGTAGTCGTTGAGGTCGAGTGTGACCAGCGTGCGACTCTCCACTTTCTTCTGGAACAGCCACGTGTGGGCGAGGAAATCGGCTTGGAAGCAGCCGCCGTCTTCGGAGTAGATTTGTTTCACGGGATTGCCGCGTGTGCTCGTGATGAGGGTGGTCGCGACGGGTGGGTTGACGTTGATGGCGCCGAAGCCGGTGTTGTCGTTCGCCTTCCAAGAGCGGGCGCGGTAATAGTTGGCTCCGACGCGAACGCTCCAGATTTCGCTCAGTCGTTTTTCGTAGATTGCGCTGAAGGATGGATTGCCGCGCGTGGAATCGCTGTGCGGCCCGTAGGGATTGTAGGTGGCGAGTGCGGCGGCGTAGCCGATCGCGACGTCGTCGTTGGCCGTGGTCGTGCCTTTCTGATCGATGATGAGCGGAGCTGAGCCGGGTGGGCTGTGGATCGTTTGGAGAAAATATTCGGCGGAGACGAGGAGCGACGAGCCGTCTTTGAACTGCTGTTTGAGGGCGAGGTAGTGCTCTTGGTTGCGGGTGCGGGCGTAAGCGACGTCGTAGGCGCGATTGCCCTCGCTGGAGGTGAGCAGAAACGAGGTTTTGCCCAGCGAACTGGTGAAGAGCGGGCCGGTGGTTTCGAAGGTGCCGCGCAGGGTCGAGTAGCTCCCGACGTTCAGCGTGAACTTGGAACCCGGGTGGGAACGAGGCTCTTTGGAGATCATGTTGATCATGCCGCCGGGGGACGTGCGGCCGTAGATCGCGGCATTGGAGCCTTTGATGACCTCGATCCGATCGACGTTGCTGGTCCCGAAACGGCCGATCCGGTAGAAGCCATCGCGGAGCTGCGAGGAGGAAGAGAAACCGCGCAGCGTGAAGCCGCCGCCGCCGCTGAGGCCGGTGAAGCTGCCGATTTGGGTGAGCGTGTCGTTGAGATCGAAGATGGCGAAGTCGGCGAAGAATTCGCTCGTGAGCACGTTAACGGTGTAGGGCAGGTCGATGATCTTGGTAGCGACACGGCTGCCGGAGAGCGTCTCGGAAGCGGCGTAACCGCGATCATCGTCGGCTGTGACGTTGAAATCGGAGAGGCGGACGGCGTCGTCGACGGGTTTGGAGGCTGCCGACGGGATGACGTCGGCGCCGAAGAGGGTCGGTGCCCACCACAGGCTGAGTAGAAGCGTCGTGCGGTTCATGGGGTGGCGCGATGGAGTCCGGGATAAAAATTCGAGCAAGTCACGTGAGCGAGCGGAGGAAACGAACACGTGTGGCAATCGGCAATAGCCAAAGCGCGATGGAGAGTCGGGTTGCTCGAGGGGGCTGCGGAGAGACCAAGAAAACGGCCTCCGGCAGTAAAGCCGGAGGCCGTGAAGAGCGAAGAATTATCCGATCAGGTGATCACTTGAACCTGTAGTCCACGCGCATCGTGTAGGAGCGGCCGCGCGGGTCGGCGATGCGGGGTTCCCAGCTGCTGCCGGCACCGGAGTTGGTGTCGTAGGTGGCGGAGAAGGGCGGGTCGGTGTTGAAGAGATTCTTGATGCCCGCCGTGAGGGTGACGTTCTTGATGCCGCGGTAGGACGCGCTCAGGCCGAAGATGTTGTAGGCCTTGACGCGTGGGTTCCAGTTGACCGGTTTGACGGAGCCGTTGGCTACGCCGGGCAAGACCGCGTCGATGTAGCTGTTGCGGAAGAGTTGGTTGATCTGGCCGGTCCAGTTGCCCTTGCGGTAGCCGACGTAGGCGGTGTGCTTCCAGCGCAGGCCGATGTCGCTCGCGCGGGTGAATTGGTTGATTTCGCTCACGCTGAATGGCGCGGTGGCGAGCAGGCGCGATTTCTTTTCAAGCAAATAGGATAGGTCGAAACCGCCAGACAGTTTGCCGCCGGCAAAGTCGGTGTTGCCCTTGATGCCGAACTCGGAGCCGGAGGTGACGTTTTGGCCGGCGTTCACCCAGCGGCTGTCGACTTCGACGATGTCGCCCGCGGGGTTGCGACGGAAGCGCTCTGGGAAGAGGCTGTAGTTGGCCAGCAGTACGGTGGTGCCGAAGCTCTGGATCGTGCCGGTGCGGTCAACGCTCCACCAGTCGACGTTGAAGCTAAGGTGCTTGTTGGGCTGCACGACAAAACCGGCGGAGTACATTTTGGCTTCCTCGGGCTGAAGGTCGGGCTTACCGCCGAAAAGTGAGTTTGCGGAGTTTGGGGCAATTTGCCGGCCGGTTGCCGGATCGATGAGCCCGGTGGACGCGATGGGGCTCACGGTGACCGGATCAAACTGTTGTTTGAAGGTCGGGACGCGGAAGCCGGTGCTGTAGGAGCTCCGGAACAAGATGACGTCGTTGGGCGCGTAGCGTAGCGTGACCTTCGGGTTGGTGGAGCTGCCGAAGCCGGTGTAGTCATCGACGCGGCCGGCGAGGTTGACGTCGAAGCCCTTCACGATCGGTACTTGGAGTTCCACGAAGGCGGCTTTGATGGTGCGTTTGAGCGAGCCGTTCGTCGCGAGGCTGTTGTCGAACGGGGCGTTGAAAATCAGCGAGTCCGAGGAGTTGAGGTTCGCGCGGCTGTCGCCGTTGAACAAGAAATTCTCCTGCCGCCAATCGAGCCCCACCGCCGCTTGTACGCTGCCGGCCGGCAGCTTGAAGAGCGGGCCCGACGCGGCGGCGTCCAGGTTGTCGGTGCGATACGTGCCGCCGTAGAGCGCGACGCCGTCGGCGCGGATCTTGTTGATGGCCGCGGTCGCCTCGGCCGTTTGCGTGTAGGAGAACGGATCGACGACGCCGGTGTTGATGAGGTTAACGAACGGGACGGTATAAACATAGCCGCCGTTGAGGGTGGACTTGCCTTGGCTGCTGGCCCGGGAGGCGCCGAGGCGATAGTCCCATTGCGACAAGAAACCCAAGGGGCCTTCGAGACCGGCCATGTAACGATAGGTGTCGGTCGAGGTCGTAAACGCGCGGTTGCCGAGCGGCAGGGAGCGCCAACGGAACGCCATCGGGGCACCCCGGTTCGCCTCAACCTCGGGGAAATACTTGGCGAGCACGTTGAAGACTTTGTTGTAGGACGCGCCGGTGCTCGGATAGGCGAGGTTGTAGAGCGGATTAGGGACGGTGGTCCGGCCGTCGAGCGCCGTGGTGTTGAGGGTGGCCGAGCTCGACCATTGGTTGGGCGAGAAACTCTTGTTGGACTCCGAGCGGCCGGCGACCAGCTCGGTCGTCAGGCGGTGGAGCGGGGCGATCGCAAACGTGCCGCGAAGCACGAGGTTCTTGTTCTGCACCGGTTGCTGGATCACGGCGGCGCGACCGGTGTCCCAAGCGGAGCCGTATTTCGAAGCGGCCGAGTTCCAGAGCACTTCATCGTAGGGGCCCATGCCGTCGAGACCCGAGTAACCGGGACCGCCAGGGACATCGACGTAGTTGATGCCGTTGACGCGGAGATTGGGATTGGTCGGATCGAGCGGGCCGCTGCCGCGGTTGGCGACGGTGGCGTCGCGGCTGATGGCCGTTTGGAGCGAGCCAATGGCGAACAACGTGGCGATCGGCGTGCCGCGCGTGTCGGGCGATACGCCGCGGTCGACTTGAAAGGTGCTGACGAATTTGCGTTGGTCGCCGCGCAGGACCTTGCTGTCGGCGTAGGCGACCGAGGCCATGAGGTTGTATTTGTCGCGGCTCAAGTCACCGAAACCGGCGACGGCGTTGTAGCGGAAAATATTACCGCCGCCTTGCTCGGTGACGTCCACGGCGGCGCTGGCGGCTGCACCCTGATAATTATTCTTGAGGATGAAGTTAATGACGCCGCCGACGGCATCGGTGCCGTAGATGGCGGAGGCACCGTCCTTGAGGACCTCGACGCGCTCGATCGCGGCAAACGGAATCTGGTTCAGATCGACCACGCCGCCGTTGAGGCCGTGCGACGAAACGCGCCGGCCGTTCAGGAGGACGAGGGTGGCGCCGGCACCCTGCATGCGGAGATTGGCGGAGGTCGCGCCGTTATTGCCGCGCTGGGCGCCGGAGACGACGTCGGCATTCGCCGCGAGGTTGTCGAGGCCGTTGCCGTTAATGTTTAACTCCATGAGCATTTGCTCGGCGCTGCCGATGCCGCGCTGCTCCATTTCGAGGGGTGTGATGGTGAGCAAGGGCGTGGCGCCCTCGCCATCGATGCGTTTGATCAGCGAGCCGGTGACGACGAAGCGTTCGAGCTTCGCGGTCTCTTCCACCTTTGCGGTGTTCGCGGCTGGGGCGGTTTGGGCTACCGCGATGGGCAGCAGGCTCGCGGCGGCAAGGACGGAAAACCAAGTAGCGGGTTTCCACAGGTATCGGGTGTTCATAGGTAGGGTGGTCGGAGGGCCGACGGCGTTATGCCGCCAGCACTGAAACCTTCAGGCTGCGCAGCGCAGGAGGATGGAGCCCATGCTCCAGAAGATTCAGCACGGGAACGTCATTTTACGGGCTAGGAATAGGCAAGGAGAATGGTGGGGCGGGGACGGGGGGCGTCGCCGAGTCGTCGGTGCGCCCGAACGGGCGGCTTTCCAGCGGCCCACGTTCGGCGGCTCGAAAGCCGCTGGTCCGTCGGACGGGTGAGCTCCGTGGAGATCGCTGCCGAGAGGCACCCGTGGCGGCGTCTGAACGGGGTGGACCGAGGGGACGCGGGAGACGGACAAGGCGGGGCGGGCACAAAAAAGGCGGCGCCGCGTGGTGCGGGGCCGCCGGGAGGGAAATGAAGCAGAGACTTACTCTTGGTTTTTCTTCTTTTTGCCCTTCTTGGGGGCATCGCCATTCAGCGCTTCGATTTCAGCGTCGCTGAGTTTGCCGTCGTGGTCTTTGTCGAGGGCTTTGAGGTTGAGATCGGGCGAGCCGGCGAAGTCTTTGCGGACGGCCTCGAATTCGGCTCCGTCGATTTTGCCATTGGCGTTAGTGTCGTACTTTTTGAGGAGCTCGGAGGTGGCGGTGTTGCCCTTCTTGCGGTCGCCCTTGGCGGCGTAGGAGGCCGGGGCGAGGAGGAGGGAGGTGGCGGCGAGGGCGAGGAGGAGACGTTTCATGAGGGGAGTTGGATTGATTTGGAGGGAACGGCAGTATGACGAATGACGAGACGAGGTGGTTACACGGCAGCAGGGACGGGGGGCTCGGGCGAGCGAACCGCGCAGGTGGACGGTGGATTGCAACGCGTCGGAGGTTAGCCCACGGTCGGCTGAGTGAACGCACCTGCCGCCATCTGCCGCATCTACATTTCATCCGGCCATAATTTTTTTGGTCGCCACCGCCAGCCGGCGGGGGAGCACCCGGCGACCGAGGTGACCGACGTGAAATGTCGCGCGGGCTTCGGTCTCGAGGGAGACCGATTTTATGGTTACCGCCCTGACTACAAAGGGCAGGTGACGTTTTTTAAGTGGGAAACTCTGCTCGCAGCGCGGGAGAAATTTGGGGTGCCCACGCTCGCTCCCTCGGTCTTTCGGCGCAACGTGGTGGTCGAAGGCATCGACCTCGATCAGTTGTTGGCGCGGCGGTTCACGTTGGGTGGAGTCGAATTTGAGGGAACCGGCGAGGCTCGGCCGTGCCATTGGATGAATGCCGCGGTCGCGCCGGGCGCGGAGGATTGGCTGATGGGCCGGGGCGGGCTGCGGGCGAAAGTGCTCACCGATGGCAAACTCTCCGTGGGTCCGGTGGCGCTTTGGTTGGCCCAGGAAGTCGGTTAGCTCCCTCTCGCGCGGCTGCGGTTCGGACCTCCTCAACCGAACCAACGGGGCGCGGTTTTCAGTGATTAGATGACGAGTTATCGGGTGGACTTCAGTGGAGGTGGATATGCTGGCGCAGCCACGCGATGCCGGCCGTTTCGTCGGCAAAGGCTCCGTCGAGCTGCGCCTCGAAGGCGGCGTCGAGCACGCGTTTGAAATCGGGCCCGGGTGCGATCCCGAGGGCGATGAGATGACGGCCGAACACGAAGGGTTTGGGGGCAAGGTTCGCGAACTCGAGGGCGCGGGCCGTCGTCTCCAGAGCGTTGATACGGAGGTGGGTTTCGGGCGAGGCGAGCGGGGGACGGCCGTTGCAATCGGCGCGCATGACGGCGGCGAGTTCGGTGATCGTCGCTGGGGCGAGCCGCCGCGCGAGACGGCGAACGCTCGCATCGGAAAACGTCGCTTGGCCGTGATGGTGGGCGAGGTGATTGACGACGAGTGCGGTGACGGGTGCTTCGAGCTCGCGCAGCGCACCGATGCGCCAGAGCAACGTTTGGGCAAGCGGGCCACCTGCCGCCTCGTGTCCGGTGCTCGTCCACCGGAGCGCGCCATGTTTTTCCTCGCGTCGGGTCGTGCTGGGCTTTCCGAAATCGTGTGCGAGTACAGCGAACATTAACCGCCGGCGTCGCCCCAGGTTGGCGTCAGGCCACGTCGGCAGCGCGACCAGCGCATCGAGACAGTGTTGCGTGTGGGTAAAGACGTCGCCCTCCGGGTGCCAGGCGGGCTCTTGCGGTGTGCCGCGCAGCGCGGCGAGTTCCGGGAAGTGGCGGAGCCAGCCGCTTTCTTCCAATAAAGTGAGGCCCCGGCTCGGAGTCACGGACTTGGCCGCCCATTTTTCCCATTCACCCCACACCCGTTCCAGCGGCAGTTCGGAAAACGTGTCAGCGATGGTTCGGCACAGTGCGGCGGTCTCCGGAGCGAGGGTGAAGTCGAAGCGCCCGGCGAGCTGCATCCCTCGGAGCACGCGCAACGGATCCTCGGCAAAGGCCGCGCTGGTGTGTCGGAGCACGCGAGATTCCAGATCTCGCTGCCCGCTGTGGGGGTCGATGATTTCGCGGGTGAAGGGATCGCACGCGATCGCGTTGACCGTGAAATCGCGCCGCGCCGCCGCCTCCGCATCGCTGAGCGCCGGATCGGGTGCGATGGCAAAGCCCCGGTGGCCGGCGCCGGTCTTGGATTCGCGGCGTGGCAGGGAGAAATCGTAGTCTTCGCCCGTTTCGCGACTGCGAACTTTGATCACGCCAAAACTGCGCCCCACGACATCGGTCGCGCCAAATCGCGCGAGCGCGCGATGCAGGGTCTCGAAATCAACCCCGCCCACTTCGACATCGAAGTCTTTCGGCGTGAGTCCCAGCATCCAATCGCGCACGCCGCCGCCGACGAGCCTCGGCCGGCCAACGCGCCGCACCGCGTCGAGCATCGCGCGCAGATCGGCCGGAAAGTGGAGTTCGGGTCGTGCGGTCATGCTGCTTTCTTCAGTGCAGCGGCAGCGGCGAATAGCCAGCCGAGCACAAACAGCGAGCCGCCCAGCGGGGGTACCGTGATTTTGAACCAAAGCGGCGCGTGCGCGTTGAGCGACATCACATACAGAGAACCCGAGAAGAACGTAATGCCTCCCAGCCAGCAACGCGCGGCCCACGTGAGCCGATTGATGCTCGCTCCCTCAGCCGAGCGCAGACTGGCCGAGATCCCGAGCAAGGCGACGGCGTGCGCGAGTTGATAAAAGACCGCCGTCTCCCAGCGATCGCGGGTGCCCAGTTCCGTAAGGGTGCCGCGGAGTGCATGGGCACCGAACGCGCCCAAGCCGACGCCAACGGCGCCAAAAATACCGGCCGCTAGCAGGGGAAAACGATGCGCAGGAGCCATCCTTTGACCCTTGCACAACGGAGATTGAAAACAAGCGTGATGGTGGTGTCCGCAGCCCTCGCCGCTTGCTCAACCCGCGCTTGAACGAGTTATTCACAAC
>Ga0114970_10002162_pt1 | contig 14758 bp, 13 predicted proteins | sample M_140205_XF_Meta_FD_87030 | JGI IMG/M metagenome (GOLD analysis project Ga0114970, IMG submission 87030) | Freshwater microbial communities from Lake Montjoie, Canada to study carbon cycling - M_140205_XF_MetaG | ecosystem: Environmental > Aquatic > Freshwater > Lake | place: Lake Montjoie... | reverse complement strand
CCCATGGCCAGGTCTTCGATGTCCTCGGCTTTGACTTTGGTTTTTGCCAACAGGCCCTGAATGACCGCGGCGGCCATGTCGTCGGGCCGCGTTTTACGCAAGGCTCCCTTGTTGGCGAGGTGGAAAGCGGATCGGACGTATCCTGCGATGACAACGTTGCTCATTGGCTGGTCCCCTTGATGACGGCCCAAATTTATATGTTCGCGCCTTAGCCTTTTTTGACGGCCGCGGCTTCTTCCTGCTTCAATTCTTTCTTCGACAGTTTGCCGATCAGCGATTTCGGCAGCTGGTCGCGGAATTCGTATTCCGCCGGTTGCTCTATCTTCGAAACCTTGTCTTTCATGAAGGCGCGGATTTCGGCTTCGGTCAGGGTCATGCCGCTGCGCACCTTGATGAAGGCCTTCGGCGCCTCGCCGCGGTAGGCATCGGGGATGCCGATGACCGAGGCTTCCTCGACCGCCGGGTGCTGGTAGAGCGCTTCTTCCAAAACGCGCGGGTAAATCTTGTAGCCCGAGGCGTTGATCATGTCCTTGATGCGGTCGACGATGAAGACGTAGCCCTCGTCGTCCATATAGCCGACATCGCCGGTGTGCAGTGCGCCGTGTTTCATCACTTCGGCGGTTTCGTCGGGGCGGTTCCAGTAGCCCTTCATGACCTGCGGCCCGCGCACGCAAATCTCGCCCTTCTCGCCGATGCCCAGCAGGCGGTCGTCTTCCAGCGAGCGGATTTCAACGATGGTGCCCGGCATGGGCAGGCCGATGGAGCCCGGCTTGTTCTCGCCGACGGTGGGATTGGTGCAGACGACGGGCGATGTTTCCGACAAGCCATACCCTTCCACAACCACGCATTTGGTCATGTCCTCGAAATTCTTCTTCACCTCGACCGGCAGCGGGGCGCCGCCGGAAATGCACAGCTTGATGGACGTCAGGTCGAAGTCGCGCACATTGGGTGCGTTGTTGATGGCGGTATAGATCGTCGGCACCGCCGGGAACAATGTCGGCCGCTTCTTGTCGATGTTCTTGAGGCAATCGTTGAGGTCGAAGCGCGGCATCATGATGATCTCGGCGCCGTATTCCAGGCCCACGAGCAAAATCACCGTCATGGCGAAAACGTGGAAGAAGGGCAGGGCGGCGAGGAACTTTTCATTGCCCGGATCGGGCTTGTTGAACCAAGACGACACCTGGCGCGCGTTGGCGGTGACGTTGGCATGGGTCAGCATGGCGGCTTTGGGAATGCCGGTCGTACCGCCCGTGTATTGCAGGATGGCCACATCTTCCTTGGGGTCGATGGACACAGGCGTCGGTTCGCCGTCGTTGTCGATCAGGTCGTCCCACCAGATCTGGCGGTCGTCGTCCTGCACGTCTGAAATCGTTTTACGCTTGAAGAGATTGAACATCACGGCGGTGGCAAAAGGCAGCGCCTCGGCCATTGAACACACGATGAGCTTCTTGAGTGGCGTGTTATTGAGCAGCGTGCGTGCCTTGGGATACATGGCAGCGAGGTCCATGGTCACCAGGAACTGGGCGCCGGAATCCTTGATCATGTTCTCCAGCTCGCCGGCGGCGTAGAGCGGGTTCATGTTGACGACCGTGCCGCCGGCCATCAGCACGCCGAAATAGGCGGCGATGTAATAGGGCGTGTTGGGCAGCAGCAGCGCGACGCGCGTACCCTTAACCACGCCCAGCTTCTGGAAACCCTGGGCGGCCTTCTCTGCCAGTTCGCCGGTCTCGGCATAGGTCCACTTCTTGCCGAGGAACTCCATGCAAGGATGGTCGGGGAATCGCGCGACGGCGTCGTACAAAAGCTGATAGGTAGGCACAGCCGGAATCGGCATGTCCCACCTGACGAAGGAGGGATATTTCCTCAGCCAGGGATACGCGGGCGTGCTGTCGCAGCGTGCGGCTTGCAGATCGGCGGCGGCCATAGTCCTCCCTCACCGGGTGCGCTGGCGCCTGATACCGCCCGGTTCAGGAAAAATCCTAGCGAATCAAACGCTTCGCTGCCACTGCCTGCCGTAAACCGCGCAGAATATGGGGAAGTGGCGAAGTTTGCCGCAGCGCACAACGCTTACTTGCGCGCGACTCCGACGGAATGTCGTCTGAAATCCGTTACTTATCCAGCAGGCTGGAAAGCTTCAAAGCAATGCCCTTCGAGCCGAAGACCTTCAGTTTGCCCAGGGTGAAGGCCACCATCGGATTGAGGTCGCCGTTGATCAGCTTGACCATATTGTCGGCCGACAGGGCGAGGGTGGTTTCGGCCTCTTCGCTTTCGGGATTGGGTGTAATCACGACCTCGTCGCCGGTGGCATCCAGCAGGATCTTGCCGTCGTCGCCTAGGTCGAACAGCACGGTGTGGTGCAGTTCCTTCAGTTTCTCGGCCTTTTCCTGCATCTCGCCGATCAGATCTTCCAAAGCCATGCCGTGCTCCTCAAGGTTAATGCGGCGCCACTATACACTCAGTTGAAGCGCTCCAGCAGCTCGATGGAATAGCCGTCGGGGTCCTTGGTGAAGGCGACGGCGATTTCCTTGGCCAGGGGCGTGGGCGAGGGCCTGCGCGCCGCTGAGCCGTTGACCTTGTAGCCGGCGGCTTCCAGCTTCTTGATGATGGCGCCGATGTTGGTGACGACGAAGGTGATGTTGTTGAACCCGTTGCCGATGTTCAAGGGCTCCTTGCGCTCCTTCTGATACACCAGGACGAGGGCCTGCTCGTTGGGCCCGTTCTTGGGGCCGGTCTTGGTCATAAGCACCTCGAGCACGCCGCCGGCGTTGCGCCCGGCCTCGGTCATGCCCATGAGGCCGCCGTAGAAGGCCATGGACTTGTCGATGTCGCTGACGTTGAGCTTGGTCGAGAAGTACTGAAACGCGGGTTCAGCGGCCTTGGCCGGCGTTACTTGTCCCCAAGCGGCCACGAGTGCGATGAAGAGGGCGCAAGCAAAGCCCTTCATTGACCGTTCCATGAATTCGTCCCCCTGACGGATTGTCGCAGGCGCATCTTAGCGGCGTTCGGGCCTGATTGCGCAAGCCGCTGATAAATCCCGCCCTTTTTTCGGCCTGCCGTGACCACGCTGGGGGGAATTGCAGTGACGGCGTCCAGGAAATGGCAGCGGGTCAAAATAAAGCTAAGCATTTCATGGCGTTATTGACGGGGTTCATTGACCGGCGCGGACTGAGCGGATAGCTTTAGTGAGTCGCGCTAAGGCTTTAGCCAAAGTGCGGCATGTGTATTAGCGGTTGAGGGCCCACAGCCTCACTTCGAAGGGCGAGCGTAGGATGTCGGATACCCAACCAGCTGCAGTGGCCACCAAGCCCAAGGACCTGCGCGCGCTCGTGCAGGACATGGGCCAGTGGCGCCATGCGCCCGAGGGCGGCGTCAATCTCATCATCATCAGCGCGACGGCGGCGCTGCCCGAAACCAAACGCACGCCCGAGCTGATCGCCCAAATCGGCGAAGGCGTGGTGGCAATCGCCGGCAAGAAAAACGGCGTGGTCTACGCGGTCTCGGCCTTCGACTTCGCCATCATGATCAAAGTGACCGAGATGGTGCTGGTGGGCATCGTGCGCGATTTGAAGGTGGATATGTTGCGCACGATAGAACGCAACTTCCCCGGCTCCTTCGGCACCATCGACCAGAGCCGCCTGGTGCTCTCATACGATCTCGTCAACAACTACCGCTCGGCGGCCGACCGCGTCGCTAAATACGCCGAGATCGCTCAGCGCCAGGTCAGCGAACCCGAAGGCGACAAGCAGCTGCGTCCGCTGACCACCGCGGATATCAAGAACGTAATGCGTGCCTACGAGAAGTTCGGCACCGACAAGTTCGTCAAAGCCTTCGTGCGCAGCCAGGATGTGATGCTGAACATCGCCGGCAAGCCGCCCGAATCGGTGATGACAGAATATTTCATCAGCATGGACCTGTTGCGTAAGCCGCTGTTTGTCGACGTGGAAATGCGCGGCTCGGGCCGCCTGTTCAACGAATTCACGCTAGTGCTGGATCAGATTCTGCTCAGCGCCTTCAACCACATGCATACCACCGAGGCGCGCTGCTCGATCAACTTGAACGTCGAAAGCGTGTTCACCGAGGCCTTCGAGGCCTTCGTAGAAGCCACGCCTCACGCCAAACTGCAGCAGGTGGTGTTCGAGTTCCGCCAGTCAAACATCGTCGAGAATTTCGACGAGTTCCAGGTGGCCCGCGGCCTGATCAAATCCAAGGGTGCGCATATTGCGGTCGATCAGATTTTCCCGCAGACCGTGGGGCTGGTGGACCTGGATTACATCGGGGCGTCGATTGCTAAAATCCACTGGCGTAATGGCGCCGAGGAAATCCTGAAGGAACGCGAGCGGGCGATCAAATACCTCATCGACTGCAACGTGCTGCCGGTGCTGATCCGCGTCGACAACGAACGCGCCCTGGAAATCGGCGCCCAGATGGGCATCAACATGTTCCAGGGCTTCCACATCGACAAACTGCTGGGCAAGACGTCGACTTAGGGCCGTGCCGGGGGACATTTCCCCGCTGCCGCGTTAATCTCCGGTCCACATGCGTATTCAAGCCAAGCTCTTCCTGCTTCTCCTGGTGATCGCGATTCTGCCGCTGGCGGCATTAAGCTGGCGCAGCGAACGTGCGACCGAAAACCTGGGTCTGGCCATCGCCGACTACGGCAAGACGGCGATGATCGCCGAGATCGAGGGCCAGCTGCGCCAGGCGGTGGGCTATTCCTCGGATCTCATGGCCGCCCAGCAACGCCAGGTGGAGATGGCCCTGCGCCTACAGGCCAACGCCGCCGAGCGGTTGCTCACCAGCGCGATCCCGGCCGCGGCCAGTGAACGCCCCATCTATTTGAACACGGCCTTCGACGATCCCAAGAACTGGCCCCCGGGCACCGAGCTCGCCCTCGACCACGCCATCGTCACGCCGGGGCGCGAGCAAGCGGTGCCCATCAGCCGCGACCATCAGGCGTTCCTGCCGCTGGCCGACGTTGACCCTGGCCATGCGCAGGATCTGATGCGCCGCCTGGCGCCGCTCGACGCGGTCTACCGGCAGCTGAACGACGTCAACCCGACGCTGTTCTATTGGCAATATGTGACGCTTAAGGACGGTCTGCACTCGTCGTTCCCCGGCCACGGCGGCTATCCACCCAACTACGATCCGCGCAAACGTGCCTGGTACACCGAAGCACTGGCGGCCAAGGACATCGTCTGGTCGCAGCCGCTATTCGATGCCTCGACGCGGCGTCTGCTGCTGACGGCGGCGCTGTCGTTGAAAGCGCCCGGCAACGACGAATTGGCGGGCGTGACCGGTATCGACATCGACATCCTCTCGATCCTTGACGGCGTCCAGGCCCGGCTGCGTCTGGGCGCAAACGCAGAAAGTTTTGTCGTGCAGCTGGTGGACCCCGCCGGCGACGTGCAGGAACTGGGCGACGTGCCTCAAGCGGGGGCCGTCGCCGGCAACAGCCGCGTGCGCCCGGCCTTGCGGGTCTTGGCGTCGAGCGTCGTGCGGCCCGGCGGCAAGGACGACGCGCAGCCCTCGTGGGATACCGTGCCCGAAGCGCCGACGCTGACCTCGGGCACGCCGGAGGGATTGAACGGCGTCATCGACGACCTGCGCGCAGGGAAAGATGGGATTCGCCAGATGGCGCACAAGGGCCGGGAGTCCATGTGGGTCTATGGCCATGTCGAAGGCCTGAGCTCGGCCCTCCTGTTCATCGTGCCGCTGGGCGATATCGAATCCACTGCCGACCAAGCGCAAACGACCGTGCGCGAGGCCATCGGCGAGCAGGTGCGCCTGGCCGGCATTGCGTCGGTTGCGCTAACGATCCTGGTGGCCGTGCTGTCGATGATGGCCTCGCGCTCGGTGACGGAACCTTTGCGCGATCTGGCCAAGGCTGCCCAAGGCCTGGCCCAAGGCAACTTCGACACACGCGTTCAAGTAAAGGGCCGCGACGAGGTGGCCGCTCTTGGCAAAGCGTTCAACGAGATGGTGCCGTCGTTGCGCGAGCATCTGGCGACTAAGGAGTCGCTGACTCTGGCCAAAGAGGTGCAGCAGAAACTTCTGCCCGACGTGGCGCCGACAGTGAAGGATTTCGACATCGCCGGGCGCAGCGTCTACAGCGAGGACGTCGGCGGCGACTACTACGACTTCATGGAGATGGCCGACGACGCCGGCGAACGCCGCGTCGGCGTGGTGGTGGCCGACGTTGCCGGCCACGGCATTGTCGCGGCGTTGACCATGACCTCGGTGCGTATCCTGCTGCGCTCCTACGCCGGGGACGGCACGGTGCTGAAGCCGGTGATTCGCGCGGTCAATCGCCACCTGGCCGAGGACGCGGCGGCCGGGCGTTTCGTGACGCTGGTCTATCTGGTGATCGAGCCCGACACCCGCGAAGTGCGCTGGGTGAACGCGGGCCACGGCCCCTTGCTGCTCTACGATCCCGGCGTCGACGCCTTTGAAGACATCGACGCCGCAGACATTCCCCTGGGCGTGAATCCCGACTGGAACTTCCACGAACATCTGCGGGAAACCTGGCCGGCGGGCGCCGTGCTGGTCATCGGCACCGACGGCATCTGGGAGACGCAAAACCCCGACGAACGCGCCTTCGGCCGCGATGGCCTGAAGCAGGTGATCCGCAAAAACGCCCACCTCAAGGCCGCCGAGATTTGCGACGAGCTGGTGGAGCGCCTGAAGGTGGTTGCCGACGGCGTGCCGCAGCGCGACGACGTGACCCTGGTCGTGGTGAAGTTCCCCACGTAACGCCATGCCTCTTAACCTCATCAAACTCGCCGTCGGTATCGAGGACCTCGAACACCTCGACAAACGCCAGAAACAATGGCGCGACAAAAAGTCCGGCCACTACCGCCATTGGACGCGCATGACGCCCAAGCGCGACAAGGAATTGTTGGATGGCGGATCGCTCTACTGGGTGATCAAGGGCATGATCCTATTACGCCAGCCCATCGTCGGCTTCGGCGAAGACGAAGAAGACGGCAAAGCGATGTGCGTGATCGAGCTGGAGCCGGTGCAGATCCTCGTGCAGCCGCGTGTGCAGCGCGCTTTCCAGGGCTGGCGCTACCTCAAGCCGGCGGACGTGCCGGAGGATATCAAAAAAGGCGGCAAAGTTTTCGTCGATCCCGGCATGCCGCAGAAGATGAAACTGGAACTGGCGAAGCTGGGGTTGTTGTAGCCGCAAACTTCCATGTCATCCCCGCGAAAGAGGGGATCCATCGGGCAACAGCGTTCCGCTGATAAATGGATACCCGCATTCGCGAGAATGACAGCAGGGTTGATCACTCTAAAGTCTTCGCCACCCGAAAGCCGCCATGATCAAGGCCCGCGTCCGGCGGCAGACCGCCGCCGAGATTTGCGACGCGCAGGAATCGCGGGCTGACGTCCCAGGACGCTCCCCGTGCGGGGTGAATTTTGCAATCGGACTGCATATACGGCGAACCGTCGCGCGGCGCTGCATCACGCGGTGTGTCCCACCCCGTCAGGCAGTCGGCAAGGAAAGTGCCGGCGTTCCCAGCCATATCGTAGAGGCCGAATCGGTTGGGCGGAAATGATCCAACTGGCGATGTAAAATCCCAATGATCGTCTCCGCCCGAAAACGGAACACAACATTTGTCGCCACCGTAGTTGGCCTTGTTATGGTCGGCCACCTCACCCCAGTAAAAGGGAGTAGTCGTTCCTGCGCGAGATGCGTATTCGAACTCCGATTCCGACAAAAGACGGTAAGGCCCCACTTCTTTGCCGCCGGGCATCTTTGCGTTAAGCCAGCGCAGGTAAGCTTGGGCATCATTCCAGCTAACGCAGACGACCGGGTCGCGATCAGTCTGCATAAAACCGGGACTGCGCCAATCCTTTGTCGTGTCCTTGTTTTCCACAAACTTGGCGCCGTCCCAAATAACTCTACAAATCGTGCTGATTCCGTAACCCGCATCTTTGACAAAGTCCGCGTATTGGCCGCGTGTGACATTGTAAAGCCCGACCGCGAAGGGCCGCGCGATATCCACCCTATGTTGCTGGCCCTCAAGGTCGAAACGACCTTCTTCAGTGGGCGGTGACCCCATCATGAAGCCACCCGCAGGGACGACAATCATTTCCGGGCACACTGGACAGTCTTGAAACTTTGGGCCGGGCGCGGCGCATTCTGCCGAGGCGGCTGTTAAAACCGTAAGCGCTATGAGCAATCCAGAAATAATGACTCCACGCATAACGACGCCCCCTCGTTGCCGCGTTCCCGTTAAGCCTCACCCGCTATTCCTGAGCCCCGCTGCAATCCCGTTGATGCTCAAGTGTATGCCCTGCACCACATGTGTATCGCTGTCGCCCGCGCGGTGCCGGCGCAGCATTTCGATCTGCATGTGGTTGAGGGGGTCGATGTACGGGAAGCGGTTGCGGATCGAGCGGGCGAGCAGGGGGTTGGTTTCCAGAAGCGTGCTGTTGCCGCTGATGGCGAGCACCGTTTCGATGGTGTCTGCCCATTCGTTGGATAGGCGCGTGAAAATGCCGTCGCGCAGGTTCTTGTCGGCGACCAACTCGGCGTAGCGGGACGAAATGCCGATATCGCTTTTGGCCAGCACCATGTCCATGTTCGAGAGCATGGTCTTGAAGAAGGGCCAGTCCTTGTGCATGGCCTTCAGCGTCGCCAGGCCATCTTTATTTTTGGCGAGCCAGGCGTTCACCGCGGCGCCGAAGCCGTACCAGCCGGGCAGCATCAGGCGGCACTGGGACCAGCTGAACACCCAGGGGATCGCGCGCAGGTCTTCGATGCGCGCGGACTTCTTGCGGGCTGCCGGGCGGCTGCCGATGTTGAGGCTGGCGATTTCACCGATGACGGTGGATTCGCGGAAGTAGTCCTCGAAGCCTTCGGTCTCGTAGACCAGGTTGCGGTAGGCGGCGTAGGCGGCAGCGGATATCTCGTCCATCGCCTTGATCCACTCGGGCTTCGGCGCGGTGCCGCGCTGATCGAGCAATGTCGCCTCAAAGGTGGCGGCGACCAGTGTTTCCAGATTGCGCCGGCCGACTTCGGCGTTGGAGTATTTAGCGGCGATGACTTCGCCTTGCTCGGTGATGCGGATGGCGCCGTCCACCGCGCCGGGTGGTTGGGCCAAAATCGCTTGATAGCTCGGCCCGCCGCCCCGGCCCACGGAGCCGCCGCGGCCGTGGAATAGGCGCAGCTTCACGCCGTGTTTGCGGAACACTTCGATCAGCGCCACCTCGGCCTTGTAAAGCTCCCAGGTGGAGGTGGTGTAACCGCCGTCCTTGTTGCTGTCGGAATAGCCGAGCATGACTTCCTGCACGTTGGCGCGTGAGGCGAGGAGTGTTCGGTAGACGGGCAGGGCGAACAGCCGATCCATGATGCCGGCACAGTTGCGCAAGTCGTCGATGGTCTCGAATAGCGGGATGATGTCGAGGTCCAGGCGCTTTTCATTGGGGTGCAGGAGCCCCGCTTCCTTCAGCATCACGGCGACTTCAAGCATGTCGGATACGCTGGCGGCCTTGGAGATGATGGTGTGGGGCACAGCTTCCGCGCCGTAGGCGGCGCGTCCTTCGGCGGTGGCCTTGACGATGGCCAACTCGCCGATGGTTTCCTCGCTGTAAATGAGGTGGATGGACGACAGCGGGCGCGGACTGGCGATCTCGGCGGCCAGCAGTTTCACGCGGGCGGCTTCGTCGAGCGCCAGATAGTCGGCCTGCACGCCTGCGGTTTTATAAAGGTCGGCGACGACGCGTTCGTGCACGTCGGAGTTCTGACGCAAGTCCACGCTGGCCAGATGGAAGCCGAACACGTCCACCGCGCGCCACAACAGGCGCAAGCGTCCGTTGGCCAATTCCGCCGAGCCGCTGCCGACGAGGCTTTCGAAGATCACACCCAGGTCCATGAACAGATCGAGCGCGTGGCCATAAGGCTCGGCATCGCTGATCGGCGGCCGCGCGGGCTCGAAGCCCAGCAGGTTGCGGGCGGTGGCGGCCAGGCGCGCGTACATGCCGCTGATGGCGCGCCGGTAAGGCTCGTCGCGGCGTCCGGCGGCGTGGTCGGGCGACCTATCTGCCAACGCTTGCAGCGCGGCGGAGACCTGTACCGTGCGGCCGTCGATGGGCAGCTCGGCGCCCAGGGCGTGCAGCTCGTCCAGATAGAAGCGGATGGCGCGTTCGCTTTGCATCTTCAGAGTGGCGCGCAGCACGTCGGCGGTGACGAAGGGATTGCCGTCGCGGTCGCCGCCGATCCAGCTACCGATTTTCAGGAAGGGTGCGATGGCCATGCCCGTCCAACCGGCGGCGTCCAACTGGTCTTCAAGATGGGCATAAAGCCGCGGCAGTTCGCGCAGGAAGGTCTGGTCGTAATAGGCCAGACCATTGGCGACCTCGTCGATCACGCGCAGCTTGTTGTCGCGCAGGATGCTGGTCTGCCACAGGGTCAGGATGGCGCGGCGCAGGCCCTCGCGGTTGGCGGCCAGTTCTTCCGGCGTCAATTCCGTGCGGTCGCGCTGGTCGAGCAGAAACGCGATCTCCATCTCGCGGTCGATGGAGCTGCGCCGGCGGATTTCGGTGGGGTGCGCGGTCAGCACGGGACTGCAGAGGGCGCGGTCGAAAAAGGTGCGTAAGCGTTCGGTCTCGACACCGGCTTGTTTCGCGCGGCCCAGCGCATAGGCCATGGTGCCTTCGCGGGGTGCCGTGCCGAGGCCAGCGTGGGCCCGTGTGCGGCGGATATGGTGCTGGTCCTCGGCGATATTGGCCAGATGCGAGAAGTAGCCGAAGGCGCGGATGACGCTGATGGCGTCTTCGCTGGCAAGGTCGTGGATGATGACGCGCAACTCTTGGCGCGCGGTGTCGTCGGCGTCGCGGTGGAAGCGCAGACCCGTTTGTCTTATGAGCTCGATGGCGTTGAAGACCGCGTCGCCCTCGTGGCGGCGCACGGTGTCGCCGAGGATGCGGCCCAGAAGGCGGATGTCGTAGCGCAGCGGCGCGTCTTTTTCTTTACCGCTCTCGGGGCCGGCTTCGTTGTCTTCGGCGTCGATCTGCGCGTCGTCCATGGGGGCCGCCCCTCAACCAAAATACGCTTCAGCCTACAAAGATTCGCGCCCTCAGCCCAGGAGGACGAGGGGCAGGCCGAGCGCAATCACCGCCATGCCCGTCAGTTTCGGGCCAGTGATCGGCTCCTGGAAATACGCCCGCCCGAAGATCAGCGCGCCCACCAGGCCGACGACGCGCTTGATCAGCTCGACCAGGGCCACGAGGGTCATCTGGTAGGCGGCCAACTGCAAGCCGTAGCCAATGCCGGCGGTGAAGGCGACGCCGACGAGGGGTTTTGCCGCACCCTTGGGCAGCGTGAAGGCGGACACGCCGCCTTGTACCAGTAGCCACAGACCGGTCGCGCCAGCGAGGATGAAAAGCTGGATCAGTCCGTGCAGACCCACGCCGGAATGGGCGAGGCACAGCTTGTCCGCCGGCGGGCTCAAGGACCAGAGCAGCACCACGCCCATCATCGGCTTGGCGCCGGCCTGGCTAGCGAAGCTGCGCCAAACCAGGATGGGGTGAAAGCCTCCCGTCGCCGGCACGTAGAGCAGGAACAGTCCGAGGGCGACGGCGATGATGCCGAAGGCCTGCTGCGCGCTCGGCCATTCGCCCAGCAACAGCCCGCCCGCAATGGCTGTGAACACCGGCACTAGGGCCAGCAACGGCACCATCAGACTAATGGGCGAGCGGCGCAGCGCGATCATGAAGAGAACATTGGCGGCAAGGCCGAGCACCGCGACGGCGGCGCCGGGCAGGATGTAGCCGGCATCGATGTGTGTATCGCCGCTCAAGGCCAGCCACAGGGCCAATACCGGGGCTTCCAGGCCGAAGGCATAGAACAGCGCGAGCGCCGGGCTCACCGCGCCGGGCACCGATTTGCGGAAGAAGTCCGAGGACGAATAGGCGCCGGCGCAGGCGGCGCTGGCAACAACAGCGGGCAGGGTGACAGCGAGGTCGAACATGGCGCCTCTCATAGCCCGTGATATAGTCGCTGTTCCAGAGCTTCCCACGATCCATCAATAGTCAGCGAGCTTATGTCCGACCTTCTGAGCACCGTCCGCGACCGCCTGTCTTCCACCTGGCACACCGCCCGCGACCGAATCGCCGGCGCCATGCCTGAAAGCTCGGGCATCGACGCGCGCACGGTCAGTATCGTTGTCGGCGTGCTGTTTGTGCTGTTCGTGGTCTATTACCCGGTGGGCATGATCCTCAATAACAACGTCGAGGACGACCTGACCCTGGCGCCGGCGGCGCAATATGACATCCCGGGCGGCAGCAAGGCCGTGGCCATGGCGGCGACCATCGTTGCGCGCGATGCCGACCACTGGCTGCCCAACGCGCCCTTCTGGCATCCGGCGGCCGCCCTCGACAACGCGCCTAATTTCCAGCTCGGCACTATTTATGCCGTCTCGCGGTTTGTGCTTGAACTCGGCGATTATATCGGCCGCGTGCGCGGATCGTCGGCCATCGATCCCAACCTCGATAAGGCCGTCGGCCTGCTCAAGTACGATGGGCGCACCTGGTACTGGGGCCAGGGCAACATCATCCCCAAGCCCAAGGCGGAATCCCAGTACCGCGAAGCCGTCGAATACCTCGAGCTTTACAACCGCGACGTCGCCGCCGGCAAATCCACCTACGACAAGCGCGCCGACAGCCTGATCGCGTTTCTCGACCGCGTCGCGGCCGACCTGGGTTCGGCCAGCGCCGAGCTTGATGCGCGCGCACAAGCGGGCGGCGGTTACCTCGACTTCCAGGCCGACGACGTTTTCTACAACGCCAAGGGCAAGCTCTATGGCTACTACCTGATCCTCTCGGCCCTGGGTCAGGACTTCGACGTCATCATCAAGGAAAAGCAGGCCGGCGAAAGCTGGACGGCCATGCTGACATCCTTGCGCACCGGGGCGGCCATGAACCCCTTGATTGTCGTCAACGGTGACCCAGATAGCATGACCATGCCCTCACATTTAAGGGCCGTCGGCTTTCCGCTCCTGCGCGCGCGCATCCAGATGCGCGAGCTGGCGGACATTCTGCAGAAATAGTTTTGGAGGCCGTCATGGCAAAACTGGAAAAATCCGACGCCGAGTGGAAGAAGGACCTGACGCCTGAGCAGTTCCGCATCCTGCGCGAAAAGGGCACCGAGCGGCCGTTCACCGGCGAATACAACGCCTTCAAGGGCGAGGGTGTGTTCAAATGCGCCGGCTGCGGCGAGCCTTTGTTCGCCTCGGCGACCAAATACGATTCCGGCTCCGGCTGGCCGAGTTTTTTCCAGCCGCTGAGTGATACCGCCATCGCCGAGCACACTGACCAAAGCCACGGGATGACGCGCACGGAAGTCACCTGTGCGAAATGCGGCGGCCATCTCGGCCATCTGTTCCCGGACGGTCCTCGGCCGACAGGACAGCGCTATTGCATCAACTCAGCGTCGCTGAACTTTGACGGCCTCAAAAAATAAGCATGGGCAAAAAGCGCAGGTTGAGCCTGGAATCATGGCTCAACCGCAGCTATGAGCGGCGCTGGAAAATCGGGGCCGTCAACGGGAAAATTTTCACGGGCCAGCGCGACCGCGCTTGAAAGCCCTGACTCCAAAGTTCATTCTTCCGCCGGTCACGAAGCCCCCATCGTGGACGATACAAAGGGGAGGGGGACTTCGGCGCGGCGCCGTCCTGTCAAAGGGAACGCGGCAGCAGCCCGGAGATGAAATGAAAAAGGGCGCGGGCGTAATACCGTGCCCTTTTTTATTTTCACCCACGTCCTCGGTAGGTCGCCACGCCCTGATCCGGGACCCACAATCCTTCCGGAAAGGTGCCGGTCTGCCAGAACACGTCGATGGGGATGCCGCCGCGCGGGTACCAGTAGCCGCCGATGCGCAGCCACTTGGGTGCCGCGGCTTCGACCATGCGCTTTGCGATGGAGAGCGTGCAGTCTTCGTGGAAGGCGCCGTGATTGCGGAACGAGGCCAGGAACAGTTTTAGCGACTTTGATTCGACGATGGCTTCGTCGGGGGCGTAATCAACCACAATGTGCGCGAAGTCGGGTTGACCCGTCACGGGACACAGCGCGGTGAACTCGGGCGCGGTGAAGCGGATCAGGTAATCGGTGTCCTGATGCGGGTTGGGCACGGTCTCAAGCACGGCGACATCGGGCGAGGCGGGCAACGCGGATTGCGTGCCGAGCCGGGTGAGTTTTTCATAATTGTCGGTCATGGGGCGCACCATAGCGCTGGCGGCTTTGGCCTTCAAACCACTTGGCACGCCTTTGGGTATTTGGCCTCTTGGCAAATCCGCCCTCCCGGCTTACCTCAAGGGACATGCCCGATTTTGCCCCCACCCATGTCGAAACCGGCGAGGCTGCCGTGACCTCGCCCTGCGTCAGCATATGCACCGTCGACCGGGGCCTAGGGCTGTGCATGGGTTGCCTGCGCACCCTGCAGGAGATCGGCCAGTGGCGCACGATGACCGACGACGACAAGCGGGCCTGCGTCGCCCGCTGCGATGAGCGCGCCAAAACCATGCCCCGGCGCGGCCGCGACGGCCTACCCCTGCCGGAAACCGCCGTCTAGTAACTCCCTGTATAGCCCCACAGCCTGAGCGGGATTTTCATCTCGGAGTCTGGCGGGAACCCTGGAGCCCTAGCCCCGTTGAGTCCTTTAGAGCCCGCGGATTTCCGCGGATCTTCTGCCTAGGGTTTGTAGATTTCCAACCTCCAGGCTACAATTGGTGGTAGACAGCAGGGATGAAGTCCATGG